>Ga0164290_1000088_pt1 | contig 334854 bp, 278 predicted proteins | sample Micstemetagenome_FD_108782 | JGI IMG/M metagenome (GOLD analysis project Ga0164290, IMG submission 108782) | Contaminated culture microbial community from soil near Moab, Utah, USA - Microcoleus steenstrupii SON62 (Illumina Assembly) | ecosystem: Environmental > Terrestrial > Soil > Soil crust...
CGCTGAACACAAGGTGCCAGTTCATCACATAGCCCAGGGCGGCGAGGATGTCGGCGCGCAGCCCCTCCGTCTCGGCGGGGGGGAGGCTGGCGGCGATCCCGAGGACGCCGGCGATCACAAGGATCAGGGCGGGCAGCAGCCGGCGGGCCCGTCGGGCCCAGAAGGCCTTGAGGTCGATCGAGCCGTGACGCAGCCACTCGGCCACCAGCAGCCCGGTGATCAAAAAGCCGCTGAGCACAAAGAAGGCCTCCACGCCGATATAGCCGCCGTACACCGGCAGGCCGGCGTGGTACAGCAACACCGCCACAACGGCGAAGGCGCGCAGGCCGTCGAGGCCAGGGAGGTAGGGGAAGCTCGTATCGCGACGCTCGGCCGGCCCCCGGGCGGCGGGTCCGTGAGCTTGCATCAGTGCGCTCCTTGTATCGGTACGCCGGCGTGCTCGGGTTGATCTATTGGTATAGTACCAGCGTTTGAGGATCGCGAAAATGAGTTCCACATAAGTATTGCCCATTATTTGCACAGCCTTGCGCCATGCACGGAGCCCGCGGGTTTGCGCGCTGGGGCGCGGGCCGGTGGAACGTCCACCCCCATCCCATGCAAACCCTGTGCCGCCGGCGAAGAAGGTGGGCGCGGCGGCCCGGCATGTGATACAACCAGAGCAGCGGGCCGGCGGGCATCCGCCTCCGGTACCCGCCGACCGTCAGGCACCGACGGGTAGCAGAAGGAGCGTGTATGAAGGTTCTGGTCTACGACACCCACTCCTACGACCGGACGTTTCTCGACGAGGCGAACGGCGGCCGCCACCAGCTCGACTACACCGCCGCCCAGCTCGACCAACAGACGGCGGCCCTCGCCGAGGGCTACGACGCCGTCTGCCTGTTCGTAAACGACCACGCCAGCGCCCCCGTCCTGGCCCGGCTGGCCGCCGGCGGCGTGCGGGTGATCGTGCAGCGCTCGACCGGCTACAACAACATCGACCTGGCCGCGGCCGCGGAGCACGGGATCACCGCGATGCGCGTGAGCTTCTACTCGCCCTACGCCGTGGCCGAGCACGCCGTGGCTTTGCTGATGACCCTGAACCGCCGCATCCACCGGGCCTATAACCGCACCCGCGAATTCAACTTCCGCATCGCCGGCCTGCTCGGGCGCGATATCCACGGCACTACGGTGGGCGTGGTGGGCACCGGCAAGATCGGGGCGATCTTTGCCCGGATCATGCGCGGCTTCGGCTGCGAATTGATCGGCTATGACGTACGCGAGAATCCCGAGTGCCACGAGCTTGGGATGCGGTACGTGGAGCTCGGCGAGCTGTGGCCCGCCTGCGACATCGTCAGCCTCCACGCTCCGCTCACCCCGGAAACGCACCACCTCGTCAACGCCGACAGCCTGGCCCGCATGAAGCCGGGCGCCTTCCTGATCAACACCAGCCGCGGCGGCCTGGTCGACACCGAGGCCCTGATCGCGGCCCTTGGCAACGGCCACCTGGCCGGCGTCGGCCTCGACGTCTACGAGGAGGAGGCGGGCAAGTTCTTCCGCGACCTGTCCGACGCCCCGATGAGCGACGATACCCTGGCCCGCCTGATGACCTTCCCGAACGCCCTTGTCACCGGCCACCAGGCCTTCTTCACCCAGGAAGCGGTGACCACGATCGCCGAGACAACCATCCGCAACCTCGACGACTTCGCCGCCGGGCGGGAAAGCGATAATACGCTGCGGGCGTAAAGGGGCAGAAGCACAAAGGGACAGAGGAAACGATGGCCGAACACCGTGTTCCTCTGTCCCTTTATTCTATCTCGCCCCGATCACGGCGAAGGCGGGCATGGGCTGGAGGGGGGCGACCACGCTGCGCACATTGGCGTAGCTAGCGGCGCGCACCTGGGCCGCCAGCTCGTCGCGGACGGCCAGCACATCCGCCTCGCTGGGGGCCCAGCGCGGCTGGAGCACGATCGCCAGGGAACCGCCGGGGCGGAGCACCCGGCGGACTTCCTGGAGGTCGTCGGGGAGGCTGGGCCAGAACTGGACGTTGTTGACGGCGAGCACCTTGTCGAAGCTCGCGTCGGGGAAGGGGAGGCTGCTCACGCCGGCCTCGTGGAGCTCGACCTGGCCGGCCCGGATCGCGGCGGCGTTGCGCCGGGCGGCCTGGCGCACCATCAGGGTGGAAACATCGACCCCGGCCACCCGGCCGCGGCGAACCCGGCGAGCGAGGGCCTGAACGGCCAGCCCCGGCCCAAAGCCGATCTCGAGCACGCTGTCGGCCGGGCGCAGGGCCAGCAGATCGACCGACCAGGTGTTGAGCTGCCGGTTGGACAGGGCCATGAGCCACCCGGCCACGCGCCCCCCGAGGCCGCGCGGGTGGCCGAACTGATCTGTGCGCCCGTCGGACATCGTCGCTCCAGGGTCTGAACCGTCACCACAACGCCAGAACGCTCCGCCGCGGATAGGGCCGGGTGATGCGCTAGCCGGGAGCTTGCAGGCCGGCGAGGATGAATGACGCCACCTGTTCGGCGGCCCCTGCCCCGGCGAGGTCGCCGAGGTGCTGCACGGTGCGCGGGTTGAGCAGTTCGAGGCAGATGGCGGCGAGCAGGGCCGGGTCGCCCGCGCGGATGCTGCCGGCGTGCTGGCCGGCGACGATGGCGCGGGCCAGCAGGCCGTGGAGGGCGGCGTAGAGGCCGGCGCCTTCGGGGTGGCACTGGCCCTCGGGGGCGAGGTCGATCAAGGCGGCCTCACCACCGCCCCGGGCATACTGGGCCAGCACGATCGCGCGCAGCTGGGCGATCGGGTCGGCGCTGTCGGCGGCGGCCTGGGCCGCGCAGTGGCGCGCGTCGCGGCAGGCGGCCGCGCTCACGGCGGCGAACAGCTGCTCCTTGCTGGGGAAGCGCCGGTAGATCGTGCCGACGCCGACGCCGGCCTCGCGCGCGACCTCCTCCATCTTCACATCCTGGCCGTGCCTGGCGAACAGCTCGTGGGCCGCCCGCAGCACCCGCTCCATGTTGCGCTGCGAGTCGCGCCGCTCGCGCCGCGCCGGCTCCACCGTCTCGCCCATCGCTCGCCCCCTTCGCTCCGCCTGTCGTCGCCCCGAGTATACCACACAGGCGGAAGCGCGGTTCCGCTTTTTCAGCCTAGGCCGCCTCGACCGCGACCCGGGCGGTGGCGGCGGCCACGTCGAAGGCGGCGTCGAGGCGCGGGTTGGCCCCGCGGCAGCCCGCGGCCACTCGCTCGGCCCACGCGACATAGGCCCGCCGCCGCTCGGCTGTCCACGCGGGGGGCGGCGCGGCGGCGAGGTCACGCAGGTTGCAGATCTTGTCGGCGAGCTTGAGCTGGCGGGCCCGCGCCGAGGCGGCGGCGGCGTGGGCCACCTGCAGCTCCTTGCGCGTTTCCGCCGGCAGCCCCTTGTCGTCGGTGACCTCGGCGACCAGGCTGGCCACCTCGGCGCCAAAGCGCTCGGCCAGCTCGGCCGGGGTGGTGGCGGTGTCCTCGACCGTGTCGTGGAGCACGGCGGCGATCAGCAGGGCCTGGTCGTCGACGCCGCCCTCGGCCGCGAGCACCACGGCGACGGCGATCGGGTGGTTGATATAGGGCGAGGCGTCGGCGTCCTTGCGGCGCTGGGCGCGGTGGCGCTCGGCGGCGAAGGCGATCGCCGCGAGCAAGGGGGCATAGCTGCTCATCGAGGCCTCCCAGTGGCGGGCGTGGCCGGCGCGGCGGGCTCGTCGCCCGCCCGCTCAAAGCGTAGGCCGAATCCTACGCGATCGGCCCGGCGGGCGCAAGGGCCGGCGGGGCGCAGCGACGCCGCCGGCATCCCTGCCAAGGGCGCGCAGGCTGAGACGGCACATCCTTACGACACTCAGCTTTGCGTTGAGCGCCCGTGTGGATCGGAAAATAGATTTAGTTTTGCTAATCTTTGCCCTGCCCCGTAAGTGGTATGGACAAGGTCGCGCCGAGCGCGTATGCTTGTAGCGAGCACGGATCTTAAGGGGGGGTGATGGAGCAGGATGATGCTGCTCTGGTGCTGGCCTGCCGCGGCGGCGACCAGCGGGCCTGGGATCTGTTGGTCGGGCGGTACGAGCGCCTGATCTTCAGCGTCGCGAGGCGGGCTGGACTTGACCAGGACCAGGCGGCCGAGGTGCTCCAGCGGGTCTTTCTGATCCTGGTCGAGCGGCTGGACAGCATCGAGCAGCCGGAACGGATCGGGGCCTGGCTGGTGGGCACCGCCCGCTTTGAGATCTGGCGGCTGCGCCGGCGGGCCCGGGTGGCGAACCGCTATGGCGTTGCTGACGAGCTGGTTGAGGAACACGCCGACGGCATGCCCACCCTTGACGAGCTGCTGGAGGAGGAGGAGGAGCGCGGGCGGGTGCGAGCCGCCGTGGCCAAGCTCGACGGGCGCTGCCGCCAGCTGATCGAGCTGCTGTTCTACCAGGATCACCCCGTCGGCTACGCCGAGGTCGGCGCGACCCTCGGCATGAGCGCCGGCAGCATCGGCCCCACCCGGGCCCGCTGCCTGGAGAAGCTGCGGCGGGCCCTGGAGGAGCCCGGGCAGTAGTGTATTTTTTCCCTGTGCGCCATCACTCTTGAAATAGCGTTATCTAGGGCGTACGGCGCCGCAGCGCGGGCCGGGTCGCAGAAGGAGCCAACCCTGGTGGGCACGGAGCACCTGGGGTTCGATCAGATGGCTACCATCATCGCCGGGCAGATGGACCCCGAGGCCCACGCCGCGGCGATGGCCCATCTCGCGGTGTGTTCGCACTGCGCCTCCAGCATGGCCTGGCTGGAGCGCACCCTTGTTCTCATGCGCGCCGCCGGGCCTGGCCCCGCGCCGGCGCTCAGCGCCGAGCTGCGCGGCCTGTTCCGCAAGCGCGCCAGTCCTCAACAGCGGCCCGCGCTCCCCGCCCAGCTCCACTTCGACAGCGGCCGCGCCCCGCGGGTCTACGGCCTGCGCTCGGCGCCCTCGGTGGAGCGCCAGCTCTTGTTCGCCGCTGGCCCACTTGAGGTCGATCTGCGGCTGCTCCCCGCCGGGGCCGACTGGGGCCTGATCGGCCAGGTGCTCGGGCCGGCGGCGAGCGGCAGCGCTGAGCTATTCGGCCCTGTCGGGGCCTTCCGCGCCGAGTTGAACGAGCTGGCCGAGTTCGAGCTTGCCCCCGTCCCCGCAGGCAGCTACCGGCTGACGCTGAGCCTCCCCGACGTCGACCTGATCATCCCTGAGCTTGAGCTGGGTAGTGTGGATGCAACTCCCTGACCTTGCGGAGCGGCTGGTCGCCGCCGAGGCGCGCGAGCGCCCAGCCCTCCTCGCCGGCGCCGATGGCCTGAGCGGCGCCGCCCTGGCTCGCGCGCTCAAAGCGCGTTATGTCGACGCGATCAGCGGCGACCCGCCTGTGGCCGCCCGCGCCGCCGAGGCCCTGCGCGACCTTGCCGCCATCACCCCCGACGAGGAGGTGCGCGCCCTCAGCGAGTGGACGCTCGGGATGGCCGCCCTGCAGATCGAGGGCCGCGCCGACGACGCCCTCCCGCTCCTCGACGCGGCCGCCGACCGCTTCCGGGCGATTGGGCAGCCGGCCGCCGCCGCCGCCACCGAAGTCAGCGTCGTCTATGCCCTGGCCATGCTCGGCCGCTACGACGACGCGATCCGCGTGGGCGCCGCCGCGGGCGCCGTTCTGCTGGCCCACGACGACCGGCTGGCCGCGGGGAAGATCGAGCAGAACCTGGGCAATATCTACCACCGGCTGGACCGCTACGGCGAGGCCGAGCGCCACTATCGCGCCGCCCGCGAGCTGTTCGCCGCCTGTGACGACCGGCGCATGCAGGCCTTTGCCGCCAACGGCCTGGCTAATGTGCTCGCCCTCCAGCACCGCGCCGCCGAGGCGGCCGAGCTGTACCAGCAGGCCATCCGCGACGCCGACGCCGTCGGCGCGACGGTGACCCAGGCCGAGATCGAGTGCAACCTCGGCTGCCTGGCCCTGTTCCAGGGCCGCTACGACGAGGCCCTCAGCCTGCTCGAGCGCTCGCGCCAGCACTACGCCGCCCTGAAGATGCCGCACCAGCTGGCCCTTTCCGAGCTCGAGCTCGCCGACGCCTACCTTGAGCTCAACCTCGCCGACGATGCAGCGGCGATCTATGAGCGGATCGTGCCGCAACTGGCCAAGCAGGGCCTCCAGGCCGAGCAGGCCCGCGCCCTCGCCAACCACGGCCGCGCCTGCATGGTGCTCGGCGACATGCGCGCCGCCGGCGCCCTGCTCGCCCACGCCCGCGCGATCTACGAAGCCGAGGGCAACCGGGTTGGCGCGGCCCTCACCCTGTTGAGCGTGGCCCAGGTGTACCGCGCCGAGGGCAAGCTCGCCCAGGTGCTCCAGCTCACCGCTCAGATCGAGGCCACTATGCTCAAGGTCGGGGCATGGGGCCACCTGCTGCTGGCCCGCTGGCTGCGCGGCGAGGCCCTGCGCGCCCTTCAGCGGCTCGGCGAGGCGCGCACCCTGCTCGCCGACGGCCTCCAGGAGGCCAGCGAGCGCGGGCTGCCCCAGCTCGAGCGCCGCTTTTGTGTGTCGCTCGGCATACTCGCCGCTGCCGACGGAGACCCGGCGGGCGCCGCGGCCTGGTTCGAGCGGGCGATCGGGCTGATCGAGGCCCAGCGTGCGCCCCTCCCCGCCGCCGAGCTGCGGGCCGCCTTTGTGGCCGACAAGCTCGCCCCCTACGACGAACTCGTGCGGCTGCACCTCGCCGCCCGCGACCAGATCGGCGCCCTGCGCTTCGCCGAGCGGGCCAAGGCCAGGGCGCTGCTCGAGCTGCTGCGCGGCGCACCCAGCGAGACCGCCCCCGGCACCCCGGCCGAGGCCGAGCTGGTGGCCCGCTCCGCCGCCGCCCGGTCCGAGCTAAACTGGTACTACAGCCAGATCAACCGCCTCGCCGAGGGCGACACACCCCCCGACCAGGCCGCATTCGCGGCGCTGCAGGCGGCCACCCGCGAGCGGGAGGATCTGCTCCGCTCCCTCGACCGCCAGATCGAGCTCGCCGTCGGCCACGCCCCCGGCGACGTCGGCCAGCTCAACCTCCCGGCGCTCCAGGCGGCCCTCGGGCCCGACACTGTTCTGGTCGAATACTTCAGCCTCGGCGGCGAGCTGCTGGCCTTTGTGGTCAACGCCGACGGCGTGGCTGTGGTGCGCGGCCTCGCGAGCGAGGCCGAAGTCGCCAACCTGCTCAACCGCCTGCGCTTCCAGCTCGGCTCGCTGCGCCACGGCGGGCGCAGCCGCCTCGACCACCGCACCCAGCTCGTGGAGCGGGCCCGCCACTACCTGCGGGCCTTGTTCCGCGGCCTGGTCGCGCCGATCGAGCGCCACATCCAGGGCAAGGGGCTCGTGATCGTCCCCCACCGCGCGCTCCACTATGTGCCCTTCCACGCCCTCCACGATGGCGCCGCCTACCTCGTCGAGCGGGCCGAGATCTCGTACGCGCCGAGCGGCCAGATCTTCCACCACCTCGCGGCCCGGCCCCGCCGCCCGCTGCGCCACGCCCTGCTCGCCGGCGTGCCGGACGCACGGGCCCCGCGCCTCGGCAGCGAGGCGGCCGCCCTCGGGGCCTTGTTTCCAGGGGCCACCATCCTGCTCGGCGAGCACGCCACCCTCGACGCCGTACAGGCTCACGCGCCCGCCGCCGACCTCATCCACCTGGCCTGCCACGGCCAGTTCCGCCCCGACAACCCCTTGTTCTCGGCGCTGCGCCTCGCCGACGGCAACCTGACCGTCCGTGACGCCTACCAGCTCAAGCTCAGGTGCGAGCTAGCAGTGCTTAGCGCCTGCGAGACGGGCGTGAGCCTGGTCGCCCCCGGCGACGAGATCTTCGGCTTCACCCGCGGCTTTTTCGCCGCCGGCGTGCCCTCGCTCATGGTCAGCCTGTGGCCCGTCGACGACGAGGCCACCGTCGACCTGATGGCCGACATTTATCGCCGGCTGATCGCGGGCGAGCGGCCGGCGGCCGCCCTGCGCGCCGCCCAGATCGCCGCGATGCAGCGCCACCCCCACCCATTCTTCTGGGCCCCATTTGTGCTTATCGGCCGGCCGTAGGTTGCCGTCTTTTTACTAGATTGTCATCCGTCGCCTGTAGCGCGGCGGGTGGCTTTCCAGTATAATTCGGGCGTCGAACTGCCTGCCTACCGAGCGCCGCCGGCCCCCTGCCCGACGCCAGCGGCCCGCCCGCCGGTCCTGTATTCGTGCGCCACACGCTCGTGGCGCCGCATGCTACACCGTTTGTCGCCTCCTGCCCCGGGCACTGCGGTCGAAAAGGGTTCCGCCATGATGCGCTCCTCGATCCTTTGCCTCCTGGTTGTGATCACCGTCGGCCTGGGCTTCGCCACGCCCGCCGTCGCCCAGCGCGGCCCTTCCGGGCCAAACTACCGCGCCGGCGAGGTGCTGCTGCGGGTGGCCCCCGGCGCCAACGTGAAGGCCCTGGCGAAGGCGTACCGCCTGACCGAGCCCGGCGGCGGCGCCGACCAGCGCGACTTGCGGCCCTTTTACCGGCTCCTGATCGCCGACGGCAGCACGCCCGAGGTCAAGGCGGCCCAGCTCAGCGCCGACCCGCAGGTGATCTACGCCGAGCCGAACTTTCTCGTCCAGTCGCCCGAGGCCCGCCAGCGCTCCTCGTGGGCGGTGGGCGGCCCGAATGACAGCTTCGAGGGGCAGTGGGCGGCGGTCAAGGTCCGGTTCCCCGAGGCCCACGCCATCACGCGCGGCGCCGGCACAAGGGTGGCCGTCCTGGACACAGGCATCGACGCGGCCCACCCCGCCTTCGCCGGTCGGCTCGCCCCCGGCTACGACTTTGTCGACAACGACGACGACCCGGCCGACGCCGAGGGCGGGGCGGCCTTCGGCCACGGCACCCACGTCGCCGGCCTGATCGCCCTCGCCGCGCCCGACACCACGATCATACCCCTGCGCACCCTCGACCCGACGGGTTTCGGCACAATCTGGAACCAGCTCCGGGCCCTTTCCTTCGCGGCGGAGCGCAACGCCACCGTGGTCAACGTGAGCTGGAGCTTTGAAGGCCGCTCGCGCCTCCTCGCCGACGCCATCGCCGACGCCAGCTGCACGCGCCAGCTCCGCCGGACGTGCCGGGGCGGCGCAATCGCCGGGGCGGCCGTCGTCGCCGCCGCGGGCAACAGCGGCACGCGAGCCCTAGAGTACCCCGCCGCCGACGCCATGCCCGGCCTGCTCGCCGTCGCTGCCACCACGGAGGAGGATAACCTGGCCAGCTTCACCACCTTCGGCCCCTGGGTTCAAATCGGTGCCCCCGGCGACCGCATCCTCAGCACTTTTCCCGGCGGCGGCTACGCTATCTGGAGCGGCAGCTCCATGGCTGCGCCGCTCAGTGCCGGCACCGTGGCCCTGATCCGCGCCGTCAACCCGCGCCTCACCCCCGACCAGTCGATCACTCGCCTGCTCGACACCAGCACCCCTATCCTCGCCACCGTTAAGCGCCGCCTCGACGCGGCCGCCGCACTCGGCGTGGCCATGACAGCGCCGTAGCGGCTGCCGTCGCGCCGGGGCGCCGGGCTCGGGCTTCCCTTCTTCAAACGCCGCGCCGCCCATCCCGCCTCGCCCGAAGAAAACGGGGAAAGCGATGCCCGAGCCGCTGATCGTCACCGCCGCCGTGATCGGGCGCGCGGACGGCCGTGTACTGATCGCCCGGCGCGGGCCGCGCCAGTCCAACCCGGGGGTGTGGGAGTTCCCTGGGGGCAAGCTGGAGCCCGGGGAAACCCCCGAGGATTGCCTCGCGCGCGAGCTGCGCGAGGAGCTGGGCGTCGAGGCCGCCGTCGGCCCTTACCTCGCTAGCGGCCACGGCGACGCCGGTGGCCGCCCGCTCGAGCTGCGCGGTTACCAGGCCACCATTCTGGCCGGCGAGCCGCGCGCCAACGAGCACGACGCGCTCGTCTGGGTTCGGCCCGCCGAGCTGCCGGACTACCCCATGCACCCCCCCGACCTGCCGATCGCCCAGGCCGTCATGGCCGCCGCAGGCGAGTATTAACGTTCCACTAGAACATGGCCGTGGGGCCCCAAGGGCCATTGACACCGGGGTGGGCCGGTTCCATAATACCTTCAACGCGGAATTTATATTCCGCTTTTGAAGGAGATCAGCGTATGAGCGAGCCCACCGAGACGAACGAGACGAACGAAACGAATGCGCCTATTGAGCGCAGGCCGAGCCTGCCGCTGCTCGTCCTGGACGGGGCGATCATTTTTCCCTATACCGTTGTCAGCCTGACTCTCGACGAGGAGAACCAGCCCGCCGCCGACGCCGCGCTTAAGAACGGCCGCCGGGTGCTCCTGGGCATTCGCCGCGCCGAGGCCGACGCCGAGGCGCCCCTGGCCGATCAGCTGCTGCCGATCGGCGTGGTGGCCCGGATCGAGGAGGCCGGGGTGCTGCCCACGGGCGCGCGGGGCCTGGTGCTGCGCGGGCTGGTGCGCGCCGAGCTGGCCGAGCCGGCCCAGGCCGAGCCCTACCCGCGCTTCCACTACGCCGAGCTCCCCGACCTCTTCGAGCGCACCCCCGAGCTGGAGGCGCTGATGATTGAGGTCCACGCCGCGATCGACGCGGTGCTGGCCCTGCGCCCCGGCATCACCCAGGAGATTCGCAACTTCGTCCGCTCGATCAACGACCCGGGCCACCTCGCCGACAACACCGGCTACTCGCCGGACTACACCTTTGCCGAGCGCCAGGATCTGCTGGAAACCCTCGACGTGGCCGAGCGGCTCAAGAAGGTGCGCGACTTCTACCGCAGCCAGCTCGCGGTGCTCGAGGTCCAGTCGAAGATCCGCCAGGAGGTGCAGGACAGCGCGGCCAAGCAGCAGCGCGAGTTCTACCTGCGCCAGCAGATGCGCGCCATTCAGAAGGAGCTCGGCGAGGACGACGCCGAGACGGCCGAGCTCGACGACCTGATCGAGAAGCTGGCCGCGGCTAACCTGTCGGAGGTCGCCCGCAAGGAGGCCGACCGCGAGCTGTCGCGGCTGCGCCGGATCAACGCCTCGTCGCCCGAGTACCAGATGGTCCGCACCTACCTGGAGTGGGTGGCCGAGCTGCCCTGGGGCAAGGAGACGGGCCGCCCGATCGACGTGGCCTACGCCCGCGAGGTGCTCGACGAGGACCACTACGGCCTGCAGAAGATCAAGGAGCGCCTCCTCGAGTACCTGGCCGTCAAGCAGCGCCGGGCCCTGCTCGGCGAGGACAGCGGCCGCGCCGGTCGCGAGCCGATCCTGGCCTTTGTCGGCCCGCCCGGCGTGGGCAAGACGAGCCTCGGCCAGAGCATCGCCCGGGCCCTCGGCCGCACCTTCGTGCGAATGTCGCTCGGCGGCGTCCGCGACGAGGCCGAGCTGCGCGGTTTCCGCCGCACCTATATCGGCTCGCAGCCGGGCCGGATCGTCCAGGAGCTACGCCGCGCCGGCGCCGCCGACCCGGTGATCCTGCTCGACGAGGTCGACAAGCTCGGCAACGACTACCGCGGCGACCCGGCGGCCGCCCTGCTCGAAGTGCTCGACCCGGAGCAGAACAACACTTTCACCGACCACTACCTGAACCTGCCCTTCGACCTGTCGAAGGTGCTGTTCATCGCCACGGCCAACACCTGGGACACTGTCCCCCCGGCCCTGCGCGACCGCATGGAGGTGATCGAGCTGTCGGGCTACATCGAGGATGAGAAGGTGCGGATCGCCCAGAGCCACCTCATCCCGCGGCAGCTCAAGGCCAACGGCCTGCGCCCCGAGGAGGCGGCGGTCGCGGAGCCGGCCCTGCGCACCCTGATCGGCGACTACACCCGCGAAGCGGGCGTGCGCAACCTCGAGCGCACGATCGGCGCCGTGCTGCGCAAGGTGACGCGCTCGCTCGCCGAGGGACAGGGTGACAAAGGGACAGGGGAAGAGTTCGTGGTGACGCCCGAGTTCGTGCGCGAGGCGCTGGGGCGGCCGCGGTTCTACAACGAGGCGAAGGAGCGGATCGACCAGCCGGGCATCGCCACGGGCATGGTCTGGACGCCGGTGGGCGGCGACATCGTCTTTGTGGAGGCGACGGCGGTCGAGGGCAACAAGGAGCTCAAGATCACGGGCCAGCTCGGCGACGTGATGCGCGAAAGCGCCGAGACGGCCCTGACCTACGTCCGCTCGCGGGCGAAGAGCCTCGGCGTCGACCCGCGCTTCTTCGACACCCACGCCATCCACATCCACGTGCCGGCCGGCGCCGTGCCCAAGGACGGCCCCTCGGCCGGGATCACGATGGCGACGGCCCTGGCCTCGGCGGCCACGGGGCGCCTCGTCCGCGAGGACGTGGCGATGACCGGCGAGATCTCGCTGCGCGGCCGGGTGCTGCCGATCGGCGGGATCAAGGAGAAGGCGCTCGGCGCCCACCGCGCCGGCATCCGCACGATCATTCTGCCCCGGCGCAACGAGGCCGACCTCGACGACCTGCCGCGCGAGGTGTTCGACGAGCTGACCTTTGTCCCCGTCGACACGCTGGACGAAGTGCTCGCCACGGCCCTGGAGCCCCGGGCCGACCCACAGGCCCTGATCGGCGGCTTCATCCCCGCCCCGCAGGAAGGCCAGCTCGTCGGGTAAGAGCGCGCCGAGCAAGGCGCGGAGGCGCGAAAACTTGAACGTGGCCTTGCAAGAACGCCGTACCATCCCTCGGGGTGGTACGGCGTTTCGATTGCGACTACCTGAGCCCTCTGCGCTTCTGCAACAAAAAGGTCAGCCGGGGTTGAGCAGGAAGCGCATGGTGTCGGCGAGCACGGCGGGGCTGACCGGCTCCTCGACGATCGCGATCGTCCAGTCGCTGGCATAGGGCACCGACTGGAGCTGGACCATGGGCAGGGCGCTGGCGATGATGATCGGAGTGGCGGCGGTGGCCTCGTCGGCGCGCAGCCGCTCGATCAGCCGCTCCTCGGGGGTGTCGAGGCCGGGGAGGGCGATCAGAAAGATCTGCGGCATCTCGGCGGGGAGGCTGTCGGGGGCGCAGGCCGTGACCATGAAGCCGTCGCCGGGCACGAGGGCCGCGAGCCGCTGGCGCACGCCGGCATCGCCGGCGACCACCGCAATCGACGTGGGCATGGGTTGTTCCTCCGTTCCGCGCGCTCGCTTCGGCCGCATTGTAGCACACCGGCGCGCGGCCGAAAACCGGCCCAGGTTCCGCCGCAGGGCTATTCAGGGCGCGGGGTTTCGGAAAAATTGAATGCCGCCCTGTGCCCTTGGTGCCGCGTTGCAGTGGACCTTCTGGCATGGTTCCTGCGAGGGTGGCTGTAGCAGTCCGCTTAGCCGGAGGGTTGGGCCATGGTCGAGATGGAGCGGGAAACGGCGCGGGCGCGGCAGATCTTTGTGGTGCTCAACCGCAAGTCGGGCCAGGCCAGCGTCGACGATGTGCGGGCCGCCCTGGAAGCCCAGGTGGGCGACGGCCGCGCCGTTGAGCTGTTCGAGCTCCAGGGCTCGGGCGAGACGGAGGCCGCCGACGCGGTGGGCGAGGCGCTGCGCCGCGGGTGCGACCTGGTGGTGGCGGTGGGCGGCGACGGGACGGTGGCCGCCGTGGCTCACGCGCTAGTCGGCACCGACGTGCCCCTGGCGGTGATCCCGATGGGCACGGCCAACGTGTTCGCGCGCGAGCTGGGCATCCCGCTCGCCCTGGCCGACGCGGCCGCCCTGGTTGGCGGTGAGTTCGCCACCTCGAGCGTGGACGTGATGCGGGTCAACGGCCGCCACTACGTGCTCCAGATTGGGATCGGGGTCGACGCAGTGATGATCCGCGACACCCCGACCGAGGCCAAAAGCCGCTTCGGCCGCCTGGCCTACCTGTGGACGGCGGCCAGGGCCCTGTCCGGCTTTCAGCCGGAGCGCTTCAATATTGTGGTCGATGGGAAGCGCCACCGGCTCAACGCTTCCGAGGTGCTGATCGCCAACGGCGGCGTGCTTGGAATCGACCCGCTGCGCTGGGGCCCCGACATCCGCCCCGACGACGGCGCGATCGACCTGTGCGTGGTCAACGCCTCCGCGCCGAGCGACTACCTCGGCGTGCTGTGGACGGCGGTGACCGGCCGGCACCAGAGCGACCGCCGGCTGCGCTACTTCCGGGCCGAGCGCCATATCTCCGTCAACGCCCGCCGCCCGCTGCCCATTCAGGCCGACGGCGAGGTGATCGGGCGGACGCCGCTGCAGGTGGAGGTGGTGCCGGGGGCGCTGCGGGTGGCCGTCCCCGTGGTCAGCGTTGCCGCGGCCCCGCTCCCCAGTGAGGAGCAGATCGACCCGGCGGTCCGCGCCGAGATGGCGCCGGTCGAGGCGGCGCTCAAGGCCAAGCTGCGCGAGATTCGCACCCCGGAGCAGGCGGAGGCGGTGGCCGACGAGCTGCTGGTGGCAACGAGTGCAGGCACGGAGGAGGAGGTGCGGGAGCGGGCCGGCCCCGCCGGGCGCCCGGCCGATGCGGTCGTGGAGCAGGCGGCCGAGCCGGGCGCGGCCCCTGCGGGCGAGGCCCTGGTGGAGGCGGCGGAGCAGATGGCGCGCACCAGCGGCGAGCGCCGCGAGGCCCTGGAGCACGCCGTGGTCCGGGCGACCAACCCGGAGGAGTACGCCGCGCCCGCGCCGGAGCTGGCCGGCCCGCTCGGCCTGCTGCGCGCGGCGGTGCTGCGGCGCATGCGCCCCTGGCAGGCCGTCGACGCGCGCCTGTTCCTCGCGATCAACCACCTCCCGCACACCCGGCTGTCGAACCGGCTCATGTACGGGCTGACGACGGTGATGAACACCGGCGCGGGGTGGCTGATCGGCCTGGCCGTCGCCGCGCTGCTCGACCGGCCGCGGGGGTGGCGGGCCCTGCGCAACGTGGCGCCGCCGCTCTGGATCGCGACCGCGATCGTCGAGTTCCCGATCAAGTACTACTTTCGCCGGCGCCGCCCCTTTATCGACGTGGTCAAGGCGATCTCGATCGGGAAAAAGCCTGGCAGCTACTCCTTCCCCTCCGGCCACTCCGCCGCGGCCTTCGGCGGCGCCTGGCTGATCACCCGGCACTACCCGCGGCTGGCCCCGCTCTGGTACGCCATCGCCGCTGCCGTCGGCTTCTCGCGGGTCTATCTCGGCGCCCACTACCCCGGCGACGTGCTAAGCGGGGCGGCCGCGGGCAGCCTGCTCGCCGAGCTCGCCCGGCGGGCCCTCGCTCGCCTCGGCCGGCGCAGGGCGGGCTGAGGCCAAAGTTCTCCTCCTGGCGGCGGGCGACGATTGGTCGCCCGCCGCTGTATTTTGCCGCGGGGCGGCGCTGTTTGTGTTGCGGCGGTATAATGGCGGAGCGGTGTATTTCGGCCTCGCGCGCCACCCACGGCCCCCTATGCAGATCCCCCTCCCCCGACAGCTCGACCGGCTCCGCATCCCGGCCCCGCTCCGGCTTGGCGCCCGGCTCCTGGCCAGCGCGGCCATGGTGCTCGGCCTGACGGGGCTACTGCTGGTGACCCACGCGGCGTGGCAGCAGGCCACGGCCTCGCAGCTGTATGTGCTGGTGGTCGTGCTGGTAGCGGCGTCGCTCGGGTTGGGGCCGGCGATCCTCGCCGCGGTGCTCGCCTCGGTGGCCTTCACCTACTACTTCGTCGCCCCGGCCCAGGCCTTCGATATCACCTCGATCGAGGACGGGCTGCGCCTGCTGAGCTTTATCGCCGTGGCGGTGGTCGCGGGCAGCGTGGCCGGGTACGCCCGGGAGCAGGCCGCCGCGGCGACCAGGCGCGCGGCCGAGCTCAGCAGCCTGTACCAGCTCAGCCAGGCGACCAGCGCCGAGCTGGACCTGGACCGGATCGCTCCCGACGTGGCCCGCAGCGCCCTGGCCCTGCTCGGGGTGCCGGCCTGCCGCGTGCTCGTCGCCGACGACGGTGGGCAGCTCGTCGAGCGCGCGGTGGCCGGCGCCCCCCTCGCCCACGCCTGGGCCGGCGCCGAGGCTGTGCTGCTGCCCCCTGGCGGCCCCCCGCGGCTCGCCCTCGAGGCCGCGCGGCCGCATGGGGCGGGCCCGCTCCACCCCAGCGCCCGCGCGCTGCTCGCCACCCTCGCCGGCCAGCTGCTGCTCGCCGCCGAGCGGGCCCGCCATAGCGAGGCGGCCACCCGCGCTAGGGCCCTGGCCGAGTCCGACCGGCTGAAGTCGGCCCTGCTCTCGTCCGTTTCCCACGACCTGCGCACCCCCCTGGCTGTGATCAAGGGCGCGGTGACTAACCTGCTCGACGAGGCGGTGGCCTGGGACGCCGAGGCGCGGCGCGATCTGCTCGGCGCGATCGACGAGGAGACCGACCGGCTCAACCGCCTGGTGGGCGACCTGCTGGAGATGTCGCGGATCGAGGCCGACGCGCTCCAGGCCGCCCACACCTGGCAAGACCTGGGCGAGCTGGTGGGCGCGGTGGTGGCCCGGCTGGCCCCGCAGCTCCCCGCCCACCGGCTGGTGGCCGACCTGCCGACCGGCCTGCCGCCGGTGCGGGCGAGCTATGTGCAGATCGACCATGTGCTGACCAACCTGATCGAGAACGCCAGCCACTATGCTCCGCCCGGGAGCGCGATCGAGATCCGGGCCGCCCCCAGCGCCGAGCCGGCTGGCGGGCCGTGGCTGCTGGTCGAGGTGCTCGACCGCGGGCCGGGCATCCCCGCCGACCAGCGCGAGCGGGTGTTTGAAAAGTTCGTGCGCGCGGAGCAGCCCGAGCGCAGCGCCCACGGCAGCGGGCTCGGGCTGGCGATCTGCAAGGGGCTGGTCGAGGCCCATGGGGGCCGAATCTGGGCCGAGGAGCGCGCGGGCGGCGGGGCGCGCTTCGTCTTTACGCTGCCCGTTCAGGGCGTGGGGGAAGCGCAATGAGCACACCGGGGGCCCGCATCCTGGTGGTGGACGACGAGCCGCAGATGGGACGGCTGCTCCGCACGGGCCTGGGGGCCCGCGGCTACACGGTGCAGCTCGCCACCGACGGGCAGGCCGCCCTAGACAAGGCGGCGAGCTGGCGCCCCGACCTGATCGTGCTCGACCTCGGGCTGCCGCTGATCGACGGCCTGGAGGTGTGCCGGCGCGTGCGCGGCTGGTCGCAGGTGCCGATCATCGTGCTCAGCGTCCGCGAGGCCGAGCAGGACAAGGTGGCCGCCCTCGACCTCGGGGCCGACGACTACCTGACCAAGCCGTTCGGCATGGACGAGCTGCTGGCCCGCATCCGCGTCGCCCTGCGCCATAGCGCCAGGGCGAGCAGCAGGGACGAGCCCGTGCTCGACTTCGGCGAGCTCACGATCGACCGCGCCCGCCGGCTGGTGTTCGTCCGCGGCCGCGAGGTCCACCTCACCCCCACCGAGTACGAGCTGCTGCGCGTGCTGAGCGCCCACGCCGGCAAGGTGCTGACCCATCAAACGCTGCTGCGGGCGGTGTGGGGCCCCAACTCCGACCAGGACGTGCCGACCCTGCGCGTCTTCATCACCCAGCTGCGCCGCAAGATCGAGCCCGACCCAGGCGGGCCGACCTTTATCCTTACCGAGCCGGGGATCGGCTACCGCTTCCAAAGCCGGGCGTAGAGGCGTGGGCGCGGGCCGCGGGACATGCAAAGAGGGGGCGCCGCCGGCCGGCGGCGCCCCCTCCTCAGCGTGGTCGCTCGGGCGCCCTAGGCGCCGCGGCTCTTCGTGTTCAGGGCCTTCTGGAGCAGCTCCGGGGCGCTCGCCTCGACCTTCTTGGCGGTCTGCTCCTCCTGCTTGAGGTTTTTCTTGAGGATCTTGGCGATCTCCTCCTGGCCCATGCCCTCGGCGCCCATGACCAGGGTGCGGTAGCTGGCGACCTCGTAGTGCTCGACCTTGGCCTGGGCGCCGGCGATCACACAGTCGCGCAGGGCCGGGCTTTCGGCCTCCTCCATCGTCTTCTGACCCTCAGTGACGAGGCCGACGGCGGCGTGGCACTTGACGCGCTTCGGCTTCTGGCCAAGCAGCTCGTACACCTGCTCGATGTTCTTGATCTGGCCCTCGGTCTCGCCAATATGCTCTTCGAGCATCGTCTTGAGCGTCTTGTCGCTGGCCTGCTGGAGCATCAGCTGCTGGGCCTCCAGAAAACGGTGCTCGGCATCGTAGATATCGCCCACCTCGTGCAGAAACTTCTCGTCCGGAGTGCTGATCGGCATGGTCGCCTCCATTTCATCCGCGTCCGTTCAAGCGCGGCGCGAGCCGCGCATGGGCACAGGTGCAACAGGCGTGCCACCTTTGCCGCCGCGGCGCGGGATGCTACAATAGCCGCGCACGGAATGTGGAGCATAAGGGGGCGAAGCGATGCGAGCGGCGCTGTTCGACCGGCCGGGCGACCCCGACGTGATCTACCTCGGCGAGGCGCCAGACCCGGCGCCAGGCCCCGACGAGCTGCTCGTGCGCGTCCACGCCACGGCGGTCAACCGGGCCGACCTGCTCCAGCGACGCGGCGGCTACCCGCCACCGCCCGGCGCCTCGCCCATCCTCGGGCTAGAGCTGGCCGGCGTGGTCGAGCGCCCCGCGGGCCAATGGCGCGTGGGCGACCGGGTGATGGCCGTGGTCACGGGCGGGGGCTACGCCGAGCTGGCGGCGGTGCCCGCGGGCATGGCGATCGCGGTGCCGGACAAGATGGGCTTTGCGGAGGCGGCGGCCATCCCCGAGGCCTTCCTGACCGCCTTTCTCAACCTGTTCACCCTTGGCCGGCTCCAGGCGGGCGAGGCGGTGCTGATCCACGCCGGGGCCAGCGGGGTGGGCACGGCCGCGATCCAGCTCGCCCGGGCCGCAGGGGCGCGCGTGCTCGCCACCGCCGGCAGCGACGAGAAGCTGGCCCTGTGCCGCGAGCTCGGCGCCGAAACAACGATCAACTACAAGACGGAGCGCTTCGCGGAGCGCGCCGCCGTGACCACCGGCGGGCGCGGCGTGGACCTCGTGCTCGACTTCGTTGGCGCGCCGAACTGGGAGCCGAACCTGGCCGCGCTGGCTGTGGGCGGGCGGCTGATGCTGATCGGCTTTCTCGGGGGCTCGCGCGGCGAGCTCGACCTCGGCCCGGTCATGACCAAAAGCCTGACCGTCGCCGGCACGACGCTGCGCCGGACCCCGCTGGAGCGCAAGGTGGCCCTGACCCGGGCCTTCGCGGAGTTCGCGCTGCCGCGGTTCGCTCGGGGCGAGCTGCGGCCGGTGGTCGCCGACGTGCTCCCGCTGGAGCGGGCGGCCGAGGCCCACCAGACCTTGGAGGCGAACCGGAACGCGGGCAAGGTGGTGCTGCGGGTGGCGGGCGGCTGAGGGGGCAAACAGGGGCGATCGATTTCTATGCTATTCTATCGCATCCGGCCCCCGGCAGTGCGCGGGCCGTCGGCAGATCGCCCACTGCAATGAGAGGACTCGTATGCGACGCCTTGTCACCCCGGTGCTCCTGAGCCTGCTGCTCACCGTGCTCGCGGCCTGCGGCGCCGCCGGCACGAGCAGCCCCCCCACCGCGGCCCCCGCCGCCACCGCCGCCCCCGCCGGCGACACAAACTCCAGCGCCGAAAGCGGCGCGCTCCCTGACCTGGGCGGCCGCGAAGTGCGGATCGCCGTCGAGAACGCCTACCCGCCGTTCAACTACATCAACCCGACCACGAACCAGGGCGAGGGCTGGGACTACGACGCCTGGAACGAGATCTGCCGGCTGCTCAACTGCAAGCCGGTGTTCCAGGAGGCCTCCTGGGAGGGTATGATCCAGGCGGTCGCCAACGGCCAGTTCGACGCCGCCGCCGACGGGATCACGATCACCGAGGAGCGGGCCCAGCAGGTCGACTTCTCGGACGGCTACATCCAGGTCGCCCAGCGGCTGCTGGCCCGCGCCGGCGAGGACCGCTTCAGCAGCATGGACGACTTCGTCGCCAACGCAGAGCTGCGCGTCGGCACGCAGACCGGCACGACCAACTACGAGACGGCCCAGTCGCTGCTCGACGAAGGCCGCATCCAGGCCTTCGAGCAGTTCCCCTTCGCAGTGGCCGCCCTGATCAACGGCGACGTCGACGCCGTGCTCATGGACGAGACGGCCGGCCAGGGCTACGTCGGCACCAGCGCCGAGCAGCTCCAGCTCGTCGGCCCGCCGATCACCAGCGACCAGCTCGGCTTTATCTTCCCCAAGGGTAGCGACCTGGTGGACCCTGTGAACCAGGCCCTCGCCGCGATGCGCGAAAGCGGCAAGCTCGACGAGCTGGCGCAGCAGTACTTCAGCGCCGACTTTAAGCTGCCCGGCAGCTAGGGCCGGGGCGACAACGAGGTGCGGGCGGAGGTCGTGGGATGCGGAGGCCGGCGTTGCACTGCCAACGCGCCGGCCGCCCATCTCCGATCTCCGCCCCCTGATAGATGCCACCTGCGCGGCGGCGCAGCTGAGGAGCGTACATGGCTGTCGAGCAAGAGCAGCTCAACGTCGGGGGACGGGCGAGCCTGTGGCGGGCGGGCCTGGGCCAGCTCCCATGGTGGCTGCTGGCTATCCTGGGGGTCATCGCCGCGATGGCGGCGCGGATCGCCACCGACCCGCTCTACCTGAACATCTTTCTCACCATCCTCCAGGGCCTGGCCACCACCCTCTACGTGACGGTGGTTTCGTTTATCTTCGCGCTGCTGCTCGGCCTGCTGCTCGGCCTGGGCCGGGTGTCGAGCAACCCCGTCTTCCGCAACCTGGCGACGGCCTACATCGAGTTCATCCGCGGCGTGCCCATCCTGGTACTGATCTTCACCATCTCGTTCGCGGTGGTGCCGCTGCTCGCGCGCACCTTCGGGCTGCCGAATAACGCCATCTCGCTGACCACGCGCGCGATCATCGCGCTGGTGCTGATCTACGGGGCCTACATCGCCGAGATCTTCCGCGCCGGGATCGAGTCGATCGGGCGCGGCCAGATGGAGGCCGCACGCTCGCTCGGCATGTCGCACGTCCAGGCCATGCGCTACATCATCCTGCCCCAGGCGGTGCGCAATATCATGCCGGCCCTCGGCAACGACCTGATCGCCCTGCTCAAAGACTCGTCGCTCGTCTCGGTGCTCGGCGTCCGCGAGATGACACAGGTCGCCCGGCTGTCGGTGAGCGCGAGCTTCCGCTACGAGGAAACCTACTTTATTCTGACCCTGTTCTACCTGAGCCTGACCCTGGTGCTATCGCTGCTGCTTCAGTGGATCCAGCGCCGCGTGAGCGTGAACAGATAGGGCAATAGCCATGGATTCAGGCGGCCCCATGATCCAGATCGAGGGCGTGTCGAAGTACTTCGGCAGCTTTTGCGCCCTCGACAATGTGTCGCTCAGCGTCGACGCGGGCGAGGTGCTGATGATCATCGGCCCGTCCGGCTCCGGCAAGTCGACGCTGCTCCGCTGCATCAACCACCTCGAGGTGCCCGACCGCGGGCAAATTGTGGTCGACGGCATCCCGGTCGACAGCAGCGCCTCGCACATCAACGCTGTGCGGGCCGAGGTGGGCATGGTGTTTCAGCGCTTCGAGCTGTTCCCGCACCTGACCGTGCTCGACAACATCTGCCTGGCCCAGCAGAAGGTGCGCCGGCGCTCACGCGCCGAAAGCGAGCAGATCGCGCGCGGTCTGCTGGAAAAGGTCGGCATCCCCGAGCAGGCCGACAAAAGCCCGGCCAAGCTGTCCGGCGGCCAGCAGCAGCGGGTGGCGATCGCGCGGGCCCTGGCGATGCAGCCCCGGATCATGCTGTTCGACGAGCCCACCTCCGCGCTCGACCCGGAGATGATCAAGGAGGTGCTCGACGTCATGCTCGACCTCGCCTCCGAGGGCATGACCATGGTCGTCGTCTCCCACGAGATGGGCTTCGCCCGCAACGCCGCCCACCGGATTGTCTTCATGGACCAGGGCCGGATCGTCGAGCAGGGCACGCCCGACGCGATCTTCGACCGCCCGCAGCACGACCGCACCCGGCTGTTCCTATCACGCATTCTGCATTAGCGGAGCGCTGGTGATGGTTGACCGCACTGGGCCGCCAACCGTAGGAGCCGGGAAGCCGGCGGGCCGGCCGTTCGACCCGCAGCAGCTCGCCGTCGGTGTCTCGGCGGGGCTGATCACCGCGGTGCTCGCCCTGGGCGCCGAGCTGTCGCTCGCCGCGCTGATCTTCTCGGGGCCGCTCGCCGGCTACACCGCCTACGGGATCGGGCTGGTGCTGATCGGCGTGGCGGCGATGAATATTGTGCTCGCGCTGCTGAGCCGCCAGCCGCCCCAGATCGCGGCGGTGCAGGAGGCCCCCGTCGCCGTGGTCGCCCTGCTCGCCGCCGACGTCGCGGCCGGCGTGGCCGCCGGCGAGGCGAACTACGCCACAGTCATCGCCGCGATCGCGCTGTCCACGCTGGCGACGGGGGTGGCCTTTCTGCTGCTCGGCCAGTTTCGGCTCGGCTCGCTTTCGCGCTACCTGCCCTACCCGGTGGTGGGCGGCTTTCTCGCCGGCACGGGCTGGCTGCTCGCCCTCGGCGGGATCGGGATCATGACGAACGTCCAGCTCGAACTGGCGACCCTGCCCGCGCTGTTCGCGCCGCCGACGGTCTGGAGCTGGCTGCCCGGGATGGCCTTCGGCGTGCTGATCCTGGTTGCGCTCCGCCGCAACCAGCACATCCTGATCCTGCCCGGCATGCTCGTCGGCGCCACCGCCCTCTTCTATGTGTGGCTCGCCCTGTCGGGCCGATCCATCGCCGACGCCCAGGCCGGCGGCCTGCTGCTAGGGCCCTTCCCAGCCGGCGCGGCCTGGGCGCCGCTGTCCCCGGCGATGCTGGCCCTTGTGGATTGGCAGGCGATCTTGGGCCAGGCCGGCGCGATCGGGACGGCGGCGACGATCAGCGTGATCGGGCTGCTGCTGAATGTGAGCGGCCTCCAGCTCGCCCGGCAGGAGGATCTGGACCTGAACCAGGAGCTGCGCGCGAACGGCGTGGCGCAGCTTGTGGCCGGGGCGATCAGCTCCCCGCCCGGATTCACCACGCTGAGCCTGTCGCTGCTCGGCCACCGCATGGGCGCCCGCAGCCCCGTTCCCGGCCTGGTGCTCGGGCTCAGCTTTGTGCTGCTGTTTTTCTTCGGGATCGACCTGCTCGGCTTGGTGCCGCGGCTTGTGCTCGGCGGCGTCGTCTGCTACCTCGGGCTGGCCCTGCTGACCGAATGGCTGTACGACAGCGGCCGCCAGCTTCCCGGCCTGGACTACGGGCTGATCGTCGCCATTCTGCTCCTGATCATCCTGTTCGGCATTCTCGCGGGCGTGGTGGGCGGCCTGGTGATCGCGATCGTCCTCTTCGTCGTCGCCTACAGCCGGGTCGAGGTCGTCAAGCACACGCTATCTGGGGCGACGATCAAGAGCCGCATGACCCGCGGCTACGCCGAGCAGCAGCGGCTGCGCGAGCTGGGCGACCAGATCGCAGTGTTTCAGCTGCAAGGCTTTCTCTTCTTCGGCACCGCCCACGACCTCCAGGAGCGGGTGCGCGAGCGCCTGATCGCCCGCGACCAGCCGCCGCTGCGCTTCGCCCTGCTCGACTTCCGGCTGGTGCCGCGGATCGATTCGACCGCGATCCTCAGCTTCAGCCGCCTCCTGCAGCTTGCCGACAGCTGTGGGACGACCCTCGTCCTGACCCAGCTGGCGCCCGCGGTCGAGCGGCCGATCCGGCGGCGGCTGCTGACCGGGCCCGACAGCGGGCGGGTGCGGATCTTCCCCAGCCTCGACCACGGCCTGGAGTGGTGCGAGAACGAGCTGCTCGCCGGGCCCGGGGGGATCGCCGCGCCGCCCGCCGGCCTGGCCGGCCCCAGCCTCGACCTGCTGCTCGGCCTGTTCGAGCGGCGCTCGTTCGCCGCCGGCGAGTATCTCATCCGGCAGGGCGATGACCCCGACGCGATGTACTTCATCGAGTCCGGCCAGGTGACGGCCCAGATCGAGTCGGCGGGCAGACCGCCGTCGCGCCTCGAAAGCATGCGCGACGGGCGCATGGTCGGCGAGCTCGGCTTTTTCCTCGGCACGCGCCGCACCGCCGCCGTGGTCGCCGACGAGCCGTGTGTTGTGCGGCGGATCACCCGCCAGGCCCTCGACCGCTTGAAGCAGGAGCGTCCGGAAGCCGCCGCGGCCTTCAACGAGCTGGTCGCGCGGCTGCTCTCCGAGCGGGTCGTCCACCTGATCAACACGGTCGACGCGCTGCAGCGCTGAGCGCGCGGCGCGTCACTCGCTGATCTTCTCCATGTGCGCGACCGTGTCGAGCCGGGCGCGTAGCCGCTCGATATTGGCGGCCTTGCCGTTGTCGCGGAGCGCTCGGGCGCCGGCCGTCCAGTAGCGGTGGTCGACCAGAAAGGCGAGCTGGTGGCGGTACCAGTCCGCGTCGGCCTCGTCGCGGCCGAAGGCGCGCAACTCCTCGCGCAGCTCGCCGTTGCGCTCAAGAAAATCGTCGCGCCCGAGCAGGTCGAGGTCGGCGTCGGCAAGGAGCTGGCCGAGGGGCGAGCGCGGGGACTGGGGGATGCGGGTCGCCCGAATCAGAGTGACGATCTCGGCGACCTGGGCCGGCGAATAGCCGTAGGCGGGCAGGGTGGCGGCGCAGATTGTGGCGCCGGCCTCCTCGTGCTCCTCGCGGCCGACAATAAAGCCGACGTCGTGGAACACCGCGGCGGTGCGGAGCAGCAGCAGCTCCTCGCCGCTCACCCCCGCATAGCCGGCAAGCCGCTCGACGGCGGGCAGGACGTCGTCGCGGGTGTGGGCCAGGGAGTGGTAGCGCAGGCGCGGGTCGAGCTCGCGCTCAAGGCGCCCGAGGGCGTAGGCGGCGGCGGCGGCGAAGTTGGGCTCGCGCATCGGTCCCTCCGCGGTGTGCGTGTGGATCGTGATGTCATGCCGCTGTGCCTGCTGGGTCGGCGGGCACGGCCTGGGCCAGGCGGGCCCGCACCTCCCCGAGGTCGCGCACGCGGGCCCGCAGATGCCGCGTAATCACTCGGATGACGCCGCGGGCCACCTCGTGGCGCTCGTCCATGAGCTCGTAGAACGGCTCCTGGTCGAGGCGAAGCAGCCATGTGTCGCGGACTGCCGTCACCGAGGCCACGCGCGGCTCGGGGTCGAGCAGGGCCATCTCGCCGAACACGTCGCGGGTCTGTAGGTGGTTGAGGGTGTGGTCGCCATCGTGGACCCGCACCTCCCCCTCGACGATCACATACATGCTCGTGCCGGCCTCGCCCTTGCTGAAGATCGGCGTCCCGGCCAGGACCTCGGTTTCGTGGAGCAGCCCCGCAATGTCGGCGAGCACCTCGTCGGGCGTTTCGCCGAACAGGGCCACCGTCTTCAAAATCAGCACTCGCTCGATCCGTGACAGCATGCCTCCTCCGTTCTCCACTACGGCGCCGAACGACCCCGGCCCCACCTCATTCCCACCCGGCGCCGCCTGCGTGAGCGCCGCCCGGGCCAGGGCGAGCGCCGCCGTCTCGCGCAGCACCGGGTCAGCGGCGGCCCTGAGCGGGCTGGCGAGGTCGGCCAGGGCCGGGTGGCCGACGCGCGCCGCGGCGTCGAGAGCGCAGGCGCGCAGCCAGGGGCCGGCCCGCCCGCCGGCCCCGCTCACCAGCTCGCGTAGCCGCTCGTCGCGGCCCAGGGACCGCTGGGGCGCGGCCTGGGCGAGCTGCTGGAGCCGCGCGGCTGGCGCGAGGTCGCTCAGCAGCGGGACGAGCAGCGGCTTGAGCTCGGCGGGGGCCTGGGTGTCGACGATCTCCAAAGCGTAGGCCCGCTGCTCGGCCGAGGGACTGGCCAGGGCCAGGCGAGCCCGCGCGATCAGCTCCCGGTCGCCGCTTAGGCTGAGCAGGGTGAGCACGCGCCCTCTGGCGGCCCTGGCCACGGCGAGCAGCGCCTGGGCCAGCAAAGACTCCCCCGCCGCGCCGCAGTCGGCGAGCGCCGCCAGCGCCCACGCCACGCTGTCGGCCTCGGCGTGAACCCGGCGGACAAGAACGGCCTGCTCGGCCGGAGGGGGCCGGTGGCCGCTGCGGAGCAGGGCGTGCTGGACGGCGCCGCGCAGGGCTGGATCGGGGCTGTCGAGCTGCGCCGTAAGCAGCCCGATCGCTGGCTCGCCACCCACCCGACCCCAGACCTGGGCGATCCGCTGGCGGAGCGCTGAGTCTCCGGCGGCGAAGGCGGCGGCGGTGGCGGGCAGGGCGGCTGGGCCGCCCGCGCTCAGGGCGTTCGCGGCGGCCCGGGCCGTGGCGGGGGCGGCGAGGGCCGCGCAGACTGCGGGCCAGAGCTCGGGGCTATGGGTTTGGCCGGCCGCGGACAGGGCCGCGCGGCGCACAGCGAGGTCGGGGTCGTCGAGCAGCGGGGCGAGGGCCGCGGCGTGGCCGTCCCCGGCAGCGCCGATGGCCTCGGCGGCCATCGCGCGGTCGAGCGGGTCGGCGGAGGCCGCCCAGCGGGCCAGCTTGGCGACGGCGGCCCGGGCGCCCTCGCCGCCCCCGCGGAGCAGGCCGACGGCGGCGCCGAGGCGTAGGGGGCGCTCGGCGCTATCGAGGAGCGCGGCCACCTCGGCGTCGGCGGGGGGGCCGCCGAGCGCAGCCAGGGCCCGGGCGGCGGCGCCGCGCACCGCCGGGTTTGCCTCGGCGGCCAGGAGGGCCCGGATGGCGGGGAGGGCGCCCCTGGCCCCCCTGCGCTCGATCACCAGCAGGGCCTCGGCCCGCACGGCCGGCACCGGGTGGTCGAGCAGGTCGGGCAGCAGCCCGTCGAGCTCCGGGTCGTCCTGCTCGCCAAGGAGCTGGAGGGCGTAGAGCGCGGCGCCAGGCTGGGGGTCGCGCAGCGCGCGCCGCAGCACCGCCTGGCTGGCCGGATCGCCCAGCGCAAGGTCGGCCCCGCCGCCGAGCAGGCGCCGGTTCAAGGCCCGTAGCAACTGCCGGGGGTACTCGCGCAGCAGGAGCAGGCCGATCGCGAGCCAGCCGGCGAGCACGACGACCAGGGCCACCCCAAGCGTGAGCGTGTCGAGCCCGAGCAGGGCGGTCAGGCCGACGAGCAGCAGGCCCGTGCCGCCGATCGCCAGGGTGTAGACAAGGCCCTCGATCAGAGTCTGCACGCGCACGCGCTGGGCGGCCGGCAGCGGCTGGTAGATGATGTTGAGCGACACCTTGAGAAATGCGTCGTAGGCGAGCTTGCTGAGCAGCTTATTCAGCACGGCGAGGCCGAAGAGCACAGCGACGCCGGCCCCGGCCAGGCCCGCGCCGATCAGGCCGACGGCGCCGGTCAGCAGCATCGCGGGGGCGCCGAGCAACGGCCCGCCGAGGCCGTAGCGACGCAGCAGCCGGCCCACCACCACCGCGTTTGTCAACGTCCACACCACGGCGACCACTGCGTTAAACACGCCGATAAAGCCGGCCAGCTCGGCCGGGTCGGGGAAGCGCAGCTGTGACTGGGCGTAGTAGATCGTGTCGATAACGTAGTAGCTGGCGAGGGCCATGCAGATCATGGCACCGATCAGCGGAACGTAGCGCCCGCGCCCGCCCTCACCGGCCGGGGTTTGGGTCGCGGTGGCGGCTGGCTCGTCGGACGGGCGGCCGAGCCGGCCGCCGTACTCCCGGGCCAGGACGACGGCGACGGCGAGGGCGGCGCCCATGGCGACGGCGGTGAGCAGAATGAGGTTGGCCGTCCCGACGAGGGCGACCAGGGGCGCGGTCAGTAGGCCAAAGGCCACCGCCGCGGCCGGCTCGCCGCTGCTGATCGTCCCGGAGAGGCGTTTGACCTGCTGGACGTTGAGCAGCCGCCCCACCGTCGTCCAGAGCGACAGGTTGGTCATCATGAGCAGCAGCTCGTAGACGACGGGCAGGCAGAAGATCAGCCAGGGCCCGAGGTCGAGGCCGAGGCCGGCGCGCAGGAGCAGCAGGGTTGCGAGGATGCCGGCGAGGGTGGCGGGCAGCATACGCGAAAGGGCGACTTTGCGGGCAAAGCGCAGATAAGCGAAGGAGACGAGGGCGCCGAGCAGGCTGACCGCGACGTATACATACGGCAGGCCTTGGGCGCTGAAGGTCGCCAGGAACAGCGCGTAGGCCACTGCGCGCAGAAAGGTGCGCGCCGTCCCGTTGCAGAAGGCGAGGAGCAGCAGCAGCCGCGTCAGCCGGCGCTCGTCGCGTATGTCGTCCATGATTCGCTTTCCGTCGATCACTTTCGCACTCGAACTATACGCGAAGAATGGCACGAGCGCCAGATCTTACCCGCGGCATGGCCTCGCGCGCGGTTGTGCCCGAGGTTCCGCGCCCACGCCTCAGTAGCCGGCTGGCCTGGCGACTGGAGCCGGCGCAGCAGCGTTCGTGCCCCTAGCCCGGCTGCTGATGACCGGGCGGGCCTATGCTGCGAGGGAACCTTGCGGGCGGGGGCGGCCCTACGTCAGGGTGCGGAAGCTGGCGCGCTGGCTGAAGAAGCGGGTTACGGCCTCGGTGTGAAGGGGGAAAGCCAGGTCGGCGGGCGCGGTGATCACGAGCCGCTCGCCGGCCTCGCTGTTCGGCGCAAAGGTGGGCAGATCGACGCCGCGCAGGGTCGGGCCGAGGCCGAACACCAGCAGATAGCCGTCGGGGGTGCTGCGGGTGCCGAAGTCGCTGATGCTGGCCGCGTCGACGCGCACGCCCGTCTCCTCGAACAGCTCGCGGGCCGCGGCGGCCTGCCACGTTTCGTGGACTTCGATAAAACCGCCGGGCAGGGCGATCTGCCCGCGCCGCGGGGCGGCACCGCGCCGGATCACCAGCAGGCCGTTGTCGACGGGGAGCAGGATCAGGACGACGGGCAGCGGGTTGCGGTAGGAGGTGCTCCCGCAGAAGCCGCAGATGCGGGGCCACGTCTGACCCTCGGCGTAGGGCCGGCCGCAGTAGGAGCAGTGGCTGTGCTGGCGATACATGCGAACTCCGGTACCAGGTGGCGGTCTGTTAAGGCCTTATAATAGCGCATCTGGCCGAATCGCGCCGCGGCGCCCGGCGTGGGCAGCGCCGGCCCCGGCGCCGATCTCGGAACGGCGCGCAACGTGAAGGAGACCTGTGATGGCGTGGCTCTACTTGCTCATCGCCGGGCTGCTCGAAGTGGGCTGGGCGATCGGCCTCAAATATAGCGCGGGGTTCACCCGCCTCTGGCCGAGTGTGGCGACCGTGGCGACGATGGTCGCCAGCTTCGCCATGCTTGGCCTGGCCCTGCGCGAGCTACCCCTCGGCACCGCGTACGCGGTGTGGACCGGCATCGGCACCGCCGGCACCGTCCTGCTCGGGATTATACTCCTCGGCGAGCCCGCCGACGCCCTGCGGCTCGCCTGCATCGGCCTGATCATCGCAGGCGTCGCTGGGCTGCGCATCCTCGCGCCCCACTAGCGACGAACCGGTGCGGCGCGGGTCGGATTGCACCCGTTTCAACGCTCGCGCCCTCCGCGCCGCTGCGGTACACCTGCTCGCGTCACAGAACTCACTCCTCGGCGCGGAGCTGGTCGCGGGCGGCGGCGATCAGGGCGTCGAGGGCGGCCCGCCGGCGCTGGGAGATTGGCTCGCGCACGTGCAGCTCGACGCCCGGGGCGAGCACGACGCGCTGCCAGCGCGTCGGCGCGGCGTCCGGGGGGGACTCGGCGTCGAGCGGCTCGTGGTCGGCGGGGAAGAACTCCACGCGGCCGGTTTGCAGCCGGGCGGGGGTGAGCCAGAACGGGTTCCCCCCTATCGGCTCGCCGCCGGCGTGCATGTAGGCCGCGCCCGCCTCGGCGAGGCGGCCGCGCCGCGGCCCGGGCAACCCCACCGTCGACGGCGCGCCAGGGCTCGCGGCCTGTGCCCCCCCGGGCTGAGCGCCCGGCGTGCCCTCCCGCAGCCGCTCGCGAATCGCGCTTAGGGGCAGGTAGGCGCTTTTTAGCTCGGCGATCCGCTCGAGGCGCCGCAGGTGGGCCTGGCCGTAGCGGGCGTAGCGCCCCCGCGTTTCGGGTGGGGGCAGCAGCCCTTCGGCGGTGTAGAAGCGGATGGTCCTCGGCGTCACCCCCGCCAGGCGGGCCAGCTCGCCGATCGTGTAGCCCTCGTCCTGTGTCATCGTCGCCCCCTCAGCTCGCGTGAAGCCGGCGGCCACCCGCTGCGGCCGCCGGCTCGTCCGCTCCGCCACCATCGGCACCAGCATCGCCGCCTTTTCGCCACGCTCCATACCGCCTCCTGCCACGCTCATCGCGACAGTAATACTGTCACTTATATGTTATATTACCAGCGTGACGCATCGCTGTCAAGATGGCAGGCAGGATTGGCCCGGCCGCAACCTACGGCGTCGCCCCGCGCAGCGTCCAGCCCCCGTCGACCACGATTGTCTGCCCAGTGATATGGGCGGCGGCGTCGGAGGCGAGAAAGCGCAGGGCGGCGGCGGCGTCCTCGGGGAGGCCGACGCGGCCGGTGGGGGTGAGCTCGGCCCAGTGCTCGGCGTAGTGCGGGTCGTCGGCCAGATTGCGCGCGTTGAGGGTGGCGCCGAGGGCCAGGGCGTTGACCGTGATCCGGTGGCGGCCGAGCTCAAAGGCGGCGGTGCGCGCGACGTGGAGCAGAGCGGCCTTGGTGACCCCGTAGATCGAGCCGTTGCCCGCCGCGCGCAGCCCGGTCACCGAGGAGGTGAAGACGATCCGCCCGCCCCCGCCCTGGGCAACCATCTGCCGCGCCGCCGCCTGTGCGCAGAAGAAGGCCCCGCGCAAGTTCAGGTTGATCAAAAAGTTCCAGTCGTCCTCGTCGGCGTCGAGAAAAGCGCCCCAGCGCGTCACCCCTGCGTTGGCGGCCAAGATGTCGACCCGCCCGAACCTGGCCACAGCCTCGGCCACCAGCCGCCGGCACTCGTCAACCTGCGACAGGTCGGCCTCCACGACGGCGGCCCGCGCCCCGGCCGCGCGCACCGCCTCCGCCGCCACCTCGGCCAGCTCCGCCTCGCCGTGGTGGCTCAGCAGGACCGCCGCGCCGTCCGCCCCCAGAGCCGCCGCCATCGCCGCGCCGATCTCCCGGCTCGCTCCGGACACGACGGCCACCTTCCCTTCAAGCGACATACTGCCCGTCCATCGCGCTATGGCGCCCCGCGCCGCGAATCCTGCCCGCACCGGCCCCCGCCGGGCGGGCCAAGTATACCACCCGGCGCCGCGGGGGTACGCTTGTTGCTGCACAGCGAACAACGACCTCCGCCAAATCACAGCGAGGGCAGCATGGCCATCCCCCACCGTCCGCTCGGCGCCACCGGCGTCGAGGTGCCCGTGATCGGTTACGGCACCGCGCCCCTGGGCAAGATCGACGACGGCCCGAGCTACGAGCGCTCGGCGCGCCTGCTCAACCACGCGATCGACCTCGGCGTGACCTACCTCGACACCAGCCCCGACTACGGCAGCCAGCCCAAGCTCGGCGTGGTGATGAAGACTCGTCGCGACGAGGTGTTTCTAGCGACCAAGATCAACAAGCGCCGCCGCGACGACGTCCTCGCCGAGCTGCGCGACAACCTCAAGCAGCTCCAGACCGACCACGTCGACCTGGTGCAGATCCACGCCGTGAACGCTATGGCCGACCTTGAGGCGGCCCTCGCCCCCGACGGCGCGATCGCCGCCCTGGAGGAGGCTCGCCGCCAGGGCATGACGCGCTTCGTCGGCATCACCGGCCACGCCCGGCCTTCGGTGCTCGCCCACGCCCTGGAGCGCTACTCCTTCGACACGGTGCTGGTCGCCCTCGGCGCGATCGACCGCATGGTGACCGGCCCCGAGCAGGCCCTGCTCCCGATCGCCGCCGCCCGCAACGTGGGCGTGATCGCCATGAAGGTGTTCGGCCACGGCAAGCTCAGCCAGCGCGAGCTGGCCCTGCGCTACTCCCTCGGCCTCCCCGGAGTCAGCCTGGCTATCCTCGGCATGAATGACGAGACCCAGATCGAGGAGAACGTCCGCCTCGCCAGCCAGGCCGCCCCCCTCGCCGAGGCCGACCTGGACCCGCTGCTTGCCGAGGCCCGCTCGCTGATCGAGGGCGACAAGCCTTCCGAGAAAAGCCCGATCTTCTGGCTCTACGACATCAAGACCATGGCCTGGCAGGAGCATAGCGAGCCGGCCACCGTCGCGTACTGATAGGCTGCGCACCGCGGAGGCGCAGCGGGCGCAGAGACTCGTCGCTGGCCTCACCCGACCGCCGCGGCGGGCCGGGCAGGTAGCGCACAAGCTCCTGCGCCGTATCGACCACCAGGGAGGTTTCGATGGCGACCAACGACCCTCAGCGTGAGCAGCCGCGGCCGGCCCAGCCCGGCCAGCCCTCCAACACGATGAGCCCCGGCGACGAGGCCCCGCCCGGCACCCCCGGCACCGGCGAGAACTTGTGCCCCGAGTGCGGCGGCGACGGCAAGCGCGACGGCCGCCCCTGCCCGAACTGCGGCGGCACCGGCAAGGTGATCACCGCGATCGGCGGCGCGTAGCTTTCGGGCCGGGCAGGGATCGCGGAGTCGGCGAGCGCACGGAGATGTTCAGGTGGTCTTACGCAAACGCCGTACCGCTCCGGCTGGGCGGCTGCCTGCTCGGAGCGGCACGGCGTTTCCGCGAAACCATATCAAACCCTCTGCGCCACCGTGCCTTTGCGCTTAGTCTACTCTACCCCGTGTTCTTGAGGCCGGCGGCGATGCCGTTGATCGCCATGAGCACGGACGTTTCCAGGGCCTCCTGCTCCTCCGGGGGGGGCTCGGCGCGCAGGCGGCGCAGTAGCTCGATCTGGATGTAGCTGAGCGGGTCGACGTAGGGGTTGCGCTGGCGGATCGCCTTCTGGAGCACCGGCTGGCCGGCCAGGATGTCGTCGATCTGGCAGACAGCTCGGATCATCGCGGCGGTGCGCTCGAACTCGGCTGTCACGGCCCCGAACACTCGCTCCGCCAGCCCCGCGTCGCCCACCAGGGCGGCGTAGCGGCGCGCGATCCCCAGGTCGGCCTTTGACATGATCATCTGCGCGTTGTCGAGCAGGGTGGTGAAAAACGGCCACTCGCGGTACATCCGGCGCAACAGCTCCAGCTGCTCGGGGCCGCAGCGTGCGTCGGAGCCGGCGGCCTGGCCGCAGAAGGCGGCGAGGCCGGTGCCCAGGCCGAACCAGCCCGGGAGGGTGTGCCGGCTTTGCATCCAGCTGAACACCCAGGGGATGGCGCGCAGGTCCTCGATCCGGCCGCTGCCGCGCCGGCTGGCCGGGCGCGAGCCGATCCGCAGCCGGCTGATCTCGTTGATCGGGGTGGCCTCGCGGAAGTAGCGCAGGAAGTCGGGGTCGTCGTAGATCAGGCCGCGGTAGCTCGCCCGGGCGGCGCCCGCGATCTGCTCCATCGCCGCGGTGAAGGCGGCCGGGGGCGGCGCGATCACGGGGAAGCCGGCGCGCAGCGTCGCGTTCACCACCTGCTCCAGATGGCGGTGGGCGGTGCGCGGGTCGAGGTAGCGGTCCGAGATCATCTCGCCCTGGTCGGTCATGCGGATCTGGCCCTTGAGCGTGCCCGGCGGCTGGGCCAGGATCGCCTGCCCGGCCGGGCCACCGCCCCGGCCGACCGCGCCGCCGCGCCCGTGGAACAGCCGCAGCCGCACCTCGTGGCGCTCGGCCACCTCGCTCAGCTCGACCTGAGCCCGGTACAGGGCCCAGTTCGCGGCGACAAAGCCGCCCTCCTTGTTGCTGTCGGAGTAGCCGAGCATTACCTCCTGGGTGTCGCCGCGCAGACGCAGGTGCTCGCGGTAGAAGGGCAGGCGCAGCAGCGCGTCAACCAGGCCGGGCGCGTTCGTCAGGTCGTCGCCCGTCTCGAACAGCGGCGCCACGTTGAGGTGGCTGTGCTCGCCCGGCGCGTACAGGCCGACTTCGCGGCACAGCAGCAGCACCGCGAGGATGTCGCTCACGCTGGAGGTGGTGCTGATAATATAATTTTCGAAGATCTCGGGGTCGATCTGCTCGCGGAGCGCGGCGACGGTGCGGAAGGTCTGGACCGTCTCGGCCGTCTCGGCGCTGTAGCCGTCGAGGCGGGCCGGGGTCAGCGGGCGCGGGCTCTCGATCTCGGCGGCGAGCAGGGCCAGGCGCTCGGGCTCGGGCAGGGCCGTGTAGTCCGCGCAGATGCCGGCGCGGCGGAAGATCTCGTCCAGGGCCTCCAGGTGGCGGCCGGCGTGCTGGCGGATGTCGAGGCGGGCGCTGTGCAGGCGGAAGATCGCTACCCGCTGGATCACGTCGCGCAGAAGCCCGTCGGCGGGCAGGGCCCCGCCGTTACGGCACAGGCTATCGCGGATGAGCTGCAGGTCGTCCAGCAGCTCGTCGGCCCGGGTGTAGCGGTCGGCTGCCGGCGCGGGGGGCGGGTCGATGCCCCAGATCGGGGTGTGGCCCTCGGTGTGCTCCAGGCTGCGCACAAGGCGGGCGCGCATATAGTTGAGCAGCACGCGGTAGGGCTCGCGGCTGTGGTGGGGGCTGATCCGCAGCTCGGGGAAGATCGCGGCATAGGCCGCGGTCCGATCGAGCACCGCCGGGTCCACCGCGGCCTGCTGCAACGACTGGCTGAGGTCGGTGAACAACCCGTCAACACAGTCGATCAGGTGGCGCAGCATGGCGCCGCGCATGAGCCGCACCGTAGCCACTGTCACGTCCGGGGTGACGAAGGGGTTGCCGTCGCGGTCGCCGCCCATCCAGCTGCCGAAGCGCAGAAAGGGCGGGACGCGCCACTGGTGCTCGGGGTAGTGCTCGGCGAGGGCCCGCTCCATCTCGCGGTAGATTTGGGGCAGCAGCTCCCACAGCACCGTCTGGAAGTAGAACAGCCCGTTCTCGACCTCGTCGCGCACCGAGGGCTTGGTGTTGCGGACGTCGTCGCTCTGCCACAGGCCGACGATCTCGCGCTCGATCCGGCCGAGCACGGCCACCCGGTCGTCGGGGAGCAGCAGCCGCTCGCCGAGCGTCAGCTCGACCAGGGCGTCGTGGATGCGGCGCAGCTTGATCAATGTGGTGCGCCGGCGCGACTCGGTGGGGTGGGCGGTGAGCACGGGCTGGATCAAGGCGTGGTCGAGCCAGCGCTGGACGGCCTCCGCCGGCACGCCGTGCTCGCGCAGCAGCGCCACGGCCACGCCGATGCTTTCGCTCCGCGCCCCCAGCCCCTTTCGCACCGCCCGCTCGCGCAGGACGCGCAACCGCTCCACGCCCTCGGCCAGGTTGACCAGCCCGAAGTACAGCGTGAAGGCCTTGATCAGGCCGTGGAGCTCGCCCACGGACAGGCCGGCGACAAGCTCATGGAGCTCGCGAGCGTCGTCGGGCCCGCCGTCGGCGCGCACGCCCTTGGCCATCAGGCGAACGCGCTCCTCCAGGGCGAAAGCGGCCGCGCCGCTCTGGTCGGTCAGCACCCGGCCGAGGGCATTGCCCAGGGCCCGGATGTTTGTGGAGAGCGGGTCGCTCCCCGGTTGCTCGCTGTTCATCGGCGCGCCTTCCGCTACTCCCCTCCCTCGGCAACCATGCCTTCCAGGTGCGCGGCGTCGTTGAGGCGCAGGAGCCGCCAGCCGTTGCGGCCGCGCTGGAGCTCGGTGAAGGAACCGTTGTCGAGCCACAGCTTGCCGAAGTTGATCAGGTCAAGGCCGATCACATGGCAGAGCAGGGCGCGGATGGTGCCGCCGTGGCTGACCGCGACGATCGTGTCGCCCTGCCGGTGGGCGTCCTCGATCTGCTTGAGGGCGACAAGGGCCCGCTCCTGAAGCTGGGCGTAGCTTTCGCCGCCGAGCCGGACGGTGCGGGCCGGGTCGCGCTCGTACTCGCGCATGTGGTCGGGGAAGCGGCGGTACAGCTCCTCCGGCGTGAGCCCTTCCCACTGGCCGACGTCGATCTCGCGCAGCTCGGGCGTGGGCAGCGGTGCGAGGCCGAGCGCCCCGCCGATCACCTCGGCGGTCTGCCAGGCCCGGGCCAGGTCGCTGCTGTACAAGGCCACCGCCCCGCTCGGGCGCAGCCGCTCGGCGCCGCGGCGGGCCTGCTCGACCCCGCGCTCGTTGAGCGGGATGTTGGCCTGGCCCTGGTACTGCAACGTGACATTCCACGGCGTTTCGCCATGGCGGACGAGGATGAGGCGCATGCTGGTCTTCGCTCGGCGCGGGTCAGCGCTGACACGGGGCGGCGTCGCCACCGGCATTATACCGCCACTCGCCGGCCAGGTCAGCGGGTGAGCGAGCGGATGGCGGCGGCGACCTCCTCGGGGGGGAGCGGGCGGGCGAACAGGTAGCCCTGGGCCTCGTCGCAGCCGATCGCCTTCAGCAGCATGTGCTGGTCGGAGGTTTCGACGCCTTCGGCGAGCACGGCGAGGCCCAGGCTGTGGGCCAGGGCCACGATCGCCTGCACCAGGGCGGCGCTGTTCACGTCGTCGCGCTGCTCGGCGCCGAGCGACCAGACAAAGGAGCGGTCGATCTTGAGGGCGTCGACGGGGAACTTTTGCAGGTAGGCCAGCGACGAGTAGCCGGTGCCGAAGTCGTCGAGGGTGACCCGCACCCCCATCGCGCGCAGCTCCTCGATCTTGCGCGCGCTGCCCTCGGGGTCGGCCATGAGCATGCTTTCGGTGATCTCCAGGTCGAGCCAGCGCGGCTCCAGCCCGCTGTCGGTCAGGGCCACGGCCGCGCGCTGGACGATCTCGCCCTCCTCGAACTGGCGGGCCGAGATGTTCACCGCGATCCGGAAGCAGGGCATGCCCTGGCGCCGCCAGGTGGCCGCCTGCATACAGCTTTCGCGCAGCACCCAGTCCGCGATCCGCGACATGAGGTAGCTGTCCTCGGCCACGGCGATGAACTCGGCGGGGGCGAGCAGGCCTCGCTCCGGGTGGCGCCAGCGGATGAGCGACTCGACGCCGACCAGGCTGCCGTCGCGCAGGTGGATCTGAGGCTGGTAATGGAGCCGGAACTGGCCGAGGTCGATCGCGCGCCGCAGCTGGTTGTCGAGGGCGAGGCGGGCCCGGGCGGCGTGGCCGAGCTCGGGGCGGAAGGCGCTGGCGCCGTTGCGGCCGCGGGCCTTGGCCCGGTACATCGCGCTGTCGGCGTTCTTCAACAGCGACGAGGCGTCGCCGCCGTCACGCGGGTATAGGGCCACGCCGATGCTCGCGCTGATAAACAGCTCCAGCTCCTCAATATGGAACGGCTCCTCCAGGGCCACCAGCAGCCGGCGGGCGACCCGCAGCGCCGCCGCCTCGTCGTGGGCGGCGGGGAGGATGAGGCAGAACTCGTCGCCGCCCATGCGCGCGAGGGGGCCGGCGCCGTTCAGCGCCTCGCGCAGGCGCTGCGACACCATCGCCAGCACGTCGTCGCCGGTGGTGTGGCCGAGGGTGTCGTTGATCCGGTTGAAGCGGTCCAGGTCGATAAAGCAGATCGCGAAGCTGGCCTCGGCCCGGCTCGCCGCGGCGATCGCCGCCTCCAGCCGGTCGGCGAAGCCATAGCGATTGAGCAGGCCCGTCACCAGGTCGTAGTGGGCCTGATAGTCGAGCTGCTCCTCGCGCAGGCGGCGCGTGCTCACATCGCGCAGGATGGCGACGACGTGGGTCAGCCGATCGGGCTCGCCGTAGACGGGGGTGATCCGGCACTCGGCCCGGTACAGGCCGCCGTCCTTGTGCTGGCCGAGCAGCTCGGTCGTGTAGCTTTCGCCCTCGCGCAGCACGGCGGCTATGCCGCTGGCCAGATCCTCGGCGTTGTCGGGGCCGCGCAGGGTGCGCACCGGCTCGCCTACCAGCTCGGCCTCGTCGTAGCCGCTCAGCTCGCAGAAGGCGGGGTTGACATACACGATCCGCGGCCCGCGCGGGCCCGCGTCGGAGTCGCAGATCAGCACCGGCTCCCCCGAGTGGTCCAGCGCCGCCCCGAGCAGGTCGGAGTCGAGCTTGTTCCCCAGCCCTGCCGGCGGGCTGCCGACGGCGTGGAGTCGCAGCCGGCTCGCTCCGCCGTTCCCCTCGCGCTCTGGTTGCGCGGGCGCCGGCCCGCCGAGCCTGACATTCATAAGGTATGTCCGGTTGCCGTAAGCTACGCTCGCTCCAGCCCGTCCACCGCGTCGAAGGCGGCGGCGACAATGCCGTCGCGGTCGATGCCGAAGGCGCGGAACAGGTCGTCGCGGCCGCCCGACTGGCCGAAGCCGTCCACGCCGAGGGCGGTGACGGGCGCGCCATTGACGGCGCCGAGCCAGGCCAGGGCGTGCGAAGCGGCGTCGTGGACGGTGACGATCGGGGCGGCCCGCTCCTCGGCCGGGATGAGCCAGGGGAGCGCCGGTTTTCCGCTCTGGCGTGCCGCCTGCCAGCTCGCGTACAGCCGGCGCGGGCTGGTCAGGTTCAGCACGTTGGCCGCCACGCCCTCGCGGCGCAGGTACTCGGCGGCGGCCACGGCCTCGGGAATGACGGCGCCGGCCGCCGCGAGCTGCACCACGGGGGCCCGCGGGTCGTCGGCGTGGTCGCGCCGGTCCACCAGGCGGTAGCCGCCGCGCAGGGCTTGGGCCCGCAGCTCGGCCGGGCCGAGGCGCTGGAGGGCCGGCCGGAGCAGCGATTGGTCGATCGGGCGGGTTGACAGGCGCAGGTAGCTGGCCTTGCCGTTGGCCCGGTCGGCGCACAGCCACAACGCTTCCAGCAACATCCAGGCCGTCTCCTGGGCGAAGCAGGGCTCGAAGCTTTCCAGGTTGGGCAGCTCGATCCCGAGCGAGGGCGTCACCGTCGACTGGTGTGCGCCGCCCTCGGGGGCCAGGGTCACGCCGCTCGGCGTGCCGGCGACGATGAACTTGGCGCCCGAGTACAGGCCATAGATCAGCGCGTCGAGGCCGCGGCACACAAACGGGTCGTACACCGTGCCGATCGGGATAAGCGGCTCGCCCACCAGCTCGGCCGACAGCCCGAACATGCCCAGCAGCATGAACAGGTTCATCTCCGAGATGCCGAGCTCGATGTGCTGGCCGGACGGCCCGCGCTTCCACTTGAGCAGCTTGTACACCTCGGCGCTCTCGAAGTCCGGCTCCTCGCGCGGCGAGAACACGCCCGTCTTGTTGATCCAGCCGGCCAGGTTGGTCGACACCGACACGTCCGGCGAGGTGGTCACGACCCGCTCCCGCAGGCCGGGCACGTCGGCCAGGCGGGTCAGCACGCGGCCGAACGTTTCCTGCGTGCTGGCGCTCCCGGCCGCGGGCACCTCCAGGTCGGCGGGAATGGCGGCCGCCAGGTCGGCCGACGCCCGGGTCGCCTGGCCCTTCGGGAACAGCCGCTCGGCGGCGGCCGCGCAGAAGCGGGCCTCGGGCGAGTCGGGGGGGAAGGCGTCCCACTCGGCGCCGGGGGCGATGCCGTGGGCGGCGCGCAGGGCCTCGATCTGCTCGGGGGACAGCAGCATGGAGTGGTTGAGCGGGTGGCCGGCGATCGGCAGGCCCCAGCCCTTGATCGTGTAGGCAAAGACGATCGTCGGGCGGCGCGGCTCGGCGTCGGCCGCGGCGAGCACGTCGAGCAGCTCCTCCATGTCGTGGCCGCCGAGGTTGGCGAGCACGCCGGGCAGCTCGTCGTCGGACACGGAGCCGAGCAGGCGGGCGAGCTTGGCGTCGCCGGCCACCAGGCGCGGCCGCAGCTCGGCGCCAGGGAGGCGGATGAGGGCCTGGTACTCCTCGTTCGCCATGCCGTCGATCCGCTCGCGCAGGGCGGCGCCGCCGGGGCGGGCGAACAAGGCCTGGAGCTGCCGGCCGTACTTCGCCTCCAGCACGCGCCAGCCGCTTTCGGCGAACAGCCGCTTCAGGTGGGCCGCCCGGATGCCGGGCACCACCCGGTCCAGGCTTTGCCGGTTCAGGTCGACGATCCAGAGCAGCTGGCCCAGCCCGTCCAGGGCCGGGTCGAGCACGGCCTCCCAGATGTTGCCTTCGTCGAGCTCGGCGTCGCCGACCAGGGCCACGAAGCGCCGCGTGTCGGGCGCGTCGAAGTGGGCCGCCGCGTAGCGCTGGGCCAGGGCGGCGAAGGCCGGGGCCACCGCGCCAAGGCCGACCGAGCCGGTCGAAAAGTCAGGGGCGTCCGGGTCTTTGCTGCGCGAGGGGTAGGCCTGGAGGCCGCCGAAGGCCCGCAGCTCGGGCAGGTAGCGCTGCGGCAGCCGGCCGAGTAGGTACTGGATGGCGTGGAAGACGGGCGAGGCGTGGGGCTTGACCGAAACCCGGTCGCCGGGGCGCAGGAAGCGGAAGTAAAGCGCCGTGAGCACCGTCACCAGCGAGGCCGACGAGGCCTGGTGGCCGCCGACCTTGGTCCCGTCGGGGTTGGGCCGCACGTGGTTAGCCTGGTGGACCATCATGGCCGCAAGCCAGAGCACGCGGCGCTGGACGCTTTCGAGCGCCTGCAGCTCCTCGGGGGGGATGGCGCCAGCCGGGCGCTCGGGGGCGGCGGGCGGCCGGGCGCGCTTCGGGCGGCGCTGGGTGAGTGTTGTCATCGCGGCTCCCGTCGAACGTGTGGTCTCCCTCCCCACTATTATACGCCACCTGCCGCCGCCCCGTCGCCCGGCGCACGGCGAAAATCGGAGTACAATAGATCGGGGAACAGTCGAACAGCGTCGAGGTGTGCCATGCAGCCCGAGTGGAGCGACGACCCTGAGGTGCCGGCCGTGTTTGTCACTATCCTGATCGCCGGTGGGATCGCGTTTCTGTTCTTCGTCTGGGTGTTCGCCTTCTACTGGTGAGCCGCCCCGCCCGCCCACGCCAACGCGCCCGCGCAGGGCGCGTTCGTTTTACCCCGGAATGGTTGACAAGTCAAATAACTCGCGGTAAGCTGCAAGGGCGGCGGCCGGCGCCGCCAAGCGATGCACCGTGGAGCGCGCCATGCCCGAGATCGCCAGCGCGGACTCGCCCCAGATCGAGGCCTACCGCCTGTTCCTCAAGCTGCACCGGCTGTTCCAGGAGCTGAACCGCGAGGAGTTCCGCCCCTACGACCTGTCGACCCCGCAGTACGCCATCCTGTTCCACTCCAGCGAGGCTGGCGTGCCGCTCAGCCAGCTGTGCCACGCCATGCTCGCCGACAACTCCAACCTGACCCGCCTGGTCGACCGGCTGGAGGCCCGCGGCCTGGTGCGCCGCGCCCCCGACCCGCGCGACCGCAGGGTCACGCTGGTTCAGCTCACCCCCGAGGGCAAGGCCCTGATCGACGAGCTGCGCCCGCGCCACCGCGCTTATGTCGAGCAGCGCATGAGCCACCTGTCCCCGGAGCAGCTGGCCGCCTTCCACGTCGCGATGGAAACGCTGTACGGCGCGCTGTCCGTGGAGAGCGAGTAGATGGCGAAAACGGTTGAAACGCGCCCGACGAGCCGCCCTGCCCGCCGGGGCCTGCCCCCGATGCTGCGGGCCCTGCGCCACCGCAACTACCGCCTGTTCTTTCTCGGCCAGCTGATCTCGCTCACCGGCACCTGGATGCAGACGGTCGCCCAGGGCTGGCTCGTGCTGCGGCTGACCGGCTCGCCGCTGCTGCTCGGCCTGGTCGCCGCCGCCAGCTCGCTGCCGGTGCTGCTCCTGTCGCTGCCGGCCGGGGCCCTGGCCGACCGGGTGCCGAAGCGGCGCATCCTGCTGATCACGCAGTCGGTGGCGATGGCGCTCGCCGCGATCCTGGCCTGGCTAACCTTAGGCGAGCTGGTGCAGGTCTGGCACGTGATGCTGCTGGCGCTGATGCTTGGCGTGGTCAACGCCTTCGACGCCCCCGCCCGCCAGGCCTTCACCGTGGAGATGGTCGGGCGTGAGGATTTGCTCAACGCGATCGCGCTCAACTCGTCGGTCTTCAACGGCGCGCGTACGGTCGGCCCCGCGGTGGCGGGCGTGGTGGTGGCGCTGATCGGCGAGGGCCCGGCCTTTCTGTTCAACGCGGCAAGCTTTGTGGCCGTGATCGCCGGCCTGCTGATGATGCGCCTGCCGCCCTTCTCCGCCCCCGCCGGCGGGCGCGGCGGCCAGCAGCTGCGCGAGGGGCTGGGCTATATCGCCCGCGAGCCGCGGGTGCGCGCCCTGCTGATCCAGGTCGGCGCCGTCAGCCTGTTCGGCTATGTCTACATTCCGCTCCTACCCTACTTCGCCCGCGACGTGCTGGGCATGGGCGCCAGCGGCCTCGGCTGGCTGTCCGCGAGCAGCGGCCTCGGCGCGTTGTCCGCGTCGCTCATGCTGGCCCGGCTCGGCGAGGGCGTGCGCCGCGGGCGGCTGCTCGGCGCCGCCGTGCTGATCTTCCCCGTCTGCATGATCGCCTTCACGGCCTCCCGCACCCTGCCCCTGGCCATGCTCACCCTCGGCCTCGCCGGCTGGGCCGGCGTCACCAGCATGGCCCTCAGCAATACCCTGATCCAGTTGATCGTGCCCGACAACCTGCGCGGCCGGGTGATGAGCGTCTTCACCCTCTGCCTGATGGGCCTCAGCCCGATGGGGGGCATGGTCGCCGGCGCCATCGCCGAGGCGATCGGCAGCGTCCCCCTCGTGGTCGCGGCCAGCGCCGGCGTCGCCCTCCTGATCGCCCTGGCCGTCGCCGTCCGCGCGCCCTTCCTCCGCGAGCTGTAGCCGCGCCCGGGGCCGCCGGCGTCGGGCACAAAACAAGGCCGTACCGCACTCGGGGCGGTACGGCCTGCGTTGCGAGTCCCGGCGACCGTATGGCCGCTGGCTGTTGGAGCGGGCAGGGTTTACCGGCGGGTGAAGGTGGCGCTGCCGTCGCCGGCGCGGCCCATCGCCATCATGCCGGGAACCTGGTCGACGCTCGACTGGACCCAGAAGCCACCCTGGCCGAGCAGGCCGGTGGCGTACAGGGTGTAGATCCAGCCGTTCTCGAAGCGCAGCGCCGGGGTGGTCAAGGCCACGCTCGCGCTGCCGGCCGGCGAGATGTCGAAGCTGTAGGTGCCGGCGGGCACATCGATCACGCCGCCCTCGCCGAAGGGCACGTTGGCAAAGATCGGCTCGCTGGTGCCGGCCGCCTTGATGTCGACGTTTGGCGCGTCGGGCGCCAGGTGCAGCACATTCACGCGGGCATCGCCGGCGGCGGGCATCGACAAGTCATCCTCGAACAAAAGCACGTCGAAGTTCGCCAGCGTGTTGGAGGCCACCGCGGTGCCGGTAAAGCCGCCCTGGATCTCCAGGTCCGCCACCCAGACCGAGAAGTCGGTGCCACGGCCGGCGGGCGAGATCGCCACCTGGTAGGTGCCGTCGGCGAGGGGCAGGTAGGGGCTGACCGCGAAGAACGAAACGTTGCTCACCACCGCCTGCCCGTTGACGAAAATGTCCACCGCCGGCGCGTCGGGCGAGGCGTGGACGAAGCGGACCATATTCATGGTCTGGGCACGAGCGGGGCTGGCGAACGAGGCCAGCAGGGCGAACACGGCCAGCAGGGCGATCGCGATTCGGCGCATGGACTCAGCTCCTTCGTACTATGCGCTTCCACTCCGCAGCGCGCCGCCTCCTGGCGCCCGCGCAGCCTTCTGGCTCCGCGCGGTCGCAGGCGGTGCCTCGCTACCGTACTGTCATACGGTCGCGCTGCTCCGGTGGATGTATGCGCAGCAAGATATATGCCCTACGGCGTCGGCATGGTCAGCAGGTACCCCTCCGGCCCGCCGTCCGGCGCGGGCTGCGGCGCGTCGCTCACCGTGAACAGCCCCCGCGGCGTCCCGCTGGCCCGCGGGGTCAGCGTGCCGCCGACCACGAGCGCGCCCCGCCGGATCGCCGCCCCGCGCAGCGGCGAGCCCCCGGCGCTCGCCCCCGGCCCGGCCAGGGCCGTCCACAGCCGGCGCGCCGTCAGGTCCGGGCTCGCCACCAGAAAGAACGGCTCGCCGAGCTCGTAGTCGCCCAGTGTCACGCCGCCGAGCCGCATCCCCACCCGGCCCTCGATCGCGTAGGCGGCGTCGCCCGCCACAATCAGCGTCCCGTCCTCCGCTGCGTCGATCGCCGAAATGCTGATTGAGTTGCCACCGCCGTTGCCGAGCCGGGTGAGCAGCCACTGGCCGCGCAGCAGCGCCCCGCTCGCCGGGTCGAAGCGCCCGTACCAGGCCAGGGCGCGCCCGCCGCTGATGTTGAACGGGTCGTTGTAGCGGTCGAATGTGATCAGCTCCGCGCCCCCGAGCCGCCGGGTCAGGTCGCGCGGGTCGCGCCCGAAGATCGCGTTGCCCCCGTCGGTCCACCCGGCCAGGTATAGCCGGCCGTCGCGGCCCACGCTCACCCGCCGGCCCTCTGAGTCGGCGCCGAGGCCGGCGGCGAAGACCGCGCTCGCCCCGTGATCGTAAGCGCTCCAGCGCAGGGCGCCGGCCGCATCGTAGGCGTGGAGAAAGGCCACCTTCAGGTTGTCGGCCCGCTGGCTGTACCCCGTCACGAAGACCAGCCCGCTCGCCGCGTCGAGCGCCACGTCGGCCCCGACCCGCCGGCCGAGCGCCCAGCTCGCGCGCCCGCCCCCGCCGGGGCCATAGCGGTAGACGCTGCCCCCCGCGAGCGCGGCGACCGCGCCCGCCTGGTCGATTGCGCAGCGGTCGACCGGGCCGGGGGCGTCGGACCACAGCAGCCCCCCGAGGTCGGGGCGCAGGACAACGACGCCGAAGCCGCCGCAGGCCACCACCGGCCCGCCAGGGCTTGCCTCCATATCGGCCACGTCGCCGCCCACCCGCGTCAGGCCGAGGATCGCGCGCCCCGTCGGGTCGAGCCGGAGCAGCGCCCCCGCCCCGCCGTTAAGCAGGCTGACGGAAACGACCCCGGCCGGCGCAAGGTCCGGGAAGGTGCCGGCGACGAGCAGGCTGTTGTCTGGGGCGAAGTCGACGGCACTGACCGCGTCGGCGGCGGCGGTGCCGAGGTAGCCGGCGCGCAGGCGCATGTCGAGCGGGCGGGCGAGGGCGGGCAGGAACAGAGTGTGGCTGCCCGCCGCGGCGGGCGGGCCGGCGGCGGCGGGCAGGGCGAGCGCGGCGAGGGCGAGCGCGGCGAGGGCGAGCAGCAGGGGTGTGTGGCGCATAGGTCCTCCGTTGTCGGCGTGGTCTGGCGCTCACCTGTCATTGTAGGGAATGGCCCCCGCGAACATCCCCCCACCGGGCTGGGCCATTCGTCCTGTCCGCTGTTGTGCCCTGTGGTACGATTCAGGTGGGCCGGCACATATCTTGCGTCGAGCGCTTCTCGGCCCCGGGCGGCAGGCCCGCGCCCCCACGCGAGAGCAGAGGAGAATTCATGGAGAATCAGCGGACGAAGCAGCGCATGTTCACCACCAGCATCGACATCCCGCAGGAGGCCCGCGAGCAGCTCGTCGACATCCTCAACCAGCAGCTCGCCGACACCTTCGACCTGATGTCGCAGACGAAGCAGGCCCACTGGAACGTCAAGGGCCCTGACTTCTTCCAGCTCCACGAGCTGTTCGACACGCTGGCCGCCAACCTGGCCGAGCACGTCGACACGATCGCCGAGCGGGCCACCGCCCTCGGCGGCACCGCCCTGGGCACGGCGCGCATGGCCGCCGAAAACTCGCGCCTGTCCGAGTACCCGACCGACATCACCGCGAGCATGCAGCACGTCGAGTGCCTGGTGGAGCGCTACGCCACCCTGGCCCGCGGCCTGCGGGCCTCGATCGACGAGGCCGGCGACCTCGGCGACCAGGCCACGGCCGACCTGTTCACCGAGATCGCGCGCGACGTCGACAAGCACCTGTGGTTCCTGGAGGCCCACCTCCAGGGCGGCCAGCGGTAGGGTTTGAAGCCGGACGGCGCCACAGAGCCGCCGCAGACGACGAGATCAAACGTTTTTGCGCGCGGCTCTGCGCCGCTGCGGGGTTGAGCGCGCCGTTAACGGCACCTTCCCGCGGGCCGGCGGCCATCGCTCGGCGCGGCGTAAAGGCCGGTATAATAGGCCTATGAACCCGCGCCAGCACCCGCGCCGAGCCGCTTGCCTGTTGCACCTTGTATGCTGCGTCGCGCTCCTCGTCGCCTGCGCTGCCCCCCCGCCCCCTCAGCCCACCCCGCTCGCCCTCGCGCCGAGCGCGACTGTGCGCCCGCCGAGCCCCACGCCCCGGCCGCCCACCGCCACCGCCGCACCGCCCACCGCCACCCCCGCCCCCGAGCCGCTGCGGCTCTGGGTGGCCGAGGAGGGCGCCGCCTTCGAGGCGGTCGCTGCCCTGGCGGCGCAGTACGCCGAGCAGACCGGCCGGCCCATCGCCGTCGACGCCCGCCCCCCCGACGCTTTACGCTTGAGCATCGCCACGGCCGAGCTCGCCGGTGAGCCGCCCCCCGAGCTGCTTTGGGGCGATGACAACGCCCTGGCCGCTCTCATGGCCGCGGGGCGCATCCAGCCCTTCGGGCCCGCCGCCGAGGCCCCGCCGGCCTTGCCGGCCCTGCGCGCAGCCGCCAGCGCCGACAACCGGCTGTGGGGCCTGCCGGTGGCCGCCCGCGGCGCCCTGCTGCTGCTGTACAACCGGGCCCTCGTCCCCGCGCCGCCCGCCACCAGCGACGAGCTGATCGTGCGATCGCGGGCCGCCGAAAGCCCCGAGGTGGCGGGCCTGGTGCAGGGGTGGGGCGACGCGCGCTGGCTGGCGCCCTGGCTCCACGCCTTCGGCGGCAGCCTCACCGACGCCGAGGGGGCCCGGCCGTCGCTCGACACGCCCGCCATGCAGCAGGCGCTCAATCTCATGCGCGAGCTGTACGTCGCCGCCGACCAGGACGGCGACGGTTATCGGCGCGGCCAGCGCCTGTTCACCCAGGGCTACGCCGCCCTGAACATCGACGGCGACTGGGCCTTGGAGCAGTATCGCGCCGCCGGCCAAAGTCTTGACATCGGCTACGCGCCGCTGCCCATAGTGCCCGCAACCGGCCGCCGCGCCGCGCCCATCCTCGGCGGCGACTTCGTCATGCTCCACCGTGATTTGGCGGGCGAGCGGCTAGCCCAGGCCCGCGACCTCGCCGCCTTTCTGGCCGCGCCCGAGCGCCAGGCCGCCCTCGCCGCCGTTCTCGGCCGGCTCCCCGCCGACCCCGCCGCTTTCGCCGCGGACCCGGCCCTCGCCGCGGACCCAGCCCTCGCCGCCGCCGCCGCCCTCGCCGAGCAGTCCCCCGGCCTCCCCCCTACCCCCGCCGCCCGCTGCGCGGTGCGCGCCGTAGGGGTCTGGATGCCGAGCCTCCTCGGCGGCCTCCTCGACGCCGCAGAAACGGCCGCGCGCATGCAGCGCGAGGCCGAGGCGTGTACAGGGCAGTAGCCGACAGCCCCGCAGACCAGGCAGTGCGGTTTGCAACCTCCGCGCCCCAACCTGCGTACAATCTAGCGATGAACCTTTGTCCGTGCGTGTCGTCGCACTATACCGAGCAGCGGTGGCCTCAACTCCGCACAGTACGCCAGCACCGGCTATCGGCTATCGGCTATCGGCTATGAACTGTCCCTCATGCGGCGCCGAGCTCCCGCGCGACGCCCGCTTTTGCATCGAGTGCGGGGTTGCGCTCGCCACGCCGGCCACCGACGCGACGGTGAAGCTGCCGCGCGGCGAGGCCGCCTTCGCCTGCCCGGCCTGCGGCGCGGCCAACCCGGCCGACGCCATCTTCTGCGTACGCTGCGGGCGGCGCCACGCCGAACCGCTGCGCCCCCAGCCCGACCTGCTGCACCCACGGTTCGAGCCCCCGGCGGCGCTAGCGCCGCCGGCGCCGCCCTATGGTGGGCGGCGGCGCCATGGTCATGGGCCGGAGCGGATGCTGCCGGCGCTGTTTCTGATCGGCCTCGGGTTGCTGTTCCTGATGGGGCGAGTGTTGTTCCTGCCGGGGCTGATCATGCTGGTCGGCCTGATCGCCTTTATCCGTACCGCCTCAGCGGGCCGGCCCTACCGCGCGCTGACGATCTTGGTCTGGTCGTTCGGGCTGATCGTCGCCTTCACCGTCCCGCGGCTGTTCCTGCCCGTCATCCTGCTCGCCGTCGGGCTTTCCGTCCTGATCCGCGCCGCCGGCCGGCCATGACGGGCGCGACGCCTAGGGCACGGAGGGTGGGCCATTTGTGAAGTTGACACCGCCCCGCCGCCGCGCTACACTTTGCCGAAGGGCCGCGGGCTGCGCGCCGCGCAGCAGCGCCTTGAGGAGCGCGGTATGGGGCGCATCGTCGCGGTCACTAATCTCAAAGGCGGGATCGGGAAGACAACAACCGTCGTGAATGTGGGCGGGGGCCTGGCGCTTAAAGGCGCCCGCGTGCTCCTCGTCGACGTCGACGCCCAGGGCAATCTGGCGATGGCCCTCGGCGCCCGACCGCGCCACACTCTGTACGAGGCCCTTGTCGACGGCCGGCCTATCGCCGAGTGCCGCACCCCCGTCCGGCCCAACCTCGATCTCGTCGCCGCTGACGAGTCGCTGCTCACCGCCCAGCCTACCATCGCCCGCCGCCCCGACTGGCCCCGCGTGCTCGACCAGGCCTTGCGCCCCGTTCGCAGCGAGTACGACTTTATCTTCGTCGACTGCGGCGGCTCGCTGACGGTGCTCAACCTGAACGCGCTCACCGCCGCCAGCGAGGTGCTGGTCCCCACTACGGTCGAGCCCTTCTCGGTCAAGGGCCTGGAGATGCTGGTCCAGCAGGTCGGGCGGGTGAAAGGCAGCCGCGGTGCCCTGCGCGCGATCGTGCCGACAATGTTCGACCCGCGCCGGCGCCAGTCCCTGGAACTGCTGGAGCAGCTCCAGTCCGGCTACGGCCCCCTGGTCACGGCGCCGATCCGGGTCAACGTGCGCCTGTCTGAGGCCTCGTCCGCGGGCCAGACGATCTACGAGTTCGACCCGCGATCGCGCGGCGCCCTCGACTACGCCCAGCTTGTCGAGCACCTGAGCGGCATGTGGGGCTTTCGCCCTGCAGCACCCCCGCCGCCGCGCCTGCAGCCCCCGGCCGCATCCGTCGCGCCGCCGGCGCCCAGCGCCCCGGGCGCGGCGCCAGCACCGCCCGCGCCCCCCGCGGCGAGCCAGGCCGAGCAGCCGATCGTGGCCGGCGCCGGCAACCTGCTCAGCAGCGTCTGCCCTAACTGCGGGCGCCCGCTCCAGCGCGCCGTCGTGGCCGGCTACCGCGTTGCCTACTGCAACCACTGCCGCTACCGCCGCCAGGAGCTCGCCACCGGCGTCCGGCGGTAGGCCGCGCCCAGCCCCCGAGCCGCGATGAAGCTCCCACGCGCCGCAAGCGTTGCCACCCTGCTGCTCCTCCTGCTTTCCGCCCTGGCCCTGGCGTGGCTGAGCCACGACGCCCCGCTTGAGCCAGCCTGGTCGGCGGGCCTGCTCCGCGCCGACGGGCTTTCGGCCCTGCTCGGGGCCTGCACGGCGCTGCTCGGCCTGGCCGAGCGGCGAGGCTGGCGTGTGGCGTGCGCCGCGCTGCTACTGTGCGGGGGCTACCTCGCCACCCACCTCGCCGCGCTCGGGGCGGCGCTTGTCGCGGCCGCCCTTGTCCTCGCGCCGCGCCGGAGGCTGGGCCTGGCAGCGGCAGGCGCCGCCGCCCTGGGCCTCGCGCTCGTCGCCCTGCGAGCGGGGGCCTGGCGCTACCCCGCGCCCCTGGCCGGGCTCGGCCTGAACAGCGTCAGCTTCGCTCTGCTGCTGCTCGGCGCCCTGCTCGCGGCGGGCGCCATTGATCTGCCGGGGGGGAGGGGCGAGGAGCCGCCGCCGGTCGAGCCGCTGCTCGCGGCGGGCTGTCTGTACGCGCTCCTGCGCCTTTTCGCCCTTGGCCCGTGGAACCTCGGCTGGTTATACGCGGCGATGCTGCTCGGCGCGGCGGCCGCCCTCGCAGCCGCGGGGCGAGCGGCCGCCGGCCGGCCGGGCCACGCCGGGGGGTGGCTGTCCAGGTACTACCTCGCCCTTGGCGTCGCCGGCGCCGGGATGGCCTCCGGCGCCGGCGTAGCCTTGGCGGGGTTCGCCCTGCTCGCCCTCGCCGCCCTGCGCCTGGCCCTGCCCGCAGCCCAGGAGACGGATGGCGCGGGCCACCCGGCAGGGGAGCACGGCGCCCTTCCGCCGGCGAGCACAACGAGCGACTGGCACTACCAGGCGCCGGAAGGGCGCGCGATGCTTCCGCGGGCCGGCTGGCAGCTCTGGCTGGTTGCGGGGGTGCTGCCCTTCACGGCCCCCTTCACCGCAGCCTGGGCGGGGGTGGCGGGGGCTCTCGCCGGCGGGCTCAGCCTGCTCGCGGCGGCGCTCTGGGCCGCCGCGCTGCTCGCGGCGCTCCCCATAGCCCGCGCCGCCGAGTCCGCGGGGCCCACGCGCGGGGCGGGGCTGTTGTGGGGGGCCGGGCTGAGCATGGGCGTCGGCGTGGGGGCGCCGGCCGTGGCATGGCTGCTGGTGGAGCCGGCGGTGGCCCAGCTCCAGGCCGGGCTTTCCCCGTTCGGCGAGCTGGCCCTGTGGCCCTGGGCCGGGCTGATCGCCCTGAGCGCCGCCCGCCAGCCGGTGGCCACGCTCCCTTCGCTGGCGCTCGCCGCCCTCATGTTGGTGCTCGGCGCTCTGGGCTGGGCCGTCGCCAGGCTGCTGGCCCTGCGCGGCGCGCCGCCGCCCGGGCAGGACTGAGCGATGCGCGAGCTGCTCGGCGCCCTCGGCCTGGCCTGGCCGCGCCTGCTGATCTACCCGGGGGGCCTTGGCGCCCTGCTCGGCGCGGCCTTGCTCGCCCGCTGGTTTCGCTCCGTCGCCGCGGGGGGGGCAGGGCCGGGGGTTGCGGGGGCGCCGGCGGGGTGGCGGGGCCGGGCCGCCGCGTGGGCTGCGGGGGGCCGGCTCGTCGGCCTCGTCGACGTTCTGCCCCCGCTCCTGGCCCTCAGCCTGCTGCCGCTGCCGCCGGCGCGCGCCTTCCCCTACGGCCTTGACCTGCCCGCCGCCCTGGCGCTCCTCGCCTGGCCCCGGGTGCGGGCCCTCGCCCGCGCGGGCGGCCTCGAACCGGAGCGGCTTCGCCTTCTCGCGCCGGCCGGATGGCTCCTGCTCCTGGCCCTGCTGCTGCTCGCCGAGGGCGCCGGCGCGATCGAGCTGAGCACGTTACTGCGCGCCCCCGCCGAGCCATGGCGCTGGGCATTGCTGCTAGGGGGCGGGCTCGCCTGGCTGGCTGGCGCCGCCCGCCTCGGCGCCCTCACCCACCCCGGCCTGGGGGGCCGGCTGGGCGCCTGGGGCCTGCTGCTGGTGGGCGCCCTCCCGGTCCTCGCCGCGCTCGCCGCGCTGGCCGGTGGGCGGCTGGGCGGCTGGGGCGGCTGGGTGTTGCCTCCGGTTGCTGCGCTCCTCGCGGCGCTCCTCGTGGCACCCATGCTCCGCGGGCGGGCGTAATCGCAGAGGCGCAGAGGCTTTCGGGTGCTCTTGGACAAAATGCCGTGCCGCTCCGACGAAACCGAGGTTTTGTCGGAGCGGCACGGCACTGTTTCGAGACCAATGTCGAACCGCTGCGTTTTCCGCGCCCTTGTGCAAACGCCTACGCCGCGTCGACGGTGCGGTACCCGCCGCGGCCGCGGGGGGTGAAGGCGTCGGCGAGGTTGGCGATGATCGCGCTGGCGAGCTGCATCTCGATCCGCAGCAGGCTGCGCAGGGCCTGGAGGTCGCGGTCGGGCCACTGCTCGAACAGATCCGAGATCGTGGTGCTGACGAGCTGGACGTACTCGAGCTGCAGGCGCTGATCGACGTTCTGGTAGACCCTGCGCACCTCGACCGAGACCGGCTCCATCTCGGCCGCCTCGGCGGGGTAGTAGCGCTGGAAGGCGCCGTGGACGGCGCGCTGGAACATCCGCACCAGCTCGGTGTCGTTGCGCTCCTGGGTGCCGACGAGCGTTGCCGTGTACGTCCAGGTCAAGTCGAGGGGCTCGGTGGGGAGGTCGCGGCCCTCGGAGATCAGCTGGTGCACGGCCGACCAGGTAAAGCTCAGATCGAGCCAGGGCGGCATATTCTCGGCGTCCAGGGGCTCGGGGTGCTCCGGAAACAGCTCGACTTTGCAGCTGCGGTCGTGGGTGGTTGGCACGACGCTCTCCACAAAGGCGTGCTCGTGGAGGCCCACCGCCAGCCAGGCGTCCTCGAGGCCCGTCACCAGGTCATCATAGGTCAGCATCGCTCACTCCTCGTTTTGTCATCAGGCTATTGTACTGCCAACCGCCACGGGCGGCAACAGCTCGCCCGTTAGCACTTTCTGCAAATGAGTGCTAGAATAGGACTTGACAACAACGGGCACCGCGGGTAATATAGTGGGCGGTTAGCACTCGGCGATGAAGAGTGCTAACCGCCCACAGTGTTGCGAGCCTGTGAACTTAGGAGGTATAGCAGCCATGGCGGATTTCCGAATCCGGCCCCTCGGCGACCGCGTTGTGGTCAAGCCGGCGGAGCGCGAGGAGAAGACCAAGGGTGGCATCTTCCTGCCCGACACCGCGAGCAAGGAGCGCCCGATGGAGGGCCATGTGCTCGCCGTCGGCGACGGCCGCCGCGACGACAGCGGCAAGCTGATCGAGATGAATGTCAAGGCCGGCGACAAGGTGCTGTTCGCCAAGTACAGCGGCACCGAGTTCAAGGTCGACGACGTCGAGTACCTGATCCTCTCGGAGAAGGACATCCTGGGCGTCGTGCAGGACTAGGCCCCCAGGCCCCTGCCGCGTTTCCCACGTAGCTTTTAGGAGAGACTGACCACTATGCCGAAGCAGCTTTACTTCAACGAAGAGGCTCGCCGCTCGCTCAAGCGCGGCGTCGACATGGTCGCCGACGCGGTGAAGACCACCCTCGGCCCCCGCGGCCGCAACGTGGCCATCGACAAGAAGTTCGGCTCGCCCACGGTCACCCACGACGGCGTCACCGTCGCCAAGGAGATCGAGCTCAAGGACCCCTTTGAGAACATGGGCGCCCAGCTCCTCAAGGAGGCCGCCACCAAGACGAACGACGTCGCCGGCGACGGCACCACCACCGCCACCGTGCTCGCCCAGGCGATCGTCACCGAGGGCCTGAAGGTTGTCGCCGCCGGCGCCAACGCCATGCTGCTCAAGCGCGGCCTGGACAAGGGCGCCGAGGCGCTCGTGGCCGCGATCAAGGCCAGCGCCACCCCCGTGCGCGACCGCGCCGACATCGCCCACGTCGCCACCAACTCGGCCGCCGACAGCGAGATCGGCGAGCTGATCGCCGAGGTGATGGAGAAGGTCGGCAAGGATGGCGTGATCACGGTCGAGGAGTCCAAGGGTGTCGCCTTCGAGAAGGAGTACACCGAGGGCATGCAGTTCGACCGGGGCTACATCTCCGGCTACATGGTCACCAACGTCGATCGCCAGGAGGCTGAGCTCGACGACCCCTACATCCTGATCACCGACAAGAAGATCAGCAGCATCCAGGAGATCCTGCCGGTCCTTGAGAAGGTGCTCCAGGTCACCAAGAACTTCGTGATCATCGCCGAGGACGTCGACGGCGAGGCCCTCGCCACCCTGGTGGTCAACAAGCTGCGCGGCACGATCAACGCCCTCGCCGTCAAGGCCCCGGGCTTCGGCGACCGCCGCAAGGCCATGCTCCAGGACATCGCCATCCTCACCGGCGGCACTGTGATCTCCGAGGAGATCGGCCGCAAGCTCGACAGCGCCACGATCGAGGATCTCGGCCGGGCCCGCAAGGTCGTCGCCACCAAGGATGACACCACGATGATCGAGGGCCGCGGCGACGAGGGCGCCATCCGCGCCCGCATCGAGCAGATCCGCGCCCAGACCGAGACCACCACCAGCGACTTCGACCGCGAGAAGCTCCAGGAGCGCCTGGCCAAGCTCGCCGGCGGCGTCGCCGTGATCAAGGTCGGCGCGGCCACCGAGCCGGAGCTGAAGGAGAAGAAGCACCGCGTCGAGGACGCCCTGTCGGCCACCCGCGCGGCCGTCGAGGAGGGCATCGTTCCCGGCGGTGGCGTTTCGCTCATCAACGCCATCAGCGCCCTCGACAACGTCCAGATCGCCCACGAGGACGAGCGGATCGGCGTCACCATCCTGCGCCGCGCCCTTGAGGAGCCGCTGCGCATCCTCGCCCGCAACGCCGGCCAGGACGGCAGCGTGATCATCTCGGACGTCCGCCGCGCCCAGAAGGAGAGCGGCGACAAGACGGTCGGCTACAACGTGCTGACCGGCGAGTACGGCAGCCTGATCGAGCAGGGCATCATCGACCCGGTGAAGGTGACCCGCAGCGCCGTGCAGAACGCCGTCTCGATCGCGGGCATGATCCTCACCACCGAGGCCCTGATCACCGACATGCCCGAGGAGAAGGGTGCCGCCGGCGGCGGCATGCCCGGCGGCATGGGCGGCATGGGCGGCGGGATGGACTTCTAACGCCCACAGTGTCGTGCGCAGCACGAGGGCCGGAGCGAGTGATCGCTCCGGCCCTCGTTCGTTCTGGACGCGGGCTGTGCGCCCCCGCCGCTACAACCCGGCCCGCAGTTCCCGCACCGCCTGGCCGATCCGGGCCACCGCCTCCGCGATCCGCTCCGGCCGCTCCTCGCTGAAGGCCAGGCGGATGTACTCGTCGCCGCTGCCGTCCGCGAAGCAGCGCGGGCCCGCCAGAAACTCCGCCCCGCGCGCGAGGGCCAGCGGGCGCAGGGCCGTCGCCGTCACCCCATCGGGCAGCCGCAGCCAGATGAAGAAGCCCCCGTCCGGCATGACAAACTGCGCCTCGGGGATCTCGCGCCGGATCGCCGCGGCCATCAGGTCGCACTTCGCCGCGTAGTGGGCCCGCAGCGCCTGGATGTGCGCGTCGAGCCGCCCGCCCGCGGCGAACTGGGCTACCATCCTGGTCACGAACGGGCCGGTGCTCATCTCCGGCCGGAACATCGGCAGCCGGTCGATCAGCCCCTGCGGCCCGTGGGCCCAGCCGAGCCGCAGCCCCGGCGCCAGGATCTTCGAGAAGGTGCCCACCCGCAGCACCCACTCCGCCCGGTCGAATGCCGCCACCGGCGGCAACGGCTCGCCGCGGAAGCGCAGGTCCACATACGCGTCGTCCTCGACCACCAGCACCCCGTGCTCGGCCGCCAGGGCGGCCAGCCGCTTGCGCCGGGGCAGGCTGAGCGTCACCCCCGCCGGGTTCTGGAAGGTGGGGATGGTGTAGATGAACTTGGGCCGCACTCCCTCGCGCCGCAGCCGCCCGAGCACCTCCTCCAGCGCGTCGACATCCATGCCGTCTGCGTCCATCGGCACGCCGACCAGCCGGGCGCCGGCGCGGCTGAACCGCCCCACCGCGCCGAGAAACGTCGGGGCCTCCACGATCACGGTGTCGCCGGGCTCCACCAGCACGCTCGGGAGCAGGGCCAGGATCTGGCCCGAGCCGTGGCCGAGCAGCACCCGCTCCGGGCTCGCGTCCACGCCCTCGCGGCGCAGGCGCTCCGCCACCAGCGCGATTAGCTCGTGCGAGTCGGGGCCGTAGTTGAGGGCGGCATTGCGGTCGCGGGCCAGGGCGCTGGCCGTCGCCTCCACCAGCTCCTCGGTCGGGAACAGCTCGGGGTCGGCCAGCCCGTAGGCCAGGCTGATCATCGGCACGTCGCCCGCCGGGGCGGGGCCATACATCGGCGGGGCCAGGGTGCGGGCCGCGGGCACGTACAGGTCGTCAAGTGTGTTCACAGGTGTGCTTCTCAATCTATAGGGGGTGAAGGCCGCGCGGGCGCCCAAGGCCAGATCTGGGCCGCGGCCCGGTCACGGGCGGACATTTCGTTCGCCCTGGCGCCCTGCTCATCGTCGTCCCTCCAGGGCGGTCACCGGAGGGCGGCGGGCGTGTGGTGGAGCGGGCGCATCCCCGCGGCGGCCTGCGCGGCGGTGGGCAGGGCCGACTCAGCGGGCTTATCCGAGGCGGCCAGGCACAGGGCCCCGCGGGCGGCCAGGCGGCTGCCCAGCTCGAACAGCTCGGCGCAGATCGGCAGCCGCCCGTCGGCCATGCGGGCGACGGTCGCCACCAGCTCGGCCCGGCGGAAGGCCTTGAACGGGGTCGGGTCGCCAGCCGCCGCCCGCTCGCGCAGCTCGGCGTGGAGCGGGGCCAGGCCCGCCGGCACCCGCGCCGCCGCCCCGTCGAGCATGGCAAGAAAGCTCGGCGGCGCGCCGGCGGACACAGCCGCGCGCAGCGCGTCGAGGTCGACCGCGCCGGACAGGGCGAGCAGCGCCGTCGCCACCACGTAGTCCTGGTTGTCGAGGGTGAACGGGTGCCAGGGCTTGCGGCACAGCTCGTCGTAGGCGGCGCGGAAGGCGCCCGGGTCCAGCCGCGGCCCGAGCAGATCGGCGGCCACGGCCACCGCCCCCTCGGCGCGGGCGTCGTCGATCGCGCGGTCGGAGCGGCCGCGCGGGCCGAGCAGCGTTTTGTCGATGTCGATCAGCAGCGCGCAGCCGGCCCAATCCACCCCGCGCCGCTCCAGCTCGGCGGCCCACGAGTCCAGGCTGGCCCAGCCGATCGCGTCGGCGGTGTCGCCGTCCCAGGCCAGGCACGGCGCCGCGCCCGGCCGCTCAAGCCCAATAAAGCCGAAAACCGGCAGCGCGCCCAGGCCGCGGGCGTGGACGGCCAGCAGGCGGTCGTTCTCGGTGTCTCCGATCACGGCGAGGCTGCGCAGGGGCGGGCCGCCCCGCCCGGCCTGGGCCGCCTCGGCGAGGGCTAGCACCACCCGCGCGTACGCCGCGTCGCGCTTGCGCGGGATCTCGCCGGGCGCGAGGCCGAGGCCAGGGGCCAGGGCCGACAGGCCGGGCAGTGCCGGGTCGCAGGGCTCCAGGTCGCGGTAGACCACGCGGTCGGCGGTGAGGTCGGCGATGGTGGAAGTGGGCATAAGGTAGTGGGCTTTGGAGATTAGAGCGAAGCCAGCATCCCCTGCGCGTGCATCAGCTCGGCGTTGAGCAGCGAGCCGCCGGCGGCGCCGCGGATCGTGTTGTGGCCGAGGGCGACGAACTTATAGTCGAGCAGGCCGCACGGGCGCACCCGGCCCACCACCGTGCTCATCCCGCCGCCCGCGTCGCGGTCGCGCCGGGGCTGGGGCCGGTCCGGCTCGTCGCGCACGATCACCGGCTCGGCCGGGGCGCTCGGCAGCCGCAGCTCCTGCGGCAGGGCCCGGAAGCCGCGCAGCGCCGCCACCAGCTCGTCCCGGGCGGGCGTGCGGGCGAAGGCCACCGAAAGGCAGACCAGGTGGCCCTCCAGTACGGGCACCCGGTTGCAGTGGGCCGAGGTGGTAAAGGTCGCCGGCACGACCGCGCCGTCCCGCAGCGTGCCGAGCATCTTCTGCGGCTCCGTCTCCACCTTCTCCTCCTCCGAGCCGCCGATATACGGGATGACGTTGTCGATCGCGTCGTAGGACGGCACGCCCGGGTAGCCCGCGCCCGACAACGCCTGCATGCTCACCGCCATTACCCGCTCGACCCCGAAGGCGTCGAGCAGCGGGCGCAAGGCCATCGTGGCCGGGGTGGCCGTGCAGTTCGGGTTGGCCACGATCGCGCCGCCCCAGCCCCGCCGGCGGCGCTGGACGGCGACGAGCTCCAGGTGCTCGGGGTTGACCTCGGGGATCAGCAGCGGCACGTCCGGGTCCATCCGGTGGTCGCCGGCGTTGGTGCAGACGATGTGGCCGGCCGCCGCCAGCTTCGCCTCCAGCTCCCCCGCTGTCTTGCTCGGCAGGGCGGAAAAGATCAGCGGGGCGTGGATGGGGTCGTCCTCGCCGAGGATGCGCATCTCGCGGACTGCGGCCGGCATCGGCGTGTCTAGCACCCACCGCGCGGCCTCCGCGTAGCTGCGCCCGGCGCTGCGCTCGCTCCCCGTGAGCGCGGCGATCTCGAAGAAGGGGTGGTTGTCGAGCAGCTGGATGAAGCGCTGGCCCACCGTGCCCGTGGCGCCAAGAATGGCGACTGGTAGCTTGCCCATCAGGTCCTCCTGGTGCGTTCAGCAGTTGGCCCATTATACGGCAGCCCGGAAGTGCCGCGCTCCGCCCCTGGCCCGGCCCGCCCCGGGAGCGCTCCCTCAATTTATGGTAATTATTTCACCACTAAATCTCAGTAAAATCTCGTAAAAACCCCCTGGCGGAGGATAAAACTATCGTGTATAATCGGGTCGCATCGGTTACAAGGTTGTCATATTTCGGCCCCAAGAGGACTACCCTCGCCTGGCTCGCTCCTCCCACGCCGCAGGAGCCTTTGCACCCAGCGTAGCGCGTCCAGCCCATAGTGCAGAGTGGCGTCCACCCGCGCGCCGCGATCGACGACGATCCGTTGTGGAAGGAGGTTCGACATGGTTGATCCAGTTGTTCAGCAGCTCCTCGAGCAGGCCATCGACACACCCGTAAAGCTGCATCTGCTGCTGATCTTTCATGAAAACCCCCGCCTGGAGGCAACAGCCCACGCCATCGCCAACCGCGTCTGCCGCGATATATGGAGCGTGTCCCAGGCCCTCGCCGAGCTCGCCGAGGACGGCGTGATGATGATCGCCGCCACAGCCCACGGCGAGCCCATGTACCGCTACGCGCCCCTTGCCCCACTCCACGAGCCGATCCGCCGCCTTCTCGACGGCTACGACGACCCGCTCGAGCGCGACAAGCTCCAGCGCTCCATCCGCGACCTCGCCGCCTACGCGACGTTCCGCCGCGCCACCACCTGGGAGGCCCAGGTCGCTTAGCGCCCCTATATCCCCCTGGCCCCGCTCAATGGCGAGCGGGGCTTTTTTTGCCCTGCCCTTCCCCCTCCCAGGCGACGGCCTGCTCCCTCACGTCGCCTGGGCCTCGCCACCTTTCAATTCTGTCACAATCGGCAACCTGGGATCTCCTATTGCTACGAGCTCGGCAGGTCCGGCCTGCACGACACGCCGCGCGCCAGCGGCGCCGTCGCGCAGCCTCGCCACGTCCCGTCGCTTTCTTGCAGCGAGGAGTTTCACGGATGCGCCGTCATTTCCCCTTGATGCCCGTCCTGGCCGCGCTCGCCTGGTTCCCGCTGCGCACGCTCAGCGCAGCCGACCAGTGCCCAGCCGCCGCGTGCCTGTATCTGCCCGACCTCAATGGTGCGGCCGGCATCCCTTCGTCGGCGGAGCCCACCACGACCCCCGAGCCAGGCCCCCCGGCTCCGCCGACGGCCACCGCGGAGCCAGACCCCACGCAAACCCCCACCGCGGAGCCAGGCCCCACGCAAACCCCCACCGCGGAGCCAAGCCCTACCCCAACCACCACCGCGGAGCCAAGCCCTACCCCAACCACCACCCCCCAGCCACTCCCAACGCCTACACCTGAGCGGCAGCCCGCGCCGATCGACTTTCGCTGGACGGATGGGGCCAGCGCAATCATCGGCCGCTCGGAAGCCATGGGGATCGTGGTGCACGAGAAGCTGTACCTTTTCGGCGGCTACACCGACCTGACCAGCGTCCCCAAGACGCGCAGCGCCATTGTGTACGACCCGCTGACGCAGCGCTGGGCCGGGCTGCCGCCGCTGCCCCGGCCGATGACCCACAGCGGGATCGCCACCGACGGCGACAATATCTACCTCGCCGGCGGGGTCGTCGGCGGTGTGTCTACCGGCGAGCCGGAAAAGATCAATGCGATCGCCGAAGTATGGCGCTACAACATCGCCAGCAAGCAGTGGGCGGCCATGCCCCCGCTCCCCGAGCCGCGCGGCGCCGGCGGGCTTGCCCTGCTCGGGCGCTACCTGCACTACTTCGGCGGCACCGCCGACAACCGCCACCTGTCGGTCGCGGACCATTGGCGGCTCGACCTCGACGGCGGCACCGGCTGGGAGCGGATGCCCGATCTCCCTCAGGCGCGCAACCATCTGAGCCAGGCGGTGGTCGACGACAAGCTGTATGTGATCGGCGGGCAGGAAGGCCATAACTCAACCCTGGTGGCCTTCACCGCCGTTCACGAGTGGGATCCGGCTCGCGGCACCTGGCGCGAGCGCGCCCCCCTCCCCGAACGGCGCTCGCACGCGAGCGCGGCAACCCTGGTGATCGCGGGCCGGATCTACCTGTTCGGCGGCGAGGTCGAGCACACCATTAGCGTCGCCCCGATCTTCGCCTACGACCCGCGCACTGATAGCTGGACCAGCGCCGGCGCGCTGCCCATCCCCCGCCACTCGGGCGTGGCCGGGCTGCTCGGCGACACGATCATCTACACCACTGGCAACCTGCTCACCCAGACCTTCGTCGGCTCCTTTGTCCTGCCGTGACACCCGCTGAGCGGGGTTGACAGGCCTTTCGAGCCCGTTCACTACTGCCCCGGCGATGCAACCTCATCCGTTGCCTCGCCGGGGCTAGTGCGCGCGGGCCGAGTTTATACACAGCTCTAGCGTAGCAACCTTGACAGCCTTGCTATCAGGCTCGTACCATGGCTGTAGCAAACGCGCAGGCACCAAGCGATCTGCGTCGCAACCACATCACCGAAAGGTCGCCAGATGAAGGATTATTACCAGGTGCTCGGCGTGAGCCGCGGGGCCACGGACCAGGAGATCAAGCAGGCCTACCGCAAGCTCGCCCGCCAGTACCACCCGGATATCAACCCCGGCGATAAGCAGGCCGAGGTTCGCTTCAAAGAGATCAACGAGGCCTACGAAATCCTCTCCGACAAGGAGAAGCGCGAAAAGTACGACCGCTTCGGCAGCGACTGGCGGCGCTACGAGCAGGCCGGCGGCCCCGGCGTGGACTTTGGCGGCGGCGCCGACTTCGCCGACATCTTCGAGACCTTGTTCGGCAGCCGCGGCGGCGGCCCCCGGCGCGGCGCCCCGGGCGGCTTCAACGTCCGCATGGACGGCCAGGACGTCGAGCAGCCCACCGATATCTCCTTGGAGGAGGCGTTCGCCGGCACCAAGCGCACGCTCCAGTTCTCCAACCCGAACGGCACCCCGCGCACGATCACCGTCAAGGTCCCCGCCGGCGTCGACACGGGCACGCGCGTGCGCGTTCCCGGCGAGGGCGGCCCCGGGCTCAACGGCGGCGCCAAGGGCGACCTGTACCTGGTTGTGAATGTCCTCCCCCACCCGCGCTACGAGCGCAATGGCGACGACCTTCACACCAGCGTCGAGACGAGCCTGTACACCCTCCTGCTCGGCGGCCAGGTGCCCGTGCCCCTGCTCAGCGGCAAAACGCTCACCCTGAACGTCCCCGAGCAGACCCAGAACGGCCGGATCTTCCGGCTGTCCGGCCAGGGCATGCCGTCGACGCGCTCCGAGCGCCGTGGCGACCTGTACGTCAAGGTGAACGCCCTGCTGCCGACCCAGCTCACCTCCCGCGAGCGCGAGCTGTTCGAGGAGCTGCGCCGGCTGAAAGAGGCCGAGCCCGTATGATCGATACGGAGCGACGCCTGTACACCATCGGCGTGGCCGCGCAGCTCGCCGGGCTGCACGAGCAAAGCCTGCGGATGTACGAGCGGCGCGGCCTGGTCACGCCCCGCCGCAGCAAAGGCAACATCCGCCTGTACTCCGACGCCGACATCGAGCAGATCCGCTTCATCCGCCGCCTCGTTGACGACCTCGGCGTCAACCTGGCCGGCGTCGAGGTGATCATACAGATGCGCCGCCAGCTCCTCGAGGCCCAGGCAGCCCTCGGCGAGCTGCGCGACCAGCTCGACCGTCGCTAGGCGGCTTCCACACGCGTACCGCCCCGCGCCAGGCACCAACCTGGCCGGGGCGGTTTGGCGTTCTAGTCAAATACCCGCAAAGCGCTCCGCGCCCTCCGCGCCGCTGCGGTTGGACCCAAAGATCTACTGGGCCCCCTGGATGTCGCGCCCGGCCAGGAACCGGTACGCCGCGAAGGCCGACAGCGCGCTGTAAGTGGCGATCACGAGCACGGCCTGGGGCTGCGACGGCAGGCGGGCCAGGTTGAGGCCGCTGGCCAGCACCGACTGGTCGAGGCCGTAGAGCTGGCTGTTGGCCACCACCAGAGTGTTGATGTTCGGCTGGAGCAGCAGCAGGTTGACGACGAACAGCAGCAAGTCGCTCACCGCGCCGAGCGCCCCCAGCGAGCCCGCGCCCACGTCGAGGGCCAGAAAGGCCAGCCCGCCTCCCACCCCCGCCAGGGCGGAGCGCCCAAAAGCCGTCGCCGCGAAGGTGATCAGCACGTAGGGCAGGATGACGAACAGCGAGCGGGCCACGCCGAGCGGCAGCACCAGCAGATCGCGCCCGGTCAGGGCCTGGGGCAGCCCGAGAACCGCCCCGCAGCCGAGGGCGATCAGCGTGCCGAGTGCCAGGCCGGCCGCCACGCCGCACAGCAGCGCGAGCATCAGCGCGATCAGCTTGGCCAGCAGGTAGCGCCCGCGGGCGGGGGCCCGCGTGAGCATGGCCCGCAGCGTCCCCCACCCGAAGTCGCTCCCGAGCGAGCCGGCGGCCAGGAGGATCGCCAGGATCCCGCCGGTGCTGTTGACCTGGCCGAGCACCGCGCCGAACACTCCCGGCAGGCTGAGCTGGCGCCGCAGCTGCGCCACCTGGGCTTCACCGAGCACCTGCAGCCGGGCCCCGCCCGCGAACAAGCCCTCGTGCAGCCCCACCACCAGGAACCACAGGCCCAGGTACAGCACCAGCAGCCCGAGGAACACGGCCAGCAGCGCCCACGCCAGGGGCCGCCGCGCGATCTTCAGCCACTCCGCCGCGATCAGGTTGCCTAGCATCTGCCGCCCCGCCCGGCCGGTCGGCCCGGCCTCATGCCCCGCGCTCCTCGCCGCCCGTGACTTCGAGGAAAAAGGCCTCCAGGTTGCCTCCCGCCGCGCCGATCTCGGCCACCGCCACCCCTGCCCGGGCCAGGTGCGCGTTCAGCTCGGCCGCGCGCTCGGCGGGCGCCTGCACCCGCAGTACGTCGCCGTCGCGCTCGACCCCGGCCACCCAGGGCAGGGCCGCCGCGAGCTCGGCCGCCCGCGCGCCGTCGCCGTCCACGCGAACCCTGACCCCCCGCCCGCGCCGCAGCAGCTCGTCCACCGGGCCCTCGGCGATCAGCCGGCCCGCCTTCAGGATGGCCACCCGGCGGCACACCTGCTCGACCTCGTGCAGCATATGGCTGCACAGCAGGATGGTCCGCCCCCCGGCGGCCAGCCCGCTGATCAGGTCGCGGATCTCGACGGTGCCGGCCGGGTCGAGCCCGTTGGTCGGCTCGTCGAGGATGATCAGCTCGGGGTCGGGCAGGAGCGCGGCCGCGATCGCGAGGCGCTGGCGCATGCCCTGCGAGTAGGTCCGCGCCTTGTCGCGCGCCCGCTCGCTCAGGTCGACTGCACGCAGCGCCGCCGGCACCCGCTCGGCCGGCAGGCCCCCGGCGCGGGCCAGCACGCGCAGGTTGTCGGCGCCGCTCAGGTAGGGGTACAGCGCCGGCGCCTCGATCATGGCGCCCACGCGGGCCAGGGCGGCGGCCGGTGTCGCGGCCACGTCATGGCCGAGCAGCTCCGCGCGGCCAGCCGTCGGGCGGACGAGCCCGAGCAGCATGGCGATCGTGGTCGTCTTCCCGGCGCCGTTCGGGCCGAGAAAGCCGTACACCTGCCCCGGCTCGACATGGAGGTCGAGCCCGTCGACGACGGTTCGGGCGCCGTAGCGCTTGGTCAGCCCCTCGATCTTGATCGCCAGCATCGCCTTGCTACCGTTGGCAGGGAGGAGCGGCGGCCGCCCGATGCGCGGTACAATACACGGCGGCGTCCGAATGCGGCGCTATCATAGCATATGGGACATGCGAATGGTCAGGCGCGAGATGCTGTTTGTTGCGGCGCTGCTGGCGCTGCTGGTCGGCTGCGGGGCGCCGCCGGGGGACGCGGCGCGGGGGCGGCAGCAGTTTCATGGCGAGGTGGCCTTCGCCCGGGACGACGCCGTAGTGTGCAGCTCCTGCCACGCCGTCGAGGCCGGCTCCGCCCCCGGGATCGGGCCGAACTTGGCGGGGGTGGCCACCCGCGCCGAGACGCGCGTGGCCGGCCAGTCAGCCGAGCAGTACCTGAGCGAGTCCATCGTCAGCCCCGACGCCTACCTCGCCGAGGGCTACCAGGAGGGGATCATGTACCGCGGCTACGCCCAGGCCCTGTCCGAGCAGGAGCAGCGCGACCTCGTCGCCTACCTGCTAACGCTGAAGTGAGCCCCTACCCCTGGTAGCTGATCCGGTAGATCGCGCTGGTGCCGAAGTCGGCGACATACAGGTTGCCGTCGGGGCCGACGGTCACGGCGAGGGGGTAGACAAAGCCCTCGGCAAAGGGCGTCGTGCGGCTCAGGTAGGCCCCGGCCGAGGTCTTGGCCAGCTCGACGCGGTAGATCTCGCCGGTGCTCCAGAGGGCGATGAACATGTTGTCGTAGAACTCCTCGGGGAACACGCCGCCGTTGTAGAAGATGGCACCGTTGGGCGAGGAGTGGGGCGGGAAGCTGGCGATCGGCGGCCGGGTCGTGCCGGGCTCGGCCGAGTCGCCGTAGTAGTAGGGGTAGCCGTAGTGGCCGCCCTCGACAATGTAGTTCAACTCGTCGCCGGCGCCCCCCGTGACATCGTCGCCGGGCTGGTTGTCGGCGGCGAACATGTCGCCGGCGGCGTTGAAGGCCACGTCGAAGCTGTTCGACAGGCCCCGCGCGAACACTTTTACATCGCTGCCGTCGGGGTTGACGGACAGGATCGAGGCGGCCAGCTCATTGCTTTCGGTGTTGCCGCCGCTGGTGCTGCCCACCCCGAAGTACAGCCGGCCGTCGGGCCCGAAGGTGAGGGCGTTGTTGGTGTGCGGGATGTAGACCATGGAGGGCAGCCCATCCACCACCGTGCGCCGGGCCTCGAACGATCCGTCGCCGTTGGCGTCGCGCAGGGCCTCGACCTTGCCCTGGCTGGCCACGTACAGCTCGCCCTCGTGCCAGGCCAGGCCGGTCAGAAAGGCGTAGCCGTCGCCGAGCTTGGCGATCTCGTCGGTCGCCCCGTCGTTGTCGGCGTCGCGGGCCACCCACAGGCTCCCGCCGATGTCGCCCACATACAGCTCGCCCGCGGGGCCGAAGGCCAGGCTGGTGGGGTTGTCGATCGTGCCGCGCAGGTACACCCCGGCCGTGAACCCTTCCGGGACGCCGATCACGCGCCGCTCCGGGTCGCGCTCGCGGACCCGCTCCGGGGTGCTAAGCTGCCACAGCCCGGCCAGCCCGGCCAGCGCGAGAGCGGGCACGCCGGCCAGGGCGACGGCCACCGCCGCGCCGCGTCGCCGACCGGCCAACCCGCGCAACCCGCGGGCGCACAGCCAGACCAGGGCCGCCGCGCCGCCGAGCGCCAGCAGCGTCGTGCCGGCCTGGGCGAGCAGGGCGCCGACGGGGACGGGGATGGAGGGCGTGAGCCCGGCGACCGGGATCGTGGCCAGCACAATCTGCAGCGCCAGGAACAGCAGGGCCTCGGCGGCGACGACCATGCCGACGATCCGCCAGCGGCCGCGGCCGCGGATGGCGAGCGCCACGCCGGCTGCGGCGGCCGCGGCGAGCATGGTGAGCAGGGAAAGAAAGATTAGGGAGAGCGACATCATGAAAAGGTGGGCGCTGGTATGCGGATCGGACTTCGGCTACGGCGTTTTGCCGCATTTCGCCGTTCAGTATAACATGGTGCCGCAGCCGCGGCATAACACTTTGCTCATCGCCGCGGCGCTCTAGCGAACCGGGGAATGGAGGATCAGCCAATGGCCGCGATCAGCTACGAGGCGTACGCCGAGGAGTATCTCGCCCGCCACCTGTCTTTTCTCAGCGCGCTGCCGACCAAGGCGATCGGCCAGGCGGCCGAGGCGATCTGGGCGGCTCACGCCCGCGGCTCGACGATCTTCCTTTGTGGCAACGGCGGCAGCGCCGCGATGGCCGCTCACTTCGCGGCCGACCTGAACAAAACCACCCTGGTGCCGCAACAGTTCGGCGCTGCCCGGCGCTTCCGCGCCATGGCCCTCGTCGACAACCTGGCCCTGCTCACCGCCTGGGCCAACGACGTCGCCTACGAGCGCATTTTCGCCGAGCAGCTCCACAACCTGGCCCGCCCCGACGATATTCTGATCGCCATCTCCGGCTCGGGCACCTCGCCCAACATCCTCGCCGCGATCACCGCCGCCGCCGAGCTCGGCCTGACCACGATCGGGCTGACCGGGCAGACGGGCGGTATGCTCCGCAACGGCTGCGACATCGCCATCTGCGTCGACAGCGACGCCTACGAGCACAACGAGCCGCTGCACTCGGTGGTCTTCCACATGATCACCTTCTACCTGCGCCAGCGCCTGTTCGCCCAGACGGCCGGCGAGTAGCCGCCGTATTGCGGCGGTCGCGGCGATCTGCTATCCTTCGTCGTCAGGAGCGCGGGCCGTGTGCGCCCGCGCCCGTCCGCGCCCGCGAGAGGATAGGCTGCGACGATGACGATCACCGACCGGATGCTGACCGGAGCTATCGCCAACAACCCGGCGAACTACCAGGGCGACGGCGAGTGGCGCTACTCCATCCCCCACCGCACGATCTACTTCACCCGGGCCTCCGCCCCCGACCCGAAGGACCAGGAGCCGTTCTTCCCGCTGCCCTCGCTCAACCCGGACGGCTCGCACCGCATGGAGCAGGCCTTCCAGCAGTTCATCCGCCGCCGCTGGCCCCCCAGCCGGCAGGCCGAGCTCGCCCGCTTCGCGGAGAAGCGCGGCTGGAACCTGGCCATGGAGCTGAAGTATGGCGGCGGCGCCCTGGAGGACAAGGAGGCCGAGGAGTGGCAGTACGTGGTCAACCGCGAGCTGCAGCGCCTCGCCCAGGTGGTGCGGGCGAAGATCGGCGAGTTGGGGGGGTAGGGGCTACACCTCGCCCTCGAACCGGTACACGATCGTGCGCGGGAAGCCGATCAGGCGGTATGTGGCGCTCGCCGTAAGGGTGTAGCGCCCGCCGCCGGCCACCCCGATCAGCGGCACCTCGGCCTCCAGCGCCTCGCCGTCGGTGGTCACGCTCCCGCTCGCGCCGCCGGCCAGCTCGATGTCGAAGATCACGCTCGTCGGGCGCAGCCCGCCCCCGAACGTCCAGACAAGCTCAGCGTAGGCCGGCGCGCCACCGCTCAGCCCGCTCAGCCGCGCGTTGCGCACCGGCGCGGGCGCGAGCGCCGTCCGCCACAGCCAGACGGCGGCGCCGGCCCAGAGTGCGATGGTCGCCCCGCGGCGCAGCCGCTCCCGGTCCAAGTCGTGTGTCATTCGCCGCTCCTCCGCCCGCCGAAGATCGCGTGCCCGGCGAGGGCCCAGTACACGTCCACGTCGGCGAAGCCAGCCTCGCGCAGCCAGGCCAGCTGGTCGGCCAGCGGCGAGGGCTTGTCGTAGCCGCCCGGCTCCGGGTGGCGATACATATTCCAGCGCTCGCGCACAAAGAAGTCGAAAGCGTCGGGCCGGCCGTCGAGCTCCAGGGCCCGCCGGCGCACCTCGGCGTCCCACGCATCGGCGAACAGGGCCGCGGCCTCCGGCGTGGCCGCCTCGACCACGTCGGCCACCACCAGGGCGCCGCCGGGCGCGAGCATAGCGTGGATGTCCGCGAACAGCCCGCGCTTACCCGCCCCGTCGAGGTGGTGGATCGTCAGCGACGAGACGACGGCGCGCAGGCCGCGGTAGTCGGCGCGCCAGCCCCGCTCCGCCAGGTCGAACGGCCGGGCCACGAAGCGCTCACCGAAGCGGGCCAGGCGGGCCGCGGCCCGCTCGCGCATCGCCGGCGACAGGTCCAGCCCGACCACGCTTGCTCCCGGGTGGCGCTCAAGGATCGCCTCGGCCAGCAGCCCCTCGCCGCAGGCCAGCTCCAGCACCGTGAAGGGGCCCTCGGCTGCGGGGATCAGGGCGCAGATCGTCTCGGTCTGCCGCTCGCGCTCGGGCACGAAGTACCGCCCAAAGTCGATGAACGATTGCGAGTCGGCCTCGCTCCAGCCCGGCTGATCGCTCATATCGTTCACCCCGCCGGCAGCGTAATCTGGCGCCGCTCGGCATCGCTGCTCTGGCGGTACAGGATGGCGGTGTTGCCGATCAGGCCGACAAGGGCGGCCCCCGTCTCGTCGAGGATGGTCTGGGTCAAGGCCTGCTTCTCCTCTTTGTGGTCGAGAAAGCGCAGCTTGATCAGCTCGTGGGCCTCCAGCTCCTGAAACACTTTGTTCAGCAGCTGCTCGGTCAGGCCCTGGCGGCCGAGCATCACGGTCGGCTTGAGAGGGTTGGCCAGCTTGCGCAGGTAGGCGCGCTGAGCTTTGGATAGGTCGGTCATATGGCTCCTGCCTCGGTTCTAGCGCTGCTCGCGGGCCTCGTCGGGACGGGGGGCGGGCGGGGCATAGCGGTAGCGGCCACGCAGCTGGTTCAGCCGGATGGTCAGCACATCGCGCAGGTTGCGCAGCGAGTCGCGGACGGGGCTGACCTTGGTTTCGGTGCCGTAGTGCCAGCGCACCGGCACCTCGGCGATCCGGTAGCCCTGGCGCTGGGCCAGGAACAGCAGCTCGACGTCGTAGGCGGTGACGGCGGCGCCCCGGACGACCGGCGCGTCGTCGCCGTAGATCCGCACGCGGCGGAACAGATCGTGGGCGGTGGTGTGGCGCAGGGCCTTGAAGCCGCACTGGGTGTCGTTGATCCCGCGCAGAGCGATGGTGCGGATGATCAGGTTGAACACCCGGCCCATCAGGTGGCGAAACCAGGGCTCGCCCTCGCGGGTGGCGCCGATCCCCTCGCGCGAGCCGATCACCACGTCGTAGCCGGCTTTGAAGAACACCTCGAACTTGACCCACTCCTCAATCGGCACGGCCAGGTCGGCGTCGCACAGCAGCACATACTCGCCGCGGGCGGCCAGGGCTCCGGCGCGCACCGCAAACCCTTTGCCGCGGTGGTCGCGGCGCAGCAGCGTGATGCCCTGGATCGCCTCGGCCAGGCTGGCCGTCCGATCGCTGCTGCCGTCGTCCACGACGAGCACCTCGCTCGCGAACGGCTGCTCCCGCAGGTAGGCCGCGATCGCGGCCAGCGTCTGCGGCAGGCGGCGCTCCTCGTTGTAGGCCGGGATCACGACCGATAGGTAGGGGCTGCTTTCTGACACAGTAGGCTCTCGGATCTTTCACCACGGGGGCCGCGGGCGTTACGCCCCGGGCGCCTTTGCGACTCAAAACTCCAGGCGTTCGCCCGCGCCGATCGCCCGGCGCTTGGCGAGAAACGTGGGCAGGCTCCGCAGCGCGTCGAGCTGGCCGCGCAGCCGGGCCCGGGCGGCGGGCTCGCGCAGGTGGGCCAGGCTGTGCAGCGCGAAGCCGAGCTGCGAGCGCAGCAGGGCCGGCCAGAAGCGCCGGGCCTGCCGCCCGGGCATGTTCTTCACCCAGACCAGGGCGAAGTTGCGCCCGCAGTAGTAGCTAGCCAGAGCGCCGCCGCCGGTGGCGCTGAGCTTGTGGTACACCACCGCCCGCGGGACGAAGACCGTGAGTAGGCCGTGCCGGCGCGCGCGCAGGTTCAGGTCGACGTCCTCGCAGTACATCACCAGGTCCTCGTCGAAGACCCGGCCGTTCTCGGCGAGGGCGGCGAGGGCGCTGCGGCGGTAGGCGGCCGCCCCCGCGCACGGGCCGAACACCTCTGCCAGCGCATCGTACTGGCCGGCGTCGCGCTCCCACACCCCGCGCGAGCCGGGCTCGCCGTTGGGGCGATAGAAGTCGCCGGCCGAGTGCAGGTGGTCGCGGCGGTCGAACAGGCGCAGCTTGCTGGCGGCGAAGGCGAACTGCGGGAAGCGGTCCAGCGCGCCGACGAGCTCCTCCAACCAGCGCGGCTCGGCCTCCGTGTCGTTGTTCAGCAGCACGACATATGCCGCGGCGGTGGCCGCGATCCCCGCATTGACCGCGGCGGCGAGGCCGCGGTTGCGCGGCAGACGCACCACCCGCACCTCCGGGTAGCGCTCGGCCAGCAGGACGAGCGAGCCGTCGGCGCTGCCGTCGTCCACCACCGTCACCTGAAAGTCGCGGCGGGTCTGCCGGCGCAGGGCGTCGAGGCAGGTGGGGAGCAGGGCGGCGCCGTTGTAGTTGGGGATGATGACGTCAATCGCTGCCATCGGCGCTCAGGTAAGCCGCGAGGGCCTCCTGCCAGGGCCGCAGGCCGATCCCGAGGGCGGCCCCGGCGAGGTTGGCGAGCGGCGTGAAGGGCGGCGGCGTGCTGTCGCGCCGGAAGTCGGCCAGCCGGATCGGGGCGAGCGGCGTGGCGGCGCGGCCGGCCTGGCGCAGGATCTCCTGGGCGAAGGCGAAGCGCGAGCAGCTGCCGGCGTTGACGAAGTGGTAGGTGCCGAAGTGCCCGCTCTCAACGAGGCGGGCCACGGCGGCGGCCGCGTCGGGGGCGTAGGTCGGGCTGCCCACCTCGTCGTCGACCATGCGCAGGCCGCCGGGGGGCGGTCTGTCGGCGAGGCGCAGCACGGTGCGCACAAAGGTGCGCGGGCCGCCGAACAGCCAGGCCACGCGCACGATGTAGAACTCGCGCAGCAGCTCGCGCACTGCCTGCTCGCCCGCCCACTTCGAGCGGCCATAGGCGTTGATCGGGCGCGCGGCGTCGTACTCGGCGTAGGGGCGGTCGGCGTCGCCGGGGAACACCTCGTTGGTGCTGATATACACGAGCGGCGCGCCGAGGCGGCGGCAGGCCAGGGCCACATACTTCGTGCCGAGAGCATTGACCCTGTAGGCGGCCTCAGGGTCGCGGGCGCAGGCGTCGACGTTAGTGAAGGCGGCGGGGTGGACGACTAGCTCGGCGCCGGTGGCCGCGATCTGGTCGACGGCGGCCGGGTCGTCGAGCTCCAGCCGGTCGTGGCCGAGCGGGATCAGCTCGTGGCGCGGCGCGAGGGCCGCGGCGAGCGCGCGGCCGAGCTGTCCGCCGGCGCCGGTGATCGCGATACGCACAGTCTGCCTGGCTCCTTCCCGCGGGCGCCCCGCCACCGCCGCGGCGCGCCTCCAATCGGCTAGGGTAGCAGATCGGTGCCCGCGCGTCAAACGTGCGGCCCTAGTGCTTAAGGCTACGTCAACGTCCGCGCCGATCGCCCGCCGTCGTGCTGAAACGCTCGGCTCCTCGTACGAAGCCGGCCTGCGCCGTCTTGGGCAGGCCGCGCAGCCGGCCGTGGCGGCACGAGCCGAAGCGTGTACGCCCACGGCGAACCCGGCGTCAGCGAGATTGACGTAGCCCTACCCTAGTGCGGCGCGGCGAGGGGCAGCGAAAGCTCGACGACGGCCCCGGGCCCGTCGGCGCGGTTGGCGATGGCGTAGCCGCCGCCGACGGCCAGCACGATCCGGGCGACCAGGGGCAGGCCCAGGCCCATGCCGTCGATCTGGCCGGTGAAGCTTTTCTCGCCCTGATAGTAGGGGCGCCAGGCCCGGGCCAGCTGGTCGGGCGACAGGCCGACCCCGTCGTCGCGGATCGTCAGGCGCAGGCTGCGCGGGCCGGCGAGGGCGAGGGCGACCTCAACCGCCGGGCTGTGGAAGGGGTGGAACTTGCGCGCGTTCTCCAGCAGCTCGCGCAGGACCACCTCCAGGCTGTGGCGGGCGAGCGTGATCCGGCGCCCGGCCAGGGCCGGGTCCACGGCGAGGCCGACGCTGGCGATCCCGAGCTCGGCGGCGGTCGCGGTGATCAGGCCCGGCAGGTCGTCGAGCAGGCAGGCGTCACTGCCGTACGGGTCGGCGGGGGGGCGCAGATAGGTCAGGATGTCCTCGATCTCGCCCTGGAGGCGGCGGGCGCCGGCGTGGGCGATGCGGGCGATCCGCTGGACCGCGTCCCGGTCGGTGGCGGCGCTGGTGTCGGTAAGAATGGTCAGCCCGCCGATAATGCTGACCAGGGGGGTGCGCAGCTTGTGGGTGACCATGGCGTGGAACGACCACATTTCGCGCTGCGACGTGATCTCGGCCGTCACATCGCGCAGGCGCACCACCCGAGTCTCGTCGCTGCCGGGGGGCGGGGCGAGCAGGTCGGCCCGCAGCCAGAACTCGGCGGCGCGGGGCGTTTCGGCGCGGACGAGGTGGCGCGGCTCCTGGCTGGCGGCCGGCCAGTCGGCCCAGGCCTCCGGGGGGACGAGCTGGAAGTGGCAGGCGGCGAGCGCGGCGAAGGGCTCGCCGGGGAGCACGTCGGGGGGGAGGCCGAGCAGCGCCCGGGCGCGGCCGTTGGCGTAGCTGAGCCGGTCCGCGGCGTCGACGATCACATATCCGTCGTCGGACTGCTCGACGGCCCAGGCGAAGCGGGCCCGCTCGGCGGCGGCGCGGGCCTGCTCCTCGATCAAGCGGCGGTAACGGTTCAGCCGCAGCACCGTGCCGATGCGGGCCCGCAGCTCGGCGTAATCGAAGGGCTTGGCGATAAAGTCGTCGGCGCCGGCCTCGAAGCCAAGCATGCGCGACTCGCGATCGTCGAGGGCGGTGATCAGGATGATCGGCACATGGGCCAGGGCCGGGGCCGCGCGCAGGCGCTGGGTGACGGTGAAGCCATCCATGCCCGGCATCATCACATCCAACAGCACGAGGTCGGGCTGGTGGGCGGCGGCCAGGGCCAGAGCCGCCTCCCCGCCATTCGCCTGCAGCAGGTGGTGGCCGAGGGGCTGGAGCAGGTCGCTCAGGATGCTGAGGATCTGCGGATTGTCGTCGACAAGCAGGATGGTGCTGCGCTCCATACGTGCCATGATAGCAGAACAGGCGGCAGTGGGTGACGGAGGAGCGGGAGGCGCGCTGTGCATTGTGTTCCGTCTTACACTGGCCCGACAGGGCCGCGGGCCGCGCGGATGATCGCCATGAGCTCGTCGTCGTTCAGCAGCGTGCCGTTCTGCTCCCACCACAGGCGGTACCAGCGCAGGTTCTCGGTGAAGGCCCAGACCACCTCTTCGCGCGTCAGCGGCGGCACCTTTTGGCGCAAAGCCCGCATCGCCTCGCTGCGGTCGTCGGCGTTGAGCTCGGGCACAGTCTCCATGATCCGTTCAGCGCGTAGCAAAAACAGCTCGCGCTCGATCGTTGGGAACGACAGGCCGATCTGGCGGATGTTGCCCAGGTAGCAGATCGTGCGCTGGCGCGGCGCGCCCTGCTGGTCGCGGAAGCTTTCGACCAGGTAGGCGTCGTGAAACGAGGTGTTGGCAACCGTGGCATTCTTGTGCCGCCGGATGACCCAGCGCACATACATGGGCCTTCTCCTTTGGGCGGGTCGTTTTGCTTATTATAACAAAAGCAACATCGAATTGTAAAGATATGTAAGAACACCCGCGCATTATTTGCCCCACGCTGGCTGCCGGCTGTAAGGAGTGGCCGCGTGGGTCTTTTTTCGTGCTTGTGAGCATACTTGCGAAAATGAAGAAACCACAACCATTATTTCTTTAGACGTGAATTAATTGCTCACACAGGGAAATAGTAGAAGGCTCAAATTTCTTGGCAACCTCGTTTTCGCGCGATGAGAAGCCTTTTAGCTTATAGCTGGCAGGATCCTTTTTCATATATGTCAAACACAGTAACTGTATACTCGTTGCACAGAAATTGCAAATATTGCAACTTTTTTACCATATGCTATACTTACTGCTGTCACACCAGCACCTGTCCGGTAATTACAACGACTGATGCACAGGCCACCCCGCCCCGGGCCCCGCCGTCCGGTGTGATAGCCCCCGGTTGTTCCGCCACCAACAACCGCCCGCCAGCAAGCGTAGTTTCTAGTCTGTACTACCTTATCGTCTGGGCCGCCGAGCCACTCGGCATAGAAAGGGGCCTCCGATGGCGTTCTTCCGTCTTGCCTTCAAAACCCTCCGTTTAGCCATCGTACGGGTGGGCGCCGGCTGGATGTTCGCCCTGCTCACCTTTAACTTCAACCGGGTCACCATCGCCGACCTGGGCGCGCTGGCCGTGATCGTCACCTCGCTGATCGGGCTGCACCACTTCATCTCCTTCTTTCAAATCTACTGGGGTCGCTTCGCGGACCGCCACCCGATCTTCGGCTTCCGCCGTTCGCCCTACATTCTGTTGAGCGGCCTGGTGGCCAGCCTGGTCTTTCTGTTTCTGCCCTCGGTGGCAGTTGGCCTTGGCGAGCGCTCGCCCGGCGCCACCCTCGCCGCCTTTGTCCTGATCGCGATCTTCGGCGTCAGCATGGCGATGAACGGCTCCTCCTCCAACGCCCTTGTCGCCGAGGTGACGACGGAAAAGGAGCGCGGCGGCGTGGTCGCCGTGGTCTGGGCCACCATTATTATCAGCGGGATCGTATCGGCCGTGGTGTCGCGGGTGATCATGCCCGAGTACACCCCCGCCGCGATGCAGCAGCTCTACAACCTGACGCCCTTCGTAGTGCTTGGCGCGGCCCTGCTCGGTCTTGTGGGCATGGAGCGCCGGATCAGCCGCGAGGAGCACGCGGCCATCCTGGCGGCGCAGCCCGAGGAGCGGGCCACCCCCGCCGGCACCTTCCGCGTCGCCAGCAATCTGATGCGAACCAACCCCCAGGTGCGGGCCTTCTTCGCCTTTGTGCTGCTCGCGATCATGGGCATCTTCCTCCAGGACGCCATCCTTGAGCCGTTCGGCGCCGAGGTGTTCGGCATGGCCCAGAAGGACACGGCCGCCTTCCAGCAGGCCTGGGGCGGCGGCGCCCTGCTCGGCATGCTCGGCATCGGCATCCTTTCCACCATGCTCCCCTTGACGAAGAAGACGATCGCCACCATCGGCGGCCTCGGTGTGGCCGGCGGCCTGGCCCTGCTCGCCGCCTCCGGCCTGACGCTCCAGCCTGGCTTGATCACCCCGGGCCTGGTCATCCTCGGCCTCGGAATCGGCTTCTTCAACGTCGGGGCCCTTTCGATGATGATGGAGATGACGATCGAGGGCCAGGCCGGCCTGTACATGGGCATCTGGGGCATGGCCCAGGGCCTCGGCAACGGCTTTGCCAACGTCGTCAGCGGGGCCATGCACACCGGCCTGATCGAGACCGGCATTCTGCCCGCCTCGGTCGGCTACGGCGCGATCTTCGGCCTGGAAGCCCTGCTGATGGTCGTGGCCGTCGGCATCCTGCGCGGGATTAGCGTGCAGGAGTTCAAGGGCCTCAGCCGCCAGGATATCAACACCGTGCTGGCGATGGACACCGCGGGGTAGGGCCAAGGCGGCGCGCCGGCCCAAAGACGAACGAGCCCGACCGCTTGCGGAGCGAGGCCCACACCATGGCGATCGATATCTCCTTCGACAAGATTGCTGCCGTCTACGACGCTCAGCGCGCCCATCCGCCCGAGGTCGCGGCGGCGGTGGGGCGCGCGGTCGCCCTCGCGGCGGGCGGCCCGCTGCTTGAGATCGGCGTCGGCACCGGCCGGATCGCGATCCCCGCGGCCGCCGCCGGCGCACGCGTCACCGGCGTGGACGTTTCGGCCGAGATGCTCGAGGCGGCGCGGGCTCGTGCGGCCGGGGCCGGGCTGCCGCTAGCGCTGCTGCGCGCCGACGCGCAGCACCTGCCCTTCGCCGACAATAGCTTCGCGGCGGCCCTGGCTGTCCACGTGCTCCACCTCCTGCCGGACTGGCGCGCTGGCCTCGCCGAAGTCGCACGGGCCCTGCGCCCGGGCGGCGTGCTCCTCCAGGGCCAGGACTGGCGCGCCCCCGAAAGCTGCGTGGGCCTGCTGCGGGGCCGCCTGCGCTCGCTCGTGATCGAGCTGCTGCCCGGTGCCCGCCCCCCCGGCGCCGGGGCTGCCGTCCCCCAGGCCCTGGCCCGGCTCGGCGGCGCCACCGGCGAGCCGACGGTCGCCGCCCGCTGGACCCGCGCCGTCAGCCCGGCCGAGGTGCTCGCCGGCATGGCCGCCCGCGTCGACGCCGAAACCTGGGCCCTCCCCGAGGACGTGCTCGGCGTCGCGATCACCAGGCTCCACGCCTGGGCCGAGCTGCAGTGGGGCGATCTCGATCTGCCGCAGGAGGTCGAGCACCGCTTCCTGCTGACGGAAACACGGTTCTAAGGCGCTGCGCCTGGCGCGCACGGTGCGACCTTCGTGCGCGGCCTTGCGTAGGGCAACTGGCATTGACGATGTACACACCAGAACAACTTGCCCGCCGTGAAGCTTCCCCCTGGACCCGTGTCCAGATCGGGCTGGCGCCGATCCAGTTCCTGGCCTTCCTGGTCAGCTTCGCGCTGGTCGCGCACTACCTCGTCACGGGCGAGGGCTACTTGGCGGCCACGGTGAGCGTCTGGGTCAAGATCGCCCTGATCTGGGCTCTGACGATCACCGGTATGCTCTGGGAGCACGACGTTTACGGCCACTACTTCATGGCCCGCGAGTTCTTCTGGGAGGACTTGGGGAACTTGATCGCGATCATCACCCATAACGCCTACTTCGTGGCCCAGTGGGCCGGCGCGAGCGAGCGCACCGTCATGTGGGTGATGGTCTTTGCCTATACGACATACCTTTTCAACGCCGCCCAGTTCATCGTCAAGGGCGTCCGGTCGGCCCGCCAGCGCCGGGCGCTGCGCGAGGCCGCCGGGCAGCCCGCCGTGGGCGGCTGACCGAAGCGCCGATCCGGTTCCCCAACGCCCACCGCCAAAGCCGGCGGCGGGCCGCCTAGAAAGCGACGACCTGTATGCCGATCAAGTCACGCGCCGTAGTCATCCCGCGCCGCAACACCCTCGAGCTGCGCACCGTCCAGGTGGTCGAGCCGCGCGCCACCGATGTCCTGGTCCGCACGGCCTACACCTCGATCAGCGCCGGCACCGAACGGATGCTGCTCGACGGGCGCATGCCCCACCCGGCCCTGCTGTTCCCGGTGGTGCCCGGCTACGAGACGGTCGGCCAGGTGGTGCAGGTCGGCGCGAAGGCCCCGCGCGACCTGCTCGGGCAGTGGGTGTACGTGGGCGGGGCGCGCTGCTTCCGCGGCGTCAACCCGGCCTGGGGCGGCCAAAGCGAGTTTCTCAGCGCCGAGGCGGAGCGGGTGGTGCCCCTCGGCTCGATTGACCCGGCTACCGGCGTGATCCTGGCCCTCGCCGCCACCGCGCTCCACGGCATCAACGTCGCCCAGATCCGCCGCTCCGACCGGGTGCTCGTGCTCGGCCAGGGGATCGTCGGCCAGCTCGCCGCGCGTCTGGCCCGGCTCGCCGGCGCCCAGTTCGTCGCCGTGGCCGACCGGGTCGGCGTGCGGCTCGACGTCGCCCAGGCCGACCAGGTGATCGACGTGACCAAGGACTCGCTCGACGAGGCGATCGGCGAGGCCAACATCAACCTGCTGGTCGAGGCCACCGGCTCGATGACGGCCCTCGCCGGCGCCCTGCCCCTGCTGGCCAACCACGGCCGGGTGCTGCTGCTCGGCTACTACGACCACATCAACATCCCGTACGCCCCGGTCTTCATGCGCGAGGCCCAGGTGCTGATCGCCCGCGAGTGGCAGTTCGGCGCCGACGGCGACCTGCCCCGTGTCCGCGATATGATCGCCTCCGGCGAGCTCGACGTGCGCGGCCTGCTCACCCACCGCGTCCCCCTCGACCGCATCCAGGCCGCCTACCGCCTGGCCCTGGAGGACCCGAGCTGCCTCAAGCTCGTCGTCGAGTGGCCCAAGGATAGCGAATAGATAAAGGCAGACAATGCCCGCCAATCCGAAGCAGCCGGGGTCCTCGAACGCGCGCATGCTCGCCGTGTATGGCAAGGGCGGCATGGGCAAGTCGTTTTTCACCACCAACCTGGTTAGCAAGCTGGCCCTGCTCGACAACCGGGTGATGCAGCTCGGCTGCGATCCCAAGCACGATAGCTGCAACGCCCTGTTCGGCGGGGTCAGCCTGCCCACGCTCGGCGATGTGTGGCGGGACTACAAGGAGGCCGGCCGCGAGGACGCGCTCAAGGCCGAGCATGTGATCTTCAAGACGCCGATTATGGACGGCGCGGCGATGGTCTACGGCTGCGAGATCGGCGGGCCCGAGGTGGGCCGCGGCTGCGGCGGGCGCGGGATCACCTTTGGCTTCGACACGCTCGAAAAGTTCGGCATGAGCCAGTGGGCCCTCGACTATATCGTGATGGACTTTCTGGGCGATGTGGTCTGCGGCGGCTTCGCCACCCCGCTGTCGCGCTCGCTGGCCGAGGAGGTGATCATCCTCTGCGGCAACGACCGTCAAAGCCTCTACGCCGCCAACAACATTGCCAGCGCCGCCAAGTACTTCGCCAGCATGGGCGGCAAGACCCGGCTGGTGGGCCTCGTCGTCAACCGCGACGATGGTAGCGGCGTGGCCGCCCGCTTCGCCGAGCGGATCGGCCTGCCCGTGCTCGCCTCCATCCCCCTCGACCGCACGGTGCGCGAGCTGGCCGACGCCTGCAAGCTGGCTCTAGTCGAGCCGCGCTTCGACGCCATCTTCGACCGCCTGGCCCGCCAGCTGATCACGCGGACCACCCCCCCGGTCGATATGGCTGCCGTGCACCCGCTTGAGTACAAGGAGTTTCTCGGCGTTTTCGGCGCCGAGGAGCCCGACATCGCGCCGACCGGGGCCAGCGCCGACGAGCTGTTCGGCGGCCGGCGGGTCAAGCAGATCCCGACCCTTGAGCTCGGCCTGATGACCCACGCCCTCGGCGCCGGGCCCAGCTCCGACCCGGCCACCAGCCGCGTGATCACCCGGCTGTCCAAGGAGCTGGGGATGTATGTGACCGAGGCCAACCAGGACCCGAAGAAGGGCATGACCCTCACCATCGACGGCAACACTACGATCTGCATGGGCGACGAGATCGACATGGACAGCAAGATCGCGATCCTCGCCGCGCTCAAGAAGTCCGGCGAGCCGTACCGCTATGTCGACCTGCGGCGGCCGGGGAGCCCGTTGTATCGGTAGAGCGGGGAGCGCGCTTCGCGCGCGGGGACAAGGGGACGGAGCACGTTTCTCGCCCGATTCGAGCGGTAGCACAGGCAGCAATTCCGATGGCGACAACGACAAGACCACAGACCATTCACGCCGACTACGTTCGCGCCCCCTGGCCTATACGCCTTCGCTGGTGGCTGGATGGGGCCCTGTGGAGCTGGGGCAAGCGCTTCGAGGAGATCGGCGCACAAAGCATGGATCAGGTCAACCCTTTGTGGCGGCGGTAGGGCGAGCAGGGGCCCGGTCCCCCGTCCCTCTGTCCCCTTGTCCCTTTCTCAGAAAGACGGAGCAACAGGATGAGCGAGCAGCCCGACCTGAAATACCTCAACACGCTGCTGCTTGAGCGGTTCCGCGTCAAGCGCCGGCCGGTTGCGATCACGTACTGCAAGGATGGCCCGCCGCCCGGCTACGAGCCCGTGCAGATCGTGGCCTGCGGGATCGTGCGGGCGGCCGAGCAGGGGCGCAAGATCTACGTCGACCGCGGCAACCACGACTGCTGGGTGGGCCAGTACCACCTGGGCTGGAACGCGGCGGCCGACGGCTACATCACCGACGGGCGCTACCTGACCGACGCCCAGGGCTTTTACACGACCGAGGCGGCGGCCTGCAACAAGCGCCAAAGCCACTCGCTGCCCGAAGGGTTTATCAGCGCGCTGGCCGCCGCCCCACTCGACGAGGTGCCGGAGGGCGTGCCGGTGGACCTGCTGATCTGCGTGGTCGACCCCCAGCGGGCCATGCAGATCGCCGGGGCGGCCAGCGTGCGCGAGGGCACCTTCCCGGTGGGCGAGCTCGGCGCCTCGGCCTGCTCGTCGATCTTCGCGGCGCCGTATGTCACGAAGAACTCCGTCTTCGCGATCGGCGACGGCGGCGGGCGCATGCACAACCGGCTGGACGTCAGCGAAATGTTCGTCTCGATCCCCCGGGAGCACTTCCGTTATGTGGTAGAATTGATCGAGAACTTTCGTATCGATCCACAAAAAATGCGTGAAGTGATAATGCCCTCGTACGGAGCCAGGGCAAATCTCCTTAGGGAGGAGTGAAGCCATGCCTGAGCAACTTGGTCGTGCAACGGAGATGATCGGGCCGTTTACCCCCGCGCTGGTCTGCTGGGCCTCGCTGATCATCACAGTGGTGGGGCTACTGCTGACCTTTCTCTGGACGAACGTGACGGCGTTCGCCCGGCGCACCCGCGATGGCCGCCGCAAGCCGACGGCCGGCTCGACCCCGCCCGAGCGGACCACGCTCTGAGGCGCGACGTGTGCCCGACTCGTCCTGCTTCCGCTCACCCCCCGCCCCCTCTCCCACACGTGGGAGAGGGGGAGTTTCACGCAGAAAAGCCGATCTCCTATGGTTGCTGAGACTGCCCCGCACCCGGCGCCCACGAACGGCGCCGCGCCCGCCCTCGCCGCGCCCGCCCCGCCCTACCCCTTCGCCGCGATCGTCGGCCAGGCCGAGCTGAAGCTGGCACTGCTCCTGTGCGTGGTCAACCCTGCCGTGGGCGGCGTGATGGTGATGGGCCACCGTGGCACCGCCAAGTCCACCGCGGTGCGCGCCCTTGCCGCCATGCTCCCCCCGATCAAGGCCGTGGCCGGTTGCCCCTACGCCTGCGCCCCCAACCCGGCCGGGCTGTGCGAGCATGTGGCGGCCCACGGCGCCCGCAAGGCCGGCGCTGTCACCATCGCAGTGCCCGTGGTCGACCTGCCGCTCGGCGCGACTGAGGACCGGGTTTGCGGCACGCTCGACATCGAGCGCGCCCTGACCCAGGGCGTCCAGGCGTTCGCCCCCGGCCTGCTCGCCCGGGCCAACCGCGGCTTTCTGTATATCGACGAGGTCAACCTCCTGGAGGACCACCTGGTCGACGTGCTGCTCGACGTGGCGGCCAGCGGCGTGAACCTGGTCGAGCGCGAGGGCGTCAGCGTGCGCCACCCGGCCCGCTTCGTGCTCGTCGGCTCGGGCAACCCCGAGGAGGGCGATCTGCGGCCTCAGCTGCTGGACCGGTTCGGCCTGCACGCCCGGATCACGACGATCACCGATGTCGAGGAGCGGGTCGAGATCGTGCGCCGCCGCCGCGCCTACGACGCCGACCCGTTCGCCTTCGCCGCGGCGTGGGAGAAGGAGACGCAGAAGCTCCAGCGCCGGATCAAGGCCGGCCAGAAGCGGCTCCCCGCCGTCCAGCTCCCCGACCCGGTGCTGTACAAGATCGCCGAGCTGTGCGTCAAGCTGGAGATCGACGGCCACCGCGGCGAGCTGACCCTCAGCCGGGCCGCCACCTCCCTCGCCGCGTTCGAGGGCCGCGATGTCGTGTCCCTCGCCGATGTGCGCCGGATCGCCGTCCTCGCCCTGCGCCACCGTCTGCGCAAGGACCCGCTGGAGACCCAGGACGACGCGGTGCGGATCGAACGCGCCGCCGACGCGATCTTGAGCTAGCTGTAAGGGGCCGGTAGGCCGAGCGCGGGCAGCGTTATGTTGTGTTGCACCAGAATCTGGCGCGGGCCGTGCCTCACAAACACTGCGCCTCTCCGAAAGTACCCCGGGAACTGTATGACGACGCTGCCATTCTCTGCGCTAGTGGGGCTCGACGCCGCGCGCCAGGCTCTGCTGCTGCTGGCGGTGGACCCGGGGCTGGGCGGGGTGGTGATCGGAGCCGGCGTGGGGACGGGGAAGAGCACGCTCGCCCGGGCCTTCGCGCGGCTCCTCGCCGAGCGGGACGACGAGCGGGCGGCGGGCGATGCGGGCGCCGCGGGGCTGGCCCCGCCCGCGCGGCTCGTCGAGCTGCCGGTCGGGGTGACGGAGGACCGGCTGCTGGGCGGGATCGACCTGGAGGCGACGCTGGCCCGCGGCGAGCGGGCTCACCGCAGCGGCCTGCTGGCCCGGGCCGACGGCGGCCTGCTCTACGCCGACGGGGTGAACTTGCTCGACGACAGCACGGTCAACCATATGCTCGCCGCGCTGGACAGCGGGCTGGTGCGCGTCGAGCGCGAGGGGGTCAGCGCGGTCGAGCCGGCCCGCTTCGCCCTGATCGCGACCTACGACCCGGCGGAGGGCGCGCCGCGCCGTCACCTGCTCGACCGGGTTGGCCTGATCGTCGCACCGCTATCCCTATCGCCCGCCGGGCCGCGCGCCGAGGTGCTGCGGCGCAACCTGCGGGCCGACGACGGGCTGCGGGCCGCGTGGGGCGAGGAGGACGACCTGATCCACGCGATGGTGCTGGCCGCCCGCGCCGCCCTCCCCGCCATCACCATCCGCGACGACCAGGTGGCCCAGCTGGCCCAGGCCGCGCTCGCGCTCGGCGTCGAGGGCCACCGCGCCGACATCTTCGCCACCCGCGCGGCCCTGGCCTCCGCCGCCCTGGCCGGCCGCGACGAGGTGGAAGCCGAGGATCTGGAGCGGGCGGTGCGCCTGGTGCTGCTGCCGCGGGCCACCCGCGCGCCCCAGTTCGCCGACGAGGCCCAGCCGCCCCAGCCCGAGCCCGCCCAGCCGCCGCCCCAGGAGGAGCGCCGCGACGACGAGCCGCCCGACGAGGAGCAGCCGCCGGCGCCGCCCGACGAGGAGCTGAGCGTCGAGGACCTGGTGCTGTCGGCGCTCGACGCCGAGGTGCCGCCCGACGTGCTGGAGACGGCGTTCACCGTGCGCCGCAGCGGGCGCAGCGGCTCGCGCGGCAGCACCTCCGGCCGGCGCGGGCGCCACATCCGCTCGGTGCCCGGCACACCGGCCCAGGGCCGGCTCGACGTGGTCGCCACGCTGCGCGCGGCAGCGCCGTGGCAGGGAGCCAGGCGCCGGGAGGCGGGGGGGCGGCGCGAGGTCGCCGTGCACCTGCGGGGCGACGACCTGCATATCAAGCGGTTCCGCAGCAAGGCGGGCACCCTGTTCTGCTTTGTAGTCGACGCGAGCGGCTCGATGGCGCTGCACCGGATGCGGCAGGCCAAGGGCGCGGTGAGCGCCCTGCTCCAGCAGGCCTACGTCCACCGCGACCAGGTGGCGCTGCTGGCCTTCCGTGGCGAAGGCGCCGAGCTGCTGCTGCCTCCGTCGCAGAGCGTGGAGCTGGCCAAGCGGGCCCTCGACGTGCTGCCGACCGGCGGCGGCACGCCGCTCGCGGCGGCCCTGCTCGCCGGCTTTCAGGTGGCCGAGCAGGCCAGGGCGCGCGGCATCCACCGGACCACGCTGGTGCTGATCACCGACGGCCGCCCGAACGTCCCCCTGCGCGCCGACCCGGCCCTCGACCGGCAGGCCCGGGCCGAGCAGGCCCGCCAGGAGGTGCAGACGCTGAGCGCCCGGCTCCGTGCGGCCGGGGTGGGCGCCGTAGTGATCGACACCCAGCGCAGCTACGTCAGCCGCGGCGAGGCCCAGCAGCTCGCCGCCTGGCTCGGCGGCCGCTACGTCTACCTGCCGCAGGGCCGGGGCGACCAGATCGCCCAGGCCGTCGTCAGCGCCAGCGCGGAGGCGTGAGATCTACCGCCGAAGCCCGGTAAACCTCCTATGAACCCCCACCCGCCGATCTCCCGCTGGCTGCTGTTCCGCACGTGGCTCGGCCTCGGGCTGCAAAGCTGGGGCGGCGGCTCGGCCACGCTGCTGATGATCCGGCGCGAGGTGGTGGAGCGGCGGGGCTGGCTGAGCGACGCAGAGTTCACCCGCTTCTGGGCGATCTGCCAGGTCGCGCCGGGGATCAACCTGCTCGGCATGACTGTGCTGATCGGCTGGCGCACCGGCCGTGCTACGGGCGCGGCGCTGGCCCTGCTCGGGCTGCTGCTCCCGAGCGTCACGATCACCGCCGCGCTTACGGCTGGCTACGCGGCCGTGCGCGGCATGCCGCTTGTCGCGGCCGCCCTGCGCGGCGTCGTCCCGGCCACGGTCGGCCTGGGGCTGCTGCTGTGCTGGCAGATGGGCCGCCCCCTGGTGGCCGAGGCCCGCGGCGAGGGCCGCGGCAGCTACGCCGTCGCCCTGGCCCTGCTGGGCGGGAGCGCCGCGGCCGTGCTGCTTTGGCGCATCCCGGTGCTGGCCGTCTTGCTCGGCGCCGGCGCCGCTGGCGCCGTGTGGGGCGCGCTCCGGCACGCCGCCCCCGGCGGCCGACGCGGCGACGGCTCTTAGGCACCTGGGGCCGCGGCCCCGGCGTGAAACAGCCGGGGCTCGGGAAAGACGAGCTGGAAACCGGTGATCCGGACGGCGAGGAGCGGGCGAAGGCTGGCAACGTCGGGGAACAGGGCCGGGTCGGCGCGCAGGCCGGCGACGCGGGCGAGGCGCAGCGCGCCGCGGGCGGCCGGGCGCGTCTCGTAGCGCAGGCCGCCGGCGGGCTGGCCGAGCACGAGGGGGATGGGCGACCAGGCGGTATCGACGGGGAGCTGCGGGCCGAACGGGCGCAGGCTCGCCGAGAATGCCTGGCGCGCGCCCACCCGCACGGCGAAGCTGTCGCCGTCGCGGTCGATCGCGGCGAGCTGCTTCGGGATGGCCCAGTTCGCGCGGCCGCTCGCTACACTCGCGGCCGTGGAAACGTAGATCCGCGTGATCGCGAAGCGGCGCGCGCCGCCGAGCCAGAACTGGCCGGGGATGAACAGCGCTTCGCGGTAGGGCCCGACCCCCGACGCCGCATAGTCGGCGAGGACGACGCCGCCGAGGCCCCCCACAAAGGCGGGGCGCAGCTCCGGCGGGATGTGGCCGTGCGCCATGGCCCAGGGGCGCGGGAAGCGGTACAGCAGGATGGCGCCATTGCCGCTGAGCCGCCAGGGCGGCGGGACGATCTGGTTCATACGCGCTCCGTGCCGGGGGGGCAACATTCCGCGGGCGAACCCGCGCCCCATTGTACACCGGGCCGCCGCACCCCGGAATCCTGGCGGGTGGCGGTTGCTGCAAGGCGCCAGGCCGCGCTGTTTCGCGCCGCTGCGGTGAACCGGGTGAAGGTGTGGTATAATCCTCGTTGGCGTGCGAACGCCGAATACACACACCTCCCAACCGCGTCCGCTCCTGCCGGGCAATCCCGGTCCGGGCGTGGGGTGCGGGGGGTGGCGGAAGGCAGCAGAACAAGGAGCGCAAGAACGTCCATGACCGCAGCACCGACCCGTGTCGTTTCGATCAAAAACCTGCTCGAGTCCGGCTCGCACTTCGGCCACCAGACCAACCGCTGGAACCCGAAGATGCGCCCGTACATCTTCACCGCCCGCAACGGCATCCACATCATCGACCTGCAGAAGACGATCTCGGGCCTGAACAACGCCTACAAGTTCGTCTCCGACCTGACGGCCCGCGGCGAGAAGATCATGTTCGTGGGCACCAAGAAGCAGGCCCAGGAGGCCGTGGTCGAGGAGGCCTCGCGCGCCGGCCAGTTTTATATTACCAACCGCTGGCTGGGCGGCACCCTGACCAACTTTGTGACGATCAAGGCCCGGCTGAAGCGGCTGGCCGACCTCGAGGCCCAGCGTGACCGCGGCGACTTCGCCAAGCTGACGAAGGCCGAGGGCCTGAAGCTTGAGGAAGAGATCAACAAGCTCAACCGCGTCTTCGGCGGGATCAAGACGATGGACCGGCTCCCCGGCGCGATCTTTGTGATCGACCCGAAGAAGGAGGAGCTGGCGATCACCGAGGCGGCCAAGGTGGGCGTGCCGCTCGTGGCCATGGTCGACACCAACTGCGACCCTGACCCGATCGACTATGTGATCCCCTGCAACGACGACGCCATCCGCGGCATCCGGCTGATGACCAGCAAGATCGCCGACGCCGCCCTTGAAGGCCAGCGCCGCCGCCAGGAGGCCCACGAGGGCTAGGCCGCGCCGCCACCGGACATGCCAGTAGAGCGATGGAGGGGTGCATCGCCCCTCCACGTCACGATCAGGAAAGAGGAGAGGACCGTGGCTGTTTCGATCGAGCTCGTCAAGGAGCTGCGCGAGCGCACCGGCGCCGGGATCAAGGAGTGCCGAGACATCCTGGAGCAGACCGGCGGCAATATCAACCAGGCGATCGAGGTCCTGCGGGCCAAGGGGATCGAGGCCGCCGCCAAGAAGGCGGACCGCGAGGCGAAGGAAGGCCTGGTGGGCGTGTACATCCACTACGGCTCGCGCATCGCCGGTCTGGTCGAGCTGAACTGCGAGACGGACTTTGTCGCGCGCACCGAAGACTTCATCGCCCTCGCCAACGGCATCGCCCAGCACGTCGTGGCGCTCAACCCGCGCTTCGTCAGCGAGGCCGAGGTGACGGACGAGGCCGTGACCGAGAGCGGCCAGACCCGCGAGAAGTTCATCGAGGAGAACGTGCTGCTCGCCCAGCCCTTCGTCAAGGACTCCTCGCGCACCGTCCAGGACAAGCTCAAGGAGGCGATCGCCAAGCTCGGCGAGAACATCGTCGTCCGCCGCTTCGTCCGCTACGAGGTCGGCGCCTAGCAACCCCGGAGGCAGGGCGCAGGAGTTGGGGCAGGGCGACCTGCGCCCGCCTCCTGCCTCCTGCCTCCTTCACACACATGCAAGAGCCAAAATTCCGCCGCATCCTGATCAAGCTGAGCGGTGAGCAGATCAAGGGCACCGACGAGGTGGTCAGCTACCAGATGCTCGACTACCTGGCCCAGGAGATCGAAAAGGTCACCCGCCACGGGGTGCAGGTGGCGGTAGTGATCGGCGGCGGCAACATCTGGCGCGGCAAGCAGGCCCTCGAGCGCGGCATGGACACGGCGCAAAGCCACTACATGGGCATGCTCGGCACGGTGATCAACTCGCTGGCCCTCCAGGACGCCCTCGAGCACTATGGCCTGCACACCCGCGCGATGACCGCCATCAGCATGGACCAGGTCGCCGAGCCCTACATCCGGCGCCGGGCTACCCGGCATCTGGAGAAGGGCCGGGTGATCATCCTCGCCGCCGGCACCGGCAACCCCTACTTCACCACCGACTCGGCGGCCGCCCTGCGCGCGGCCGAGATCCACGCCGACGTCATCCTGATGGCCAAGAACGGCGTCGATGGGGTGTACAGCGCCGACCCGCGCCACGACCCGCACGCCACCCGCTTCGACCACCTCACCTACATGGACGTGCTCAACCGCGGCCTGACGGTGATGGACTCGACAGCCCTGACGTTCTGCATGGACAACAAGATCCCGATCGTCGTCTTCAACGCCCTGGAGCCGGGCACGATCGAGCGGCTCGTGATGGGCGAGCGCGTCGGCACGCTGGTGAGCAATGAGGGAGGCGCCTAGATGGTCAACGACGTTCTGCGTGAGTACGAGGCGAGCCTGAAGAAGGCCGTCGAGGCCCTGCGCCACCAGCTGGCCGGCATTCGCACCGGCCGCGCCTCGACGGGCCTGGTCGAGCACCTCCAGGTCGACGCCTACGGCTCGGCCATGCCGCTCAACCAGCTCGCCAACCTGTCCACCCCCGAGTCGCGCCTGATCGTGATCCAGCCCTACGACGCGAGCATGATCAAGGCGATCGAGAAGGCCATCCAACACTCCGATATCGGGATCAACCCCAGCAACGACGGCCGCGTGATCCGGCTCGGCATCCCCCAGCTGACGGAGGAGCGCCGCCGCGACCTGGTCAAGGTCGTGCGCCACCGGGTCGAGGAGGTCAAGGTGTCGGTGCGGAACCAGCGCCGCGACGCGATCGACGACCTCAAGCAGCTGGAGGGCGAGAAGCTGATCTCCGAGGACGACCTCCACCGCGGCCAGGAGCGCGTCCAGCAGCTGACCGATAAGTATATCGCCGAGCTCGACCAGGTCGGCAAGGACAAAGAGGCCGACGTCCTGGCGGTGTAGCAGGCGGAGCGTTCGGTATGAGCACAGCAGAGGGCGAGGCCCCGCGCATCCCCCAGCATATCGCGGTGATCATGGACGGCAACGGCCGCTGGGCCAGGCAGCGCGGCCAGCCCCGGATCGCCGGCCACCGCGCCGGTACGGAAAACATCCGCGCCATCGTGACCGAGGCTGATCGAGCCGGCGTGCGCTACCTGACGCTTTACGCCTTCTCCACGGAGAACTGGAGCCGGCCGTCGCTCGAGGTTCAGGGCCTCATGCAGATCCTGGCCGACTACATCGACCGCGAAACCCAGAACCTGCACAAGCAGAACGTCCGGCTGCGCCACCTCGGCCGCCTCGACGGGCTCAGCCCGCGCCTGCGCAAGAAGGTCCAGCAGGCGATCGACCTGACCCGCGACAACACAGGGCTGACTCTGGCGGTGGCCTTCAACTATGGCGGCCGCGCCGACATCATCGACGCCGTGCGCCGGATCGTCGCCCAAGGCGTCAGCCCCGATCAGATCGACGAGCACCTGATCGACGCACAGCTCAGCACGGCCGGCATGCCCGACCCCGATCTGGTGATCCGGCCGAGCGGCGAGCACCGCATCTCAAACTTCCTGATCTGGCAGGCGGCCTACAGCGAGTACTGGTTCACGCCCGTCCTCTGGCCGGACTTCCGGCCCGAGCACTTACACCAGGCGATCAGCGAGTATGGACGGCGCGAACGCCGCTTCGGCGGACTCTCGGAGCAGAGCTAGTTCGTTGGCCCTGCGCGTGCTCAGCGCGGCCATCCTCATCCCCCTGCTCGTGCTCGCCGCCTGGTGGGAGCTATCTACCGCGCTGCTCGTCGGGGCCGCGGCCGCCCTCGCCCTGGTCGAGCTGTTCGGCATCCTGCGCCAGGGCGGCCTCCAGCCGCGCGTCGGCCTCGGCATCACGATCGGCCTGCTGATCTGCGGCGCCGCCGCGTTGCAGAAGTACACCCGCTTCGACGTCTACGGCGCGGTGATCTGCCTGTCGATCGTGGCCGCCCTGGCCTACGAGATCTTCCCCCGCGACCGCACCAACAGCCTGACGAGCTGGGCCGTTACGTTCGCCGGGGCCTACTACATCGGCGGCCTGCTCAGCAGCTTTATCCTGATCCGCCAGCTCGACACGCCCCTCGGCCCAGGCTGGCTCAGCCCGCTCGGCATCCCCCACGGCACCGCCTGGATCATCTTCACGCTGGCGATTGTGTTTCTCAACGACACCGCCGCCTACTTCGTCGGCCGCTCCTTTGGCCGCACCAAGATGGCGCCCATCCTCAGCCCGAAGAAAAGTTGGGAGGGCGCCGCCGGCGGGCTCGTCGCCTCGGTGCTGACCGCCGTGGTCTGCGTGCCCCTGCTCGGCCTGCCCATCCCCCCGGCCTACGCCGCCCTGATCGGCGCCCTCGCCGGCGTCGTCGGCCCGGCCGGCGACCTGGCCGAATCCTTGATCAAGCGCCAGGTCGGCGTCAAGGACTCGGGGGCCCTCATCCCCGGCCACGGCGGCATCCTGGACCGGGTGGACAGCCTGATCTTTGTCGCCCCCCTGGTGTACTACCTGGTTCTATTGACGAGCGGCATCTGATTCGGTACACTGCATAGGCATTCGGGCAGCGGCGGGCACAGCCCGCCGTTGCTGATTTTCGCACCAGGCTACTGCCTCCTCATCGCAACGGAGCCACATCGTATGTATAGCCTGTCATTGGCTGCGGCCGCGCCGGCGCAGCAGGCGGCCGAGCAGGGCGGGGCCAACCCGCTGGTGTCGATCGGCGCCTTTTTGCTGATGCTCGGCCTGCTTGTGGTGGTCCACGAGCTCGGCCACTTTCTCACCGCGATCTGGATGGGCATCAAGGTCGACGAGTTCGGCATCGGCTACCCGCCCCGGGCCCTGACGCTCCACGAGCGCAACGGGGTCAAGTACACCTTGAACTGGCTGCCCCTGGGCGGCTTTGTGCGCTTCTCCAACGATGGCGGCAAGGACAGCCTGTACGGCGTCGGCAGCCTCGCCACCGCCGCGCCCTGGCGCAAGATTATCGTCATGGTCGCCGGCCCGCTGATGAACCTGCTGCTAGCGATGCTGATCTTCAGCGTGATCTTCGCCGCCGTGGGCGTGCCCACGCCCACCGGCCGCCAGGCGATCAACACCGTCTACCCGGACACGCCCGCCGCCGCCGCCGGCTTCCAGGTCGGTGACGAACTGGTCAGCATCGCGGGCCAGCCCCTCGCCGGGTCGGACGCGATCGGGGAGGCCGCCCGCTCCAACGCCGGCCGCCCGATCGAGGCGGTGGTGGTGCGCGACGGGCGCGAGCAAACGCTGAGCGTCACCCCCGGCCCGTGGACCACGCCGGACGGCCAGCAGATCGAGGCCGGCTTTGGCTTCGGCTACACCGCCGAGGTGGAGACGGTGGCGGTCGGCCCCGTGGAGGCGATCGGCCGCGGCGTCAGCCACAGCTTCGAGTTGACGGGGGCCATGCTGCGCTCCCTGGCGCAGCTCCCGGCCTCGATCGCGGGCATTTTCGCCCCCGAGCCCCCGGCCGGCGGCGAGCCGATCGGCCCCGTCGGGATCGCGCGGGCCACCGGCGAGGTGATCCAGCAGCCCGGCGGCTTCCTGGCCTTCTGGAACCTGACGGCCATCCTCAGCCTGAACCTGTTCCTGCTCAACCTGCTGCCCTTCCCCGCCCTGGACGGCAGCCACATCATCTTTTCCCTGATTGAGTGGGCCCGCGGCGGCAAGAAGGTTCCGCCGGAGAAGGAGGCCCTCGTCCACGCGATCGGCTTCGCCGCCCTGATGACCCTGATGCTGGTGATCACCGTCAACGACGTGATCAACGCCATCCAGGGCACACCGGTGCTCGGCCAGTAGCATGGAGACGATCCGCGCCTCCGAGATCGGCGAGTACGTCTACTGCGCCAGGGCATGGTGGCTGCGCCGGGTGGCCGGTGAGGAGCCCGCCGGTCACGAGCGCCGCGCCCTCGGCACAGCCCTCCACGCCCGCCACGGCCGCGCCGTCGCCCTCAGTGGCCGCCTGCTCTGGGCCGCCGTCGCCCTGCTCCTCGTCGGCCTGGCGCTGCTCCTCCTCGGCGGGAGGTAGGTCGCGAACGACAGGTTACCGCGGAGGCGCAGCGGTCGCTGCGCCTCCGCGGTATTCCCCAGCCCTGGCCGCCCCCAGCTCCTCGACTGTCGCGCGCAGGCGGCAGCTGAGCACGCCCAGAAGGCGGCGCGGCCGACCGAGCGTTGCAGCACCGAGCCGACGAAGCGCGCCAGTACCATCAGCCCTAAAAATGACCCCAGCAGCAGCCGTACTTGGTGCCGGCGTGGCCGGGCGCCCTCTCACGTCGCCGCGGGCAGCCGGAACACGTCGGCGAGGCACTCGCTCCGCCCGCCGAGCCGCTCCTCGCTCGGCGCGTCGTAGACGATCAGGACGGCCTGCTCGCCGCCGACCCAGCGCAGCAGGCTCAGCCCCTCGGCGTGGTCGCTGCCGAGGGTAAACGGCAGGTCGAAGACGAGCTCGAGGTCGCCGTTCTCCACGCTGACCATCGAGTCCTCTTCGCAGCCGACGATGTCGCGGAAGCGGTACAGCTGCATGGCGCCCTCGACCGTCATGGTCGGGCCGGCGAGGACGAGCAGGTCGTCGCCGTGGAGACACAGCTCGCGCACGCCGAGGCCGCCCATGTGCAGAAAGTGCTTGCGGTAGGGCCGGCCCTTCGGCCCGATCGGGCGCAGGCCGAGCTGGCCGGGGCCGGTCTCCTCGACCTCGATCTCGACCATCGAGGCCCAGCCCCGTAGCACGGGGCCGCGGAAGCCGAGCCACAGCCGTTGGCCGAGGGCGGCGATGCCCTCGATGTCGAAGCCGTTCTCCTTGCTCGGCAAGGGGAAGCTGAGGAAGGGGCCGAGGTGCGGGTCCTCACGCAAGGCCTCGATCAGGGCGTTGCCGTTCTCGGTGAGCTGGAGCGTGGCCGCGCGCAGGTGCTCGTCCGGCTGATCGGGGTGCGAGCACTCGCGGAACAGGGTGCCGCCGACAAGGGGGATGCGCCCGAGCAGGTTGCGATTCGGCTCCTCGACCAGCGAGGCGAGCCGATCGAGGTCCTTCTCCGGGTTCTTGCCCTTGGTCTGCTTGCGCTTGCTGCTGTGCGAGCCGGTGAACCACAGGTAGCCGTCGGAGTAGTCGAGCCCCTCGATGTCGATCTCGGTGGTCGGGTCGACCAGACCGATGTAATCGCCCAGGTCGAACCGCGTGTGGTCGCCGTAGACGAGGGGCCCGGTGGGCGACAGGCGCTCGACGCAGCGCAGCTCGTCGGAGCTGATCCACAGGCTGCCCTCGGGGTCGACCACTGCGGCCGAAAGCTGGCGGCGCAGATCATCGGAGTCGTCGTTGAACCGGAGCACCGTGCGGCTGAGCAAAAACGCTGGCCTCATGAACCCTCCTTCCGCCCGCCGTTCAAGCCATTGCGGGCTGAGCGCCACGGCGCGGCGCTGCCGCCCGAGGAGCAGGAGGCGTGCCAGGGGCGCGGCGCAACGTGGGTGTTACAAGGCTGTTCTTGGCCTTTGAGTGCTTTGTGAATGATAGTCAAGCAGCATAAAGCAGCGGGGCAATCGAGCGAGTACTACTCACCACTGCCCCGCTGGGTCAACTCGTGCGCTGATATCGCTCAGATCGCCAGGTAGCCTACGAGGTCAAACCCTGGTCTTGGGCAGCCTTCTGCGTCGTCGTCTGTACCTCCTCGACGACCTGCCCCGCGACCTGCTGGAGTTTCTCCACCGTTTCGTGGGCGACCTCCTGAGCGCGTTCAACCAGATTGTCGCGGGCCTCGCCCAACAGCTCGTTCTCCCGCTCTGTCCCTGGTGCAGCGAGCCCAACGGCGGCGCCTACGGCTAGGGCGATCGCGCCCAATGCCAGCGGATTCTCATACAACGCAGATTGGAAGCGATCTTCTAGACGGTACGCCTGGTATTGTGTCCGTGCAGCAAGCGTACTGGCCGTCTCCTGGGCTCGCTCGGCAACGGTGCTCGCCGCCTCCTGAACCTGCCCGGCGACGGTGCTCGCCGTCTCCTGGGCTCGCCCGGCAACATCACCGACGGTCTCCTGAACCCGCCCGGCGACATCGCCCGCCGTGTCCTGAACCCGGCCCACGGTGTTGCGCACGGCGCGTCGGCCCTGTGAGGCGATACCCTCGTGCGGCTCCTCGTAATACGCCTCGGGGCGCCCGTAGCCGCGATAGGTCTGCTCCGCGCCGTAGCCCCCGGCGTCATAGTAGCCGACGCCCCGATACCCACGCTGCTCATAGCGCGGAGTATTGTAGCTCGGGGCGCTACGCCGGTTCATCAACAGCCAGCCCAATCCGATCCCGACCATTGCCGCCGGAATAGGATTCTGGCGGATCGTCTCCATCAGCGTGTAGCGCGCCTCGGTGACGCTTTCGCTCGCGGAACGCACCATCGTTTCTGCCTTTCCAATCGTCGCGTCGCGTACGGTCGACTTCACCTCCTCGAACTGCTCGCGCACCTGGCCCTTCACCTGCTCCTTAAGGTGCTGTGGGCTGAGCCGTTCCTGGATGGCCTCGATCGTCTCGCTCATCTCCGCGCGGGTCTGCTCAATATTCGCGCGGATCTCGACCGTTTCTGGAGTCGCTGCCGCATCGTCCACGTCACGGCCAGCCGTCGAGTTCGGCCCGTAGGCGGTCGTATCGTCCTCGTCGCGCGTCAGCGCGTCTGATCCTTCGCCCATTCGGTATCCTCCTTCAGGGTTGCGATAGTCTGTCGCGGCACCAGGTCGGCGCGCTTGAGTCCGTCCCGGCCCCGCTGGACGAGCACATAGCCGATGCCGAGCACTACCAGGCCGACCAGGATCGCCGAAAGCCACACTGGCAGAAATGTGCTCAGCCCTGCGATCACCCCAGCGATGACCGCCAGGAAGCCGGCGTAGGCGACGGCGCCACCCGCTCCAAGCAGCCCGACATCCTTGCCGACGTCGGCGGCTTTCTGCGACAGCTCGGTCTTCGCCAGGGCAACTTCCTGGCGTACCAGGGTGCTGGTTTCTCGCGTGAGCTCGGCAAACAGCTCGCCGAGCGAACGCTCGCCGCTCTGCTGCTGGGTCATAAGTCCTCCATGCCGCCGGCTAGCCCGGGGCGAGACGGCATATCGTACACGCCGGATGTCCCGCCCAGCCCGCGCGGGTAGCCCATTGTGCCGGCGTACGGGCCAGCCAGGTCCTCCTGGCGGGCAAGGGGGTAGCGGCTGGGCTGGTAGCGCTGCGGCGCCGAGCTTTTAAGGAAGCGGGCACCGAGCAGGCCAAGCACGAAAGCCCCGCCGAGGAACAGTGCCGGCTGACGCCGGGCGAAGCGCTCCACGCCGCCGACCAGCTCGCCCACATCGTGCTGCTCGATATAGTTGGAGAATTGCTCAACCTGCGAGGCGACCTGGTCGATGTAGGTGGTGACGCCGGCCTGGTCCTGCTCGCGAAGCTGCTGGCCAGTCAGGCGCAGTGCGTGGGCGACGCCGCCAAGGGACTGAGCAGCCTGGTTTTTCTGGCTCGACAGGCGCGAGGTCACCTGCTCCTTGGCCTGGCCAGCCACCTGTCCGACGGCCTCTTTGGCCTGGCCAGCCATCTGGCCGGCCGCGTCCTTAGCCTCGCTGGCGGTCTGACGCACCGCCTCCCCCGTACTCGTGCTGCTGCCCCCAAGGCCGCGTTGTGTCTGATCCGTCATCGCTGTGGTTCTCCTAGACAAGGCGGAACGCCCATCAGCGAACCGCTGTTGCCCTACGGCGCTCATCAATGCGCACAAGTAGACTTGCAGTAACTGAAGAAATGTATGAGCAGGTACTGTGCCACTATGGCAGATGGTAAATTCATTGTGCTTATTCTCCTCACACCCGGGAACGTTTTCCTTTTCTTGCTATGTATTGGCTCTCAAAAATTATCGAAGACACTCTCCACTCCAACCTAATTTGTGATTTTCATGTCTACCTTGTTGATGATTTACCGTCTATGTCCAGGGGGTACATATGCTGGCGCAGTTTTTGCAAGCTGTATTTGATCGTATACAGTACATTGTTTTGGAGGTAATGTCGGTGTGGACGCGCTCACCGTCTTGCTCCGTGACAACCTGGCTGTAGTTGTGCAGCGCTCCGCGCAGGTTCATTTTGGCGCGCAGGGCGTTCGAAGCCGAGGATGGTTTCCTGGTAGTCGAGTACGAGTGGATGAGCTTGTTTCATAGAGTAAGGAGGGAATAGCTAGTGCCTACCTCTTTACGAAGCCACGACTGCAACACGTACAGGATAATGTGCGTATAAGGAATAGGGCGAGCCAACGCCAAAAAAGCGCTGTGTGGCATGGTATACTTTAGCCCGCGTCCAGGTCGAGCACGAACGACAGGACAGGAGTACCACGAGGTTTTTTAATATGGCCCCATTTTGCCCCCAGTGTGGTGTTGAGAACCCCGCCTCGGCCCGCTTCTGCGACCAGTGCGGGGCGACGCTGATCCCCGTGCCCGGCGCGGGCGCCGCAGCCCCCGCCCCCGCATCGGTGGCCCCCGCCCCGGCCGCGCCGGTGGCCCCCGCGGCCCCTATGCCCGCGGGCATGGCCTCGGCCGGTCCGAGCACCTGCCCCCAGTGCGGCGCGGGGGTCATCCCCGGCGAGGCGTTCTGCGACAACTGCGGCGCCTCGCTCCTCGCCGCGCCGGCGGCCGCCCCCGCCCCCGCCGCGCCGACCCTGCCGTACGGCGGTGTGCCGGCACAGCCGGCCTACCCGCCGCCCCAGCCGGTCGGCGGCGCCCCCGCCCCTGCCCCCGCTCCTGCGCCGGCCCCTGCGCCGGCCGTGCCGGCCGCCGCGGGGCAGGCGGCCCCGATCGTCACCCCGCCGATTGTCACCCCGCCCGCCCCCGCCCCGGCGCCTGCCCAACCGACGACAGCGCGCGCGGGCCTGGCCCCTGCCGCCCTGAGCACCCCCGCTGGGGCCATCCTGCCCCTGCCGGCCGGCGCCCAGGCCGTGATTGGGCGCGCCGACCCAGTGAGCAACTTCTTCCCCGACGTCGACCTGACGGCCCACGGCGCGCTCGACCACGGGGTTGGCCGGCGCCACGCCCGCATCTTCGTGCAGAACGGCGCGGTCTTCGTCGAGGACATGGACAGCACCAACGGCAGCTCCCTCAACGGCGCCCGCCTCGCGCCACGCCAGCCCCAGCCGCTCAAGTCCGGCGACGAGCTGCGCTTCGGCAGCCTCACCCTGCGGGTGCAGCTGTAAAGTTCCCCGCGGCGTGGCGGGCGCGGCGGTGCGGCTGTGGTCCTGCGACCGCGCCATGCAGCGCCCTCCCGCACGCGCCGCCGCTCGAATCCGCGTGGCAGTGCCAGCCCACGCACATCCACATCCGTACACGCCGCCGCGTCCGAGCCGCAGGGGCGGCCGGGCGCACCAGGAAGACCGATGGACACGCAGCCGCTCGCCCTGCCCGTCGACTACTACGAGCTGCTCGGGCTCGCGCCGGCGCACCTGCTCGGCCGCCGGGGGGACGACAGCCCCCGCTACGTCCCCTGGCGCGCCTTCTCCCCCTCCCTGCCGGCCCCCCACGGCCTCGGGGACGACCCGCTCAGCCCCCAGGCCGTCGACGCAGCGGCGGTGCGCGCCGAGCGCGCCATCGTCAGCGACCGCGCCCTTTCCCCAGGGGCGCGGTCGCTGCGCCTGGCCGAGATCGAGCTCGCCCGATGCATCCTGCGCGACCCGGACCGGCGCCGGCGCTACGACACCCTGCGCTGGCCCGGCGCCGACGGCCGGCCGCTGGCCGAGCGCCTGCGTCTCCTGCGCGAGCTCCAGCTGGAGGCCCAGGCCGAGCTCGCGGGCCCGGGACAGGGGCCGGGCGCCCCGGACGGGGCCCAGCTCCTCGCCGAGGGGCGGGAGGCGATGCGCCGGGGCGACTTCGCGGCCGCCCGCGCCGCCCTGCGCCGCGCCGCCGACCTGCTGCCGGCCTCCGCCGACGCCCAGCTGGCCTATGTGCGCGCCGCCTGCGCCGCCGACGACCCGCTCACCTTTGGCGCGTTCGTCCTGCAAGGCCTGGCCGACGCCCTGCGCCGCGCGGGCGCCGCCAGCCCGGGCCACCCCGCCGTCGCGCCGCTGGCCCACCTCGTCGCCGGCCTGCTCGCCCGCGACGCCGGCCACCGCGCCGCGGCGCGGTGCGAGCTGGAGGAGGCCGTCCACCTCCAGCCGAACCTCGCCCCCGCCTGGCACGGCCTCGCCGCCATTCACCTGGCCGACGGCCAGCACGCCGCGGCGGCCGATGCCGCCCGGCGCGCGTTCGACGCCGACGAGCGCGACGAGGCGCCGCTCCACATCCTCGCCGTCGCCGCCGCCCGCGGCGGCCAGCCCGCCCTCGCCGCGGCCGCCGCCGGCCGCATCGCCGCCATGCGCGGCCACCCCTGGACGGCGGAGAGGGTGCTGCAGGAGCTGGGAACCTAGCACCTACACGGTGGAGGCGCGAAGGGCGCCGAGGTGGTGCAGAAGGGCGGGTATAATGGGGCCGGGCGAGCACGAGGCGAAGGAGGGGGTATGCGAGTTGCGGTGGTGGGCGTGGGCGGGGTCGGCGGCTACTTCGGCGCGGCCCTGGCCAGGGCCGGGCACGAGGTGAGCGTCGTGGCCCGCGGCGAACACCTGGGGGCCATCCGCGAGCGGGGCCTGCGCGTCGAGAGCGTCGGGGGCGACTTCACGGTGCGCCCGGCCCTGGCCACCGACCGGCCCGCCGAGATCGGCCAGGTCGACGCCGTGGTCGTCGGCGTCAAAACCTGGCAGCTCACCGCGGCCGCCCGCCAGATGGGCCCGCTGCTCGGCCCCGAGACCGCGGTGCTGCCGCTGCTCAACGGGGTCGAGGCGGCCGACATCCTCGCCGAGGAGCTCGGCCCGGGCCACGCCCTTGGCGGCCTGTGCCGGATCATCGCCTTTATCGCCGGCCCGGGCCTGATTCGCCACGCCGGGATCGAGCCATCGTTGGCCCTCGGCGAGCTCGACAACCGCCCCAGCCCCCGGGTCGAGCGGCTCCAGGCGGCCTTTCAGGAGGCGGGCGTGCGCGCAGACATCCCCGCCGACATCCAGACCGCGATCTGGGAAAAGTTTATGCTGATCGCCACTTGGAGCGGCGTCGGCGCCGTCACCCGCGCGCCGATCGGGGCCTGGCGCGCACTCCCCGGCACCCGGGCCATGGCCGAGGCGGTGCTGCGCGAGGTGGTGGCCGTCGCCAACGCTCGGGGGGTCGCCCTGCGGGTCGCCCAAGTCGCCCGCACCATGGGCTTTCTGGACAACGTTCCGGCGAACGGCACCGCCTCGATGCAGCGCGACATCATAGAGGGCCGCCCTTCCGAGCTGGAGGCCCAGAACGGCGCCGTCGTGCGCCTCGGCGCCGAGGCCGGCGTCGACACCCCCGCCAACAGCTTCATCTACCACAGCCTGATCCCCCAGGAGCGGGCGGCCCGCGGGGAGGCGTAAGTTCGACCACGAGGCGCGGCCAGCTCAAACCTCCGCCCCCCCGCGCCTCTGGGCGAAGAGCGACAAGCAACGGAGAATTGTATGAGCACCGAACGTTTGGAGCGCGTCATCGGGGCGGCCCGCGCGGCCGGGATGGCGGGCTTGGCGCTGATGCCCGACGCCAACCTGCGCTACCTGAGCGGCCTGACCTTCCACCCCGGCAAGCGGCTGACGCTGACCCTGCTGCCGGCCGACGGGGCGGCCCCGTGCTTCGTCATCCCGGCCCTGGAGCATGGGCGGGCCGAGCGCAGCTCGCTCATACCCTTCCGCTACTTCCCCTGGGCCGACGCCGACGGCCCCGCGTCCGCCCTCGCCGCCGCGCTCGAGGCGGCCTTCGGCCCCGAGCTGCGGGGCCTGCCCCTGGGCGTCGAGTACACCAGCCTGCGCGTGATGGAGCTGCGGGCCCTGGAGGCGGCCTGGGCGGGCCTGCGCACCGCCGACGCCATGCCCCTGCTGTCCGAGCTGCGCATGGTCAAGGACGAGGCCGAGCTGGCCGCGATCGCCGAGGCCGTGCGGATTGTCGAGGCGGCGCTGGGGCGGGCGATCGAGCGAATCAAGGTCGGCGTGACCGAGCGGGAGCTGTCGCGCATCCTCGCCGACGAGATCGTGGCCGCGGGCGCCGACGGCGAGAGCTTCGAGAACATCGTCGCCTCCGGCCCCAACGGCGCCAACCCCCACCACAGCAACACCGACCGCGCCTTCCAGCCCGGCGACCTGATCATCATCGACTGCGGCGCCCGCTACGGCGGCTATATCTCCGACATCACCCGCACCGTAGCCCTCGGCGAGCCTGCCCCGGAGGACCGCGCGGTCTATGAGCTGGTGCTGGGCGCCAATCGCGCCGGCGTGGCCCAGAGCCGCCCCGAGGCCACCGGCGCCGAGATCGACGCGGCGGCCCGCCGCGTGATCGACGAGGCCGGCTACGGCGAATACTTCATCCACCGCACCGGCCACGGGTTCGGCCTGGAGGGCCACGAGCAGCCCAACATCGTCGCAGGCAACGACGAGCCCCTCGCCCCCGGCACCACCTTCACCGTCGAGCCGGGCATCTACATCCCCGGCCGCCTCGGCGTCCGCATCGAGGACGACGTCGTGATCACCCCCGAGGGCGCCCGCTCGCTGACCAGCTTCCCGCGCGAGCTGATCGTTTTGCCGGCATAAGGCGCGTTGGGCGTTGGGCTTGCGCGCATCTTCGCTGTTTACAGCCCGACGCCTTCAGCCCAACGCCCAACGCCTCAACCTAGTAACCTACAAAATCTGGCTGAGGAACAGCTTGGTGCGCTCCTGGCGGGGGTTGGTGAAGAAGTGCTCGGGAGTGCCCTCCTCGACGATCTGGCCGTTGTCCATGAAGACCATGCGGTCGGCCACCTCGCGGGCGAAGCCCATCTCGTGGGTGACGCAGAGCATGGTGATGCCGCCGCGGGCCAGCGTCTTCATCACGTCGAGCACCTCCTTGACCATCTCCGGGTCGAGGGCGGAGGTGGGCTCGTCGAACAGCATGATCCGCGGCTCCATCGCCAGGGCGCGGGCGATGGCAACGCGCTGCTGCTGGCCGCCGGACAGCTGGCCCGGGAATTTGTTGGCCTGGGCGGTGATGCCGACCCGCTCCAGCAGCTCCAGCGCCTTGGCCTCGCTCTCCTTGCGCGTCTTCTTGCGCACCCACATGGGGGCGAGGGTGATGTTCTGCAGCACCGTCAGGTGCGGGAACAGGTTGAACTGCTGAAAGACCATGCCGACCTCGCGGCGGATGGCGTCGATATTGCGGATGTCGTTGGTCATCTCGATGCCGTCGACGACGATCCGCCCCTCCTGGTGCTCCTCCAGCCGGTTGATCGTGCGGATGAAGGTGCTCTTGCCGCTGCCCGACGGCCCGCAGATCACCACCACCTCGCCCCGCTTCACCCGCATCGACACATCGCGCAGGGCCTGGAACTCGCCGTACCACTTGTTCACGCCCTCGGCGATGATGATCTCCTGGCTGCCGCCGTTCGCTGTGCTCATCGGTGCCCCACGTTCAGGTTTTCTTCGATCTTCTTGCTCGTCCGCGACATGGTGAAGCTGAAGACCCAGTAGATCGCCGCGACCACCAGAAAGGTTTCGCGCCAGACGCCGCCGGGGATGCCGAGCCACTGCGGCTGGGTGTTGATCGTCTGCGCCGCGCCGAGCAGGTCGGTCAGGCCGATGATCACCACCAGCGAGGTGTCCTTGAACAGCGAGATGAACTGGCCCACCAGCACGGGGATGACCGCGCGCAGGGCCTGGGGCAGCGTGATCAGCAACGTCGTCTGGACAGTGTTAAGGCCGAGGGCGCGGGCCGCCTCGGTTTGGCCGCGGGGCAGGGCCTGGAGGCCGCCGCGCACATTCTCGGCCAGGTAGGCCGCGCTGAACAGCGTTACGGCGACGATGGCGCGCACCACCGCGTCGATGCGGACGTCCTGGGGCAGGAACAGTGGCAGCATCAGCGAGGCCATAAAGAGCACCGTCACCAGCGGCACGCCGCGGATGAGCTCGATATAGGCGATGCAGAACCACTTCACCACCGGCAGCTCGGAGCGCCGGCCGAGCGCGAGCAGGACGCCGAGCGGGAAGGAAAGCACGATCCCGCTGACGGCGAGCAGCAGGGTGAGCAGCAGGCCGCCCCACAGGTTGGTCGGCACTGTGGACAGGCCGGCGCCGCCGCGCAGGATCAGCACCGTGACCGGGTACAGCAGGAACCAGGCGATCAGCAGCGGCCAGCGCAGCCGTTGGCTAACGCGCCAGCCCGCCGCCACGCCCGCGCCGAGAAGGACGGCCGAGCCGAGCAGGAACAACCAGGCCGGCAGGGGCCCGGCCGCCTCGCTCGCCGGGAGCGCCGTGCTGATCAGCGCCAGCAGACCGAGGGCGGCGCCGAAGCCGGTGGCGAGGGCCAGCGGGATGCCGCGCCAAACCCCGCCGCTCAGGCCGAGCAGCAGCGCGACCAACGCAACCACCAGCTCGGGGCGCCAAACCTCGGCGGGCGGGTAGCGCCCGACCATCAACAGGCGCACGTTGCTCGCAACCGCCACCCAGCCGTCGGCGGTGACAACCCAGCGCACCAGGCCGCTAACGAACTGGAAGATCAGGAACAGCAGCACCACCGTGAGCAAGCTATTCCACCAGCTGTTGAACAGATTCTGGCGCAGCCACTCCCCGACGCCGATGCTCGGGCGCGGCGCGCGAGCCTGGGGCTGCGAAACCTCCGTCGCCATGGGTCACCTTTCCACGAGCTGGATGCGCCGGTTGTACCAGTTCATCAGCAGCGACGTCAGCAGGCTCACCGTCAGATAGCTCGCCATCACCATCAGGATCACCGGCACCGCCTGCCCCGTCTGGTTCAGGGTCGTGCCGGCGACCGCGAACAGGTCGGGGAAGCCGATCGCCACCGCGAGGCTGCTGTTCTTTGTCAGGTTCAGGTACTGGCTGGTCAGCGGCGGGATCATGATCCGCAGGGCCTGGGGGAAGATCACCAAGCGCAGCGTCTGGCCGTTGTTCAGGCCGAGGGCCCGGGCAGCCTCGCGCTGGCCTTTGTTCACCGCCTGGAGGCCCGAGCGGACGATCTCGCCGATGAAGACGGCCGTGTAGATCACCAGACCGATCAGCAGCGCGGCGAAGTTGGTGGTCATCGTCAGGCCGCCGGAGAAGTTGAAGCGCTGCAGCTCGGGGACGTCGAGGGCGACGGGGGGCGCGCCGCTCACGGCCCAGGTGACCAGAAAGCCGAGCAGGGCCACGCCACCGGCCACCAGCAGGGCCCAGGGCAGGTTGACCCCGGGCCGGTCGAGGCGGGCGAGCTGGATGCGCCGGCCGATGTAGAAGGCGACTCCGGCGAGCAGGCCGCCCCAGAGCCAGAGCGTCCAGACACCGTAGCTGTCGCTGGCGGCGGGCCAGGCCATCGTCACGCCGCGGTTGTGCAGGAAGACCAGGCCGCCGAGGCTGACGGCATCCTGGATGCGCGGAAAGGTCTGGGTGAAGGCGAGCCAGAACAGCAGCTGGAGCAGCAGCGGGATGTTGCGCACCAGCTCGACATAGGCGGTGGCGATGTTGCGCAGCAGCCAGTTGTTCGAAAGCCGGCAGATGCCGACGATGACCCCGAGGATGGTGGCCAGGATGATCCCGGCGACGGCGACGCGCACCGTGTTCAGGATGCCGACCAAAAAGGCGTAGCTGTACGTTTCTGCGGGGGAGTAGGGGATGGCGCTTTCGCTGATCGGGAAGCCGGCCGGCTGCGAAAGAAACGAGAAGCTAGGCAGCAGGTTGCTCGCCCGCAGCCCGGCCATCATATTCGTGTACAGGTAGTACAGCCCCGCGACCACCAGGATGGCGAAGGCGACCTGGAGCAGGATCGCGATCACCCGCGTGTCGCGGTAAAAAGGGATGCTGTGCGGCGCGGGCGGGGAGCTGGCTGCCATAGTGCCTCCGTTGGTGACATGGTGGCGGGTAGCGGTCGGCGGCCGGCGCCCGCCCGCAGGGTGCGAGCAGAGTGCCAGCCGCCGACCGCGCAGCGCACCGCCAGCAGACTAGCGGAAGGGCGGCGAGTAGAGCAGGCCGCCGTCGGTGTACAGGGCGTTCTGGCCGCGCGGCAGGTTGAAGGGAGTGTCGGGGCCGAGGTTCTTGTTGTAGATCTCCTCGTAGTTGCCGACGTGGCGGATCACGCGGGCGGCGAAGTCGTTCGGCAGGCCGATGCCGGCACCCAGCTCGCCCTCAACCCCGAGGAAGCGCCGGATGTCGGGGCTCTCGCTCGCCTCGAACTCGCCGATGTTCGCAGAGGTGATGTCGTACTCCTCGCCCTGGATGGTCGCGTAGACGATCCAGCGCACCGCGTCGGCCCACTGGGCGTCGCCCTGGAGCACGCTCGGGCCGAGCGGCTCCTTCGACATGGTGTCGGCGAGAATGGTGTGCTCGGCCGGGTTCTGGGCCTTCGTCTGGTAGCTGACCAGGCCCGACTTGTCGGTGGTGAAGCCGTCGCACTGGCCCGACTCGTAGGCCTGGAAGGTGGCGTCGGCGTCCTGGAAGACCACCGCCTCGAACTCAAGGCCGCGGGCGCGGAAGTTGTCGGCGAGGTTCAGCTCGGTGGTGGTGCCCGTCTGGACGCAGATGCGGGCGCCGCCCATCTCGTCGAGGCTGGCGATGCCGTCGGCGACGCGCACCATCATGCCCTGGCCGTCGTAGAAGGTGATCGGCGCGAAGTCGAGGCCGACCTGGCCGTCGCGGCCGAGGGTGTAGGTGGTGTTGCGGATGAGCACGTCCACCTCGCCCGTCTGGACGGCGGTGAAGCGCTCCTGGGCGGTGAGCGGGCGGAACTCGACGGCGTCGGGGTCGTCGAAGATCGCGGCGGCCACGGCGCGGCAGAAGTCGACGTCGAAGCCGCTGAACGAGCCGTCGGCCTCGACGTTGCCGAAGCCGGGCAGCACGTTGTTCACGCCGCAGATCAGGTTGCCGCGGCTGATGATCGTTTGCAGCCGGCCGCCGCTGGTGGGCTGGGCCGCGGTGCCGCCGGCGGCGGGGGCGGCCGTGGCCGCGGGGGCCGCCGTGGGCTGGGCGGCGGGCGCCTCGGTGTTGGCCGCCGGGGCTTGGGTGTCAGCCGCCGCAGGGGCCTGGGTGTTGGCCGCCGTCGGCTCGGCCGCCGGGGCCTGGGGCGACTGGCCGCCGCAGGCCGCGAGCAGCATCACGAGCAGGCCGGCGACCAACGGGAGCATCTGCCGTCTCATCGGTTCTCCTATAGCCTTTAGCGAGCACACCCCCGGCCGAACCCTATCGGCCTGGGCGTGTCGCGACGAACCGTATCGTGCGGGCGCTGGGGGTGGCGGACGGGCGGGTACGAGACGACACCGGTTTACCCACCCCCGGCCCTGCGCCAGGGCCGCCGGGCGGATACTACGGCGCGGGCCTGGCAGCGTATCAACGGGCTGTCAGCCAATGCTGTAAACAGTTTTCCGGCCCCGTGGGTTTCCACGCTGGGCGGCTTCTGCACGCGCAGATTTACAGCTTTGTACTTGTCCTACTGGGAACGTGCCGAATTGTAACATAGTTCTTCGGGCGGCGCAACGCGACAGCTCGGCCGCGCACGGTTGTTGCACAGGCGTCCGCATCCGTACAGGTGTGTTACAATGCCGGCCTGGGAGCGCCCGAACCGGCCTATGGATGCGCCGGGGCCGCGGCCACAAACCCGCGCCTGCTCTCGCTGTGCCCGCCCGCCCCGCCGCCCGTCGCCATGCAACACCTACGCCGATGTACCTCAAGCGCCTCGAGATCCAGGGCTTCAAAACCTTCGCCGGCCGCAATGTGCTGGAGTTCCGCCCCGGGATCACTGCGGTGGTTGGCCCGAATGGCTCGGGCAAGTCGAACCTCGCGGATTGTGTGCGCTGGGTGCTTGGCGAGCAAAGCCTGGCCACTCTGCGCTGCAAGCGTGCCGAGGAGCTGATCTACGCCGGCGGCGGCCGGCGCGCTCCCGCCGGCTTCGCCGAGGTGGCTCTGACGATCGACAACAGCGACCGCTTGCTCCCGATCGACTTCGACGAAGTCACCATCGCCCGCCGCCTGACCCGCGCCGGCGACAACGAGTATTACGTCAACCGGGCGCGGGTACGCCTGCGCGACCTGCTGCAAACGGTGGAGCCTCTGGGCGGCTCCTACACGATCATCAACCAGGGCCTGGTGGACGCGGCCCTGACCTTGCGCCCCGAGGAGCGGCGCCGGCTGTTCGAGGACGCCGCCGAGATCGGCGGCTTCGAGCTGCGCAAGGCCGAGGCGTTGCGCCGGCTGCGCGAAACGGAAACGAACCTGGAGCGGCTGCGGGACCTGCTGGCCGAGCTGGAGCCGCGGCTGCGCGCCCTCAAGCGCCAGGCCGGCCAGGCCCGCCAGTTCAAGGATTTGACGGCCCAGCTCCACGCACTCCAGCGCCGGGCGTACGCGATGCAGTGGCGGGCCGCCCGCGCCCTCACCGGCCGCACCCGGGCCGAGGTGGCGGCCCTGGAGGTCGAGCTTGAGCGGGCCCGGGCCGCTCAGCAGGCGGTCAGCGCGGAGCTTCAGGGGCTGCGCGCCGCCCTGCGCGGCCGGCGCGAGGCCCTCGGTGAGCTGCACCAGCAGAGCGCCGTTCTCCACCGCCGGGCCGAGGCCGCCCAGCGCGAGCTGGCCGTCGGCGCCGAGCGCCTGGCCGCCCTCGCCCGCCGCGGCGAGGAGCTGGAGCGCCAGCGCAACGAGCTCGCGGCCCGCCGCGAGCAGGCCCAGGAGCTGCGCACCGCCGCCGCCGCGGAGCTCGCCCGCGCCGAGGCCGGCCTCCACGCCACCCGGGCCGACCTGCGCGGGGCCGAGTCGGAGCTGGCCGGCACGGAGGCCCGCCGGCGCGCCCTGGCCCAGGAGCTGCGGGCCGCCCAGGACCGCAGCCTGCGCGCCGCGGCCAGCGTGGCCGAGCAGCAAAGCCGCCGCGAGCAGCTCGCCGCCCAGCGCGCCCGCCTCGGCCGCGAGGCCGGCGAGCTCGACGCCGCCGGCGCCCAGGCCGAGCAGCGCCTCGCCGCCGCCCGCGCCCAGGTCGACGCCGCCGCCGCCGAGCTCCGCGCCGCCGAGGCCGATTGTGCCACGGCCCAGGCCGCCGAGGCCGCCGTCCGCGCCGAGATCGACGAGCTGCGCGAGGCCCGCAACGCCGCCGAGGAGGCCCGCAACGCTGCCCGCCGCGCTCTCGCCGACGCCGAGGCCCGCCTCGACTCGCTGTCGCGCCTGGCCCGCTCCTACGCCGGCGCCTTCGCCGGCGTGCGCGCCGCCATGCAGTGGGCCGAGCGCGCCGGACGCGCCGGATTCGCCCTTGTCCAGTCGATCATCCGCACCCCCGCCGAGCTCGAAACCGCCGTCGAGGTCGCCCTCGGCTCCCGCCTTCAGAATATTGTCGTCGAGCGCTGGGAGGACGCCGAGCACGCGATAGCCGAGCTCAAGCGCTCCGGCGCTGGCCGCGCCACGTTTATGCCCCTCGACACGGTCCGGGGCGGCGGGGACAAGGGGACAAGGGGACAAGGGAGCGGGGGGACGGGGGGACGGGGGGACAACGACGATGTACTCGGCGTCGCGGCCGAGCTGGTGGCGTTCGACGCCCATTACAGCGCCGTGGTGTGGCAGCTTCTGGGGCGGGTGCTGGTGGTGCGCGACATGCCCACGGCCCGGGCCGAGCTGCGCCGGCTCGGCGGCGGCTGGACGATCGTCACCCTCGGAGGCGAGCAGGTCAGCGGCGGGGGCGCGGTCACCGGGGGCGCCGCCACCAAGGAGAGCGGGGCCCTGCGCCGTGAGCGCGAGCTGCGCGAGCTGCCCGGCCAGGTGGCCGCCACCCGCTCCGCCCTCGACGCCGCCGAGGCCCGCCGCGCCGAGCTAGAGTCCCGCGTCGGCCAGCTTGCCCAGCGGCTGCGCGAGCAGGAGCACCGCGGCCGCGAGGCCGGCCGTCAGGTCGAGGCCCGCCGCGCCGCCGCCGACGCCGCCGCCCGCCGCGCCGCACAGGCCGAGCAGGAGCGCGGCTGGGCGGAGGAGCGCCGCGCCCGTCTCCAGCGCGACCTCGCCGGCGTCGATACCCAGGAGGCCGAGCTGCGCGCCCGCCAGGACGAGGCCGCCGCCGCTGCCGCGGCCGCCGAGGCCGCCCTGGGCGAGCTCCGCGCCCGCCAGGACGAGGCCGCCCAGCACGACCGCGCCGCCCAGGAGCGGCTGGCCGGCCTGCGCGTCGCCGCCGGCGCCGCCGAGGGCCAGCTGCGCGCCCAGCGCTCGCTGCTCGCCGCCCACGAGACGACACTCGCCCAGCTCGACCGCCAGGCCGGCGACGGCGACCGCTCCCTCGCCGGCCTGGCCGACGAGCGCGAGCGGATCGGGGCTGACCACGACCGCGCCGCGGCCACCCACGCCGCCCTGCTCGCCGAGATCGACGCCCTGCGGGCTCAGATCGACCCGGCCGAGGCCGCTCTTGCCGACGACGAGGCCCGCCAGACCGCCCTCGAAGGTGAGGAGGAGCGCGCCACCGCCGCCCTGCTCCAGCGCGAGGCCGGCCACAATCGCGCCGCCCTCGACGCTCAGCGCGCCGCCGACCGCCAGGAAGCCCTGCTGGAGCGCGCCGCCGCCGACGAGGTCGATCTAGATGCCGCGCTGGCGGAAGAGGAGACGCGGGAGCACGCGGAGGGTGAGCGTTCTGACCGTTCCACCGGCGACGACAAGCCACCCCCCCCTTCCCCCTCGCCCGTTGTCCCCCCTTCCCTGGCGGACGAGATAGACTCGCTCAAGACAAAGATCTTGCGCCTCGGCGTCGTCAACCCCCTGGCCCTGGAGGAGTTCGAGGAGACGGCGGAGCGCCAGCGCTTCCTCAGTGAGCAGTCCCAGGATCTCCAGCGGGCCTCGGCCACGCTCCACGAGCTGATCGCCGAGCTGGACACGGCCATGAGCGAGCGCTTCCAGCGCACCTTCGAGGCCGTCGCCCGCGAGTTCGAGCAAAGCTTTCCGCTGCTCTTCGGCGGCGGCTCCGCCAGGCTCGTCCTGTCCGGCGGCCCCGAGCGCAACGGCCACAGCCCCGACGGCGAGCCGCTCAACGGCCACAGCCCCGACGACGAGCTGCCCGCCCGCGGCCAGCCTCAGGGCGTCGAGATCGTCGCCCGCCCGCCCGGCAAGAAGCAGCAGAACATCTCGCTCCTGTCCGGCGGCGAGCGCACGCTCACCGCGGCCGCACTCTTGTTCGCCATCCTCAAGGTCAACCCCAGCCCGTTCTGCATCCTCGACGAGACTGACGCCGCCCTCGACGAGTCGAATGTCGGCCGCTTCCGCGATGCCCTCCAGCGCCTCACGGACCAGACCCAGTTCATCCTGATCACCCACAACCGCGGCACGATCGAGGCCGCCGACACCCTGTACGGCGTCACCATGGGCGACGACGGCGGCTCCAAGCTGATCTCGCTCCGTGTCGAGGAGTACGTCGCCGCCGGCGATGTGTAGGGGGCGAACACCGCGCGGGGCCGGTGCGGGGCACGGGTAAGGGGCGTCCACAGCAGCGTGGATGCCCCTTGCGCTCCCGTCTACAGCGCCGCCGCCCCAGCGGCATACGCCTCGGCACCGAGCACGCGCACGTGGGCGATGATCCCATCAAGGGTGTTACGCTCCTCGTCGGCCCAGGGGAGCGCGCGGGCGGCCTGGAAGTAGGTGTCGAGCAGCGACTGCTGGTGCTCCCAGGTGATGCCGAGCTGGGTCAATACCCGGGCCGTCCAGGCGTACTCGTGGGCCACCAAGCCCCAGTCGGCGGTGACCCCGAGCTGCACAAGCTGGTGGAAGCGCTGTGCCGTGCTGCGCATACGCTCGTGGTGGCGCGCGGCGCGGTCGGGCGCGGCCGGGCTGAGGCCAACCATTGGCAGGCTGCCGGCGAGGGCTTCGGCCACCTGGTCGCTTAGCTCCTCCCGGTGGGCGTCCAGGGCCCGGGCGACCGTGAGCTCGGTTTCGTGCTGCATGGTGTGGGCGCTCCTTTCCTGCTCAAGCGCGGCCAACCGGGCGGCGAGGGCCCGGCTCTCGTTGGTCAGCCGCCGGGCCAGGGTGGTCAGGTCGTTGTTGATCGCCAGGGCCTCGTAGTACAGCGCGGACAGCCGGCCTGTCTCGCTGCGCGCGGCTATCAGCAGCCCGTTGTCGGCCGTTCGCCCGCCCCGGGCCATCACCAGCAGCGGGGCGCCGGCAGCGTGGAGCTGGAGCTCCCAGCCATGGCTCGCCGTTTCGGCGGGCAGCTCGGACAGGGCGGCGAGAAACGCCAGCCCCTTCTCGCGCGAGCGGGCGGCTAGCAGCTCGGCCCAATGCCGGCCGACGGGCTCAACGCCGAGCAGGCTGCCCACGCGCGGGTTCGCGGCACACACCACGCCCGCCGCGTCGAGGGCGAACAACAGGTCGTCGCTGAGGCGCCCGAGCAGGGGCGGGATGGGAGGCTCGCTCATGAAAGCACCCCGGCGGCGGCGCGCACGGCGCTCCGGGCATCGGCCGCGGTGAAGTCGGCACCGATCGAGCGGGCGACATCGGGCGCGCGGTTGAAGGGCTGGCCGCCGACCATGATCTTGATCCGCGGGCCGATGGGCGAAGCGCGCACCGCGTCGATCACCGCGCGGGCCTGCAGGATGTGGCCCCCCAGCGTCACCGACAGGCCGAGCAGGTGGGCCCGCCGCTGGTTCACCAGGCTCACGATGTCGTCGATCGGGACGTTCACCCCCAGATAGTAGACGTCGTAGCCCTCGAGCTCGAAGAAGTCGGCGACCATGCGGATGCCGAGCTCATGCAGCTCGCCGCCGATCGCGGTCGCCACCAGGGTGCGGCCGAGGTAGCGCCGGTTGTCGCTGTCGGCGTAGATCTGGGCCATAACGCTCTGCGTGATCGCGGTGGCCAGGTGCTCCTGGGCTACGGTGAACTGATTGGTTTCCCAGAGCCGGCCGACCTCGTGCATGGCGGGCTGGAATACATCCAGGTACAGGTCGCGGATGTCGGCGCCGCCTTTGAGCGCGCGCTGCGCGGTGCTCAGGGCCCGCCGGCGGTCGCCCTCGCGCAGGGCGCCCATGTACTCGTGGTAAATCAGCTGCGTTTCCACTGCACTCACCTTCACCTGCTTGCTGGTTGATCCGATCAATGCCGAGTTCTGGGGAGGCCCGGGCTGTGGCGCGGGGGCGGCTGGGGGGTGCCTATCGCGCCGGCCCGCAGCACGGCGGCGAGGGCCGACTGGAGGTCAGCCCGGACGACGAGGCTGCTGAGCTCGACCCCGAGGTGAACCAAGGTTTGGGCGATCTCGGGGTTGATCCCGACGAGGATAGGGGTGGCGCCGAGCAGGCGCAGGGCCTGGCCGGTAGCGATCAGCAGGCGAGCCACGGCCGTGTCGACCGAGGCGATCCCGCTCACGTCGAGAATGACGTGGCGGGCGCCCGTCGTCCCGACCTTTCCGAGCAGATCGTCGACGATCCGCCCCGCCCGGTGGCTGTCGAGCTGGCCGACGATCGGCAGGAGCAGCACCCCGTCCCACAGCCGGACGGCGGGCGCCGTCAGGTCGTTGATCGTGTCGAGCAGCCGGCGCTGCTGGTCGAGGGCCTGCTGGAGGGCCCGGTTCTGGCGACGCTGGTCGCGCTGGGCCTCGGTCAGCTCCGAGGTGAGGGCGAGCATCTCCCGCTGGAGCGCGCCCACCTGCTCCGGCTCGACCTGGCCGAGGGCGACGAGGGTGTCGCCGTCGCGGTAGCCGCGGAAGCGCGCGACGCTGTAGCAGCCCGGCGCGCCGAGGGTTAGCTCCCAGGCGTCGCTCGGGGCGTCGGCGGGGCAGGCGCGGGCCGCCTCCAGGAAGCGCTGGCCTTTGGCGGCCGAGTCGCCGGTCAGCAGGGCGACAAAAGGCTGGGCGACAAGCTCGTCGCACCAGTGCAATGCGGCCGGGTTGGCGTACTCCACCCGCCCGCGCAGATCGCAGGCGACGACGAGCTCGGCCAGGTGGCGGCACAGCGCAGTGTCGAGGATCATACAGGCCTCTGCGGCCCTCGCGGCGCTGGCGGCTGCGCTCGCCAAGGGTGGAGGCTATCGTAGCACGCCGCGTTAACAGTTCCATAACCATCCGGCCCGCTGCGCGGAGCGGTGAGGATGGGCGCCAGAGGCGACGCACCAGCGGAGAACTTGACAATGGCACGTAGGGTTGTTATGATTTCACCCGCCGACCCAGCTGCATCCCCAAACACACGCGAGCGAAAGGGAGCACCATGGCTGACGAGCTAACATTCACCGGCTTCGAGACTCTGGCCCTGCACGGCGGGCAGTCGGCCGACCCGACCACCGGCGCCCGGGCCGTGCCGATCTACGCCACCACCTCCTTCCAGTTCAAGGACAGCGACCACGCGGCGCGGCTGTTCGGGCTGCAGGAGTTCGGCAACATCTACACCCGGATCATGAACCCGACCACCGACGTCTTCGAGCAGCGCATGGCCGCGCTCGAGGGCGGCGTGGGCGCCCTGGCCCTGGCCTCCGGCCAGGCCGCCGAGACGCTGGCCATCCTCAACCTGGCCGGCACGGGCGACAACATCGTGTCCTCGACCGACCTGTACGGCGGCACCTACAACCTGCTCCGCCACACCCTGCCCAGGCTCGGCGTGACCACCCGCTTCGTCGACGCCCGCGACTACGACGGCTTCCGCAACGCGATCGACGAGCGGACCAAGGCCTTCTTCCTGGAGCTGATCGGCAACCCGCGCCTCGACGTGCTCGACCTTGAGCGGATCGCCGCCGTCGCCCATGAGGCCGGCGTGCCGGTGATCGTCGACGCCACCACGGCCACGCCCTACCTGTGGCAGCCGCTCAAGCACGGCGCCGACATCGTCATCCACTCGGCCACCAAGTATATCGGCGGCCACGGCACCGTGATCGCCGGCGTGGTGGTCGACGGCGGCAGCTTCGACTGGACGAGCGGGCGCTTCCCCGAGTTCACCGAGCCCGACCCGAGCTACCACGGCCTGGTCTACTCGCAGGCCTTCGGCAACCTGGCCTACATCCTCAAGCTGCGCGTCCAGGGCCTGCGCGACATCGGCGCCGCCGTCAGCCCGTTCAACAGCTTTCTGCTGCTGCAAGGCCTGGAAACGCTGCCGCTGCGCATGGAGCGCCACAGCCAGAACGCCCTCGCCGTCGCCCGCTACCTGAGCGAGCACAGCAAGGTCGCATGGGTCAACTACCCCGGCCTCCCCGGCCACCCGACCTACGAGCTCGCGAAGAAGTATCTGCCCAGGGGCCAGAGCGGCATCCTCGGCTTCGGGATCAAGGGCGGGCGTGAGGCCGGGCGCAGCTTTATCAACAACCTCAAGCTGTTCTCGCACCTAGCCAATATCGGCGACGCCAAGAGCCTGGCCATCCACCCCGCCACCACCACCCACAGCCAGCTCACCGTCGAGGAGCAGGGCTTGACCGGCGTGACCGACGACTATGTGCGCCTGTCGATCGGCCTCGAAACGATCGACGACATCCTCGCCGACCTCGACCAGGCCCTGGCCCGCGTGTAAGAAACAAGGCACAATGCAACATGCAGGAGGGGGCGCTGCGCTCGCTTTTGCATGTTGCATTGTGCATGGTGCCCGTTGATGATCGCCGCACAACGTATGACTGACACCGGGGTCGGCGTCGTGGAGCGCCGCCAGCTGACCTGGACGGAGCCGTTCGCCCTGGAAAGCGGGCGCTCGCTCGCGCCGATCACCCTGGCCTTTGAAACGTACGGCGCGCTCAACGCCGAGCGCAGCAACGCCATCCTTCTGCTGCACGCCCTGTCGGGCGACGCCCACGCCGCCGGCCGGCATAGCCCGGCCGACCGCAAGCCGGGCTGGTGGGACACGATGGTCGGCCCCGGCCGGCCCTTCGACACCGACCGCTTTTTCGTGATCTGCTCGAATGTGCTCGGCGGCTGCCAGGGCTCCACCGGCCCCGCCTCGCCCGACCCGGCGGCGAACGGCCGGCCCTACGGCGCCCGCTTCCCCGTGGTCACGATCGGCGATATGGTCAGGGCCCAGGCCCGCCTGATCGACGCCCTCGGCATCGACACGCTCCACGCCGTGGCCGGCAGCTCCATGGGCGGCTTTCAAGCCCTGGAGTGGGCCACGGCCATGCCCGAGCGGGTGCGCGGGGCCATCCTGCTCGCCACAGCCGCCCGCTCCAACGCGCAAACCTTGGCCTGGAGCGCGATCGGCCGGCGGCGATCATGAGCGACCCGCGCTGGCGCGGCGGCGACTACTACGGCTACGAGCGCCCCGTGGACGGCCTGGCCGTGGCCCGCATGATCGGGCATATCACCTACCTCAGCGAGGAATCGCTGGAGGCGAAGTTCGGCCGCCGGCACCAGGCCGGCGACGGCCCGGCCTTCACCCTTGCCCCCGAGTTCGCCGTCGAAAGCTACCTGGACTACCAGGGCGCCAGCTTCAACGCTCGCTTTGACGCCAACTCCTACCTGTACATCACGAAGGCGATGGACTACTGGGACCTGCCCGCGCGCTACGGCTCGCTGGAGGCCGCCCTCGCCCGGGCCAGCGCCGAGCTGCTGCTGATCTCCTTCACCAGCGACTGGCTGTACCCCACCCGCGACTCGCTCGCCATCCTCGCCGCCGCCCGCCGCGCCGGCCGCCGCGCCGAGCACCTCGAGATCGCCTCCAGCGCCGGCCACGATGCCTTTCTCGTCGACTATGCCGCCCAGCGCGCTCCGGTCACCCAGTTCCTCGACAGGCTCCGGTAGCCGCCGGCCGCCATTGCCGGTGATGCTATACTAGAGGCCCGCGCAGCCACCCCTACCCCACGGAGACGGCGGTGTTTGACCACAAGCTGCCCGGCCTCCTCGCCGCGCCGTTCGCGCGCCGCTCGCTGGCGGGCCGGTTCGGCCTTGCCGCAACCCTGATGGTTGCCCCGGTGGCCGGGCTCGCCGCGGGCGCGCTGGCCGGTGGTCAGGCCGGCCTCGCCGCGGCGCTCGCCCTCGCCGCCGCCCTGGCCGGGCTAGCCCTGGCCGGGCTGTACCGCGCCCTCGCCGCCGAGGCCGCCGACAGCGGGCGCTACCGCGACGCGATCGCGGAGCACGCCGTCGACGGGATCATGATCATCGACGAGGCCGACCAGATCTCGACCTTTAACCCGGCCGCCGAACAGATCTTCGGCTACCGGGCCGAGGAGGTGCTCGGCCGCACCGCCGACCTGCTCATCCCCGAGCGGTCCGACCGCACCTACAAGCTGATCAGCCAGGGCGGCGAGGTGACGGGCCGGCGCAAAGACGGCGCGCTGTTCCCGCTCGACATCACCTCCGGCCCGATCGACCTCGGCGCCCGCCGTATGTTCGTCGTGATCGTGCGCGACGTCACCCGGCGCCGCCAGGCCGAGGAGGAGCTCCAGCGAGCCTGGCACGCCGCCGAGGCCGCCAGCCAGGCTAAGAGCGCCTTTCTCGCCACCATGAGCCATGAGCTGCGCACCCCGCTCAACGCGATCATTGGCTACGCCGAGCTGCTGCTCGAAGAGCCGGGCGCCCCCGACCCCGACGAGCTGCGGGCGGACCTCGGCCGCATCCACGTGGCCGCGCGGCACCTGCTCGGCCTGATCAGCGACATCCTCGACATCTCGAAGATCGAAGCCGGCAAGATGGAGCTGTTCATCAGCGACACGCCGCTCCGCCCCCTCCTCGCCGACGTGATCGCCACCGTCGCCCCCGTCTCCCGCCAGAACGGCAACCAGATCGTGGTGCACTACGCCGGCGACCCCGATTCCCTCCGCACCGACCCGACCAAGCTGCGCCAGATTCTGCTCAACCTGCTCGGCAACGCCGCCAAGTTCACCCACGACGGCACGATCACGCTGCGCGTCGGCCCCGCGCCTGGCCCGGACACCCTCCCCCACGCACCCGCGGTTGTCCGCTTCGAGGTCGAGGACACCGGCATCGGCATGGACGAGGAGCAGCTCGCGCGCCTGTTCCAGCCCTTCACCCAGGTCGACAGCTCGACCACCCGCCGCTACGGCGGCACCGGCCTCGGCCTCGCCCTTTCGCGGCGCTTCTGCGAGATGCTCGGCGGCACCGTCGACGCCCGCAGCCGCCCTGGCGCGGGCTCGGTCTTCACCGTCTGCCTCCCCCTCGACGCCGCCGGCCAGGCCGCCGCCGTGGGCGACCAGCGGGGCCGGGCGGCCCGCGCGTAACTTTCCGCTGGACGCCCCCGCCGCGCCCTACATCGAGATCGAGCCTTTGCGGAAGTCGGTCCGGCCGATGTGGGCGTTGACGAGGACCGGTCGCCCCGCCCCGGCCGCGACGCGGGCGGCGGCCAGTGCCTCCTCGACGAGCTCGGGGTCGTCGAGGCTGATCGCCTCGGCCCCCAGGGCCGCGGCGACCCGGTCGTAGGCGCTGGGGCTGAGCACTGTGCCCACGTCGTCGCCCAGCACCTCGACCTGCTCGCGCGCGATCTGGGCCCAGCCGGCGTCGTTGCCGACCACGGCGATGACGGGCACGCCGTGGCGGGCGAAGGTGTCGAACTCGGCCAGGCTGTAGCCGAGGGCCCCGTCGCCGAACAGCGCCCACACCTCGGCCTCGGGGCGGATCAGCTTGGCGCCGAGGGCGAAGCCGGCTCCCACCCCGAGCGTGCCGAACGGGCCGGGGTCGAGCCAGCGCAGCGGGCCGCGCGGGCTGACGGTGTAGGCCGCCGTCGCCACGAAGTCGCCGCCGTCGCCAACCACGATCGCCTCGTCGGCCATGGCCGCATCTACGGCGCGACACAGGTGCAGCGGGTTGATCTGGCCGCTGGGTGCGGCGGCCTGCCGCTCGATCGCGGCCTCGCGCTCCTCGTCGCGCTCGCGCAGGCGGGTCAGCCAGCCCGCCCAGCGCTCGGCCGGCGGGGCGATCGGGGCCAGGCCGCGCAGAAAGCGCCCTGGGTCGCACAGCGCGCCCATCGTCGGGCGCCGGTTCAGGCGCAGGTCGGCCCGGCTGCGGTTGGCCGCGATCGTGGTGGCCGAGCGCCGGATGTGCCGGCCGTAGTCGAGCCGGAAGTCGCAGGGCACGCCCGCCAGCAGCACCAGGTCGGCCTCCTTCAGCGCGGCCCGCCGCTGGTGCCGCAGCTGGAGCGGGTGGCCCCTGCCGAGCAGCCCCCGCGCGCCCCCCGACAGGTAGACCGGGAGCCCCAGCCGCTCGACCGCCGCGGCCAGTTCGCCCGCCGCCCCCGCCTCCAGCAGGGCTTGCGCGCCGACGAGCAGCAGCGGCCGCTCGGCCCGCGCCAGCGCCGCCGCGGCCCGCCCGAGCTCACGCTCGCCCGGCGCCGGCGGCTCGACGGAGCGCAGCGGGCCGGGCCTGGCCGTGTCCGCCCCGCGGAACAGCCGCGCCAGGTGCAGCCGCAGGTAGGCCGCGGTGGCCTTCGCCGCCAGGCCGCGTCCGCCGGCGGCACCGCCGTAAAGCCGGCGCACCGTCTCCTCGGCGTAGAGCAGGTCGATCGGCAGCTCCAGAAAGGCTGGGCCGGGCACGCCGCGCTGGGCCTCCTCGAAGGCCCGCTCCAGCAGGGGCACGATCTCGGCCACCCGCCGGGCCCGCGCGGCCCACTTGACGTGCGGCCGCATCAGCGCCATCTGGTCGATGTCCTGGAGCGAGCCGCGGCCCTTCAGCACCGTGGCCGCCGCGCCGCCGAGCAGCACCACCGGCGACTGGGCCACCTGCGCGTTCTTCACCGCGGTGACGGTGTTGGTCAGCCCCGGCCCCGCCGTCACCGCAGCCACGCCGGGCCTGCCGCTCAGCCGCGCCACCGCATCGGCGGCGAAGACTGCTGTCGCCTCGTGGCGCGTGTCGATCACCCTGATGCCGCGGGCCTTGCAGCCCACCAGGATCGGCGAGATGTGCCCGCCGCACAGGGTGAAGAGCAGGGGCACGCCCTGCGCCGCGAGCACGCCCGCCACCAGATCGCCTCCGTGCATCCGTCGCTCCATTGCGCTGGTATGATATGACTGTTGTCGCATCATACCAGAAGACAGGGCCCCGCGCCCGAGGAGCCGTATGGCGCCCACCAAGCTCAACTCGATGCGCCTGCTCGACAGCCACAAGGTGCCCTACGAGGTCCACACCTACCCCTACGACCCGGACGACCCGCCGGACGCCGCCAAGGTCGCCGCCAGCATCGGTCTGCCGCCCGACCGCGTGTTCAAAACCCTGGTCGTCGGCCCCGGCGCCGGCGCCCGCCCGCTCCTCGTGATGCTCCCGGCCGACCGCCAGCTCGACCTCAAGCGGCTCGCCGCCGCCGTCGGCCAGAAGCGCCTGGAGCTGCTGCCCCGCGCCGAGACCGAGCGCCTGAGCGGGCTGAAGGTCGGCGGAATCGGGGCCCTCGCCCTGGCCAGCAAGCGCTGGGTTAGCTGCCTCGACCGCAGCGCCGAGCCCTTCGATATTATTTATGTCAATGGGGGCCAGCGCGGCACCATGCTCGGGCTGGCCACGGCCGACCTCGTGCGCGTGCTCGACGCGCGCTGGGTGGAGGCGAGCATCGCCGGCGGGTGACGGCGATGGCGAAGCTCCCCCATAGGAAACCTGTTCGCGCCCGGCGCGGCAGACGGCTGGCACGTCGTGTGCAGCGGGGACCGCCATTCGCCCTGATAGCGCCGGCGCACCGGCAGGGAGAACCTATGAAAATCGTCCACGCCGTCGGGGCGGTGGTGTTCCGGACGGGGGAAGGGGGCGCCATCGAGGTGCTCCTGATCCGCAAGCGCAAGGGCGCCTGGTCGCTGCCGAAGGGCAAGCTGAAGCCCGGCGAGGACCCGCTCGACGCGCTGCTGCGCGAGGTCAGGGAGGAGACGGGGGTTGTGGGCGAGGTGGTGGACCTCGTGGGCGAGGTACGCTACCGGATCAAGAAGCCCGACGGGCCGCGCACCAAGAATGTCGTCTACTACCTGGTGCGGGCGGTGGGCGGCGAGCTACGCCCCGACCCGCGCGAAAAGATCGTCCGGGTGCGCTGGACCACCGTGCCGCTCGCCCTGCGGCGCCTGGGCCGCGACCGGCTGCTGACGCTGGTGCGGGCCGCCCTGACCCTGCTCGCCCCGATCACGGCTAGGTCGGGCGAGCTGTAGCCCAGGGCGGCGAGCGATGGTTACGCCGCTGCGGTATACTACCCTCACCGGCCTGTGCACCGCCCCACGGACCACTATGCGTCGTTATGATCCTGCTTCGCGGTGGATGCCTGCATGTCCGACCCGAGCGCAACACTGCCCACATCAGGCGAAACGATCGCGCGCCTGGAGCGGGAGCTTGCCGCCGCGCGCGCCGAGGCTGCCGCGCTCGGCGCTCAGCTCGCCCTCGCCGACGAGCGCTTCCGCCAAACCTTTGAAGAGGCCGCGATCGGCATGTCGATCGTGGCGCTCGATGGCCGCTGGCTGCGCGTCAACGGGGCCCTTTGTGCGGCCCTCGGCTACAGCGAGGCCGAGCTGCTCGCCACCGACTACCAGCGCCTCACCCACCCCGACGACGCCCACCTCGACCAGATGGCCGGCGCGCGCCTGTTGAGCGGCGCAAGCCGGGCCGAGCAAGTCGAAAAGCGCTACATCACCCGTTCCGGCCAGGTCATCTGGATGCTGATGTGCGTGACCTTGCTGCGCGACGAGCACGGGCGGCCGAACGCCTTTCTGTCGCAGAAGCAGGATATCACCGCGCGCAAATATGCCGAGGAGGCCCAGGCCGAGCTCAACGAGCGGCTCGCCCAGAGCAACCGCGCGCTCCAGGACTTCGCCTCGGTGGCCTCCCACGACCTGCAAGAGCCCCTGCGTAAGATCCAGGCCTTCGGCGACCGGCTGCGGGCCCGCCACGCCGCCGCCCTCAGCCCCGATGGGCTCGACTACCTGACCCGGATGCAGCAGGCTGCCAGCCGGATGCAGCACTTGATCGACGACCTGCTCACCTTCAGCCGGCTGACCAGGCCCACTATGCCCTACGCGCCGGTCGACTTGAATGCGATCGCCCGCGACGTGATCCTCGACCTGGAAAGCCAGGTCGCACGGACCGGCGGCGAGGTGCAGGTCGGGCCGCTGCCCACGATCGAGGCCGACCCGCTGCAGATGCGGCAGCTTCTGCAGAACTTGATCAGCAACGGGTTGAAGTTTCACCGCCCGGGCGTCCCGCCCCGCGTTTCTATCGGCGCCGCGCCGGCAGGCCCGGCGGGGTGGGCGATCAGCGTCGCCGACAATGGCATCGGCTTTGACGAAAAGTACCTCGACCGGATCTTCACCGTGTTCCAGCGCCTCCACGGCCGCGAGCGGTTCGAGGGCACCGGCATGGGCCTTGCTATCTGCCGGCGGATCGTGGAGCAGCATCGCGGCGCGATCACCGCCCACAGCGCCCCCGACGCGGGGGCGATCTTTACCATCACCTTGCCGGCGCGGCAGCCGCTCCGCCTCCCGGCCGGGGCCCCCGAGCACCAGTATGTACCCGCGCCGCACCCCGATCACCTTGCTGATGGCCGACGATGACCCCGACGACCGGATGATGGCCCGCGAGGCCTTCGAGGAAAGCCGGCTGTCCAACCCGCTGCGCTTTGTCAGCGACGGCGAGGAGCTGATGGACTACCTGTGCCGCCGCGGCCCCTTCGCCGACAGCGCGGCCTACCCCTTCCCCGGCCTGCTCCTGCTCGACCTGAACATGCCGCGCAAGGACGGCCGCGAGGTGCTGCGCGAGATCCGGGCCGACCCCGCGCTGCGCCGCCTCCCGATCGTCGTGCTCACCACCTCGCGGGCCGACGAGGATATTGTCCGCAGCTACGAGCTTGGGGTCAACTCGTTTATCGTCAAGCCCGTCACCTTCGCTGGCCTGGTCGAGGTGCTGCGCACCCTCGGCCGCTACTGGTTCGAGGTCGTCGCCCTGCCCCCCGCGTGAGCCGGGCCGGCGCCGGGCCGCGCCCTGGCCGTGGAGCGTGGAACCACTCACATGTACCAGCGGAAGCTTTCCGTCCTGCTGATCGACGACGACCCGGATGACTACCTCATCGTGCGCGACCTGCTCCAAGAGGCCGAGCGCAGCCCGATCGCCGTCGACTGGGCGAGCAGCTACGAGGCCGGGCTCGCCGCCATTGCGGAGCGCCGCTACAACGCCTACCTCGTCGACTTCCACCTCGGCGCGCATACGGGGCTGGAGCTGATCGGCGCCGCGATCGCCGCCGGCCACATGGAGCCCTTTATCCTGCTCACCGGCCGCCACCATGGCGACAGCGACATTGCCGCCATCCAGGCCGGCGCGAGCGACTTTCTGGACAAGAGCCAGCTGACCACGCCGCTCCTGGAGCGCTCGATCCGCTACGCCGTCGAGCGGGCCCGCATCACCGCCGACCTCCACGCGAGCAACGAGCGCTATCGCATGGTCGCCGAGACCGCCACCGACGCGATCGTGACCGTGAGCGCCGACGGCACCCTGTCCTTTGTCAACCGCGCCGCCGAGCAGATTTTCGGCTACCGACCGGACGAGCTGATCGGCCAGCCGCTGACCCTGCTCATGCCCGAGGAGCTGCGCGAGCGCCACAGCCTCCACGTCGGCGCCTTTCTCGCCCAAGAATCCCCCGAGGCGCACCGCAAGCCCCTGGAGCAGCTCGGGCGCCATAAGCGCGGCCACACCATTCCTTTGGAGGTGTCCGTCGGGGTGGCCCGCGTCGGCGCGGAGATGGTGCTCGTCGGCATGATCCGCGACGTGAGCGAGCGCCGGCGCCTGGAGGAGGAGCTGCGCCACGCCCAGAAGATGGAGGCGGTGGGTCGCCTGGCCGGCGGTGTGGCCCACGACTTCAACAACGTGCTCACCGCGATCACTGGCTACAGCGACCTGCTGCTGTCCGAGCTCGGCCCGTCCCAGCAGGCCCAGCGCGACGACATCGAGCAGATCATGCAGGCCGCCCGCCGCGCCGCCCGCCTGACCCAGCAGCTGCTCGCCTTTTCGCGCAAGCAGGTGCTCCAGCCCGAGGTGATCGACCTCAACGCTGCCGTTGCCGAGATGGCGCCAATGCTGCGCCGCCTGATCGGCGAGGACGTCCTGCTCGCCACCGATCTCGCCCCCGACCTCGGCCTGATCGAAGTCGACCCCGGCCAGATCCAGCAGGTGATTATGAACCTGGCCGTCAACGCCCGCGACGCCATGCCGCGGGGCGGCAGCCTGCATATCGCCACCGCCCCCGCCGACGACCGGGTGGCCTTAATCGTCAGCGACACCGGCCACGGCATGGACGCCGAAACCCGCCGGCGCGCCTTTGAGCCGTTCTACACTACGAAGGAGCGCGGCAAGGGCACCGGCCTCGGCCTGGCTACGGTGTACGGCATTATCACCCAGAGCGGCGGCGAGATCGACCTCGACAGCGCCCCCGGCCGGGGCACTACCTTCACCATCCGCCTGCCCCGGGCCACCGCGGGCGCCCGGACCCCCGGGCCCGCCCCGGCGATCGACCGGGCCCAGGGTTCGGAAACGGTGCTCCTGGTCGAGGACGACCCGCCGGTGCGCAACCTGATCGAGGCCATCCTGCGCGCCTTCGGCTACACCGTCGTCAGCGCCACCACCGGCGCGGAGGCGCTCGAGCTCGCCCGCCGCAGCACGCGCCCCATGCACCTGCTGATCAGCGACGTGATCATGCCCGGCATGAACGGGGTCGATCTGGCCGCCATCCTTACAGCGGCCTACCCCGAGCTGCGGGTGCTGTTTATCTCCGGCTACCCCGACGACGCGATCGATTCGCACGGCGTCCTCGCCCCGGGGATCGCCTTTCTCCAAAAACCCTTCCACCCCGAGGAGCTGGCCCGCAAGGTGCGCGCCATCCTCGACGCGCCTCACGCCAGGGCCACGGGCGACCGCTAGGGCCCGCGGCCTCACTCTTCGCGCAGCGCCAGGGCCGGGCTGCTCCGGCTCATTCTGATCGCCGGGTACAGGCCGGCGAGCACGGCGGCCACGAGCGCCACCAGCATAGCCTGGACGAACAAGGCCGGGTCGAGGGCCAGGTCGAGCGTCCAGCCGAACGAGCGCCGGTTGATCACATACACCAGCACGAGGGCCAGGGCCAGCCCGAGCGGCGCCGCGAGCAGCCCGGCCGTCAGGCCCATCAGGCTGGTTTGGCCGAGCACCACCCCCCAGAGCTGCCCCGGGGTCAGGCCGTTGGCCCGCAGCACGCCCAGCTCCCTGGCCCGCTCCAGCTGGAGCGCCATCAGCGCGCTGAGCACCCCGATAAAGGCGACCACCGTAGCCAGGAGCTGGAGCACCGCCGTGATCGCGAAGGTGCGGTCGAAGACGGCCAGGGTGCCCGCGCGCAGCGCCCGGTTCGAGCCGATCACCAGCAGCGGCTCCGCCCCCGCCTCACCCCCATCGGCCATTCCCGCCGCCGCCCGCAGCCGCGCCACCAGATCGTCCACGTCCACGCCCGGCGCGGCGTAGAGCGCGAACGACGAGATCGCCGGGTCGTCCCAGAACTGCCGGTAGGTCCGGTACGGGATGCGGATCACGCCCCGATCCGAGGTGTAGTCGTAGTACACACCGGCGACCGGGAAGGTTTGCGGCCCGCGGTCGGTGCGCAAGGTCAGGCTGTCGCCCGGGCCGAGGCCGGTGCGGAAGGCCAGGGGCTCGGAGATCAGCACGGCGCCGGCCTCCCAGGCCGCCCAGGTCGCGTCGTCGCCGCCCTGGCTGAAGCGCAGGGCCCGCCGGCCGTTCGCCGTGTCGCCGTCCACCGCGACCATGGTCGTCGGGCCGGCCGGGGTTTCCACCGACACATTGCGGAAGACGGTCGCCCGGGCCACGCCGGGCACATCGCTGAGCCGTCGCACCAGGGCCGGGTCGACGGTGGTGTCGATCCGGTTGCCAACATTCGACGGCGCGGACACATACACGTCGGCCACGAGGGTCTGGTCGAGCCAGGACACCACCGTCTGGCGAAAGCTGCCGACCATGATCCCGACCCCGATCGTCACACTGATCGCCACCATAAGCGCGGCCACGGCCACCGCCGTGCGCGACAGGGCGGCCACCACGTCGCGGGCGGCCATGCGGCCGAGCAGCCCGAAGGTGCGGCCGAGCAGCGGGCGGAGCAGGGCCATCAGGGCGACGGTGAGCAGGGGGGTGAGCAGCGCGGCGCCGATCACGATCGCGAACAGGGCGGCGAAGGCCAGGACCAGGCCGCCCATCCCCTGGGCCTCGGGGCGCGAGGGGACGAGCAGCAGGGCCAGGCCGAACACGAGCAGGGCCGCGCCTGCCATAGCCAGCCGCGGCACCGCCGCGCGCACCCGCTCCTCCACGCTCGACCGGCGCAACACCGTGCGCGGCGGGGTCAGGGTCGCCTCAAAGGCCGGGACGGCGGCCGAGGAGAGGGTAGCGGCGATGCCGAGCGCGAGGCCCTTGAGCAGCACCAGCGGGTCGACGCTGAGCCCGCGCACGGTGACGACGAAGTACAGGTCGTTGATCGTCTGGGTGACAAGGCCGACCAGCCCGCGGCCGAGCAGCAGACCGAGGCCGACGCCGAGCAGCGACCCGACCACGCTGATCGCCGCGGCCTCGCCGAGCACCATGGCCGCGATCTGGCCGCGGGTCACGCCGACGCAGCGTAGGGTGCCAATCAGGCCGCGGCGCTGGACGACGCTGAAGGTGATGGTGTTGTAGATCAGGAACATGCCGACGATCAGCGCCAGCAGGCTCAGGGCGCTCAGGTTCAGCTCGAAGGCCCGGGTCATCTGGTCCAGCGCGCTGGAGCGAGCCGACGCGGCGACAAGCTGGGCGCCGGCGGGCAGCGCCGCGCTCACCCGCTCCGCCGCCGCCGCGTCGGGGAGGATGAGGTCGATCCGGCTGAGCCGGCCGACCTGGCCGAGCAGCTCCTGGGCGGTGGCGATGTCGGCGATCAGCACGCTTTCCAGGGCCCGCCGGCTCAGGTCATCGCCAGGCTGGAGCAGGCCGGCGACGCGCACCCGGATGACCCGGGCGCCGACGCGCAGCTCCAAGGTGTCGCCGGGGGCCACGCCGGCGGCGCCGGCCGCTTCCTCGGCCATGAGCACGGTGGCGGGCTCGACAAGCAGGGCGCTCAGGTCGAGCCCGGCCGCCGGGTCGGTCAGCTCGCCGCCGGGGCCGGACAGGTAGGAGCGGAAGGGCGCCTCGGCGAACGGGTCGACGCCGAGCAGCTGCATGGTCCGGTCGTCCAGGGCGGGCGCGCGCACATACCCTTCGACGACGGGGGCGGACTCGCGCAGGCCGAGCCCGACGCGGACGGCGCGGTACAGGGCCTCGTCGAGGCCGGCGGGCCCGCCGAGCACCTGGTGGGTGGCGCGCCCGGCGACGCTTTCGGTGCTGAGGGCGAAGGCGCGGCGGGCGCTGGCATTGGCCAGATCGATCGCGACGACGACGGCGACGCCGAGGGCGACGCCGAGGACGCACAGGCCGATCTGCCAGGGGTGGCGCAGGAGGTAGCGCACGGAGGTGCGCAGAAGGGTGCGCTGCATTGGGGCCTCAATTGGGAGCCATGGGCGGCTTTCGCTCGTCACATCTATCAGCTTACCACGATCCGACCAGGCCAAAAGGACCATGGGCCAGCCGGGCGGCGAGCCAGCCGTGGCTCCCGCGAATGGCCCTTTCGCGCCATGCGCTCTGGCCCGGCGCGCGGTACCCTGCGAGCAGCAAGAACACAGACACCCGAGGCGCCGCCGGCCGAGCCGAAGCGCCCAGACCCTTCAAAGGAGCTCGCAGCCGTGGAGATGACGCACACCGCGAACGACGCCGTTGCCACCCTGTACGACACCTACCGGCGGCCCATCATGGCGCACCTGTACCGCCTCGTGGGCGACAGCGAGACCGCCGAGGACCTGCTGCAGGAAACCTTTATCCGGGCGATGCGCGCGATGGAGCAGGAGGCCCCGACCTACGCCGGCAGCTGGCTGTACCGGATCGCGACCAACCTGGCCTATGACCACCTGCGCCGCCGCCGCCGGATCGCCTTTATCGCCCTGGCCGATGACGAGACCGACGGCGCCACCTCTTCGCCGGAAAGCCACACCGTCGAGCAGCAGGCCGTCGCCCAGGCCCTCGCCGAGCTCCCCGAGCGCTACAGCGCACCACTGCTCCTGCACAACGGGGGCCACAAGGTGGAGGAGATCGCCGCCCGCTTCGGCTGGCCCGTCGGCACCGTCAAGGCCCGCCTGTTCCGCGCCCGCCAGATGTTCCGCACCGCCTACGCCTCGTAGAACCCAACGCGGCTGCCGAAGCGCCGACGGATCGAACAACGCACGCCGTACCATCGTGAGGGTGGTACGGCGTTCGCACGTCGAGCGCCGGCAAGGCGCCGGCGCCCCCGGCGGAAGGACAAAATGGGCTTGGCACCGTTCTCGCATCGATCTATACTGCCAGGGCGCGGCGCCGCTGGCGAAGCCTGACACGAACAACGATAGGGATATGAGCACCAACCAGATCAAGACGGCGTCTAGCGAACAGAGCGCCGCAGGCGAAGCAACGCCAAGCGTGGCGAACGAGGCCGGTGTGGCGCAGGGCGCGGCGCCGGCTGCGGCCCAAGGCGCGGCCCACGAGGGCGGGGCGGCCCACGGCTCCGAGCACGGCCACGGGCGGATGCGCGGCGGCTACCTGGCGGCCCTGGCGCTCGGGGCGCTCGGCATCGTCTATGGCGACATCGGCACCTCCCCGCTCTACGCCATGCGCGAGGCCTTCCACGGCATCCACGCCATCCCCGTCACCGCGGTCAACATCTATGGCGTGCTGTCGCTCGTCTTCTGGGCCCTGGTGATTGTGATCTCGATCAAGTACCTCGGCTTCATCATGCGGGCCCACAACCGGGGCGAGGGCGGGATCATGGCCCTCACCGCCCTGGCTACGCCGATCCGGCCCCTGCGGGCCAGCCGGCGGCGCTGGCTGGTGCTGCTCGGCGTCTTCGGCGCGGCCCTGCTGTACGGCGACGGCGTGATCACCCCCGCCATCTCCGTGCTCAGCGCCGTCGAGGGGCTGGAGGTGGCCACGCCCTTGTTCGCGCCGTACGTCCAGCCGCTCACGATCGCGATCATCGTCGGCCTATTCTTGATCCAGAGTCGCGGCACCGGCCGCATCGGCGGCCTGTTCGGGCCGATCATGCTGCTCTGGTTCACCGTCCTCGCCGTGCTCGGGATCATCCATATCGCCGAGAACCCGGCCGTGCTGCTGGCGGTCAACCCGATCTACGCGCTGAACTTCTTCACCGCCGACGGGCTGAAGGGCTTTCTGGTGCTCGGCACCGTCTTTCTGGTGGTGACGGGCGGCGAGGCCCTGTACGCCGACATGGGCCACTTCGGGCGCAGGCCGATCGCGCTGGCCTGGTTCGCCCTGGTGCTGCCGGCCCTGCTGCTCAACTACTTCGGCCAGGGCGCCGTGCTCCTCGCCACCCCCGAGGCCGCCCCCGATCTGTTCTACCGCATGGCCCCCGAGTGGGCCCTGATCCCGCTCGTGGTCCTGTCCACCGCTGCCACGATCATCGCCTCGCAAGCCCTGATCTCGGGCGCCTTCTCGATCACCATGCAGGCCCAGAACCTGGGCTTCCTACCCCGGCTGCGCATCGTCCACACTTCGGCCACCGAGTTCGGCCAGATCTACATCCCGTTCGTCAACTGGCTGCTGATGGTCGCCTGCATCGCCGTGGTGCTCGGCTTCCGCACCAGCTCCAACCTCGCCGCGGCCTACGGCATCGCCGTCACCTCGACGATGGCGATCACCACTGTGATCTTCGCCATCGTCGCCCGCGAGCGTTGGCAGTGGCCGCTCTGGCGGGTTGTCGGCCTGATCAGCTTTTTCCTGATCGTCGACCTGGCCTTCCTCGGGGCGAACATCATCAAGATCCCCCAGGGCGGCTGGTTCCCGATCGTCGCCGCGACGATCATCTTCACCGTGATGACGACCTGGAAGCGGGGCAGCCGGATCGTCAACCAGCGCGAGCAAGGCCTGGAGCAGGACCTTGGCACTCTGGTGGCCCGCTGTGGCGCCGCCAGCCCCCTGCGCGCCCCCGGCACCGCCTTCTTTATGAGCGCCAACCCCAACGGCGCCCCCGACGCGCTGGTGGCCAACTTCCAGTACAACGGCGTGATCCACGAGCGCGTGCTGCTGGTGAACGTCGCCACCGAGGATGTGCCCCACGTCAGCGACGAGCGCCGCGTCCGCGTCGAGGATCTCGGCCAGGGCTTCGCCAAGGTCACGGTGCGCTTCGGCTTCATGGAGGAGCCCAACGTGCCCCAGGCCCTCGCCCGCCTCAGGGAGGCGCCCGAGCTGATCGATCCCGATAGCGGCCCGTTCTTCATCAGCCGCACCAAAGTCATCCCCAGCGACCTCCCGGGCATGGCCCCCTGGCGCGAGCAGCTCTACGCCGTCATGCAGCGCAACGCCGTCAGCGCCGCCGATTTTTTCCGCCTCCCGCCCGCCCGCGTGGTCGAGATCGGCACCAGCGTCGAGATGTAGGGCTGGTTCAGCGAAGGACAGGGGCGGAGCGCTGAAGCCGGCGCTCCGCCCCTGTGGTTTCACGATCGGCCCGGCCGGCGCTATACCAGGAACGCCAGGAGCTGGAGCCCGGCGCTGCCCACCAGCGCCCCGATCGTCCAGAAGCTTTGGGCCGCCCAGGCCGACCGGTCGGCCCACGCCCCGCGGACCATGCGCGCGGCGAGCCAGATGGCGATCGGGAGGGTGGCGACGGGCGCCGCGGCCACCAGCGGGGAAAGGCCGGCGAGGGCGAGGATCGGGCGGACGCCGTAGGCGGCGCCAAGAGCCGCGAGGTAGAGCCCGGCCGCGCGGCCGCCCCCCAGCCGCACTGGCAGCGTGCCCTTTCCCACCGCCCGGTCGCCCGCGACGTCCGGGATGCCGACCACGAGCAGCATAGCGAACTGGAGCAGGCAGAGCGGGGCGACGGCCAGGACGATCGCGGCGTCGACCGCCCCGACCTGGAGCTGGTAGCCGAGCAGGCCGGTCAGCCCCGGCACGAGGAGCGCGCCGCTCACCTCCCCTAGGCCACGCCGGTTCAGCCAGAGCGGCGGGCCGCTGTAGCCCCAGGCCAACGCCAGCGCGGCGAGCAGCAGCACAAGGGTGGGGACGCGGGCGGGGCTTGCCGCCACGGCCGCCAGCGCGCCGGCCAGGGCCAGGGCGACGCACGCCAGCATCGCCGTGCGCGCCGTGGCCGGGCTGACCCGGCCCTCCACGAGCACCCGGCTGCCGCTCGACCACGCCGTCGGGGCGGTGTTGGCGCGGTCGGCGTCGAGGTCGAAATAGTCGTTGCTGTAGTGGGTCATCAGCTGGGCGCCCGTCACCGCGAGCTGGCCGGCGATGGCGGCCGTCCAGTCCACAGGGGCGCCCGCGGCGTGGGCGGCGGCCACGCCCTGGCCGTAGAAGACCGCCCCCCCGACAAGGAAGAGCGGTCGCCCCAGGGCGACGAGATCGGCGGCCCGGCCGAGCAGGGCGCGCGGCTGGCTCATGGGGATGTCCGTGGTATGGCGCGGGAGGCCGGGCGCCAGGGCCCGGCGCGCGGCAGCGCCGGCTCGCCGGCTATTATGCCACGGCCCGCGTCAACTCGTAGACGCTCAGCACCACGAACTCGGCGTAGAACAAGGCCCAGAGAAACATGTAGAAGCCCGCGATGGACTGGTTGCGGCCCACATCCACACGGGCGCTGACCACCCAGAACAGCGAGATGATCAGGGCGTGGCTGACGAGGAGAAACAGGGCGCCGGCGGCGGGGAGCTGCACCGCGGCGAACAGGATCGGGATGGCGTAGCAGGCCGTCAGCACCGCCCGCCCCAGGTCGAGCACGCGCCGGGCGCCGAGCCGGGTGGTCAGGGTCTCGATCTGGTGCATGCGGTCGCCCTCGGCGTCCGGCATGTCCTTGTAGATCGCGATCACCAGCCCGAAGCCGAAGAAGAAGATGCCGAGCAGGGCCAGGGTGGCTAGGGGGATGGCCCCGCCGAAGAGGGCCCGATAGTGCAGGGCCAGGCCCAGGTTGGCCAGAAAGCCGCGCGCCACCGCGATCGAGAGCGCGGCCGGCAGCGGGAAGCGCTTCAGGCGGGCCGGGGGCAGCGAGTAGGCCGTGCCGATCAGGCCGATCAGGGCCACCGTGAGCAGCAGAAAGGGGCTCAGGAGCGCCGCGAGCCCCAGGGCCAGGGCCCCGGCGGCCGCCGTGATGCCCAGAGCCTCGGCCGGGCGCAGCCGGTCGGCGGCCAGGGGGAGGAAGGGCTTGTTCACCCGGTCGATCGCCACATCGGTGATCTGGTTCAGCCCGACGACATACAGGTTGAGCGCCAGGCAGGCCGCCAGGGTCAGGCCGAGCCAGCCGGCGCCGGCCGCGTCCAGCGGGCGTAGCCCGACGACGATCAGGAAGATGGTGACAACCTGGACGCTGGTGGCCAGCACGGTGTGCGGGCGCGAAAAGCCGGCCAGGGCGCGGAGCACACGCATGAAACTCCTTTAGATGGCAAAGTTGGATGCTGCCACCTGTCGAAGCTAGAGCGAGCGACAAGACTGGTGCGACCTGATGGCGAGCGGCTTGGCGGTATTGTAGCAAATCCTGTGCCCTATGCGGTATGATGCGCTGGGCGAGCGGCGGGCGACGGTGCGCGCCCCCGCGCGGGGAGCCGGGCGACACGGGGGTAGCGATGGGCGAGCGCGAGGCGGATGTGCTGGTGGTCGGGGCGGGGGCAGCGGGCTTGGGCGCGGCCCGGGCCCTGCGGGCGGCGGGGGTTGCCGCGCTGATCGTCGAGGCCCGCGACCGGGTCGGGGGGCGTGTACACACAGCGGATTCATTCGGCGGCCTGCCGATCGAACTTGGCGCCGAGCTCGTCCACGGCGAGAACGCGGCCACCGTCGCCCTTGCCCGCGCCGCGGGGCTGACCCTCGCCCCCGTGGACCGCTACGGCGGCCTGCGCTGGTCGGCCGGCGGCCCAGCCCTGCCGCTCGACCGGCTCCCGCCCGCCGAGCGCGACACGATCCTGCGCCTGCGCGCCGCCTACCGCGCGCTGCCGGGCCACTTCGCCCCCGGCGGCGCGCTCGCCCCGCCCGCCGCCGACCTGTCGCTCGCCGCCTACCTGCGCCAGGCCGGCTTCGACGCGCCCGCCATCGCCGTGGCCGACGTGCTGCTCGCCCAAACCTGCTGCGCCTCGGCTGAGACTTTGAGCTGCGCCGACCTGGCCCGCGAGCTGCTGGCCGACCGCGCGGGCGGCGAAGAGTACCGCATCCGCGAAAGCTACGCCCCCCTGATCGCCTGGCTCGCGCGCGACCTTTCCATCCTGCGCTCCGCCCCCGTCCACGCAGTGCGCTGGGGCGACCAAGGCGTGGGCCTGGCGACCGGCGCCGGGGAGCTGCGCGGACGCCGCTGCATCATCACCGTCCCCGTGGGTGTGCTCCAGGGCGAGGCGATCGGGTTCGACCCGCCGCTGCGGCCCGAACGCCAGCGCGCGATCAGCGCCTTCCGGCTCGAGGCGGCCACCAAAATCTTTCTCGCCTTCGACCGGCCACTCTGGGACGACGGGCTGGCCTATATGGCCCACACCGGCACGCTGGCCCGCTGGTGGACGCCCGGCCACCACCTTCCCGGCGCCGCCGTGCTCTGCGCCTACATCACCGGCAAGCGCGCCCGCCGCGTCGACGCCCTCCCCAACGACGCCCTCCTTGGCCTGGCCCTGGCGGAGTTGGCCGCCCTGCTCGGCCGGCCTATCGCCGAGCTCGCCCGCCACTGCGTGGGTATGCGCCGCGCGGCCTGGGCCGCGGACCCGTACGCCCGCGGCGGCTACGCCCACATCCCCCCCGGCGCGGCGGCCGCCCGCCCGGCGCTCGCCGCCCCTGAGGGCGACCGGCTGTTCTTCGCCGGCGAGGCCACCGCCCACGACACCAACCCCCAGACCTTCCACGGCGCCTACGAGAGCGGCGAGCGCGCCGCGCGTGAGTGCCTGGCGACGCTGTAGGCCCCGGCCCAAGGATGTACCGCGGAGGCCCAGAGGGCGCAGAGACGCGGAAACTTTACCGGACGGCGACCGGCACGCGGTGGACCGCGTTCATCAGGTAGCCCTTGCGGTTGAAGGCGGGGTCGAGGGGCTGGGTGGCGCCGGCGAGGTCGGTGGCCCGGGCCATGAGCTCGTGGTCGCCGGGCGCGGCTTGCCAGTGGAAGACAAAGCTCCGCCAGGCACGCGGGCCGAGGTCGTGGAGCAGCTCGGCGTCGGCCCAGGTGCGGCCGCCGTCGGCGCTCACCTCGACCCGGGCCACCCCGCGGCCCGCCGACCAGGCCACGCCGCGCAGCTCGTGCGTGCCCCCTGACAGCGTAGCCCCCGCCGCGACGCTGGTGATCAGCGACTTGACGGCGATCTCGCGCACCTTGCCGTAAGGAGCGCCGGCCGTGTCGTAGAGCACGTAGCTCTGCTGGTTGTACTCGCTCTGCGACTCATGGGGGATCAGCGTCATGCGGCTGACCCACTTGACCCAGTTGATCCCGCCCCAGCCCGGCACGACCAGGCGCACCGGGCCGCCGTGGGCGGCCGGGAGCGGGCGGCCGTTCATCCCGTAGGCAAGCAGCGCGTCGTCGAGCAGCTTCGCCACCTCGATCCCGCGGGCGAAGGGCTCGTCGCCGGCGCTCCAGCACTCCGCCTGGAGCGCGCCAGGGTCGACGCCGGCCCGCTCCAGAAGTGCAGAAACGGGCGCCCCGATCCACTCCACGTTGGCCACCGCGCCGTGGGCCCACTGCAGCCCCTCGGCCGGCGTGCCGAGCTCCGCGAAGCGCTGGCGGCCGTTGCCGCTGCACTCCAGCACGGCGACGTAGCTGCGAGCGGGCAGGCGGCGCAGGTCGTCGAGGCCGACGGCGAGCGGCTCGCGCACCAGGCCGTCGATCGTCAGGCGCCACGCGGCCGGGTCGACAACGGGGAAGGCGTGGTTGTTGCGCATGAAGATGCGCTCGACGGGCGTCAGGGTGGCGTCGAGGAGGGCGAGCGGCGTTTCCGCGTTGAGCGGCGCCTCGGTCACCACCGTGAGGCGCGGATCCTTGCCGAGGGCCGCCAGGGACGGGCCCGCCGCATGGGCGGGGGGCGGGGTGTCTGGTGCGACGTCGAGCGACATAGGCTGCTCCGTCGTTGGGCGCTGGAACTGCGCCGGGCAAACCACTTGCGGATCGGTCAGCACCAGTATAATAGATATGCCGCAAGGCCCGGGCGACAGTGTGGTCCCCCGGAGCAACAACCCGAAGGGACGCGCGATGATCTTCCGTCAGCTGCTCAACGAGCCGATCGCCGCCGCCTCCTACCTGATCGGTTGCGCGGCCACCGGCGAGGCCGCCGTGGTGGACCCGAGCCTCCCCGCCGAGCGCTACGCTCTGCTCGCCGCCGACAAGGGCCTGCGCATCACCCACGTCCTCGAAACCCACCTCCACGCCGACTACATCTCCACCGGCCGGGCACTGGCCGCGCTCACCGGCGCCCGCATCGCCCTGCCCCGCCGCGCCGAGGCCGGCTTCGGCCACCACCCCCTCGACGACGGCGACGAGCTCCGCGTCGGCAGCGTGGCGATCCGGGCCCTCCACACCCCCGGCCACACGCCCGAGCACACCTGCTACCTCGTGGCCGACACACCGCGAGCCGACCGCCCATGGTTCGCCCTCACCGGCGACTGCCTGTTCGTCGGCGACGTCGGCCGGGCCGACCTGGTCGACCTGCCGCTGACCGGCCCGGAGCACCTGTTCGACAGCCTCGCGCGCCTCCTGGCGCTGCCCGACGACGTCGAGATCTTTCCGGCCCACTTTGGCGGCTCGGCCTGCGGCGGCAAGGCCATGAGCGGCAAGGTGTCGAGCACGATCGGCTTTGAGCGCCGCCATAACTGGGCCCTCGCCGCCCCGGACCGCGCCACCTTTGTGGCCCGGGTCAGCGGAACGCCGCGGGCGGCCATGGCCGACGTACTGCGCCACCGCCACACCAACCAGGGCCGGCTGCCCCTCCCCGACCAGCAGCCCGCGCCCGACGCGCCGACCACGGCCGCCCCGCCCGCGCTCAGCCCCACGGCAGCGGCCGCGGCGCTCGACGCGGGCACAACCCTTATCGACGTACGCCCGCGCGACGCCTTTCTGGCCGGCCACATCGCCGGCGCCCTGAGCGCCATCTACAGCCGCGAAGCCCTGGCCGACCGCGCTGCGGCCCTTTCCGCGCCCGGCGAGCCGCTGCTCGTCCTCGCCGAGAACGGGGCCGTTGCCGCGAGCGCCGCGTCCATTCTGGCCGACGCCGGCCGCAACCCAGTGCGCGGCCACCTCGCCGCCGCGCCGGAGGCCTGGGCCGCCTTGGGGAACGCGGTGGCCCTCGCGGCGATCGACGTCGACGAGCTGGCCCGCCGGGTCGCCGCTGGAAATTGCGTAGCCGTCGACGTGCGCGAGCCTTTTGAGTGGGCCAAGGGCAGGATACCCGGCGCGCTGCTGATCCGCTTCGGCGAGCTGCGCGAGCGGCTGGGCGAGATCCCGGCCGGCCGGCCGATCTGCATCGTGTGCGAAAGCGGCACCCGGGCGACCATGGCCGCCAGCCTGCTGCGCCGGGCTGGCTTCGCCGACGTGGCGGCCGTCGCCCCCGGCGGCATGAGCGACTACGCCGCGCGCCACCCTACCACAGCCGTGTAGCGGGCTGTTGCGGCGGGGCGCCCGCCGTGCTATCCTGCATGGCGTCGTCGTGCTCTGGCCGGCTGCTGCATGGTGTAGCGCCGCAGAGCCCACCGCTTGCCGCGCGCCATCGATTATGGAAAGCCGCTACCCCATTCCGGCCGGCCCCGCCCGGGTCGAGCTGACGGTGGTCAACTCGCGCTTTATCGCCAGCGCCGCCCACACGCCAAGCGTAGAGGCGGCGAAGGCCTTTATCACCGCCGTGCGCGCGGAGATGCCCGACGCCAGCCACCACTGCTTCGCCTATCTGGTGGGCTATGGCGCGAGCGTGACCGCTGGCATGGGCGACGACGGCGAGCCCGCCGGCACCGCCGGGCGCCCGATGCTGGCCGTGCTGCGCGGCGCCGGCCTCGGCGATGTGGCGGTGGTGGTGACGCGCTTTTTCGGCGGGACACTGCTCGGCACGGGCGGCCTCGTCCGCGCCTACGGCGACGCGACAAAGGCCGTGCTGGAGGCCCTGCCGCGCGGCGAGCGGGTCGAGCGGCGCGCGGTGGCCGTGCGGGTGAGCTACGCCGGCTACGCGGCGGCCCGGCGGGCCCTGGAGGCCCACGGCGCCGAGATCGCCGGCGAGGAGTTCGCGACCGACGTGCGGATCGCCGCGCTGCTCCCGGCCGATGCCCTGGCCCCGGCTGCGGCGGAGCTGGCCGAGTTGAGCGCTGGCCAGGCCCTGATCGAAGAAAGCCCAGCATGATCGAGACAGGGACGAGACCATGACCCGGGTGCAAAATGTGGTGGTGGTGCTCGTAGGCGTCGCGGCCGGGTGGTGGCTGCTCAGCCAGGCCATCGGCGTGCTCGGCCTGTTCGCCGACGTGCTCGCGATCTTCGGGTTCGCGTGGCTGCTCAACCTCCTGCTCGAACCGATGGTCGAGCAGCTCAGCCGCTACCTGCGCCCGCCGGTCGCGTGGGGCGTCGGCTATATGTCGCTCCTGCTCGCCCTTGCCGCCCTCAGCGCGCCCCTGGCCACCCAGGCCAGCGTCCTCCCCGCCTCGCTCCCCGGGGCGATCGAGCAGGCCACCCGCCAGATCGACGGCCTCTTGGCCTGGCTGCGCGAGCACCGGGTCAACGTCCCCGAGAACGCCGGCCGGGTGCTGGAAACGGGCATGCTCGCCGAGCAGGTCGGCCCCACCGTGCTGGCGTGGTCGCTGGCCGTGCTGAGCATCGGCGGCCAGTTTCTGCTCGTGGTCGGCGTAGCCGCCGCCATGTCGGCCGGCGACGACTCGCTGCGCGCCCTCCTGCGCGGCGTGCTCCCGCCGCGCTGGGCCGGCGAGGCCGGCCAGATCTATGACGAGGTCCGGCGGACCTACTCGGCCGCGATCCGCGGCCAGCTCGCGATCTGGGCCCTTGGGATGGCCCTCAGCCTCGGCGTGATGGCCTGGTTCCAAACGCCCGGCATGCTGCTCTGGATCGGCCCCCTGGCGCTGGTGCGGCTCCTGCCCTACCTCGGCGGCATCCTCGGCGGCGCGCTCACCGTGGGCATCCTGCTGCTGACGTTGCCCTGGCCCACCTCGCTCCTGCCAGCCGTGCTGGTCATCGTCGGCCAGAATGTGATGGGCTACATTGTCGAGCCGCGACTGCTCGGGCGCGCGCTCAGCCTGTCGCCCGGCCTGGTGCTGTTCGTCGTCCTGGTGGGCTGGAAGCTTGGCGGGATCACCGGGATCGCCTTTGGCGTGCCCGCGATCGCCGTGGCCCAGGCCGTCGCCGAGCGCCTGATCACCCGCCGCGCCACCCAGCCGCCCGCCGCGGGCGCCGGCCCGCTCCCCGCCCCCCCCATCGCCGCGCCGCCCCCGCCCGACGAGCCGCCGGCCCGCCGCCCAGCGCCGAGCAGCCAGTAGGGCTATGCTATAATCGGGCCCGTATGTACGCGCTCCACCCCGCCACCGTCCACTTCCCGATCGCGCTCTTGCTGGCGAGCGGCCTGTGTACCCTGGTCTACCTGCGCCGCGGCGAGCGGGCCTGGGAAACGAGCGCCTACCATTGCCTGCTGCTCGGCTGGCTCGGCGGCGCCGTGGCCGTGCTCAGCGGCTCGCTCGACGCCCTGCGCCAGCTGTCCGGCCCCGACGCCCCGCGCGACAACGCCCTGATCGGCTGGGTCAACGCCCACGCCTTCATCAATATCGCATCCCTCGTGATCTATGGCCAGGCCCTGCTCCGCCGCCGCCGCGCCCCCGCCCTCCTCGACGACCAGGAGGCCCGGCGCGGCTACCTGCTGCTCCACGCCGCCGGCGCCGCCGCCCTGGTGGCCGGCGGCTGGATCGGCGGGCACCTAGTGTATGGGCTCGGCCTGGGAGTCGGCCGCTGAAGGAGGCGCGATGCTTGGCGCGATGATGTACGGGTTTCTTTACGGGCTGCTCAATGTTCTACGCGGCGTGCGCATCTTTCGCTGGCGCGCCGAGGGGATGAACAACCTGCCGCCGCGCGGCGAGAACGGCATGATTATCGTGATGAATCACATCCACTGGATGGACATCCCGGTGATCGGCGCGATGCTGCCCTTCAGCCACCGCCTGTCGTGGCTGGCCAAGAGCGAGATCTTCCGCCCCGCCGTGGCCGGCTGGTTCTTCCGCAGCATGCAGGTCATCCCGATCAACCGCGGCAAGCGCGACCTCGCCGCCCTCGACGCGGCCGTGGCCGCCCTGCGCGCCGGGGCCGTCCTGCTGATCTTCCCCGAGGGCCACCGCAGCCGCACGGGCGTGCTCCAGCCCGGCCGCGGCGGCGCCGTCCGCCTGGCCATGCAGGCCGGCGTTCCCCTCGTCCCCGTCGGCGTCATCGGCACTGAGCACGGGCTGGGCGGCTCCTTCACCCGCAAGCCTGTCCTGCTGCGCATCGGTGCGCCCTACACCATCCCTCCCACCCCTGACGGCAAGATCCCCCCCGAGCTGATGGACCGCCTTACCGCCGAGATGATGCACCACATCGCCGAGCTGCTCCCCCCCGACCGCCGCGGCCCCTACACCCTCCCCGCCCCGGCCGGGCAAGGTTAACCGCGGAGGCGCGGCGGTCGCAGAGTTTGTTGGGCGGGAAGCACCAGGACGCCGTACCATTACGATATGGTACGGCGTCCTGGTGCGTGTGCTTTCAAACGCCCTGCGCCATTGCACCTTTGCGGTGCCGCTTATGGCAGGGGTTCCAGCAGCGTGAGCGACCCGTCAAGCGCCCCGGCGGCGCACCAGCCCTCGCTCTCCGAGGCGCGGACGCGCCACCAGACAAAGCCGTCGGCCTCGACGGGGCCCTCAAGCAGCTCGACCTCCGTTTGTGGGGGAACCCGGGCAAGCAGCCGGCCGCCCTGGCCGGGGGCGGCGCGCATACGCAGCGGCGCCCCGTCGGGGGTGACGACGCGGGCGCGCCGGCCGACCGCCAGGGCTGGGGCCGGGATGGGGCTCGGCGCTGCGGTGGGGCGCGCAGTGGGACGCGCAGTGGGGCGCGCGGTGGGGCGCGCGGTGGCCGCCTCGGGCGAGGCCGGCGAGGCGGTGATCTCGGGGACGGGGATGGCGCCGAGCTGCCACAGGGCCACAGCGGCGCCGGCGATCACGACCAGCAGGGCGACGGTGAGCGGGCCCCGCCAGGAGCGCGGGCGGCCCGGGATGTCGGCGCGGCGGAGCCGACGCCGGCCCTCGTCGTAGCCCTTGCGGTAGTAGTAGTAGTGCTGGTAATAGAACGGGTTGAGGTCGTCGTGCTCGGCGTCGAGGGCGCCGCGCTCGTACATCTCGCTGTTGCTAGGCATACGGCAGGCTGCCCGCCGCGGCGTGTGCGGCCGCGGCGGGCAGGCGTCGGCGGCGGGTACGACGTCAGCTTAGCTCAGCACCAAATCTTCGCGGCCCATCTCGCGCAGCAGGCGCGGGTACATCTGGTAGACGGGGGCCACGGCGGGCAGCAGCTTCAGGATCTTGGGGATGGGGCCCTTGGCGATGATCTGCTTGCGGGTCAGCGCCGTCATCAGGTTGACCTTGCCGTGCCAGAACTTGTGGGCCACGTCGGCGTCCATGGTCATCTCGATATCGGGCTTGCGGGCGGCGTCCTCGCCCCAGAACACATCGCAGTAGGCGCCAGGCTGCGTGGGCGGGTTGGCTGCGTCGATCGTTACGACGCCCTTAGGGTTGTCGTAGCGGAACTGGATGACGATCTTGCCCTCGCAGATCTTCGGGGCGACCTGCGCGTCGGACTTGACCCGGTCGTAGAGCGTGCCCAGCACCTCCCGTAGCTCCGCCTCGTCCGTGAAGTAGCTCATCGGGTGCCCCCTCTGGTATTGGCATCGCGCCGGGCTGGCCCTGCGGGGCGGCGCTGCGCGTCGATCTGCCTGTTCACCCGATTATACGGGCAAAGGCCCTGCCGTGCAAGCGCCATGACACGCCGCGTCACGCGCCGAAGCGACCCCCCCGGTCGCGGACACCCTGCCACCAGGCGCCCGCCGGCATGGCCCGCTTCCCGGCCGGCTGCAGCTCGCGCAGCTCCAGGGCCCCGCTGCCCGTCGCCACCAGCGGCCCGCCCCCCGCCCCTTGCCCGACCACCGCACCCGGAGCGGAATCGCCCGCCCAGTCGGCGTCGACAGCGGCGGCGATGAGGCGCAGCGGCTGGCCGCCCCACGTCGTCATCGCGCCGGGCCACGGGTCATAGGCCCGGGTCATGCGCTCGATCACGAGCGCCGGGAGCGACCAGTCGACCTGCCCGTCCTCCTTTTTGAGCAGCCTGGTCACGCTGGCCTGGCTGTGGTCCTGCTCGCGCGGGGCGAGGGTGCCGGCAGCGTAGGCCGCAAGCGCCTCGACGAGCAGCCGCGAGCCGAGGGCGAACAGCTCGTCCGTCAGGGCGCCGGCCCGGGCGTCGGGCGGGAGGGGCACCACCGCCTGGGCCAGGACGGGGCCGCTGTCCATGCCCGGGTCGAGCCGCATGATCGTCACCCCGGTCTCGCCGTCGCCGGCCATGATCGCGCCCGCCACCGGGGTGGGGCCGCGGTGGAGCGGCAGAAGCGATGGGTGGATGTTGAGGTAGCCGAGCGGCGGGATGGCGAGCACATTGCGGCGCAGGATCTCGCCGTAGGCGGCCACCACGCCGACCTCGGGGGCGAGGGCGGCGAGCGAGGCCACTACCTCCGGGTCGCGCAGGGTGGGCGGCTGGAGGGCGGGCAGGCCCAGCCGCTCGGCGGCCAGTTTCACCGGCGGCGCCTGGAGCCGCCGCTCGCGGCCGGCCGGCCGGTCGGGCTGAGTGACGACGCCGACAAGGGTGTGGCCCGCGGCGACGAGGGCTTCCAGGGGGCGCACCGCGAACGCCGGGCTGCCCATGAATAGGACCCGCATATCAGCTCCTTCCCCGACCGCGGCGCCATTCGGCGCACCGCGACAGGATCGTGGTACTACTGCGCCGTTTGCGCTTCTTCCGCACAGCATAGTATAATTCAGCTTCGGGACGCGGCGCGTCCCGGTCGCAACCACGAGGCTTTCATGGACGCCCTGCTCTTCGACGGAGCCCTGCGGCTCGCCGACGACCACCCGCTCCCGCGCGTGCAGCGCGGTGAGGCGCTGATCCGCACCACCCTGGCCGGGATCTGCAACACCGACGTCGAGATCACCCGCGGCTACATGGGCTTTCGCGGCGTCCTCGGCCACGAGTTCGTCGGCGTGGTCGAGCAGGCCGACGACCGGGCCTGGGTCGGCAAGCGCGTGGTCGGCGAGATCAACGCCGCCTGCCGCGAGTGCGCGGCCTGCCGCCGCGGCGACGAAAGCCACTGCCCCAACCGCACCACCCTCGGCATCGACCGGCGCGACGGAGCGATGGCCGAGTTCTTCACCCTTCCCACCAGCTGCCTCCACGAGGTGCCCGCCCGTGTGAGCAATGAGGCCGCCGTCTTCGTCGAGCCGCTCGCCGCCGCCGTCGAGATCGTCGAGCACAGCCACGTCCGCCCCAGCGACCGGGTGGCCGTCGTCGGCGACGGCAAGCTCGGGGCCATGATCGTCCAGGTGCTGCGCCTGACGGGCTGCGAGCTCGCCCTTGTCGGCCGCCACCCCGAGCGCTGGGGCCTGTTCCAGCGCCAGGGCGTGCGCTGCCTCCACACCGACGATCTGCCCGACGAGCGGTTCGACGTCGTGGTGGACTGCACCGGCCAGCCGGCCGGCCTGGCCACCGCCCGCCGGCTCGTCCGGCCACGTGGCCGGCTCATCCTCAAAAGCACCTTCGCCGCCCCATCAAACCTCAACCTGAGCGCGCTCGTGGTCGACGAGATCCAGCTGATCGGATCGCGCTGCGGCCCCTTCGCCCCGGCGCTGCGGCTTCTCGAGCGCGGCCTCGTGGAGACGGAGCCGCTGATCGCGGGGCGCTTCCCGCTCCGGGCCGGGCCCACAGCCTTTGCCGCCGCTACAGGCCAGCTCAAAGTCCTGCTCGACATCCACGGCGCCGCCCGCCCCTGACGAAGGACCGGCTACCCGGAGCCCGCCCCGCCGCGGCTCGCCCCACGGCCACGGCGCCGCAGGGCGGCCTTATCCACCCCTGGTGCACCAGTGACCACCGTCACCATCCTGATCGCCGACGACGACCCGGCGATCCTGCGGCTCCTCACCATCCTGTTCGTGGACGAGGGGTACAGCGTGCACGGGGTCGACCGCGGCTACGACCTGATCCGCTCCGCCCAGGAGCTCATGCCCGACCTGCTGCTGATCGACCTGATGATGCCCGACATCGACGGCTACGAGGCCGTGCGCCAGCTCCGCGCCGACACCCGCACCGCCCACCTCCCCATGATCATCCTCACCGCCCGCGCCGAACCCAGCGCGGTGGTCAGCGGCTTCGAGAGCGGCGCCGATGACTACATCGCCAAGCCCTTCCAGGCCGACGAGCTGCTCGCCCGCGTCCGCGGGCTGCTGCGCCGGGCCAACCAGCGCCCCGTCCGCAGCCCGCTCACCGGCCTCCCCGGCAACATCCTGCTCACCGAGGAGATCGAGTACCGCCTGCGCCGGGGCGACCCGTTTGTGCTGATTTATGTCGATATCAACAATTTCAAAAGCTTCAACGACACCTACGGCTTCGCCCGCGGCGACCAGGTGATCGTGCTGCTCGCCGAGCTGATCAGCGACGAGGTGGCCGCCGCCGGCGGCGAGCGCGACTTTATCGGCCATATCGGCGGCGACGACTTCGCCATCATCAGCGCCGCCGAGCGGCTCCGGCCGATCGCCCGCGCCGTGCGCGACCGCTTCGACCGCGGCGTGCGCGCCCTGTACGCCCCCCACGACCTCGCCCGCGGTTACCTCGCGGGCCACGACCGCTCCGGCGAGCCGCGCCGCTTTCCGATCATTTCGGTCGCCGTCGGCGGCGTGTCGTCGGCGTTCGCCCCCTTCCCCGACGCCGACGCCGTCGGCCGCGCCGCCGCCGAGATGAAGCAGCGGGCCAAGGCCAGCCCCGCCCTGTTTGTGCTCGACGGCGCCCCCGGAATGTAAGCGGTTCCCCGCCTCCACGCCGGCGTTGAGCTACGGCCGTTCGGGCGGATGCCGCTTGAAATCTCCGAAAAATCACTTACAATACCCCTAGCAATACCATTCCAGCCTGCACCGGGCCGGCGCGCTCGCCGTCCCGGAGGAGTTCTGCATGCAGCTGCTGCTGCTCCTCCTCGCCCTCCTCGCACTCGGGGCGATCGCATTTGGCGCGATCACGCTGGTGCGCCAGCGCCGCCTCGCCGCCCTCCGGCAGCGCCGCCTCGCCGCCCCCGCCGCGCAAACCACCGACGCGACTGGCCCGATCGCCCCCCGGCGCCCGGCCTGGGCTCTGCCGATCGCCGTTCTCATCGGCTTTTTCGTCCTGCTCAGCGTCTACGGCCTGTCGCGCACCCTGTCGGCCAGCGGCGCGGAGCGCTTCGTGGTCGCCGTCGCCCCCTTCGACGATGGCGGCGACGGATCGACCGGCCGCAACATCGCCACGGCCCTGGCCCGCCTGCTCGACGAGCAGCCCGGCGAGCTGACGACCGTCGTGCTCGCCAGCGCCCCGGCCGACCCCTACGCCGCCCTCGACGAGGCCGACCGCGCGAACGCCGACCTGCTGGTGTACGGCAGCGTCGCCCCCGGCGGTATGCTGGACAGCGCCACCCTGCTCCCGCGCCTGATCTACACCCCGCGCGGCACCTACGCCCCCGCCGGCTGGGCGAACTACGCCGGCCGCTTCGCTATGCCCCGCAGCTACACCCTCAGCAGCGGGCCGATCAACGGCCAGGCCGTGCTCGCGCCCCTGCTCGTCGCCCTGCGCGACTACAGCCTCGGCGACGTCGACCTCGCCGGCCTGACGATCGAGCGGCTGCTGGCCGACTACCCCGCCCTCAACCCGCCGCTGCCGCGGGCCATCCTCGGCAACCTGCTCTGGGCCCGCGGCGCCTACGGCCGCGCCGCCGAGCAGTACGGCCTCGCCCTGGCCCAGCCCTCAGACGAGCAGGCCTTGCTGGCCAACAACCTCGGCGTGATCCGGCTCGACGGCGGCGATGTCGCCGGCGGCCTGGCCAGCTTCGACCAGGCCATCCAGCTGCTCCAGGGCAGCGACCTCGGCCAGCTGCGCTTCAACCTCGGCACGCTCGGCCTCGCCGACGGTCGCCTCGACGACGCCGTCAGCGATCTGGAGGTAGCCCGCAGCCTGCTCCCGCCCAACACCTCGCTCCTAGTCACCCTGGCCACCGCCTACCGCGACCTCGGGCGCCTCGCCGACGCCGACGCCGCGCTCACCGCCGCCGCCCAGGAGAGCGCGGCCGACGTACGGGCTGTCCCCTCGGTCTACCGCCCGATGGTGCGCCAGCGCAACGACGCCGCCATCCGCGAGGGCCGCGCCCTCCTGTCCCTGGCCCAGGCTTTGAACGCCCGCGGCCCCCTGCTGTGGGAGCTGGAGGCCAGCCCGCCCGTGCCACCAAACAGCATCCAGGGCCTCCACGACTCGCTGCGCACCGCCACCGAGCTGAGCGACCAGGAGGTCACCCGCTGGACGCAGCGCGCGGCCGCCGACGCGGCCGCCTACCCGAACACCGGCCAGACGGCTACAGGCCAGGCGGAGCAGGCCCGCGCCAACTACAACCGCCAGCGCTTCTTCCAGTCGGTGCTCGAAACGGAGCTGGCCCGCTCGCGGCGCGGCGGCAGCGCCGGCTCGGCCCTCAACCGCATCCTTGGGCCCCTCTTCGGCAACCGCGAGGCCCTGCTCGGCCACGTCGGGCTGGCCCGCTCCGTCGACGAGGCCATCCCCGGCAATCCCGCCGTGCTCGCCCAGCTCGCCCGGGCCCTGCGCGTGGCCGGCCAGCTCGACGAGGCCGACACCACCTATGACCGCGTGATCGCCCTGGCCGCCAACCGCCCCGAGGGCTACTTCGGCAAGGGCCTGGTCGCCCTCGACCGTGACGACCGCCCGGCCGCCGCGAGCCAGTTCGCCGCCGCGTTCCAGCGCGACCCGCGCTTCTTCCCGGCGCCGGAGCAGCTCGCCCTCCTGGCCGAAAGCCAAGGCGACTGGGCCGGCGCCATCACCCAGCGCCGCATCCTCGCCCAGCTCCGCCCCGACGAGCAAAGCATCGTCGCCCTCGCCCAGGACCTGCGGCGCAGCGGCCCGGACGGCTTTCTGGAGGCGGAGCAGCTGCTGCGGCCCGTGTCGGCCACCAGCGCGATCGCGAAGATCGAGCTGGCCCGCCTGTACAACGACGCCGGCCGCCCCGACGCGGCCATCACCGCCTACCAGGACGCGCTCACACTCAACCCCAACTCCTCGACCGCGGCCTTCGAGCTCGGCGAGACGCTCGCCCGCCAAGGCGACCTCGCCGGGGCCGAGCGCTCGCTCCAGCAGGCCCTGCGCCTGGACGAGACCAACGTCGACGCCCGCCTGGCCCTGGCCCAGCTCTACGCCGGCCCCCTCGGCGAGCCGGCCCAGGCCCGCGAGGAGTACGCCGCCCTGCTGCGCCAGAACCTTTCCGACGTGGGCAAGCTGACCGCGATCGGCGACAACGCCCTCAGCACCGGCGACTACCCGCAGGCGATCAGCGCCTACGAGCGGGCCCTGCGGCTCAACCCGGACGACCTCCTGTCGCGCCACAAGCTCGGCGCGGCCTACCTGGCCACCAACCGCATCGACGCGGCGGCCCAGGCCACCCAGCGTGTGCTCGACGCCACCGTCGGGGCCGCCGACCCGGAGCTGCTCCGCATCCGCGCCGAGGCCTTCGCCCGCATGGGCGATGTGGCCCGCCTGCGCGGCGAGCTGATCACCGCCGACGACTTCTACAACCAGGCCCGCCAGATCGACCCGAACCTGGTCGCGGCCCAGCTTGGCCTCGGCCTTTCGGCCGTCAGCGAGGGGAATTGGGGCGTCGCCCGCGGCTACTTCGAGGCGGCCACCCGCCTCCCCAACGGGCAAACAAGCCCCGAGGCCTGGTTCTGGCTCGGCGAGGCGCTGCTGCGTGCCGGCGACTTCGGCACCGCGATCGCCAGCTACCAGCAAGCCCTGGCCCTGCGCACGCAGTTCCCCGAGGTCCACCTCGGGCTCGCCCAGGTGCGCGAGGCCCAGGGCGACGTCGACGGCGCCCTCGTCCAGATCGAGGAGGCCCTGCGCCAGCGGCCGAACTACGCCGAAGCGCTGCTGTTCCGTGGCAAGCTGCTCCAGCAGCTCGGGCGGACGAACGATGCCCTTGTCGCCTATGACAACGCCATCCGCGCCAACGGCCGGATCGCCGAAACCTACTACCGGCGGGCCCTGATCTACATCAGCGATGAGGAGAACACCGCCGCCGTCCGCGACCTCCAGCAGGCCGTGCGGCTCCAGCCAAACTTCCCTGAGGCCCACTACTGGCTTGGCCGGGCCCTCTACGCCCAGGACCGCCTCCAGAGCGCCCTCGACTCGTTCCGCCGCGCCTTCGCCCTCAACCCCAACTACGCCGAGGCGATCTACTACAGCGGCCGCGCCGCCGAGGACCTTGGCCTGCGCACCGATGCGATCACCGCCTACCAGACCGTGATCCAGCTCGATAGCGGCGGCGAGTGGGGCCAGCTCGCCCAGGCCCAGCTCGACGAGCTCGGCTAACCGGCTCGCCACCACCGCGCCACCGCCACGCCGGGAGAAAACCGTTATACGCTGTGTGCCCCGAACTTGCGCCCGGCCTGCATCGCCGTGGTAGCGCGCCGATGCTACATTCCCTCAATACCGCCCTGCGCGCCGTGCCTGTATGGTGGACCACGCGATGACGACGATCCAGCAGTACCGCCTCGCCCTCCAGATCTTTCAGGCCAACAGGCTGCGCCGCGACTACCGCGACCTCGCCGAGGTGCCGCAGTACGAGCCGGTCGGGGCGTTTTTCTTCGACGAGATGTACGGCCCGCGCGACTTCGCCGACCGCGACGCCCAGGGGAAGCGGCTGCAGCACTTCCTCCACCTCGTGCCCGGCGTCCACCTGCGCGACGTCGAGGAGGTGCTGGAGCTGCTTGAGCTGACCTACCGGCTCGACGATGGCCTCGCCCACATAATGTTTGGGCGCGCCGTCGGCGTCGGCTTCGACGAGCCGACCTACGAGTGGCTTTACCGCGAGGCCGACAACTACGACGAGCGGCTGCGCCAGCTCAGGCTGGTCGACAACAGCCTGCGCAATGTGTTCCGCCTGTCGCGCTCCGGCCTGCTCGGCCTGGCCCTGCACCGCTCGCGCCTCGTCGCCCGCCTGGTCGGCATCGAGGTGGTGCACGACTTTCTGACCAAAGGGTACGACGCCCTGCGCCCCGTGAGCCAGATCGACACATTCGCCGATACGATCTACAATCGGGAGCTACAACGGCTGAACCGGATCTACGGCAAGACATGCGGCGACGGGTGACCGGCGATGTGCCGGGGGGAGGTAAACCCCCGGCCAGCCCGGCCCGCCGCCGGCGAGGCGAGCGATGGGCAAGCTTGAGGCACTGCTCCCGCCAATGATCGAGATCCCCCCGGGCCCGGCGCTGCTCGGCACCCCCGAGCGCGAGCTGAGTGGGCTGGCGAAGCGCTACGGCGGCACGCGCGAAAGCTACCGCGAGGAGTCGCCGCAGCACCAGCTCCTCCTCGACGCCTTCGCAATCGCGGCGGTCCCCGTGACCGTCGCGCTGTACGCTGCCTTCGTCGCCGACGGGGGAGCCGCGCCGCCCCTCGCCTGGCGTGGGGCCCTGCCGCCGGCCAGGCGGCTCGACCACCCGACGAGCGACGTAAGCTGGAGCGAGGCCGGCGCCTTCTGTCGCTGGCTGGCCGGGCGCACCGGTGTGGCCTTCCGGCTGCCCAGCGAGGCCGAGTGGGAGCGGGCCGCCCGCGGCACGGACGGGCGTGCTTTTCCCTGGGGCGACAGCTTCGAGGAGGGGCGCGCGAACACGCGCGAGGGCGGGGCGGCCGGCACCACGCCCGTGGGCACCTTCCCCGCGGGGGCCAGCCCCTGCGGGGCCCTGGACATGGCCGGCAATGTGTGGGAGTGGACGGCATCGATCGATGGCCCCTACCCGTACCGCCCCGAGGACGGGCGCGAGGGCGCGGGCCCCGGGCGGCGCATCCTGCGCGGGGGGTGCTACGCCAACCCCCACGGCTTCGCCCGCTGCGCCTGCCGCTTCCGGCTCGCGCCGCACACGCGCAACGAGTTCACCGGCTTTCGGCTCGCCGCCGGCCGGGGGAGGAGCACACCATGACCGTCAAGTACACGCGCTGGCTGCGCTCGTACGTCGGCCACCAGCGCATCCTGCAGGTGCGGGCCAGTGGCTTCGCCCGCGACGAGCACGGCGCCATTCTGCTGTGCCGGCGCGCCGACGTGATGCTCTGGGATGTGCCCGGCGGCACGATCGGCCTTGACGAGATCCCGGCTCGCGGCATGACCCGCGAGGTCCGCGAGGAGACCGGCCTCGTGCTCGCGGCCGACCGGCTGATCGGCGTCTACGGCGGCCCCGACTTCCACTGGACCTACCCGAACGGCGACCAGGCCCAGATCCTGGCCATGTTCTTCGCGACCAGGATCGTCGGCGGGGAGCTGAAGCGCTCCGGCCACGAGAATGTCAACGTCGCCTTTTTCCCCCCCGACCAGCTGCCGCCCCTGGTGCCCCGCACCAAGCGCATGATCGCCGACGCCCTCGCCGGCCGCACCGAGGCCAGCTTCGACCACTGAGGCCGCCCGTCAGCGGCCGAGCACATACTGCATCGGCGCGGCCTGCCGGGCCATCCCCTTGAGCTCCAGCATCGCCAGGGCCGCGGCGGCCTCGGCGGCGGACAGGCGCGCCGCGCGGGCCAGCTCGTCGGCGTGGCAGGGCTCGTAGCCGAGCAGCTCGTACACCCGGGCCTCGGCCGGGTCGGCGGGGAGCTCGGCCCTGGCCTCGCGCTGGGCGCTCGCGGCGTCGAGATCGAGCGCGGCCAGGATCTCCTCCGCGCTCGTCACCAGCTGCGCCCCCGCCCGGATAAGCCGGTGGGCCCCGGCGCTCTGGCGCGAGAAGATATGGCCCGGCACCGCGAACACGTCGCGCCCCTGGTCGAGGGCGAACTCGACCGTGATCAGGGAGCCGCTGCGCTCGCCCGCTTCGACCACCACCGTGCCGAGGCTGAGGCCGGCGATGATCCGGTTGCGCGGCGGAAAGTTGGCCGGCGCCGGCACCGTACCAAGCGGATAATCGCTGATGATCGCGCCTTGAGCCGCGATCTGCTCGGCCAGCCGGCGGTGCCGGCCCGGGTACGGCTGGTCGACGCCCGAGCCGAGCACGGCCAGCGTCCGCCCGCCGGCCTCAAGGGCGGCCTGGTGGGCCGCCCCATCGATGCCGAGGGCCATCCCGCTGACCACCGTCACCCCCGCCTCGGCCAGGTCGCGCACGATCCGCAGCGTGGCCTCACGGCCGTAGCTGGTCGGCGTGCGCGTGCCGACCACGGCGACCGCCCACTCGTCGGTTGGCAGGAGCGCGCCGCGCAGGTAGAGCAGGGGCGGCGGTGCGGGGGCCGCGCGCAGCAGGCGCGGGTAGGCGGCGTCCTCGACGGTGAGCAGGTTAGCCCCGGCAGCGGCCACCCGCGCCAGCTCGGCGTCGAGGTCGAGCTCGCGCTGGGCGACGGCAAGGGCTGCGCTGCTGCGCGCGTCGAGCCCTGCGGCGGCCATGTCGAAGGCGTCGGCGCGCCAGGCTGCCTCGGCCGAGCCGCAGCGCTCGATCAGCCGGGCCAGGCGAGCGGGCCCGATGCCAGGCACCAGGTTGAACCCGAGGTAGAAGCGGGTGTGCGAGGGATCCATGGCGACTTGGCGCCGGCGGCGACTCGGCGCCCCCGACGATGCGGTATCATAGGCCTGCGACAAGTGGCGAAGCGTGCGGGCCGCCGGCACCATGCGGCGGCGCCCCCTTCCTTGTATTCATACCGCCCAGGCGCACACCAAGATACGCCCGGAGCATCCCATGGCAGAGCGGCCCGCGCCCCTGGTGGCGATCATCACGCTGAACTGGAACCGCAAGGACGACACGCTCGACTTCCTGGCCTCCTGCGCCGGGCTGCGCTACCCGCGCCTGCGCACGATCGTCGTCGATAACGCGTCGAGCGACGGCTCGCCCGCGGCGATCACAGCCGCCTTCCCCGATATCGAGCAGATTGTCAACGAGGCCAACCTGGGCTTTTCGGGCGGGATGAACGTTGGCCTGCGCCACGCCCTCGCCACCGGCGCCGACTATGTCTTTCTGGCCAACAACGACACCACCCTCGCCCCTGACGCCCTGGGCTGGCTGGTGGCGGCGGCCGAGCAGCATGGCGCCGGCATCGTCGCCCCCGCGATCTACTACACGGCGGCCCCGCACCGGATCTGGTGGCTGGGCGGGCGGCTGCGCCCGCTCCTGCTGGAGGTGCGCCGCTACGAGCGCGTGCCCGCCCGCCACGACCCGCAGCCGTTCGCGGTCGACTTCGTCACCGGCTGCGGCATGCTCGCCAGCCGGGACACCCTTGAGCGGGTCGGCCTGCTCGACGAGCGCTTCTTTATGTACTACGAGGACACCGACTACTGCCTGCGCGCCCACCGGCTCGGCGTGAAGGTGCTGGTCGAGCCGCGCGCCGCGATGTACCATAAGGTGGCTCAGTCGTCCGGCGGCAGCGACTCGCCCAACGAGCGCTACCACATGGCCCGCAGCAGCGTCCAGTACTTCCGCAAGCACGCCCGGCCCTGGCAGTGGCCCCTGGTCTGGCCCTACCGGGCCGGCAGCGCGCTGCGCCACCTCCTGCGCCTGGCCCGCCGCCGCCGCCTCGACGCCGCCCGGGCCTACCTGCGCGGCCTGCGCGACGGGGCCCGCGTGTAGCCGCCCCGCGCCGCCGAACGCTTGGCGGGGGCCATGCCCCTCGTTGTGGCCCGCCGCCACCGCCGTAGCACCCGGTGATCCATGCGCATCGCGATGGTTGTGTTCAACGCCGTCGGCAAGGGCACCTACTGGCGGGCCTTCCACCTGGCCCGCTGCCTGACTGCGCGCGGCCACCGCATAACGCTGGTCGCTATGGCGCCACGGCGCACCGCCCGCTTCGGCTGGCGGGTCGAGCAGGGCGTCGCCGTCGTAGCCGCGCCCGACCTGCTCTGGGGTGCGCTGCGCTCCGGCTGGGACCCGTACGCCGCCCTGGCCCGGGCCCTCTGGCTGCTGCCGCACCACTACGACGTCGTCCACGCCTTCGAGTGCCGGCCCGCCGTGCTCCTGCCCGCCCTCGCCGCCGCCAACCGCCCGCCGGCTCGCCTCGTCACGGACTGGTGCGACTGGTTCGGCGCCGGCGGCTCGGTCGAGGAGCGGCCCGGCCGCCTGACCCGCGCCGTGCTCCGCCCTGTCGAAACCTTCTTCGAGGAGCGCTTCCGCCGCCTCGCCGCCGGCACCACCGTGATCTGCACCACCCTGCGCGCCAAGGCCCGCGCCCTCGGCGTGCCGGAAGAGCGCATCCTCGACCTGCGCGATGGCGCCGACGTCGACGCGATCCGCCCGGGCGACCGCGCCGCCGCCCGCGCGGCCCTCGGCCTGCCGCCCGCAGCGCCCATCGTCGGCTACGTCGGCCAGATCTTCCCGCGCGACGCCCGGCTCATGGCCGACGCCTTCGCCGCCCTGCGCGCCGCCCGCCCCGACGCCCGCCTCCTGCTGATCGGCCACGTCAACCAGGCGGTCGAGCGGCTCCTGGTCGACCCCGCGGGCGTGCTCCGCAGCGGCCCCGTGCCATACGACACCCTCGGCCGCTACCTCGCCGCCTGCGACATCTGCTGGCTCCCCCTGCGCGACAGCGGCGCCAACCGCGGGCGCTGGCCGCTCAAGCTCAACGACTACATGGCCGCCGGCCGGGCCACAGCCGCCACCGCCGTCGGCGATGTGGCCGCGGTGCTCACGCACTACCCCGTCGGCCTGCTCGCCCGCGACGAGCCGGCCGACCTCGCGCGGGCGGCCCTGGCCCTGCTCGACGACGCCCCCCGCCGCGCCGCGATGGAGCGCGCCGCCCGCCGCGCCGCCGAGACGGCGTTCGACTGGCGGCTGCGCGCGGCCGACCTGGAGTCGTTCTACCGCGCCCTGGGCGCGCAGGAGTGAGCTATGATGTGGGCGCTCCGAAAGCTGCGCCGCATGCGCCTGAACCGCCGCACCCGCCGCGAGGTCGCCCGGCTGGCCCTGTTCCACCTCGACCAGCTGCGGCGCTACGCCAGCCCGCGCAAGCTGGCGAACCTGGCCCTGGCCAAGTTGGAGCGCCAGCTGCGCCGGAGCGACGTCCGCGCCATGCCGTACCGCTACCGGATCGAGCCGGTCGGGGGCTGCAACCTGCGCTGCCCCGCCTGCTCGGCCGGGCTGCGCCGGCTCGGCCGCCCCGCCGGCCTGATGTCGCTCGACCACTTCCGCGCTGTGATCGACCAGATCGCGCCCTTCGCGCTCCAGGCCGAGCTGTACAACTACGGCGAGCCGCTGCTGCACCCCCAGATCGTCGAGATGGTGCGCTACGCCCAGGGGCGCGGCGTGGCCATGCGGCTCAGCAGCCACCTGAACAACCTGTCCCGCGCCCAGGCCGCCGGCCTGATCGAGGCCGGCCTGAGCCATATCCTCGTCGCGATCGACGGCGCCACCCAGGAGGTGTACGCCCAGTATCGGCGCGGCGGAAGCCTGGAGCGGGTGTTGGCGAACCTGCGCATGCTGGCCGAGGAGCGGGCCCGCCGCCGCAGCTTCTACCCGTTCATCAGCGTGCGCGTCCTCGTCCACCGCGGCAACGAGCACCAGATCGACGCAATCCGCGAGCTCGCCCACGCCAGCGGCGCCGACACCTTCACCACCGGCCAGCTTTACTTCGACACCACCGACCCGGCCCAGGTAGGGCGCTGGCTGCCGGGCGACCGCGTCCGGGCCAGCTACGGCTTCAGCGGGCAGCACCGCGACGAGCGGGCCTGCGCCGAGCTGTGGGAGCACATGGCGATCAACTGGGACGGCGGGGTGTCGCCGTGCTGCTGGTTCAGCGACGCAGGGCACGTCTTCGCCGACGGCACGGCGGCGCCGCTGCCCGCGATCTGGCGCGGGCCGGCCTTTTCCGCCGCCCGCCGCGTCTTCGGCGCCGGCCCGCAAGCGGGTGACCCGCGCACCACCTGCGCGGCCTGCCGCGGCCGCCCGCTCTTTCTAAGTGGCCAGATGGAGACGTAAGCGCGGGGGCGCGGCGGGGCACAGCGGCGGAGCGCCACATGCCGAGCGCAGGTGCGGCAAAGCTGGAGGAGCCTATGCAGATCCCGCAGATGCGGCCCTGGCTGGGCGAGGCGGAGCAGGCGGCGGCGGCCCGGGCGATCGCCGAGGGCTGGGTGAGCGAGGGGCCGCGCGCAGCCGAGCTGAGCGCGCGGCTCAACGCCCTGATCGGCGCGCCATACGGCGTCTTCGCCCCAAACGGCACCCTGGCCCTCTACCTCGCGCTGCTCGCCGCCGGCGTCGGCCCGGGCGACGAGGTGATCGTGCCGGACACCACCTTTATCGCCACGGCCAACGCGGTGGTCTTCGCCGGCGCCACCCCCGTCTTCGTCGACGTCGAGCCGGACACCTTCCAGATCGACCCGGCCGCCTGCGCTGCCGCGATCACGCCGCGCACTCGGGCGATCATGCCGGCGCACCTGTTCGGCCTGGCGGCCGAGATGGACGCCCTGCTCGCTCTGGCCGAACAGCGCGGCCTGCTGGTGATCGAGGACGCGGCCCAGGCGATCGGCGTGCGCTACCGGGGCCGGCACCTGGGCGGGCTCGGCCAGCTCGGCTGCTTCTCCTTTTTCGCCGACAAGACGATCACCACCGGCGAGGGCGGCTACGTCGTCTGCCGCGACGCGGCCACCTACGAGCGGCTGCGTCTGCTCCGCAACCAGGGCCGGATCGACCGCGGCTCCTTCGTCCACCCGGCCATCGGCACGAACCTGCGCATCACCGACGTCCAGGCCGCGATCGGCCTGGCCCAGCTCGACCGGCTCGACACGATCATGGCCCGCAAGAACAATCTGCTGGCCCGCTATGCCGAGGGACTGCGCAGCCTCGGCCAGGCGCGCCTGCTAATGCCGCCCGGCCACGTCGCCGCCGTTCCCTTCCGCGCTGTGCTGCTGGCCGAGCGGGCCGAGGCCCTGATGGCCCACCTCCAGCGGCGCGGCGTCCAGCCGCGGGCCTTCTTCTTCCCGCTCCACCGCCAGCCCTGCTTCGCCCACCTCGACCGGAGCCGCGGCGGCCCCCTCCACCTCGACGACGCCCGCTTCCCCAACGCCGTTGACGGCGCCGGGCGCGGCGTCCTGCTGCCGATCTTCCCCGAGCTCACCCACGCCGAGGTCGACTATATCTGCGCCGCCGTGCGCGAGTTCTACGCCGCCTGAGGGGCCCCGGGAGAGCTCCCGGTGGCCTTCGGGCCTACTTGGCCTCTTCGTCGCTCACGGGCAGGGTGGCGATGGCGACGGCGGACAGGACGTAGCACAGGGCCGCGGCGGCGATGGCCGGGCCGAACGAGCCAGTCTGGGCCCGCACCAGTCCGGCGAGGGCGGCGCTGGCGGCCCAGCCGCCGGCCCAAAGCACGCTCATAATGCTCATCGCCATCCCGCGCTGGCGCGGCGGCGTGGCCCGCATCACCAGGGCGTCGTTCATCGGGTAGCTGGCGGCGACGAACAGGCCGCGCAGAAAGAAGCCGGCGGCGGCCGGCAGAAGCGCCGGCGTGAGCATGAGCAGCATCGCCGGCACCGCCCCGAGGCGCAGCAGGGCGGCCCCGCGCCGCAGGCCGACCCGCCCCGTCACGGGTGCGCCGAGCAGGGCCCCAAGCCCCGCGCCCAGGGCGGCCACCGCGAGGGCCACGCCGACCGCCGCGTCGGAAAGGGCGAACGTTTCGCGGAAGAACAGGTTCTGGAAGGGCAGGATGCAGCCGCCCGCAATGCCGAGTAGCAGCGCCGCCAGGGCGAAGCGCAGCAGGCGCGTGGTCGGCAGCCGGCGCTCGGGCGCAGCCTCGCCCGCGGGGCCCACCCGCGGCTCGGGAAGCGCCGCCAGCGGGCCGAGCACCGGCAGCAGCGCCGCCACCCCCAGCGCCACCACCGCGGCCAGGGCCAGCCGATAGGCGTCCGTGCTCTGCGCAGCAACCCCCGCCGCGGCGGCCGCCAGCCCGGGCAGCATGCCGCCGAGCACGCTGCCGAGCAGGCCGATGATCAAGGTGGCCGAGGCGTTCATGCCGAGCACCGCGGCGCGCTGGCGGTCGGGGGTGACGTTGATCAGCAGCGGCGTGACCGCCGTCGCGGCGAGCAGGTAGGCCGCGCCCACCACGAACTGGGCCCCGACCAGGGCCGGCAGTGCGGTGGCCTGAAGCAGCATCACCCACCCGGCCGCGAACAGCACCACCCCGATCACGAGCGCCCGCTGCGGCCCGAGCCGGTCGATCAGCACCCCGATCGGCAGGCCCATTAGCATGCCCGCCGCCCGGGCGACGGTCGAGAGCAGGCCGGCGGTGTCGGCGCCGTACCCCAGGCTGACGAGATAAAAGTTGAACAACAGGTCGGCGATGCTCAGGGCCAGCCCGAAGATCAGGCTATGCAGCAGGATGCGCCAGACGGGCTGGCTGTAACGGGCGCGGGCGGCGCGGGCGACGGGGGCCATACATGCTCCACTAACCGGATTTTGACAACAGTTTCAGCGTACCACAGGCCGCGGCGCCGGGCCATCGGCACTTCGGCGGAGCCCGCCCGGGCGGATGTTGCACGCCCCGCAGGGGTTGGGTTATACTGCGAAATGGCCCCGCGCGCACGCAGCGACGGCCGGCCGCCCCGCCTGATCAGGAGCAACACCACCTATGGAACGCGTACGGGCCCACGTGCTGATCTCTGGCCAGGTCCAGGGGGTCAACTTTCGCGCCTACACCCGTGACCGGGCCCGCGAGGCCAGGGTCGAGGGCTGGGTGCGCAACCTGAGCGACGGCCGGGTCGAGGCCGTGTTCGAGGGCAGCCGCTCCGCGGTGCAGCGCCTCGTCAGCTGGTGCTACAGCGGCCCCACCCACGCCCAGGTCGAAAAGGTCGAGGTGGCCTGGGAAGAGCCCACGGGCAAGGAAGGCACCTTCAGCATCGCCTGGTAACCGGACCTTAACCTCCCCGTCCGCCTCCGCGCGCAACTTCAACGGCGCCGCGTCCGTCTGACACACTAGGATCCTTCCCGCGAAAGGACGCGCCGATGCGCAGGCCCTCGCTGAAACTGATCACCAGCGCCCTAATCACGCTGGGCATCCTGGTGCTTGCCTTTCTCAATCGCGCCTGGATCGTCGAGGCCTTCGGCCTCCTCGACGACGCCAGGCCGGGCTGGCTCGTCGCCGCGTTCGTGCTGATCTGTCTGAGCTACCTGCTGAGCTCGCAGGTGTTCAACGTGGTGCTGCGATCCCTCGGCTATCGCATGAGCGCGCTGCGCTTGTGGGCAACCGCCCTGGTCGCGATTGTGATCAGCCAGTCGGTGCCCGCGGGCGGCGTGGGCAGCTACGCCTTTCTGATGAGCAACTTTAACCGCCGCGGCATCTCGCAGGGCCAGTCGGCCCTGATCGCCTCGCTGGAAACCCTGAGCTACGCCGTAGCGATGCTGCTGATCTTCTCCTTCAGCCTGGTCTACCTGGCCGTGCTAGGCGGCACCACCGGCGGGGCCAGCTATCTGGCCGGGGCGGTGGCCGTGGCCGTGATCGGCGGCGCGATCTTTGTGCTGACTCGCGCCGAGGCCACCCTCCACCGCTGGGTCGCCCAGGCCGAGCGGCTGGGCGGGCGGCTCCTCGGCCGCCCCTGGCACGGCGACTGGGCCGAGCGCGCCGTGGCCGAGCTGGTCCAGGGCCGGGCCCTGCTGGCCAGCCGCCGCCGCGACGTCGTCCTGCTCGTGCTCATCCAGCTTTGCGCCCTCAGCGGCCACAGCCTGGCGATGCTGCTCGTGCTCTACGGCCTCGGCGTCAGCACCTCGTTCGCCGTGGTGCTCACCGCCTTCGGCATCGCCCTCGTCACCTCCACCTTCAATGTGCTCCCCGGCGGCGGCGGCACCGTCGAGGCCGCCCTCGTCGCCGTGCTCACCCAGCTCGGCGTCGGCCCGGCGGCCGTCCCCGCCGCGATCATCTTCCGCCTGTTCAACTTCTGGCTCCTCGCCCCCGTCGCCGCCGGCGCCTACCACTGGCTTATGCACGAGCGCGTCAGCCCCATGCTCTCCGCCCACATCCGCGCCGAGTAGCCCGCGCCGGCTGGCGCGGAGGCGCGGAGGGCGCGGAGATGCCGTTTGGGCTGTAGCACAACGCCGTACCACCACAGTGATGGTACGGCGTTCTTGTATGAGCCCTTCCGAATCCCCTGCGCCGCCGCGCCTCTGCGCTCCGTTCGCCTCCGCGGTTAGTCCGCGGCCGCCGGGGACGGGTCGCGGTCGCCGCGGCGGAACCAGCGCGTCCACTCGCGGTGCTCCCAGACGACGAGGAGCTGCGCGGCATTGAAGATCGAGGAGTAGGTGCCGGACACGAGGCCGACGAGCATGATCGCCACGAAGTTGCGGATCGTGTCGCCGCCGAACAGCAGCAGCGCCGTCAGGGTGAACAAGGTCGTCAGCTGGGTGTTGATCGAGCGCGGCAGCGTCTGGACGACGCTGTGGTTGACGATGTCGTCGAAGTTCTCGCCCGGGCGCCGGCCGATCAGGTTCTCGCGGATGCGGTCGAAGACCACGATCGTATCGTGGACCGAGAAGCTCAGGATGGTGAGCAGCGCGGTCAGGAACAGGGCGTCGACCTCGAAGCGCGGGTTGAAGGCGCTGAGGATCGCGGCCACGCCGAGCACCAGGATCACGTCGTGGAGCATGGCCAGGATGGCGCATATGCCGTAGCGGAGCGGGTGCGGCGCCTTGCGGAAGGCCCAGGTCAGGTAGAGCAGGATGATCAGCGACGCGCCGGCCACGGCGATGATCGCGCTGCGCGTGCTTTCCTGGCTGACCGTCGGGCCGACGCTGGTCAGGCTTTCGCGCGTCACCTGGCCGATCTCGCTCTGGAGCGCGTTGATCACCGCCTCCGATTCGGCGTTCGGGTCGGTTGCGCTCAGGGGGCGGGTGCGGACCAGGGCCTCGGCGACGGGCGCGCCGCCGACCTCGACCTGGCTCATCTGGACGTTGGGGTTATCAAAGCCGTTGGCGGCGAAGACCTGCTCGACCTGGTCGCTGGTCACCTCGCCGGGGGCCTTGTCGTTGAAGCGCAGCTCCCAGAGCGCGCCGCCGCTGAAGTCGATGCTGGGTCGCAGGCCGACCTGGAAGCGGCCCGTGGTGATCAGCGGGTGCAGCAGCAGAAAGTACAGGCCCGGCAAGATCAGCAGCAGCGAGATGGCGAACCACCAGTAGCGGCGGCTAACAAGATGCTCCATCGCGGTGTCGTCTCCTAGAGTGCCTCGGCGCGGGGCGCCGAATCAGCAACGGGCGAGCGGCGGTCGATGCCGAACAGCCAGGCGTTGCGCTCGTTGAACAGGGGTGCGGCGAGGCGCAGAAAGGTGCGGGTGACCACCACCGCGGTGAACAGGCTGATGATCACGCCGAGCCCGAGGGTCAGCGCGAAGCCCTGGATGATGCTCACGCCGAAGCTGCTGCCGAAGAAGAACAGCACCGTGCTGGCGATAAGGGTCGAGGCGCTCGAGTCGCGGATGGCCGGCCAGCTTTCCTCGAAGCCGAGCTCAAGGGCCGAGCGGATGTCGCGGCCGCGGCGGTACTCCTCGCGCAGGCGGGCGAAGATCAGTACGTTCGCGTCCACGGCGAGGCCGATCGAAAGGATGAAGCCCGCGATGCCGGGCAGGGTCAGGGTGATCGGGATGAGTCGGTAGATCGCAAAGCTGATCACAGTGTAGATCAGCAGGGCCAGGGTGGCGAGCACGCCGGGCAGCCGGTAGAACAGGATCATGAAGGCCGCCACCACCGACAGCCCGGCAATGCCGGCGACGACGCTGGCGTTCACGCTTTCCTGGCCCAGGGTCGCCGTGATCGTGCGGCTCGTCTCCACCACCAGCGGCACGGGCAAGGCGCCGTACTTGAGCTGGTTGAGGATGCTGTTGCGGTCGGCCTCGCTGTTCGTCTCGATCACGCCGGAGCCATCGGGGAGCTGGGCGTTGATCACCGGGCAGCTGACCACCTTGTTGTCGAGCACAATGCACATCGGCTGGCCGACGTTGCTGGCCGTGAACTGGGCCAGGGCCGTGGCCGACTCGCCGCGGAAGGCGAAGGAGACGGCCGGCCGCGAGCCGACCGTGCCGCCCTGCGAGAAGGCCGGCTGGACCTGGGTGGTGTCGAGGTCGGCGCCGTCGGTGATGCTGGTGAAGACCGGGCCGAGCACCGAGGTGTCGGTGATCGCCTGCGTCTCGGGCAGGGTAGGCTCGGGGCTGTTGGTGGTGCGGACAACCTGGCCCTGGTTCAAGTACTGGCCCTGCGGGTCGATAAACTCGAGCCGGCCGGTGCCGCGCAGCGTCTCGACCGCCTGGTCGGGGTTGTCGACGCCGGGCAGCTCGACGATAATCCGGTCGTCGCCGGCAAGCTGGACCACCGTCTCGCCGACGCCGAGGGCGTTGACGCGGCGCTCGATCACACCGCGGGCGACCTCCATCGCCTCGCGGGTGGCGCTGGCATCGTTGGAGCGCAGGAGCACCTGGATGCCGCCCTGGAGGTCGAGGCCCTGGCGGATGCTGACATCGCGGCCGAGGACGTTCTGGCTCGGGTCGAGGTTGACCCACAGCCCGAGCGCGGACACGACGGCGATCAGGAGAAGGGCGTATAGTTCACGGCTACGCACGGCGGTGGCTTGCTCCTTGATGAGGTGCGGCAGGCGGCGGAAACCCGCGCATGATAGGCCGACTCTATCTTTACGTCAAGCGCAGAGACGCCACGGCGTGGCGTCTCCGGGGGCGCGGCGGGCGCTGGTTACTGGCCGGCGGCGCGCAGGGCGGCGTCGATCGCCGGGATCAGGCCGTTCGCGTCGACGAGCTGGCCGTTCACGCTGAAGGTGGGCGTGGCCTGGGCGCCCGCGGCGATCGCGGCCTCACCGGCGGCGACCACGGCGGCGTTGTGGGTGCCCGCGCTCATGCAGCTGTTGAAGGCGTTGCGGTCGAGGCCGATCTGGCCGGCGTACCCGCTAAACGTGTTCGTCGGCGAGCCGAGCTGGGCCCACTGCGCCTGGTTGACGAACAGCATGTCGTGCATCTCCCAGTACTTGGCCGGGCTCTGGTCGGCCGCGCAGCGGGCGGCCTCGGCGGCGGGCACCGCGTTGGGGTGGACGTCGAGCGGGAACTCGTGGTAGATGAACTGGATCTTGCCGGTGTCGATATAATCGCGGGCGACCAGCGGGGCCAGGTTTTTGTTGTAGAAGGCGCAGGCCGGGCACTGGAAGTCCTCGAACGCGACCACCTTCACCGGGGCCTCGGGGCTGCCCTTGTAGAAGAAGCCGTCCTCGGTGGTGCCGACGGGGGCGGTCACCGGGGTGATCGCCGTGTTGGTGTTGCGCAGCACCATCGTCGCCAGCGCACCCACGCCGACCAGCAGCACGGCGCCGATCACGATGTAGAAAATGGTCAGATTGTTCCGCTTGCGGGCCTCGACCTTCCGGCCGCGCTGGCTCTGGACACTCATGGGGCAAACTCCTCTGCGACGCGCCATGCCGGCGCACTGTTACACTGGGTGAGACCGGCTGCGGGGGCACCGGTGATACCCTACGCCAGCCGCCTTACGGCAGCATAACGACGGCATTATATCGGGGTGCGCAGGGGGCGTCAAACCGGATGAGCGAGCGCTCATCCGCTACGGGCACGGGCGGCGGGCGGCGGCCCTGAGCAGCAGAAACAGGCCGTAGAGCACGGCGACCACCCCGTACTCCAGCGCGGCCACATGCGCAACTTCGTGGAGATGCCGCAACCGGCCCCGGCGCGCGTACACGGCAACGGCGCCGGCGAGCCATGTGGCGCCAAGAACGGCGCGCGCCCGGCGCGACAGGCCGAGGCCGTTGGCCTGGGCGGCGAGGGCCGTGCCCATGAAGCCAAAGGCGAACATCGGCGCGAGGCCGTTGCGGTTCATGAGCGCGGTGACGAGGGAGTGGGGCAGCACCATCAGCTCCAGGGCCGCGCCCCAGCGTCGATCCAGGTGGGCCTTGTTGAACAGCAGCGACGACTGGATGAGCAGCAGCAGGGTGTGGTACAGCCCCGCCAGGTGGGCCGGCCGCGGCTCCATCGGGTGGTACCAGAAGGTGTAGACCACGGCCCAGCTAAAGACGTAGCCGTGGTAGCGCCGGACGATGGCGACAAAGGCCGGGTCGAGCCGCGGCCGACGGCTGCCGAACAGCAGGCCGCGCCGGGGCGCCTCCAGGGCCAACGTCATCATCAGCAAAAAAGCTACCGAGCCGAGGGCGCTGCCCTCGGGCACGTCGGGGGCGAGGCCGTCGTAGAAGCGCCGGGTCTGGGCGTAGTGGAGGGCCACCCCGGCCGCGTTGACGCCGAGGGCGGCGTAGTTGAGCGGGCGCAGGCTGGCGCTGTAGCCCGGCCGGCGGCGCTGGGCCGCGTAGATGCAGCCCCACAGGGCGAGCTGGTGCAGACCGTAGCCGGCCCACGCGCTGAGCCGGGCGGCGCCGGTCGGGGTGCGCGAAACCCAGCGGTAGTCGCCCGCCCGTCCGCTGTGCGGCGCGTAGGGCACGCGCAGGCCCCGCGCGCCCCAGCCCAGGAGGCCGACGGCGGCAAGGCAGGCCCCGGCGGCGGGGAGCAGCAGGCGGGTGGCGTCGAGGCCGGCGGCCCGGCGGACGATGGTGGCAAGGGAAGGCACGGCGGCCCCGATACAACGTAGAGGGAGAGTGTCGAACGCAGCGCGTCGGAGGGGGGCGCACGCCCACCCAGGGCGAGATGGCGCCGCATCTTTAGCGGGCGCCCGCCGGCCCTACGATTCTTCGAGCCGGTCGAGGGCGGCGACCCAGGCGTCGAGCGCGACGCCGGCGAGGGCGGCGGCGCCGGCGGCGGCCAGGCCGGCGGGGAGGGCGTTCCGCCGGCCCGCGCCCGCCGCCGCGCACAGGGCGCCGGCGAGGCCGACGGCGACCAGCCCCGGGGCGGGGCGGCGGCCGCGGCGCAGATCGAGCCAGAACATGGCCGCCACGGGGTTCAGCAGGGCGGCGCCGGCGATAGCCCAGCTACGGCGTGTGTCCATAGTTCACCCGGCGGTCTTTGTTTTCACTTCCAGCCGCCGACGACGTCGAAGATCGCCCGGTCGTGGAGCGGGTTGGGCACCGTGGACTCGGGCTGGCCCAAAAGGTACTCGGCCATCTCGTTGAAGGGCCGCACGCAGTCCGCCTTGCCCTCGCCCTCCATCTCGAACATGGTTTTGCCGGCGAGGCGCGAGCGGCGGATCAGGTCGTGGTAGGGCACCCGGCCGATGATCTTGGTGCCGACCGTGTCGACGAACTGCTCCAGCAGGCTGGTGCCGCCGAACTCGGGGTCGACCCGGTTGGCGATCAGGCCGGCCATCGTCACCTTGTGGCGCTGGCTTTTCTGTGCGATCGCGAGGCACAGCCGGTTGGCGGCGAAGATGCTGTCGAAGTCGTTGCAGGCGATGATCAGGCCGTAGTCGGCGTAGTTGAGCGGGGCCGAGAAGCCGCCGCAGACCACGTCGCCCAGCACGTCGAACAAAATTACGTCGTAGCGGTGGTACAGCCCGAACTCCTTCAGCAGCTTGACCGTTTCGCCCACGACATAGCCGCCGCAGCCGCTGCCCGCCGGCGGGCCGCCGGACTCCAGCGTGTCCACGCCGGCGAAGCCGGTCATGATCACGTCTTCCTTCTCGACATCCTCGATATGGAAGTCGACCTCGCCGAGCACGTCGATCACGGTGGGCTGGAGCATGCCGGTGAGCGGGAAGGTGCTGTCGTGCTTCGGGTCGCACCCGATCTGGAGCACCTTCGCGCCCTTGAGCGCCATCGCCGCCGACAGGTTGGCCGAGGTGGTCGACTTGCCGATCCCGCCTTTGCCGTAGACCGCCAGGATGAGAGACATTGGTAATCCTCCACATAGGTTTGGACAAGGGGACAAGGGGACAGGCGGGCGATCACCGTCGCGGTAGCGGCGAAGCTGCCTCCTTGCCCCCCCCTCCCCCCGCGAGCGGAGCGAGCGGTTCCCCCTGTCCTTGCATCGGGTCGAGCGGGCGGCCGAACTCCTCGGCGTAGACGGCGGCGTAGCGGGCCAGAGCCCGGTAGGCGTAGGGCGGCACGACGCGGCGCTCCATGCGGCCGTGGAGGTCGCGCACGAACTGGAGGTTGCGCAGCATCTTCATCTCGATCACGGAGCGGGCGAACTCAAGGCCCTTCGGCCCGCGCCGGCGCTGCAGAAAGCCGATCAGCCGGCGGATGGGCAGCGGCGGCCGCTTGCGCGGGCGGCGCAGCATACGCACATACTCGCTCACGCCCAGGAGCCGGTCGCCGGCCTCCGTAGGGGCGCGGAGCTCCAGCAGGTCGCGGATCAGGCCGAACAGCTCGTCGCCGGCGGCGGTGCGCACCATCGCCCACTGCCAGCGCTCCTCGGGGGGGAGGGGCGCGCCGAGGTAGCCGATCGTCAGGTCCGACAGGCCGTTCTGGTAGTCGAAGCAGCTCAGGCAGGCCGCCGGAAAGACGCCGCGCTCGCCGCCAAGGGCGCTCACGTCGAGGTCGACGTAGTTGATCGTTTCGACGTGGCCGTCCTCGTGCTTCATCCAAACCCGGAAGTCCTGCATGAACTCGTGGTGGACGATCGTCTGCGGCGACTTCGAGGCCACGGCCAGGAAGCGCATCAGGTCCGGGTAGGCTGTGTTGTCGGTGCAGGGGATGCCGATCACATACAGCCGCTCCAGCCCCAGCTCGGCCTCCAGGGCTCGCAGAGCGTGGACTTGGCAGCCGGTGCCGATAAAGGCGAGCCGCTTCAGCCCGCTGGCCCGCACCTCGTCCAGCACCTCCAGGTTGGGCGACAGGCAGGGCTTGTTGCCGGCGCTGGAGCGCACCTCGGCCGGCGTGCGGGCGAGGAACGGCTCGGGCGCCCAGCGCGTGCCGGGCGCCGCGCGGGTGGTGATCACGCCGTCGACGATCCCGCGCTCCAGCAGCGCCGCGCCGAGGGTGGTGACGATCCCGCTCCACTGGGCGTCCGGGTTGGGCGCGCGCACACGGGCCACGTGGATAGCGCGCGTGATCCCGAACAGCAGCTCGTCGCCGTCCTGGCGGTTGCGCCCGTGGAGCCGCAGCTCGATCTGCTCGTGCTGGTTCTGCACAAACACACAGGAGCGGGCCATCGCCGGGCGCAGCTCGCCCCCGCAGACGCCGCAGTCGCTGCACAGCTTCGGCCGGCCCTTCAGCCGCTCGGCCTGGGAGAGCAGGGTTATCTCGTGCAATGGGCGTGAGGTCGATGTCGGCATCGCGTGGCCTTAGACAATGCTGCGGAACAAACCTCCTACGCCCCCAGCTGCTCTTTCGCCGTCAGCAGCACGTCGCCGCTGATCTGGGCGATCCCGTGCTCGCGCGCGTACTTCTCGACGTTGCCGCGCACCCGCCCGCGCACAAAGAACGGCACCTTCTTCAGCATCGTCTCGGCGTCGGGGAGCCAGACCGGCTCGCCCGGGGAAGGGGAGACAAGGGGAGGTGGGGAAGGGGGGACGGCTGCGCCGCCGGCGAGCCCATCGGCAGCCGACAAAGCAGCGTTTGTCCCCTTGTCCCCCTGTGCCCCTGTGCCCTTGTCCCTTTCCTCCTCCGCATGCTCCAGCCCGGCGTCGCCGAACAGGTCGATCAGATGCTTCTCCATGCCGAGGGTGCAGGTGGTGTACACCTCGTCGGCAATGGTGTCGGCGCCGTCGAAGCCGAGAAAGGGCCGGTAGGCGAGCAGGTGGTTCTCGATGTGGGTGGGCGGGGCGATCACCATGCAGTTCAGGTCGTGCTTGCGGGCGGTGTGGCGCTCCATCTGGGTGCCGCAGATCAGCTCGGGGCGCAGCCCGGCGATCCGGGCGGCCACGGTCTGGAACTCGTCGGTGGCGAGGAACTGCTCGTCGCTGACGTAGCCCTGGAGCTGCTCGCGCACCCAGGCCGCCTCCTTGAGCAGGTAGGTGCCGGCGCCGGCCAGGGGCATGCCCAGCTCGTCGCGCAGAAACTTGGCCATGCCGACGGTGTGGGTAGCGTCGCCGAAGACAAAGGCCGACTTGCCGGAGAAGCTGTCCATGTCGGCTGTGCGGGCGAACCAGGGCACGGCCGAGGGCGCCGACATCCCATCGAGCGAAAACTCCGTGAGCGGCGGCAGCTTGACCGGCTTCGCACCCTTGCGGGCGCCGACCTCGTTCAGCCCCTCGACAAGGGCGTGGAGCCAGCGCAGGGTGGGCTGAACGCCGATCGGGGCCTCGTAAAGCGCGGGGGTGCCGAATTGGGCCTCCAGGTGCTCGGCGGCTCGGCGGCCGAGCTCGCGGTAGGGGGCGATGGTCAGCCAGGCGGCGGGGAGCCGGCGCAGGTCGCCCACATCGGCGCCCCAGGGGGCCACGACATTGATCTGCACGCCGAGCGTCTTGAGGATGCGGCGCAGGGCCGTCAGGTCGTGGCGGACGTGGAAGCCGAGCGAGGCCGGGCCGAGGATGTTGACGCTCGGCGCGTCGGTGAGCGGGTGGCCGACGGCGTAGCGCTTCACCAGGTCGGTGAACAGGCTTTCGGCGGCCACCACCTCCTGCATACGGTACGGGTTGGCGTCGTAGACGAACACATCGGCGTCGAGGCCGGCCGAGGCGGCCGCGATCTCCAGGTTCTCCTGGAGCAGAATGGTGCTGCAGGAGGCGACCACGACGATCAGCTCGGGGTGGAGCTTGGCCTCCACCTGGCGCAGCGTGTCCGGCAGGCGGATAGTGCCGCGGGCCAGGTCGGTGCCGCTGACCACGCTGGTGGTCATCGCCGGGAAGCTCGGCGTGCGCTCCAGCATGGTAAAGATCGTGTTCACGTAGTCGTCGCCCTGGGGGGCGTGAAAAACCGCGTGGACGTTGCGCATCGAGTTCATGACCCGGCCGACGCCGTGGTGGGCGGTGCCTTCGTACATCCAGTAGGCGAGGCGCATGGGGCGCTCCTAGCGTTGCGTCAGCGGAATGACATCCCCCGGCGCCGAGGGCATGAGGCCGGCGGTCCAGACCGGGTCGAGGCCGAGCGGGTCGAGCTGGGCGTGGCGGCGCAGGGCCTTGGTAAAGGCGTTGGCCAGGGCGTTGACGCCCGTCCAGCCGTGCATGGGCAGAAACGCGAACTCGGTGCCCCACTTGGCGACCACGCCGCGGCCGACGAGCGGGTTGGTGGTGATCATATTCGAGATCACCAGGTCGGGCTGCTCCTCGGCGATCGAGCGGAGCTGGCGGTCGAAGTTGGCCTGCTCGACGAGGCGCACGCCCTCCAGCCGCTCCAGCTCGCGGGCGTGGAAGCGCCGGTTGATCGCCGGGGTGGAGCACTCCAGGATCTCGGCGCCGGCGGCGCGGGCGAAGCGGGCTAGTGGCAGCTCCATCAGCGTGTCGGCGGCGAAAAAGATCTTTTTGCCCTTGAGCAGGTCGGTGTGCTCCCTGATCCGCTCCCAGGCCGCGGCCTCGCGGGCGCTCAGGTCGACCTTGAGATCGAAGTGGGCGGCCAGGTCCTCCCAGAAGGCCCGGTTGCCGTCGGGGCCGAAGGGGAAGAGGGAGGACAGCACCGTGCAGTCGCGCTCGTTGCGCAGCTGGCTGGCCGTCTTCGGCAGAAAGGGCTGGATGGGGGCGACGATCGTGCCAGGGCCGATCGGCGGCAGCTCGGCGAAGCGGTTGGCGGGCAGGAAGCCGGCCACCGGGATGCCGAGGCGGGCGGCCTCCAGGGCGAAGTCGTCGGCGACGGCGTCGTTGACCGAGCCGAGAAAGACGACGCGCTTGTCCTCGGGTGGGGCCACCGGGCAGAAGGGGATGAGCGCCTGGAGCACCGAGTCCTCGCTCTGAGCAAAGGTGTAGTCCAGGCCGGAGGCGGGCACGAACAGCACCGGCAGGTCGGGGGTGCTCAGCGAGTGGGCCAGGCCCTCGAACTCGACCTTCATCACCTCGGGGGTGCAGGAGGACAAGAGAAAGATCACCGAGGGCTTGTGCTCGCGCCGGATCTCCTCGATCTGGTGGGCGATCTCGGGCTGCGACGAGCTGAGGTCGGCCTCCTCCAGCAGCGAGACGGCGAAGCGCGGCCGGGCGAAGATCATCACGCCGAGGGTGTTTTGCAGCAGGTGGGCGCAGGTGTGGGTGCCCAGGATCAGGAAAAAGCTGTCCTTGATCTTTTGGTACAGCCAGCCGACGCTGACGAGGCCGCAGAACGAGTGGTACAGGCCGTCCTCGCGGATGAACTGGGCTTTGGGTGGCATACGGGATCTCCCTGGTTGCAGGCGGGGCGGCCCGGGCGCGGCGCGTCGTGCGGTAGTACAGATTAGGAACTACGGGATTCGATAGCAGTATAGCATGTAATGAAAATAATTGAAATATAAAAATATCTTGTGCAAGAGCCGTGCATATATGTCATTGATCACGCTGGTGGGGGTGCCAGCGGGGCTACGCGCCCCGGGCCCCCGTCAGGGGGCCTCTTGCCCCCTGTCCCCCAGTCCCTCTGTCCCCCAGTCCCCCTGTCCCCTACGTCCAGTCCTGCGGCTGGAGGAAGCGCGCGGTATCGGCCTCGGGGGTGCCGGGCTCGGGCGCGTGCTTGAACTCCCAGCGCACCAGGGGCGGCAGCGACATGAGGATTGCCTCGATGTTGCCGTTGGTCTGGAGGCCGAAGGTGGTGCCCTTGTCATAGACGAGGTTGAACTCGACGTAGCGGCCGCGGCGGTAGAGCTGCCACTGGCGCTCGCGCTCGCTGTAGGCGTCGGCCATGTGGGCTCGGACGAGGGGCAGGTAGGCGGCGATAATCGTGTCGATCCCGTCCTCGACAAAGCGCAGGGTGCGCTCAAAGGCGCCGTCGCCGGCTGGGGTCAGCGCGTCAAAGAAGATCCCGCCGATGCCGCGCATCTCCTTGCGGTGCTTCAGGTAAAAGTAGCGGTCGCACCATTCCTTGACCTGCCGGTAGTCGACCACGCCGTGGCGCTCGCAGAACTGCTTGAGCGTCGTGTGGAAGTGGCGGGCGTCGGCGTCGAAGGCGTAGGCCGGGGTCAGGTCCATGCCGCCGCCGAACCACCAATCGTCGCCGGCCTCCATGTAGCGGAAGTTGGCGTGGAAGGCGGGCACATAAGGGTTGCGCGGGTGGAGCACCATGCTCACGCCGGTGGCGAAGTAGGGCCGCCCCGCCGTGTGGGGCCGCTCCTGTGCGATCGTGGGCGGCACGGCATCGCCGTGGACGGCCGAGGCGTTGACGCCGGCGCGCTCGAAGACGGCGCCCTCGGTCAGCACGCGGGCGGTGCCGCCGCCGCCGCCCGGCCGCTCCCAGCTTTCGGCGGCGAACTGGCCGGGCGGGAGGCCGGCCGCGGGGGCGCCCTCGCGCTCCACGGCCTCGAAGGCCGCGATCAGCTTGGCCTGGCCGACGCGCATCAGGTCGTACACGAGCTCGCGGGTGTCGATGGCAGTCATTGGGGTTCCTCGAAGGACGAAGGCCACGGTGGCACGAAGGCAAGCGGGAAGAGCGGGCCGCAGATCGCTGTCGCCTTTCTGGAGGCCGTTCGGCGGGGCGCAGCCGGGCGAACCCGACAACCTACGGTTAAAGGATGGAGCATTGACACGGCCCACGGGCCGGTGCTACCATCGCCAGTTATGCGGGGCGCGGCGCGGGCGCCCTGGCACGACAAGCGCGCGATCAGCGGAAGGGCGGGAGCAGCATGGGAACGGTTCTGGGCGGCCTGCCGGGCGCGGCCTTTGTGCGGCGCGAGTTCGCCGGCTACGGGCTCGCGGCGCTGCGCCGCGACCTGCTGGCCGGGCTGACGGTCGGGGCGGTCGGCCTGCCCCTGGCCCTGGCCTTCGGCGTCGCCTCGGGCGCCGACGCGGCGGCCGGCCTGGTGACGGCAATCATCGCCGGGATCGTGATCGGCGGGCTTGGCGGGGCCGCCTACCAGATCTCTGGCCCCACCGGGGCGATGTCGGCCATCCTGATCGCGATCGCCGCCCAGCACGGGCTCCCCGGCGTCTGGGTGGCCTGTGTGCTCGCCGGGGCGATGCTGATCCTGCTTGGCCTGTTCCGGCTCGGCCGCTACATCTCCTTCATCCCAACCCCGGTGATCACCGGCTTCACCTCGGGGATCGCGGTCATCATCGCCGTGGGCCAGCTCGACAATATACTCGGCGTTCGCACCCCGGCCGCCGAGAACGCCCTGGCCAAGCTGTGGGGCTACCTCGCCAGCCCCCCCGCGCCCGACCCGCGCACTCTGGCCCTGGCCGGGCTGGTCGTGGCGGTGATGGTGGTGCTGCCGCGCTTCTTCAGGGCCGTGCCGGCCTCGCTGGTCGGGATCGTGCTGGCCAGCCTGCTCTGCGCCAGCCTCGGCTGGGACGTGCCGGCGATCGGCGCCATCCCGCGCACGATCCTGCTGGAGCAGCGCCTCAGCCTGGCGGCCATCCCCTGGAGCAGCCTGGGCGACCTGCTGCTGCCCGCCGTCTCGATCGCGGCCCTCGGCGCGATCGAAAGCCTGCTCTGCGGCTCCGTGGGCGCGACGATGAGCGGCAAGCCCTTCGACAGCAACCAGGAGCTCGTCGCCCAGGGGCTCGGCAACCTGGTCATCCCGTTCTTCGGCGGCGTGCCGGCCACGGCCGCGATCGCGCGCACCAGCGTCGCGATCAAGAGCGGCGCCGCCACCCGCCTGACCAGCGTCGTCCACGCGCTGGTGCTGCTGCTCAGCGCCCTGGCCCTCGCCCCGCTGATCGGGCGCGTGCCCCTGGCCGCCCTCGGCGGCGTGCTGCTCGTCACCGCCTGGCGCATGAACGAGTGGGAAACGATCTACTTCTACTGGCACACCCGGATCAAGCACGCCCTGGTCGGCATCCTCGTCACCATGGTCGCCACGGCGGCGCTCGACCTGACCCAGGCCATCCTGATCGGGATCGCGATCAGCGCGGTGATCTACATCCGCCAGTCCGCCCTGAGCACCGTGGTCGCCCGCGAGCCGGTCGACCCGGCCCGTCTCGGCGCCCCGGCCTATGAGCACGCCGACGGCGACCCGAGCGCCCACGTCTACTACCTGACGGGGCCGCTCTTCTTCGGCAGCGTCCACACCGTGCTGGAGGCGCTGAAGGACGCGCGTGAGTTCCGCACGATCGTGATCAGCATGCGTGGGGTTCCCCTCGTCGACGCGATGGGCGCCAAGGCCCTGCGCGAGGTGGTCGAGGAGCAGCGGCGGCGCGGCGGCACCGTGGCCCTGTCCGGGGTCCAGCCGAGCGTGCGGGCCATGCTGGAGCGCACGGGCCTGGTGGCCCTCGTCGGGCCAGAGAACATCTTTTGGAGCGCCGACCAGGCCCTGCGGCACCACCTCGGCATCCCCGCGGCGGGGTAGCCCGACGCGTGCAGACAACCAGGGCGCCAGGGCACGCGGGCACCCCCGGCGGCCCACGGCCCCCGGCGCCCCTGCGTGCCTGCGTCGCCTGGCGGTCTGCGGCTCCATCCTAACCCTTCACCTCGGCCATCGCCTCGCTGGCGGCCGCGAGCGTCTGGTCGACGTCGGCGGTGGTGTGGGCGGCGCTGAGGAAGCCGGCCTCGAACTGGGAGGGCGCGAGGTAGACGCCGCGCTCGCACATGGCCCAGAAGAAGCGGGCGTACCGCTGCGGGTCGACCCGCTGCTTCGCCTCGGCGTAGCTGGCCACGCGCAGCCCCGGCTCCTTCAAGAAGTAGAAGCCGAACATCGTGCCGACCTGGCCGACCTGGAGCGGCGCGCCGTGCTCCTCGCCAAGGCGGCGCATGCCATCGGCGAGGCGGGCCGCCTGGGCGGCGGCGTCGTCGAAGGGCGTGCGGCCCGGGTTTCCGGCGAACGCGGTGCGCAGCGTGGCGAGGCCGGCGGCCATGGCGAGGGGGTTGCCGGACAGGGTGCCGGCCTGGTACATGGGGCCGGCGGGGGCGACGTGCTGCATGATCGCGCGCTTGCCGGCATAGGCGCCGACGGGGAGGCCGCCGCCGATCACCTTGCCCAGACAGGTCAGGTCGGGATCGAGGCCCCAGCGGGCCTGGGCACCGCCGGGGGCGACGCGGAAGCCGGTCATCACCTCGTCGATGATGAGCAGGGCGCCATGCTCGCGGGTGATGTCGCGCAGCCCTTCGAGGAAGCCGCTTTCCGGCAGCACAAAGCCCATGTTGGCCGCGATCGGCTCGACGATCACCGCCGCGATCCGCTCGCCCTGAGCCGCAAAAAGGGCCCGCACCGCGTCGAGGTCGTTGTACTCGACGGAAAGCGTGTTGGCGGCGGTGGCGGCGGGCACGCCGGGGCTGTCGGGGAGGCCGAGGGTAGCGACGCCGCTGCCGGCGGAGACAAGCAGCATGTCGGCGTGGCCGTGGTAGCAGCCGGAGAACTTGACGATCAGCTCGCGGCCGGTGTAGGCCCGGGCGAGCCGCAGGGCGCTCATCGTCGCCTCGGTGCCGGAGTTGACGAAGCGCACCTGCTCGACGCTCGGCACGAGGTCGATCACCAGCTCGGCCAGCTCCGTCTCCAGCGTGGTCGGCGCGCCGAAGCTGGTGCCGCGGGCAGCCTGCTCGGCGATCGCGGCCACCACAGCCGGGTGGGCGTGACCAAGCAGGAGCGGCCCCCAGGACAGCACATAGTCGAGGTAGCGGTTGCCGTCGGCGTCGACGACGCGCGGCCCCTCGCCGCGCTCGAAAAAGATCGGCGTGCCGCCCACCCCGCGGAACGCGCGCACCGGCGAGTTCACCCCGCCGGGGATGGCGGCCTGCGCCGCGGCGAACAGCGCCTTGGAACGGGCGTATCGGTCGCTCATCGTGTCACCCCCACCGCGCTATGCTCCTGGACGAACTCGACGAGCCGGCGCACATTCTCGACCGGCGTTTCGGTCAGGATGCCGTGGCCGACGTTGAAGATGTGGCCGGGGCGGCCGGCGGCGCGGTCGATGATGTCGCGGGCCCGGCGCTCGATCTCCGGCCAGGGAGCGTGGAGCACCATCGGGTCGAGGTTGCCCTGCACCGCCACGTCGTGGCCGAGGGCGGCCCACCCTTCGTCGAGCCGCACGCGCCAGTCGAGGCCGAGGACGTCGGCGCCGACCGCGCGCAGCGGGCCGGCCATGCCGGCCATGTCAGTGCCGAAGTAGACGATCGGCGTCTCGGGGTGGGCGGCGCGCACGCCGGCGACGGCGCGCCGGACGTGCGGGAGCACCAGCTCCTCGTAGTCGAAGGGCGACAAGGCGCCGGCCCACGAGTCGAAGATCTGGACGATATCGGCGCCGGCCTCGATCTGGGCGTTGAGGTAGTCGACCACCAGCACGGTCAGCTTCTCCTGCAGGGCGTGCCATGAGCGCGGGTCGCCATACATGAGCTGCTTGGTGCGGCGGTACTCCTTGCTGCCGCCGCCCTCGATCGCGTAGCTGGCGAGGGTGAAGGGCGCGCCAGAGAAGCCGAACAGCGGGATCTTGCCGGCCAGCTCGCGCTTCGCCAGCCGCACCGCCTCGATCGTGTAGGCCACCGTCTCGCGCGGGTCGCACGGGCGCAGGGCGACGATGTCGGCGGGGGAGCGGACGGGGTTGTGGATGACCGGCCCCTCGCCCTTCTCGTAGGTCAGCTCCAGGCCCAGCCCTTCCAGCGGGGGCAGGATGTCGGCGAAGATGATCGCCGCGTCGACCGGGAAGGCGTTGACCGGCTGCATGGTGACCTCGGCCGCCACCTCGGGCGTCTTGACCATCTGCAGAAAGCCGTAGCGCTCGCGGACGGCGCGGTATTCCGGCATGTAACGGCCGGCCTGGCGCATCAGCCAGATCGGGGTGCGCTCGACGGGCTGGCGGCGGGCGGCGCGGAGGAGTAAGTCGTTCATAGCGCTCTCAGCTGTTCCTTTGTTCCTTGTTCGCTCTACCTCAGCCACTTGACCACATCCTTGGCCCAGTAGGTGATCACCATGTCGGCTCCGGCGCGGCGGATGCTGGTCAAGCTTTCCAGGGCGACGCGGCGCTCGTCAATCCAGCCGCGCTCGGCGGCGGCCTTGACCATGCTGTACTCGCCGCTAACCTGGTAGGCGGCCAGGGGCAGGTCGAAGCGGTCCTTGACCTCGCGGATGATGTCGAGGTAGGCAAGGGCGGGCTTGACCATGAGGATGTCGGCGCCCTCGCGCACGTCGAGCTCGACCTCGCGCAGAGCCTCGCGCCGGTTGGCCGGGTCCATCTGGTACTGGCTGCGGTCGCCGAAGCTGGGGGGGCTTTCCGCGGCGTCGCGGAAGGGGCCGTAGAAGGCCGAGCTGTACTTGGCGGCGTAGCTCATCAGCATGGTGTGCTGCTGGCCCGCCGCGTCGAGGGCGGCGCGGATGCCGGCGATCATGCCGTCGATCATGCCCGACGGGGCGATGATGTCGGCGCCGGCCTGGGCGTGGACGACGGAGGCCTTGCCGAGCAGCGCGAGCGTGGCGTCGTTGAGCAGATAGCCCGGACCAAGCTGCTCGACGTAGCTCTCCTGACCGGGGGTGTTCAGCACGCCGCAGTGGCCGTGGTCGGTGTACTCGCAGAAGCACATGTCGGAGATGACGAGCAGCTCGGGCACGGCGCGCTTGATCGCGTAGGCCGCCCGCGGCACAATCCCCTCCGGGTCGAAGTTCTCGCTGCCGTGGGCGTCCTTGCGGTCGGGGATGCCGAACAGCAGCACCGCGGGGATGCCCAGCTCGGCCAGGGTTTCGGCCTCGCGCACCGCCGTGTCGACGGAAAGCTGGCTGTGGCCGGGCATCGACCCGATCGGGCGGGAAATGCCGCTGCCGTGGCGGATGAACAGCGGCGCGACCAGGTGGTCGGCGCTCAGGGCCGTTTCGCGCATCAGCCGGCGCATATTTGGGCTGCGGCGCAGCCGGCGCGGGCGGGCGGTGGGAAACTCGTTGGCCATATCGGGCTCCTTCAAGACGGTACGTGCAAAGGCGCGGGGGCGCCAGGGTTTCGATCTGAGTTCACGGTCAGCAGGGCGCCGCCCCGTTGCCGCAACCATGAGCGGCCAGGGCCTCGGCCAGCCCCTCCTCCGTGGAGACGGCGGCCACCACGTCCGGCTCCAGGCCGAGCTCGCGGCAGGCGGCGGCCGTGCTCGGGCCGATGCAGGCGACGACGGCGCGGCGCAGGTGGGCCAGCCCGGCCGGCCCGACCTTGGCGGCGAAGGTGCGAACCGTCGAGCCGCTGGTGAAGGTCACGGCGTCGACCCGGCCGGCGGCCAGGAGGGCGCCCATGTCCAGCCCGTCGTCCGGGGCGGGGATGGTGCGGTAGGCGACCACGCGCTCGACGTCGGCGCCCGCCGCGCGCAGCCGCCGCTCTAGCTCGGGGCGGGCGATGTCGGCGTTGGGCAGGAGCGCCCGGGCGCCGCCCAGGTCGCCCAGCGCGGCAGCGAGCTCGTCGGCGAGGAACCGCTCGGGCACCAGCTCGGGGGCCACGCCCAGCAGCGCGCGGCAGGCCGCTGCGGTGGAAGGCCCCACGGCGGCCACGCGCAGCCGCGGCTGGCTGGCGCCGAGCGACTGGCCGAGCCGGGCCGCGACGGCCTCCGCTGCCGTGCGGCTGGTCAGCACGAGCCACCCGTACGCCCCCGCGGCGAGGCGGCCCAGGGCGGCGTCGAGGGCGGTAGGGTCGGCGGGCGGGGCGTGGACGATGGTGGGGTAAACGATCGGCGTGGCCCCGAGGGCGTGCAGGCGCTCAGCAAGGGCGCCGGCCTTTGCCGCCGCGCGCGTGACCACGACGGTGCGCCCCGCCAGGGGCAGCGCCCCCGCCATCACCGCCTCGCCGTTTGTCACGCCGTCCGCCATATGTCCCCCACACACTGCCGCGCCCGCGGCGCCGTTCTCCAACAAACTCCCGTGCCGGCTATCGCTTCGCCGAGGCTAGCTCGGCCAGGATGGCGTCGGCGCCGCCGGCGAGCAGATCCTCGGCCAGGGCGGTTCCGAGAACCTCGGCCGCCGCAGGGTCGCCGGCGCGCTCGCCACGGACGATTGTGGCCCCGTCCAGGGCGCCGACCAGGCCGCGCACCGTGAGCGCGCCGTGCTCCAGCGTGGCGTAGGCAGCGATCGGGACCTGGCAGCCGCCTTCGAGCCGGCGCAGAAAGGCCCGCTCGGCCAGGGCCGCCGCCCGGGAGGGGCCGTGGTCGAGGGCCGCGAGCAGGGCGCGGGTGGCCCCATCGTCGGCGCGGCACTCGACGGCCAGGATGCCCTGAGCCACGGCCGGGAGCATCTGCCCGGTGGGGATGCGCCAGGCCACGAAGGGCACGCCATCGCTTTCCAGCCGGTCGCCGCCCCCGGTCAGGCCCAGGCGGTCGAGGCCGGCGGCGGCGAGCACGAGGGCGTCGTACTGCCCGTCGGCCAGCTTGCGCAGCCGGGTATCGACGTTGCCGCGCACGTCGCGCAGATCCAGGTCGGGCCGCAGAGCGCGCAGCTGGCATGCGCGGCGCAGCGAGCTCGTCCCGACGATGGCGCCGGCCGAGAGCATGGACAAGGGGAAGGGGGGAGGGGGGGAGGAGGGGACAGCCTGGCCCGCCCCGGCGTGGTTTGCGCTCCCCCAGTCCCCCGGCCCCCCTGTCCCCCGATCCACCGCAACCAACACATCACGCGGGTCGGCCCGCTCGGGGAAGGCGGCGAGAGTCAGGCCGTCGGGGAGCTGGGAGGGGAGGTCCTTGCAGCTATGGACGCACAGGTCCACCCCGCGGTCGAGCAAGGCCTGCTCCAGCTCCTTCACGAAAAGGCCCTTGTCGCCGACGGCGGAAAGGGCCACGTCGAGGACGCGGTCGCCCTTGGTGCTGATGATCTGGAGCTCGACGGCGAGGCCGGGGTGGGCGACGCGCAGCTGGGCGGCCAGCATCTCAGACTGGGCGAGGGCGAGCTTGCTGCCGCGCGTTCCCAGGGTTAAGCGTGTGTTCGTCACGTCGTTCTTCCTCATGAGCTCTGGCGCCGACCGGGCCGCGGCCGCCCCCGCTCGCTCTCCATGCATGATCGCTCGGGGCCGCGCCGTCGGTGCCGGCCCGGCCAAAGCTCAGGCCGCCTCAAGGTTGAATAGGTCGCGCAGCATGGCCGCGTAGCGCTGGCCGTCGCCCTGAGCCGCCGCGTCGCGCAGGCGGCGGGTGGGCGTGTGGAGCAGCTTGTTGACGATGCTGCGGGTCAGGCCCTCGACAATGACGCGCTGCTCGGGCGACAGGTCGCTGAGCCGGCGCAGGGCTCGCTCCAGCTCGGCGGCCCGCACCGCCTCGGCGTTTTCGCGCAGCCGGGTGAGGGCGGGCACGGCGTCCTGGGTGCGCAGCCAGCCCAGAAAAGCCTCGACCTCCACATCGGCGATCTGTTCGGCCCGCTCGGCCTCGTTGGCCCGGTGGTGCAGCGTGGTCCGCACCACCTCCTGCAGGTCATCGACGGTGCACAGGTGGACGCCGGGCAGGCCGCCGACGTCGGGGGAGATATCGCGGGGCACGGCGAGGTCGATCAGCAGCATGGCCGGGGGCGGGCTGCCGCCGGCGACGTGGGCGTGAGCCTTGGCCGCGAGGGCGTCGGCGACGTGGTGGCGGTAGATAATCGGCACCGGCGCGGCGGTGGAGCTGATCACAATGTCGGCGCGGGCCATCACCTCTGGCATATCGTCGAAGCTGTAAGCCTCGCCGCCGTAGCGGTCGGCCAGCTCGCGGGCCCGGGCGACGGTGCGGTTGATCACCATCAGCCGGTCGGCGCCGTTGGCGCACAGGTTCTGCGCCGCCAGCTCGCTCACCTCGCCGCTGCCGACGAGCAGCACGTGGCGGCCGCTCAGCTCGCCCAGGCGGTGGCGGGCCAGCTCGACGCCGGCCTGGCTGACGCTGGCCGCGCCCTGGCCGAGGCTCGTCTCGGTGCGGGCCCGCTTGCCGGCCGACAGGGCGTGCTGGAACAGCCGGTGCAGCACGGGGCCGACGCTGCCGGCGAGCTGGGCCTGCTCGTAGGCGGTGCGGACCTGGCCCTGGATCTGGGCCTCGCCGAGCACGAGCGAGCGCAGCCCCGACGCGGTGGCGCACATATGACGGGCCACCGTGTCGCCGCTGTAGAAAAAGAGCGCGTGGACGAAGTGCTTCTCGTCGAGGCCGTGGAACTCGGCCAGAAAGCGCGTGACCGCCGCGGCCGTGCCCTCGTCGGCCGCGACGCCGTACACCTCGACCCGGTTGCAGGTCGAAAGGATCGCCGCCTCGCTCAGCAGGGGCATCCGCCCGCCCCGCTGCGTGGTCAACCGCATCAGCGCGGCCGGAATATCAGTGGTGCTGAACGCTAGCCGTTCGCGGATCTCTACCGGTGCGGTTGTGTGGTCGAGTCCTGCCAGGAAGAGGTTCATCACGCGCACCTCAGAACAGCGCTGCAATTTCCAAGAATTCTAGGCAAATCTGTGCACTTAAGAAATGTATCACAATGAACAGATGAGCGTCAACAGCACTCTCAGGCGTCGGCGGCGACGGCGATGAGGGTGGTGAGCTCGGCCCGCTCGGCGCGAAAGGCGGCGACGTCGAGCCGGCCGAGCAGGGCGAGCGCGGCGCCGAGCATCAGGGCCTCGATCAGAAAGACGGCGACATACCCGCCCACGGGGCCGCCGACCAGGGCGCCGGCGACATCGCGCACGACCCCGGCCAGCAGGTTGCCGATGCCGCGGGCGGCAGCGTCGGCCACGCCCCAGGCGCCGATAAACAGCCCGACCTGGGCGGGCGTGGTCATGTCGAGCATCAGGGCCAGGTTGGTGACGGTGGCAATGCCGGTGCCGAGGCCGAGCACAGCGATCCCCGGCACGAACAGGGGCTCCAGCGCAAACAGGCCGCTGGCGGCGATCAGGAGAAAGCCGACGGCCGCGATCGCGGCGCCGAGCCGCGCGCCGCCCTTCTTAGACAGAAAGCGGCTGAGCAGCATCCCCTGGAGCAGCAGGGCGAGCAGCGTCGCCCCGCCCCAGGTGGCGGTGAGCTGGGTCGTCTCGCGGACGCTCATGCCGAAGGCGGCGGCGCCAAAGGGTTCGAGCAGCACGTCCTGACCCAGGATGGCCGCGAGCAGCAGCATGAGGTAGACAAAGAACAGCCGGCCCTGCGAGTTCGCCATCACCGCCCCGATCGAAGCCCGCGCCGTGTGGCGCTCGTCGGTCCCCGCCGCCTGGTTGCGCGGCTCCAGGCCGGCCAGGCCGATCAGACCGATGGCGAGGGCCACGCCGCCGCAGACGGCGAAGACCTGCACGAGCCGCTCGGGCGTGTACACCTCCAGGGCGCGCCCAGTGCTGATCGCGGTAGCGATCACCGCGGTGATCATCATGAACCACATCACCGCGATCGTGCGCGAGCGGTTGTGCTCGTCAGACAGGTCGCTGGCCAGCGACAGATAGCTGACCACAGCCAGGTTGAAGCCGAGGCCCCAGGCGAGAAAGGCGCCCAGGGCAAAAAGCAGGCCGAGCCAGAAGCGCTCGCCCATCATCAGGGCGGCCGGGGCGGTGAGCGTGGCCCCGCCGATGCAGAGCAGCATCCCGGCCAGGATGTAGGGCGAGCGCCGGTAGCCGAGCAGCGGGTGGGTGTCGGAAAACTGGCCGATGACCACCTGGATCGGCGAGAGCAGGTGCGGCAGCACGATCAACGCGGCCACCAGCGAGGCAAGCAGCCCGAGCTCGTGGATCATCACCCGGTTGAGCACGCCGGTGATCGGCACCAGGCTGACGGCTATCGCGACGTGGAGCAGGCCGAGCCGCAAGTTTTTGAGGATGGTCATCGCCCTGTCCTTCCATCTACCCACTTACCCACGCACCGTGACCCCTTCGAGCCGGTCCTCAAGGTCGGCGTAGATCGCGCGCAACTGCTCCAGCGTTGCCTCGTCGGCGTCCCAGAAGCCGCGGCCGCCCGCCTCCAGCAGGCGGCGGACCACGCCGGCCGCGGCGTGCGGGTTGAGCGCGGCCAGCCGCTCGCGCATCGCGTCGTCGAGCATGAAGGTGTCGGCGACGCCCTGGTAGACCCACCCGTCCACGCTGCCGGTGGTCGCGCTCCAGCCGTAGGTGTTGTTGACGCGGGCCTCGATCTCGCGGGCGCCCTCGTAGCCGTGGGCGAGCATGGCCTCGTACCACTTCGGGTTGAGCAGCTTGGCCCGCGTCTCCAGGCGCACCGCCTGCTGGAGGCTGCTGACCCGCTGGGCCGGGGCGACCGCGTCGGCCACGAGGACGGGGGGGGCGGCGCCGCGCAGCCGCTCGACGCTTTTGCTCAGGCCGCCGAGGCTTTCGTAGTAGTTGTCGATGTCGGAGATGCCGACCTCGAAGCTGTCGACGTTCTGGAACGTCAGGTCGACGGTGGCCAGGGCCCGCTCCATCAGCGCCCGCGATTCGCGCCACTCGCCGCCCGCCCCGAGTGTGAAGCTTTTGCGGCTCAGGTAGGCCTCGCTGAGCTGGGACTCCTCCTCCCAGGTGCCGCTTTCCACGAGGTGGTTGACGTTGGCCCCGTAGCTGCCCGGCGCGTTGGCGAAGACGCGGGCGGCGGCCTCCTCGACGCTCACGCCGAGCACGGCGGCCTGCTCCAGCGCGTGCCGGCGCACCGCGTTCTGCTCGGGCGGCTCGTCGGCGGCGGCGGCGAGGCGCGCGGCCTGGTCCAGCAGGCGCATCTGGTTGCCGAGCAGGTCGCGGAAGATGCCGCTGACCGTCACCACCGCGTCGACGCGCGGGCGGCCCAGCTCGTTGAGCGGGACCAGCTCCACGGCCGAGACGCTGCCGAGCTCGTCGACGACGGGGCGGGCGCCGAGCAGGGCGAGCACCTGGGCCACGCCCTCGCACTCGCTCTTCAGGTTGTCGGAGCCCCACAGCACCACCGCCACCGTCTCGGGCAGCGCGCCGGAGTCGGCCACGGCGCGGGCGAGCAGCTCGTCGACCAGCTTGCCCCCGCGCTCCATCGCGGCGTGGGAGGGCACGCGGTACGGGTCGAGGCTGTAGACGTTGCGCCCGGTGGGCAGCACGGCCGGGTCGCGCACGACGTCGTTGGAGGGGGAGGGCGGGATGAAGCCGCCGCCCAGGCCGCGCAGCAGCCCGGCCAGCTCGTTATCGGCGGTGAGGCCGGCGAGCAGCTCCCCGAGCGCCGCCCAGACCGGCCCGAGCCCGGCCGGGTTCACGCCGGCGGCGCGCAGCACGGCCTCGGCGGCGGGGGGGCCGCCCTCGACAAAGCCGCGCGCCGCGGCCTTCACAAAGGTATCGACCTGCTGAAAGGCGGCCTGGGCCTCGACGTCGCCCGCGAGCCGGTCGCGCAGAACGGCGTAGTCATGGCCGCGGGCGGCGGCGATCACCGACGGCAGGCTCACAAGAGCGCCGCCGGGGCCGCGGGCCGGCCGGAAGATTGCGGCGAGGGCGAGGAAGTCGACCAGCTCCGCGGCGACGGGGGCCCGGCCGATCACATGGAGGCCCGCCGGGATCATGCGCTGCTCGATCTGGAGCAGCTCGTGGCTCAAGGCGGCGATGTAGGGCTCCGCCGGGTCGGGCGGCGCGGCGGGGGCAAGGCCCAGCTTCTCGGCCTGCTCGCGGATCGCGGCGAGCAGCCCGTCGTCGGGGCGCTGGCGGTACTGGTCGAGGCTGTCCTTGAGCGCGCGCAGGCCCTTGTACAGGCCGGCCTGCTGGAGCGGGGGCACGAGGTAGCTCACCAGGGTGGCGCCGCCGCGGCGCTTGGCGATCGCGGCCTCGCTGGGGTTGTTGACGGAGTAGCAGTAGAAGTTCGGCATGTCGCCCAGGAGGCGCACCGGCCAGCAATCGGCGCTGAGGCCCACCTGCTTGCCGGGCATGAATTCGAGGGCGCCGTGGGTGCCGAGGTGGATGCAGGCGTCGGCGCGGAAGATCTTTTGCAGGTAGGTGTAGAAGGCGGCGAAGGCGTGGTTGGGGGCGGCGTCCTTGGCCATCAAGAGGCGCATCGGGTCGCGCTCGTAGCCGAAGGAGGGCTGCACCCCGATGAAAATGTTGCCGAGCTGGCGGCCGAGGACGTGGAAGCCGCGGCCATCGGTGAGCAGGTCGCCCGGGGCGCGGCCCCAGAAGGGCTCGATCTGCTCGTAGGCCGGGAACAGGCGCATGTAGTCGGCCGTGGGCAGGCTGTCGGCCACGTTGGCGTCGGTGCCGCGGAGCAGGGCGTTGCCGCCGACGACGAGCTGGCGCAGGGCATCGGCGCTTTCCGGCAGCTCCACGCTGTAGCCCTCGGCGCGCAGGCGGGCGAGCAGGTTGTGCAGGCTGGCGAACACATCGAGGTAGGCGGCCGTGCCGACGTTGCCGAGGTTGGGCGGGAAGCTGTAGATCACGACGGCGACGCGCTTTTCGGCGTTTGGTGTGCGGCGCAGGGCCACGCGGCGGGCGATCCGGCCGGCGATCAGGTCGATCTCGGCGGGCAGGGGCGCGAAGGCGTCGCCGCCGGCGGTTGGCCCGCCGTAGACGAGCGGCTCGGCCGCGCCCTCCAGCTCAGGGACGGCGACGCTGAGAGCCGACTGGATTGGGGCCAGGCCCGCGCTATCGGCGCGCCAGTCCTCGATGCGCTGGAATGAGAGCGGGATCAGGCTGAAGTAGCCCAGGTCCAGCCCTTCCAGGGCGGCTCGCGCCTCGGCCGGGCGGCTTTCCGCCGGCCCGCCGACCATGGCGAAGCCGCTGGCGTTCACCAGCAGGTCGACCGTCGGCACCGGCGCGGAGGCGGGCCCGCCACCACCTTTACGGTCGCGCGGAGCGGTGAAGAACTGCTCCACGGCGGGGCGCGCGTCCAGCCCCGAGGCGTAGGCCAGCCGGGCTTCGAGGCCGCGGGCCTCCAGAGCCTCGACGAGGGCGGCCAGGTGGGCGGTGTTGCCGCTCAGGGCAACCGTGCGCAGGGCGAGAATGCCGACCGCGCCGGCGCCCCCTTGTCCCTTTGCCCCCTTGCTGTCCCGTCCCCCCTTGCCCTTGTCGCGGCCGCGGCGCCACTGCTCGTACTCGGCCGGGCCCGCGAAGGGCGCCGGGGCGGCGGGGTGGAACAGGGCCGTCTCGGGGTAGCTGAGGGGGTCGAGCACCGGCAGCTTGCCACGCAGGCCGGCGCCGTAGCCGTCGGCGAGGAGGCACAGGAGGCGGAACAGGTTCTCGGGGGAGCTGTTGAGCCAGAACTGGTGGGCGACGATATAGGTGTACAGGTCGCGGGCCTTGCCGGGGATGAGGCGCAGCACCTTGCTCAGGTTGCGCAGGACGGCGAGCTGGCGCTTGGCCTCGCCGGCGCCGCCCTGCGGGCGCAGCTTCTTCACCCACTGGCTGAGCAGGCCGCCCTCACCATCGTCGCGGCGGGCCAGGCTGAACTTGCCCACCCTGGTCTGGCGGATCAGGGCCGGGTTCGAGGTGATCACCAGCACGGGGCAGGCCGCGCCGGCGAGCATAGCCTCCAGGGGGCGCACGTACTCCTCACCGAACAGGCGCGCGCCGAACACAACGTCGGCCCGGGCGATGTCGCGGGCGAGGCGCTGCCAGCCGGTGGCGTCGCGCAGGGCCGCGGCGTCGTAGCAGGCGACGGAGATGGGCACGCCGTGCTCGCGGCGCACGCGCGCGGCCGCCACCTGGAGGGCCGCCGCGTGGTTGCCATCGATGGTGAGGAAGACGAAGTTCATGTGTGTTGGCCGCAGGGGCGGGGGGCGCACGGAGCACCTCCCCACCTCTGCGGCGGCATCCGGCCAGAATCTAATCCGCGGCGCTGACCCGGGCGTAGCCGGGGCCGGGGTAGTTCGGGAAGCCGGGCAGGCCCTTCCAGCGGTTCGCCTCGGTGGTGATGCGGGCCGGCAGGCGGTAGGCGGCGAACAGGCGCAGGCCGACGGCGGCGCGCAGGCGCGCGGCCTGGGCCTTGGCGATCGGGCTGTTCTGCTGGGCCAGCGCGTTGGCCTTCAGGTCGTACTCGGCGGCCTTGTCGAGGTGCTGGAAGAAACGCGGGTCGTCGACCGGCAGCGTTTCCGGGTAGCACTGGGTGGCGATGTCGTTGGTGAGCCGGATGACCTTCTGGTCGTAGTCGCGCCAGTCAAGGCCGAGGGCCTGGTAGAAGTCGCGGCGGCGCGAGTCGTTCAGGTACATCGTGGCGTAGACGGCGAGCAGGAAGAAGCGGATCCAGCGCCGGTTGGCCGGGTCGTTCAGCAGGTCGGGCTGCGAGCGCATGAGCATCGAGAAGAACTCGCCGTGGCGGTACTCGTCGTTGCACCACTCCTCGAACCACTTAAAGATCGGGTGGATGGTGAACTGCGGGTGCTGCTCCAGGTGGCGGTAGATGTTGATATAGCGCGCGTAGCCGATCTTCTCCGACAGGTAGACGGTGTAGAAGATGAACTTCGGCTTGAAGAAGGTGTACTTCTTGCGCTTCTGAAGCACGCTCAGGTCAAGCGCGACATTCAAGTCGCCCATGGTCCGGTTGAGGAAGCCGGCGTGGCGGCCCTCGTCGCGGCTCATGGATTTGAAGATCGAGCGCATCGTCGGGTCCTTGAGGTGCTTGACCATCTCGGCATAAAGGATGCAGCCCGAGAACTCGGCGGTGCAGGAGCGCTCAAGGAACTCGACAAACATGTCGCGCACCGGCATGTCGTCGAAGTTTTCCAGAAACTCCTCGTTGCGCTTGAAGTGGTTCCGGTTATAGTCGTGGGCGAACTCGTTCTTGATCCACTCGAACTCCTCGCGCAGGCCGTTCTTGTCGATGTCGAGGGCGTCGATCGCCTTGTAGTCGGTGGTGTAGAAGCGCGGCGAGATCGCCGTCTCCTGGAGGGCGTGGCGGGTGGTCATGCTCAGGTCGGGCATCTGCTCCATCGAGAAACCTCCTCCGAAGGGATGGGTGCGGGTGACGGGTGGCCTACGGGTGCTCGACCAGCTCGTTGACCTCGATTAGGCTGCTGCGCTTGATCAGCGTGCGGCGCAGCCAGCTCGCCTTGAACATGCGCACCGGGCTGGAGTAGACGATCTCGCCGTGGGTGTGGCCGTTCACGTTCGGCATCGACAGAATCTCGACGGTGTCGCCGGGCTGGATCTCCCAGCCGTTGGGCAGGTCGACGTGGAAGTGGAAGTGCTCGTGCTCGCTTTGCAGCCGCACCGTGCCCTCGCCCTCGCGCAGCGTTTCGTGCTCGTACCAGCGCCAGAGCAGCGCCCCCGCCGCGATTGTCAAACCCAGACCGACGAGCGTTCGCATAGCTCCTCCCTTGGTTTCTTGTGGGCCGTAGTACAGACTTTGAACTACCGGGCCGCTCGCGGCGGCGTGCGGATAGACTAGAGCGGCGGAGGCTAGGGGCGGATAGCCTCGACGAGCGTCACGTGGTAAAAGCCGGTGCTGACGCGGCGGGTGGCGCGGACGGCGAGGCCGGCATCGCGGAGAACGCCGCGAACCAACGTTTCCTTGATCATCTGGATCTCGGTGCGGCGCTGGCTGCGCGGAAACATGCCGCCGACGCGGTGGAGCGCGGCGAGCAGCGGGCTATGTGGCGCGTAGGTGAACAGAAGCCGGCCGGTAGTCAGGCTGGCCAGGTGCCGGAGCAGAGCCTCGAACGGCCCGGGCGGGTAGTGGATCAGCACATCGAAGCAGGCCACCACGTCATAGCGGCCGGCCAGCTCCTCCAGATCGCCCACCTGGCAGTCCGCGGTGTGGCCGGCATCGGCGAGGCGCCCGCCCGTGGCGGCCGCCATCTGGGGGGCGATGTCGACGGCCGTGACGGCGTAGCCGCGCCGGGCCAGCTCGAGGCTGAACAGGCCGGTGCCGCAACCAGCGTCGAGGGCCCGCGCCTGCCCGGCAACTGGGGCCGCGTCGAGCAGATGGCACGCTTCCGCGAGCATGGCGCTATGGCCCGCGCGGATCGACCGCCGTACCCCCCGCAGCTCGCCCTCGCCGTAGATCGCCGCCCAGCGCTCGAACCCGATGCCGTCGAAGTAGCGGCGCAGCTGCGCCTTGTGCTGTGCGATGTCCAACGCGCATCCTCGCGCGAGTGGGGGGCCTCGCGGTAGTTCACAGTTGAAACTACAGTCGTGCATTGCGAGTATAGCATAAAAGTCAATAGCCTGTGCGTATAAACAATATGTGTGCAAACAATGTTCAGGTAAAAATTACAGCATCCTAAAGCGATAAGAGGCTGGGCACGCACAGGAAGGAAGTCGTCAAAAATTGGTCAGCGTGGTACAAGTTGTGCGTGCCCAGGCAACAAACCGGGTATCTGAAGCACCTTTATGGTGGAGACAGGAGCGTGCTATACTGCTGCCTGAGCGGCCGGTTTGCGGCCACGGAACCGCCTACCAGCGAACACCTACCATGTATGATCTGAGCCCGCGCGCCCACGACGGCGCGATCGACCTGCGGAGCGACACCGTCACTTTGCCCAGCCCGGCCATGCGCGAGGCCATGGCCCGCGCCGAGCTCGGCGACGACGTATACGGCGAGGACCCGACCGTCAACCGGCTTGAGGAGCTGGCCGCCGCCGTGGTCGGCAAGGAGGCCGCCGTCTTCGTGACGAGCGGCACCATGGGCAATCTGGCGGCCCTGCTCGCCCACGCCCGCCGCGGGGAGCGGGCCGTGGTCGGCGACGAGTGTCACATCTACCGCTACGAGGGAGGCGGGGCCTCGGCCCTCGGCGGCCTGGTCTTCCAGCCGCTGCCCACCGCCCCCGACGGCACCCTGCCGCTGGACATGCTGCGCGCCGCGGCCGAGCCCTCCAGCGACAGCCACTGGGCCCCGCCCGGCGTGCTGTGTCTGGAGAACACCCACAACCGCTGCGGCGGGGTCGTGCTCCCGCTCACCTATATGGAGCAGGCCCACGCCGTCGCCCGCGCGGCTGGCCTGCCGCTGCACCTCGACGGCGCCCGGGTGTTCAATGCCGCGGTGGCCCTCGGCGTGGACGTGCGCGCGATCACGCAGCACGTCGACAGCGTGCAGTTCTGCCTGTCCAAGGGCCTCGCCGCGCCGGTCGGCTCGATCGTGGCCGGGCCGCGTTTGTTTATCGAGCGGGTGCGGCGGATGCGGAAGATGCTCGGCGGCGGGATGCGCCAGGCCGGCGTGATCGCCGCGGCCGGGATCCTCGCCCTGACGGAGATGGTCGGCCGGCTCGCGGAGGACCACGCGAACGCCCGGCTGCTCGCCGAGGGCCTCGCCGCCATCCCCGGCATCGCGATCGACCTCGCGCGGGTGCAGACCGACATCGTGCGCTTCGAGATCGCCCCCGATGGCCCCGCGCCCGAGGAGTTCCTCCGGGCGCTGCGGGGCCGTGGCGTCCTGATGGGCGGGTTCGGCGGGCGCACGATCCGGGCCGTCACCCATTATGGGATCAGCGCCGCCGACGTCGGCCGGGCGCTGGAGGCTGTGCGCGAGGCGATAACCCAGCCTGCCATGCCCTGAGCCGCCGGCGGGGCGCCGGGCTGATGGTGGTGGGTGTCTCGATTTGTGTGAGCGGCCCAGCCGTTTTCGGCCTGTCGACCCAGTAGCGACTATCTCAACCCATCCACCGAAGCGGACGCCACGATGCAGGAGCGCGCGGACACCCAGCTCGACCAGATCGCCGCCGCCTGGGACGCCCTGCTCGAGCAGTCGTCCGAAGCCCTGCTCCTGCTGGATGGTGCGGGCCAGATCCTCGCCGCAAGCGCCGCCGCCGCCCGTGTGCTCGGCTGGCCCCGCGCGGCGCTCGCCGGGGCCGACGCACGGGCGCTGCTCGGCCTCGGCCCCGCTGAACCGTTCGCCAACGCCGAGCCGCCCGCGCTGCCAGGCCACAGCCTCCGGCACACGCCCCTTGTCCCAACCGGCGCCTTGCTGACGATCGCTCCACAGCCCACCCCGACGGCGATCCAGCAGGAGCAGCGGCTGCGCGAAGTGCTGATGACAATCGGCAGCGCGCTGGACATCGACCAGATCCTGCACACCGTCGTCCGCCTCGCCGTCGAGCTGTGCGCGGCCGACGCCGGGTCCCTGCCGCTGTACGACGCGCGCAACGAGCAGGTGCTTCCGGGCTACATGGTCAATGTGGGGGCGGCGGAGCGGCTTCCGCCCCACCGGCGCGGCACGGGCTTGATCTGGCGCGTGATCGACAGCCAGCAGCCCCTGGTCTGCGACGACTACCCGGGCGACCCCGACGCCCTGCCGTTGCTGATCGCGCGCGGGGTGCGGGCCGTGATCGCCTTGCCCGTCTTCGGCGGCGCGGAGCTGCTTGCCGTGCTCATCCTGTACCACTGCCGCCCGGGCCGGCGCTTCACCGCGCGCGACGTCGAGCTGCTGGAGGTGGTCGGCCGGCAGACGGGGGTCGCGCTCCAGAACGCGCGCCTGTATCAGTCGGCGGTGGTGGAGGCCGCCCGGCGCCACACCCTGTACAGCGCCAGCGTCAAGATCGGCGCAGCCCTCGACGCGGAGGAGCTGTACGCCGTCATCCACCAGAGCGCCGAGCGCCTGATGCGCTGCGACACGATCGCGATCGGCCTGCTCGACGAGGAGCGGCAGGAGATCGAGTATGTGTACCTGTGGGACCGCGTCGGGCGCTGGCCGGGGCGGCGCCTGCCGGTCGCCCGCGGCCTGATCGGCTATGTGGTGCGCCACGGCCTCTCGCTGCGGATCGAAAACAACGACCCGCAGACCGAGGCGATCTTCAACACCGAGCCCTTCGGCGAAGGGGAGGACGAAAGCCGGGCTATTCTCGCGACGGTGCTGAGCGCAGGCGAGCTGGTGATCGGCGGGATCACGGTGCAGTCGAGCACCGCGGGCAGCTACAGCGCGAGCGACCTGAACGCCCTGGAGATGCTGGCGGCCACGGCGGCGATCGCGATCCAGAACGCCCAGCTGTTCGCCCAGATCCAGCAGCTCGCCACTCTCGACTCGCTCACCGGCGTACCAAACCGGCGCCACTTCTACGAGCAGGCCATCCGCGAGGTCGAGCGGGCGGCCCGCTACGGCCACCCCCTGAGCATGCTCATGCTCGACGCCGACCACTTCAAGGCGGTCAACGACACCTACGGCCACATCGCCGGCGATCAGGTGCTCCAGATGATCGCGGCCCGCTGCCGCGACGACTTGCGCGAGGTCGACCTCCTGGCCCGCTTCGGGGGCGAGGAGTTCGCGGCGCTCCTCCCCAACACTGACAAGGAGCAGGCGCTTCAGGTGGCGCGCCGGCTCGCCGCCCGCGTCGCCGACCAGCCCATCGTCACCGACGCCGGCCCCTTGTCCGTCACCATCAGCCTGGGCGTGGCCAGCTTCCCCGCCGGCCGTGTCGCCAGCCTCGAAACCCTGCTCGCCGCTGCCGACGAGGCCCTTTACCGGGCCAAGGGCGCGGGGCGGAACCAGGTCAGCGGGTAGGAGCGTCGCCGGGCGATCACCGCGGAGGCCCGGAGGCACAGGCCGCGCACGACCGCCGCCCCGATCGACGCATAACGCTCGATCGGGGCGGCGCTCTGTTTGTTATGTCACGTTCAAGGCTGTGCTATTCCTCGCGCCAGCGCATCGATGGGCGACCTAGCCCTGGGGGGCGTATCGAGTCAGGCCGTAGCTGATGACAGCGGCGGTGAGGAGGTGGAGCAGCGACAGGGTCAGGCGGGTGGCTAGGGGCACGGGCATGGTGAGGGGGCCGGCGAGCGAGAGCAGGGCGAAGACGGCGGCGACGGCGACGAAGATAGCGGTGGGCCGGCGGGTGAAGCGGCCGAGCAGGCCGTAGAGCACCGCGCCGCCAAGAGCCGGCGCGATCGAAGCGGCGATAAACATCGCAGCGTTCAGCTCCTGTGGCGGCTGGTCGGCGCCCATCTGGGCCACGAACGGGACGCCGAGGGCGCCCCCGATGGCGAAGATGAGCAGGTTGACCACGGCGGCCGCGATCCCAGCCCCGAGCCCCACGAGGAGCAGGCGGCCGAAGCTGGTCTGGGCGGGGCGGGCGGTGACGGATGCGGTGGACATTGGAGCGCTCCTTTTCGATAGCCGTGCAACGATTAGCCGTGCAAGTAATAGTGTGAGAAATGACCCGCGCCTGGCGCGGGCGTTCGGTCTGGCGGGCTAGCCCAGGTTCTGGCGTACCTGGACGAGCAGGCGACGCAGAAGGATGCGCTCCTCGGCCGTCAGGCCGGCCACGAGCTGCCGCTCGACAGCAGCCCACGCCGTGGCGACGCCCTCCTCGACGGCGCGGCCCTGGTGCGACAGGAAGACCCGGGAAACCCTGGCGTCATTGGGGTCGGGGCGGCGCTCGATCAAGGCCTCCGCCTCCATGCGCTGGAGCATCTTTGTCACGGTTGGCGGCTCGACACACAGCCGCTCGACGAGCTGCGACTGGGTCAGCCCCTCGTTGCCCCACAGCTCAAGCAGGATCATCTCCTGGCCGACGCGCAGGTTGTGGGCCCGCAGGGCCGCGTCAACACTGTAGCGGTGGGCCTTGCAGAGCTGGGCCAGAGCATAGCCGACGCTGTCTTTGATCTCCGACATAGTTAGCCGTCTTTCTTTTAGCCGTCTCAACAATAGCACCGCCGCCAGCCCTTGTCAAGAGGCCGCGCGAAGCAATTAGGGCTACGTCAATGCAGCTGACGCCGGGTTCGCCGTGGGCGTACACGCCTCAGCTCGTGCCGCCACGGCCGCCTGCGCGGCCTGCCCAAGCCGGCGCAGGCCGGCTTCGTACGAAGAGCCAAGCGCTTCAGCGCGACGGCGGGCGATCGGCGCGGACGTTGACGTAGCCCTACTGAGCAGTCGATGACGCGCCGCGGCTATGGTACCATACGCGCCAGCATCGCTCGGGCCGCACGTCGAGAAGTGAGGAGCGTTTGTATGGGCCTGATGGACGGGAAAAAGGGGCTGATCCTCGGGGTGGCGAACGACCACTCGATCGCCTGGGGCATCGCCCGGGCGCTGCACCGCGAGGGCGCGACATTGGGGTTCAACTACGTGGGCGAGGCGCTGGAGCGACGGGTGCGCCCCCTGGCCGAAAGCGTGGGCGCGGCGCTGATCGAACCCTGCGACGCGACGAGCGACGAGCAGATCGCCGCGCTGATGGCGCGCACGCGCGAAACCATGGGCACGATCGACTTTCTCATCCACGGGATCGCCTTCGCCAAAAAGGACGAGCTGAGCGGGCCCTACCTGAACACCACCCGGGCCGGCTTCATGCTGGCGATGGAGGTCAGCGTATACTCGCTCACCGCTCTGGTCAAGGCCGCCGAGGAGCTGCTCAACCCCGGGGCCTCGATCCTGACCCTCACCTACCACGGCGCCCAGCAGGTGATCCCGAACTACAACGCGATGGGCGTGGCCAAGGCAGCGCTGGAGGCGAGCGTGCGCTACCTGGCCGCGGACCTCGGCCCGCGCGGGATCAGGGTGAACGCGATCAGCGCCGGCCCGATCCGCACTCTCGCCGCCAGCGGCATCGCCGGATTCCGCGCGCTGCACAAGGGCTTCGCCGACCAGGCCCCGCTGCGCCGCAACGTGACCACCGACGACGTCGGTAACAGCGCGCTCTGGCTGTGCTCCGACCTTGGCGCGGGCGTCACCGGCGAGGTGGTGTATGTCGACGCCGGCTTCCACATCATGGGCCTGACCCACAACGACAGCTAACAATTGTGTCACCGCGGGGGGACGAAATTCCCCGCTTCTCCCCGCCGGTGACACTTTCGCTAACTCCCCGCCCGCCCGCGCTTCATCCCCCATACATCGAGCCGCCTTATACTCAGAACTCCAGCGCCCGCCCGTAGCGCCCCCAATCCATCCGGTTCCATTACTACGGTTTAGCGCGAGGCTGAACCCCTGGGAGAATCTGTCTATGCGCACCACGACACTGCGGTCAGCCATCAAATGCAGCGGCGCCGTCGCCGTCGCCCTGCTCTGCCTGCTCGCCCCGATACTCTCGGCCGGCGCTCAGGCGCCGCTCAGCCTTTCGTTCGATACCCCGTACTTCGTCGTCAACACCAGCAACGAGCAGACGCGGGCGAACTATGAGCCCAACATCGTTGTCGCGCCTTCCAGCGCCGATGTTAGCTGCGACCCGCCCCTGGGCACGATGTTTCGCCGCGGCGCCACCGAGGTGACTTGCACGGCAACGCTCGGCAACCAAACGCGAACAGGCAGCTTCCACGTCATGGTCGCCAAGGGCGATGACACCGACGTCGAGTTGGGGCCGATCACCCAGGACCCGTCGCCAGTTGAGCCGGCGGGCTTTGTGACCTATAACGTCGAGTACCGCACGACGGTGCCGACCACCGCCCGGCGGGTCGAGATCTCGACCACCCTGCCCCGGCAGCTGCGGCTCGACCCGAACGCCCGGCAGGAGCCGAACTGTGACACCCGCTCGGCGCCGACGATCACCTGTGTCTTCTTCAGCGTGCGCGAGGCCGACTCGTTCCAGCTCACCGTCCAGGCTGTGCCACCCTTCACCGGCGACATTCCCCTAACCTGGTCGCTGCGCCTGCTCCCCGACCCGGGCACGACCACCACCCAGCGGGACCTGTTCGCGGGCAACAATGTCGCCACCGTCACCACGGAGGTGCGGGCGGCCCAGGTGCCAAACCGGGTGTACATCCCGCTGCTGCGCAAGTAGCCCGCCCGGGCCAGGGCAAACGCGGGGGCCGGGAGATCGATCTCCCGGCCCCTTTGTTCGCGCTGCCGGCTGGTAGCGCTTTGGGTTGCTGGCGGTGCGCCTTAGCCCGCGTTGGGCAGGCTCACGTTCGGGGGCAGCAGCACCTGGTCGATCACGTGGATCACGCCGTTGCCGACGGTGATGTCGGGCTGGATGATCTGGGCGGTGCCGTTGAGGGTGATCGTGGTGCCGGAGGCCGAGATTTCGATCGGAGCGCCGGCCTCCGTGGCCGCGCTCGTTTCGCTGCTGATGGCGGTCGAGCGCAGCTCGCCCTCGGCGACGTGGTAGAGCAGGATCTGCTGGAGCAGGGCCGGGTCCTGCGCCAGGGCCTCCAGGGTGCCGGCCGGCAGGGCGGCGAAGGCCTCATTGGTGGGCGCGAAGACGGTCATGGGGCCGGCCTCGGCCAGAGTCTGGCTCAGGCCGGTCGCCTCAAGCAGGCTGGTCAGCGTGCTGAAGCGCGGGTCGGCCATGGCCGCATCGATCACGGTGTTGGCGGTGGTAGCGATTGTACCGCCGGTGGTCGCGCCGCCGCTGGCGGCCGTGGCGCTCGTCGCGCCGCCGCTCGTCGTGTCGCCGCTGGCGGCCGGGGTGGTGGCGCCAGTGGCGGCGCTGTCGCCGGTCGTGCCGGCGGCCGGGGCGGCGGGGGCGCCGCCGCAGCCGGCGAGGGCAATGGCCAGGGCGAGGGCGCCCGCGCCAATAAAGGACTTCTTCATGCAAACCTCCATGTATCAAGTTCACCGCCGCCGGGCCTGGCAGGCGCCCGACGGAAGGGCCCCATGTCCGGATGGCCCAGCTTGTGCTATTGCACATGGCGTGCCCGCAGCGCCGCGGGCGGATGAGTGGCCGCTGAGAAGGCGCCGTCAGGGCGAGTGGCCCGCCCAACAAAACGAGGTATACTGTACCAAAGGCCGCGCGACATCTGGACGATTGACAAGCGGCCCTCTTTGCGATATAGTTCACAACTAGAGCTGTGAAAATTTACACAGCCCTGGTAAAGAGCTGGCCTGCCGCGCAGCGACGACGCTGCCCCGGGGCGCCCACGCGCCCGCCGCAGGGGTGACGGCTGCCGGAGCCAATCCCAACCAACCGCGACGATGATGCCGCGAATGCGTGTGCCGAGAGGGCGCCCGAAAGCCTTGCCGTGCGCACGCAGGTTCCCCGGCCGACTGGTGCCGGGGGAACCCAGCTTCTGGCCGTGCGCGCACGGCCATGTATTGCGCCTGAAAGGTATCAACGGTATGAACGTGATCGGCTTCCCGCTCCTCTCGCTGATGCTCTGGCTGCCGGCCCTCGGCGCGCTGCTGATCCTGCTGCTGCCGCAGGGCCGCCAGTCGCTGTACCGACAGACGGCCCTCGCCGTCACCACCGCAACGTTCGCGCTCGCGGCCACCGTGCTCGGCCTGTTCGTCACCGGCCCCTACGGCCCGCTCGGCGCGAACGGTGCCGTCGCCGGCCCGCCGCTCCAGTTCGTCGACCAGCTGACCTGGATCCCGGCCTTCGGCGCGAGCTACCTCGTCGGCCTCGACGGGATCAACCTGTGGCTGGTGCTGCTGACGAGCCTGCTGGCCCCGCTCGCCGTCGCGGCCACCTGGAGCCGGCTGGCCCGCCAGAACCGCACCTCGATGGCCCTGCTCCTGGTGCTGGAAACGGCACTGCTCGGCGCCTTCCTCGCCCAGGACATGCTGCTGTTCTACATCTTCTTCGAGGCCGCGCTCATCCCGGCCGTGCTGCTGATCGGCATGCAGGGCGGCCACGGCGGCGCGCGCGCGGCGGTGCGGATGTTTATCTACACCTTCGCGGCCTCGGTGCTGATGCTGATCGGCATCATCGCCCTGCACATCCTCCACCGCAACGCGATCGCGGCCACCACGCCCGGGTACGTCGGCACCTTTGAGCTGCGCCAGATCGTGGCCGACCTGCGCAGCGGCGCCTTTGTGCTCGACCCGACGGCCGGCCGGCTGATCTTCGGTGCCTTCTTCTTCGCCTTCGCGGTGAAGCTGGCCCTGTGGCCCTTCCACACCTGGCTGCCCGACGCTTACAGCGCCGCGCCCGCGCCCGTTGCTGTGCTGCTAGCCGGCGTGATGTCGAAGTTCGGCACCTACGGCCTGATCCGCTTCAACCTGACCCTGTTCCCCGAGCTGTCGCAGTGGGCCGCGCCCGCGGTCGGCGTGCTGGCCGTGATCGGCCTGATCTACGCCGCCGTAGTCGCCTTCAGCCAGACCGACATGCAGCGCCTGATCGCCTACGCCTCGATCAGCCACATGAACATGATCGCCCTGGGCATCTTCGCCCTGAACGCGGTCGGGATCAACGGCGCCCTGTTCCAGATGGCGGCCCACGGCATCATCACGGCCGCCCTGTTCCTGCTGGTCGCCGTGGTCTACGAGCGGCGCCAGATCCGCGACCTGGCCTCGTTCGGCGGCCTGTGGAAGGTGATGCCGGCCTACGGCGGCGTGGCCCTGCTGGCCCTGCTGGCGACGATGGGCCTGCCCGGCCTGATCGGCTTTGTCGGCGAGTTCGCGATCATGCAGGGCGTGTTCACCTCGCCCGCCCTTGGCTGGCCCTTCGCCGCGGGGGCGGCGGTGGGCGTCATCCTCGCCGCGGCCTACGCGCTGCGCATGTTCCGCGCCAGCTTCATGGGCGAGGCCAGCACCGCCAACGAGCAGCTCCCTGACCTGAGCCGCCGTGAGCTGGCGATGCTGGGCGCCCTGGCCGTGCTGATCGTCGCCGGCGGCCTGTTCCCCAACCTCGTCTTCGCCCCGCTGAGCGGCAGCGTCGAGGGCCTGGTGGCCGGCCTGCCGCACGCCGTCGCGGCCGTGCTTCCGTAGGCCCGGCGCGCAGCGGGCCGAAACCGATCGCAAACCAACGGGGTGCCGCACCGATCACACATTGGTATTGATCGGCGCGGCACCCCGTTTGCGCGCGCACCCTTCAAAAGCCAGGGGTTTTCCGCGGTTCCGCAGCAGCACCTGGCCTAGCCGCCAAGGGCCGCGGCGAGGGTAGCGCGCAGCTCGGCCATGGAGAAGGGCTTTTGGAGAAAGCCGGCGATAGCCAGGTCGGACAGGCGGGCGGCGACCTCCTCGGGGCGGTAGCCGCTCATCAGAACGACGGCAATGCCGGGGGCGTAGGCAAGGGCGGCGCGGGCGACGCTGACGCCATCCAAGCCGGGGAGGGTGAGGTCGATCAGGGCGCCGCGCGGCAGCGACGGGTCGTCGCGGAGCAGGGCAAGGCCGCCAAGGCCGTCCGAGGCGGCGATCACCCGGTAGCCCAGCCGCTCCAGCTGGCGCTGCACCACCTGGCGCACCTGGAGCTCGTCGTCGATCAGCAGCAGCGTGGGACCGCTTCCGGGCTGAGGTTGCACTGGCGAGCCCGGCGAAACGGGTTGCTGTTCCACGTCGGCACCTCGCTTGACGAATGGATGGTGGGAAGTGACGGCGCGCCCGGGGCGGGCCTCGCCCTGTCACCTATAATACTACTGCCGCGCCGCCCGCGCACCCCCCCTTACGGGCGGCAAGCGGCGATGCCGGAAGATGTTTTGGAGGGAGCGCGTATGGCAGGCCACCGCCGCCTTGTGATCGTCGGCGCCGACGCGGCCGGGATGAGCGCCGCCGCCGAGGCCCGCCGGGCCGACCCCGAGCTCGTGATCGTCGCCGTGGACCGCGGCGGCTTCGCCGCCTACAGCCAGTGCGGCCTCCCCTACCTTGTCGGCGGGGTGGTGGCCGACCGGCGGTCCTTGATCGCCCGCACCGTCGAGGAGTTCGCCCAGCGCGGAATCGCGGTGCGCCTTGGCCACGAGGCCCTGGCGATCAACCCGCGGGCCCGCACCCTGCGCGTGCGCGAGCTGTCGACCGGCGCCGAGTACGACGAGCCCTTTGACGCCCTGCTCGTCGCCACGGGCGCAACGCCGCGCCGCCTCGCCACCCCCGGCCTCGACCTGGCCGGCGTCTTCAACCTCGACGTGATGGAGGACGCCATCGCCATCCAGGCGTTCATCGCCCGCGAGCGGCCGCGGCGGGCCATGGTGGTCGGCGGCGGCTACATCGGCCTGGAGATGGCGGAGAACCTGCGCCGGCTGGAGATCGAGGTGCGCCTCGTGCAGCGCGGGCCGCAGCTGTTCACCTCGGCGGACCTGGAGATGACCCAGCCGATCAACGCCGAGCTGGAGCGCCACGGGATCGACCTGTCGCTCCGCGACAGCGTGCTGGAGGCCTGCGAGGGCCGCGATGGCCGGATCGCCGCCCTTCAAACCAGCAGCGGCGAGGTCGAGACGGACTTGGTCATCCTCGCGGTCGGCGTGGAGCCGGCCAGCGGGCTCGCCGCCGCCGCAGGGGCGCGGCTGGGCGCGGCCGGTGCGATCGCCGTCGACGCGCAGCTGCGCACGAGCCTGCCCGACGTCTACGCGGCCGGCGACTGCGCGGAGCACTTCCACCGCGTGCTCGGCCTGCCGGCCTGGATCCCGCTGGGCACGACGGCGAATAAGCAGGGCCGCATCGCAGGGCGGAATATGGCCGGCGGCGACGAGCGATTCGCCGGGATCGTCGGCAGCGCGATCACCCGCGTATTCGAACTGGGCGTGGGCCGGACCGGCCTGAGCGAGCGCGAGGCCGCCGCCGCCGGCCTGGAGGCTGTCGCCCACACCCTCGCCTCGACCGACTTCGCGGGCTACCTGCCCGACGCGCGCCAGCTGTCGGTCAAGCTGGTGGCCGAGCGCGGGAGCGGCCGGCTGCTCGGCGGCCAGGTCGTCGGCTACGGGGGCGTCGACAAGCGGGTGGATGTGCTCGCCACGGCGCTCTACGCCGGCCTGACGGTCGAGGATCTGCCGCGGCTGGACCTTGAGTACGCCCCTCCCTTCAACAGCGTCTGGGACCCGATCCAGGCTGCGGCGACGGCGATGCTGCGGCGCGGGCTGTAGCTACAGGAGGAGAACAGTGAACGACGAACCACTGGCCCGCGAGGCCTACGAGACCGTGGCCGCGGCCTTCTCCGCAGGGGCAGACACCAACCCCTATAACGCCTACTACGACCGGCCGGCGCTGCTCGGCCTGCTGCCGGACGTGCGCGGCCTCCGCGTGCTCGACGCCGGCTGTGGCCCGGGGGTCTATGCCCGCTGGCTGGTCGAGCACGGCGCGAGTGTGGTCGGCCTCGATGTGAGCGAGCGCATGGTGCATTTCGCCCGGGAACGGCTCGGCGAGCGGGCCAGCTTCTTCCAGGCCAACCTCGAACGACCACTGACCATGCTGGACGACGAGGCCTTCGACCTTGTGCTCAGCGCCCTGGCCCTGGATTATGTCAAGGACTGGAACTTTCTTTTCGGCGAGTTCCGGCGCGTGTTGCGGCCTGGCGGGCAGCTCGCCTTCTCGGTGGTCCACCCGGCCGACGACTTTTACCGCATGCACCCCGACGGCACCTACTTCGACGTGGAGCAGGTGAGCGTGACCTTCCGCTTCCGCAACCACGGGATCAGCCAGGCAGTGCCCTACTACCGCCGCCCGCTCGCGGCGATGGTCAATCCGCTGATCGGCGCCGGCTTCACCATCGAGCGGATCGTCGAGCCCCAGCCCACCGCCGATTTCGCCGCCCGCGATCCGGAGGAGTACGCGATTCTGATGCGCCGGCCGGCGTTCATCGCCTTCCGCGCGCGGCTGACGAAGTAACAGCTCGTAGGCGGAGCGGCGTGTGAAGCCGAGGGCGGAGCGGGAGCGACCATAGAGTTGTGGTCGCCCCCCGCTTTGTGCCAGTGGCCCGTCACAGGTGGACGATGGCGAGGCCGGCGGGGGCGCGGCGGGCCATCGCCTGGGCGACGGGGGTGCGGTGGCAGGTGGCCGGGTCGGCCTCGAAGCAGAGCAAGGCGGTCGGCGCGGCGGCGGCGATGGCGAGGGCCCGGTCGAGGGCGGGACCCTGGGCGGCCAGGAGTGCGTCCATCTCGGCGAAGAAGGCGGGGTAGTCGTGGCTGCGCCGCACGGCGTCGCGCAGTGCTTTCGGCGTGCCCAGCTCAACGATGTGGGTGTAGGCGATCCCGGCCGCGGCGAGGTGGTCGGCCAGGCGGCGCTTGTTGAAGTCGGGCTTGCGGCTGAACGGCCGCTCGCGGACGTCGATCAGGTGGGCCACGCCGTGGGCGCGCAGCATGTCGACAAACTCATCCACGGCGCGGCCCTGGTAGCCGGCGGTAAACAGGGTGATCATGGTAACCCGGTGGCGAGCGGCGGATAACAGGGGGGCGGGCCGGCGGCGCGGCGCCAGGAGGCGCGGGCTACCCATGGGCGATGCCGCCGGCGGCGAGGGTGCGCCGGATCTGGTCGAGGTGGCCGGCACCGTGGCCGGCATAGGCGACGAGCAGGGTGGCGAGGGAAACGTCGCCGTTCTCCGGGTGAAAGCCAGCCCGCGCCCAGGCCGCCGCGGGGAGCGACTCCCAGAAGCGCGCCCAGCGAGCGTGGAGGCCGCGCAAGGCGGCGAGGCTGTCGGCAAGGTCGGGGGCGCCGGCGTCGGCGAGGGCGGCCCAGGCGTCCTGGTCGTACGGGCGCAGGGTCGGGCGATCCTCGGTGAGGATGAGCTTGCAGCGCACATAGCTGTTCATGTGCGAGTCGAGCAGGTGGTGGACGTTCTGGGCCACCGTCCACTCGCCGGGGATGTAGGCCGTCGTCAGCTCCTCGGAGCTGAGCGGAGCCACCAGGGCGGCGAGCTCGTCCGGCAGGCGGCGGATAGCGGCGATCAGGGCGGCGCGATCGGTCGCGTCGGTCATCCAGTTACCCCCTTTGTGCCGCCGGCGCGGCGGCCGGGGCGGAAACGACAAGGGCCACGCCGGCGGAGGCGAGGGCGAGGCCGGCCAGGGCGAGGGGGCCGAAGCGCTCGCCGAAGAGGAGGAAGGCCTCCAGGGCGGTGGCCGGCGGCACCAGGTAGAACAGGCTGGCGGTGCGGGCGGCGCTGGTGCGCCGGATGATCAGCATCAGCAGGAGGATGGCGCCGAGCGACAGGACGAGGACGAGCCAGCCCAGGGCGAAGGCCAGCTCGGGCGTCCACTGGATCTGGCGCGTCTCGAAGGCGAGGGACAGGGGGAGCATGAGCGCGGCGGCGGCGAGGTACTGGGCCAAAGTTCCGCCGACCAGAGGGATGCCGGCTCCGTGGCGCTTCTGGTAGAGCGTGCCCAGGGTGGTGCAGAGCAAAGCCACTAGGGCCGCGCCAAGGGTGAAGGCGCTGATGGCCGGCGCCACGCCGCCCTGGCCCAGCTTCTCGCCGACCACCAGGCTGACGCCGGCGAGGCCGAGGGCGAGGCCGGCCCACTGGCGGGGGCTCACCCGCTCGCCAAGGGTGGCCTGGGCGAGCAGGGCGGTCAGGATCGGCTGGAGGCTGACGATCAAGGCGGAGACGCCGGCGGGCATACCGCGGTCGATCGCGAGGAACACGCCGCCCAGGTAGCCGCCGTGGAGCAGCAGCCCGACCACCGCGCTGTGGCCGGCGTGGGCGCGCGAAGGGCGCGGGGCGCGCAGAGCGAGGCCGATCGCGCCGAGCAGCGCAGCCGCGATGATGAAGCGGATCAGCAGAAAGGTGAACGGCTCGATGTAGGGCAGCCCAAAGCGGGCGCCGATAAAGCCAGTGCTCCACATGAGCACAAAGATCCAGGGGGCGAGGGCGGCGGCGCCGGGGCGGGCGGGGGCCTGGGTCGAGGCGGTCTGCATGGGTCCTGCCGGGCTATCAGTAACAAAGGTGCTCCCGCAGGTGTACCACGAGCCGGGCGGGCCGTCAACCGCCCGCGGTCGGATGGGCCGGGCGGCGGGCGGCCTGTGCTATAATCGCGCGGGCTGTCGGGAGGCACGGAGCGGGATGGAGCTGACCCCAACAACTGAGCGCGCGACGGCCGCGGCCGGCCGGCGGGCCGGGGCCGCAACGGCATGGGCCGGCGCCCTGGTCGTCGCCCTGACGGCGCTGCTGCCGCGGCTGCTCGGCCTGCGCGACTTCCTCACCACCGACGAGGCCTACCACTGGATCAGCCGCACCGAGCGCTTCGCCGACGCGGTGGCGGGCGGGCGCTGGGCCGAGACGATCCTGACCGGCCACCCCGGCGTGTCGCTGATGTGGCTTGGCTCCCTCGGCCTGCGCCTGGAGCAGGCGGCGGTCGTTCTCGGCCTGGCCGCCCCGCCCGACCGGCTCGGCCACCTGGCCTGGCTGCGGCTCGGGCCGGCCCTGGCCCACGGCGCATTGATCGCCGGCGGCTACCTGCTGCTGCGACGGCTACTGCGGCCGCGCGCGGCGATCGGCGCGGCCCTGCTCTGGGCCAGCTCGCCCTTTCTCGTCGCCCACGGGCGCCTGCTCCACCTCGACGCCCTGCTGACCGACTTCGTCACCCTCAGCCTGCTCGCCGCCCTCCTGGCGCCTCGCGCCCGCCGTCCCCTGCCCTGGCTCGCCCTTTCCGGCCTGCTCGCCGGGCTCGCCCTGCTCACCAAAGGCCCCGCGCTGATCCTGCTGCCCTTCGTCGGGCTGCTGCTCTTTGTTCTCGCGCCGCGCGGCGGACACGGCGCCACGGCGCCACGGCGCCACGGCGCCACGGCGACAGGCGGCTTTTCTCGTGGAGAAGCTGGCCCCCTGTCCCCCCCTCCCCCGCTCACCCCGTCCCGCGCCATCGCCGGCTGGGTCGCCAGGGGGATCGCCTGGTCGGTGCCGCGCTACATACTCTGGCTGGCGGTGTCCTTGCTCACGGCGTTTGCGCTCTGGCCGGCGCTTTGGGTGGCGCCAGGGGCCGCGGTGGGCCGGTATGTTGAGGAGATCGCCGGGAACGGCGGGCGGCCGAATGGCGATGGGCAGTTTTTTCTCGGGCGGGCCGACGCCGACCCCGGGCCGCTGTTTTACCCCGTCGCCGGGCTGTTCCGCCTCACGCCCCTGGAGCTGCTCGGGCTGGCGGCCTGCGCGATGGCCGCCGGGTCGCGTGTCATACGGACAGCGCGGCGCACGAGATGGCTTTCGCCGGGCGAGGGCGTGCCGGCGGGCGAGAGGGCGGCGCTGCTGGCGCTCGCGGCCTTTGTGCTCTTCTGGACCCTGGTGATGACCCTCGGGCCGAAGAAGTTTGACCGCTACACCCTGCCGACGTGGCCGGCCTTACTGGCCCTCGCGGGCTACGGGCTCGCGGTGCTCGGCGAGTGGGCGGCCGGTCGCCTGCGGCGGCCCGTCGGCGTGCGCCTCTTCGCCCTGGGCCTGCTGCTGCCGCAGGCCGCCATCCTGGCCTGGTTCCACCCCTACTATCTGAGCTACTACAACCCGCTGCTCGGGGGCGGGCCGGCGGCCGAGCGAACGCTGCTGATCGGCTGGGGCGAGGGCATGGATCAGGTGGGCGCCTGGCTGAGGGCGCGGCCGGACGTAGCCGGCGGCCAGATCCTTTCGGCGCTGCCGGCCACTCTGCAACCCTTCGTGCCGGTGCCCGTGCAGGGCATCCGCGCGATCGACCGGGCGAGCGCGAACTACGCCGTGGTGTACCTCGAGTCGATCCAGCGCGGCGACGCTCCGGAGATTTACGCGCGCGTCGGCGACACGGTGCCGCTCCACACTGTGCGGATCCACGGGATCGAGTACGCCCGCATCCACCAGCTCGCCCGGCCCTTCACCACGCCCGTCGGCGCCCGCTTCGGCGACGGCCTGGTGCTGCGCGGGTTCAGCGCGGCGCAGGAGGGAGGCCGGCTGGTTGTCACGCCCGCGTGGGATGTGCGCGGCCCGATCGCGGCCGACTACACCCTGTTTCTGCACCTCTTCGACGGCCGGGGCGAGCGGGTGGCCCAGATCGACGTGCCGCCGGGCGGGGCGAGCGTCGGGCCGACTTCGCGCTGGGAGCCCGGCACCCAGATCGGAGTGCCACTGCCGATCGACCTGCCCGCGGGCCTGCCGCCGGGCGACTACACCTTAGCCCTCGGCCTGTACACCCTGCCTGACTTCACCCGCGCGCCACTCGCCGTGGGCCCCGCCGCCGACCCGGCTCTGGCCGGGCCGGACGCCGCGCTGCTCGGCACCGTGCGGCTCGGCCAGTAGGAGCCGCGATGTCGCCCCCCCGCCGCCGCGCCCTGCTGCTCGCCCTGCGCCTGGTCGTCAGCGGCGGCCTGCTCGCCTTTCTCGTCTGGCAGGCTGACCCCGCCAACGTGTGGCGCGAGTGGCGGGGCGCCATCCTGCCCCTGCTCGCCCTGACGGTGCTCATCCAGCTCGGGTGCATCGCCCTGAGCGCCTTCAAGTGGGGCGTGCTGCTGCGGGCCCGCGGCCACGACCTGCCCTTCCCCTGGCTGCTCGGGGTTTACCTGATCGGCCAGTTCGCGAACAACTTCCTCCCCACTTCGGTGGGCGGCGACGCGGCCCGCCTGCTGACCCTCGGCCGGCGCATCGGCAGCTACGCCCAGGCCAGCGCGTCGGTCTTTCTGGAGCGGCTGACGGGCTTCCTGGCCCTGAGCCTGATCGCCATTGTCGCCCTGCTGATCAGCGCAACCGATCTGCTCGGCCCCCGCCTGGAGACGGACCCGGGGCTGACCGCGACGGCCTTCGCCTTCGCCCTCGGCGGGGTGGCCCTGGCCCTGGGCGCCTTCGCCGCGCCCTGGCTGCTTGGCCGCTTCGGCGACCGGCTCCCGGCCAGGGCGCGCAAGCCGCTGCAGAGCGTGGCCGCCGCCCTGGAGGACTACGCGGGCGACCGGCCCACCCTGCTGCGCGCGCTCGGGCTATCGCTGCTGTTCCACACCTGCTGGATCGGGCTCCACATCGTCGCGGGGCTGGCCCTCGGCATCACCGCCCCGCCCCTGATCTATGCCCTGATGGTGCCGCTCACCGATATCCTCGGCCTCCTGCCGATCTTTTTCAACAACCTCGGCGCGCGCGACCTCGTCTTCACCCTGTATCTGAGCCAGGCCGGCTACCCCAACGCCACGGCCCTCGCCCTCGCCTTCACCGTCTTCACCGTGCGCCTGCTCGTCAGCAGCCTGGGCGGGCTGGTGATGCTGTTCGTCGGGGCGAGCCTGCGCGCCGATTAACCCCGTATGACGGCGCCCGCGCTCCGCCCCCTGAAGGAGAAAGCGATGGGTCTGCAAGCCGTGCCCTGGTGGGGCTTCGCCCTGCTCTCGGCGCTGTTCGCCGCCTTGACGACGATCCTGGTCAAGCTCGGCGTGGAGCAGGTCAGCTCGACGCTCGCCACCGCGATCCGTACGGTCGTGGTGCTCGCCATGGCATGGGCGATCGTGGCCGGGCGCGGCGAACTGGGGGGATGTCGGGCCTCGCGGCGCGCACCTGGCTGCTGCTCGGGCTGTCGGGGGTGGCGACGGGGCTGTCCTGGCTCTGCTACTTCCGCGCGCTCCAGGTCGGCCCCACCGCGTACGTCGCCGCGATCGACAAGAGCAGCGCCGTCCTGATCGCCGTTCTGGCCTGGCTCGTCCTGCGCGAACCGCTCGACGCGCGCGGGGCGCTTGGGGTCGGGCTGATCACCCTGGGCACCCTGGTCCTCATCCGGTAAGCTGGGGGCGATCGCGCGGACAAAGCAGGGCAGGGACGCGGTGCGTTGCGTCCCTGCCCGATAAGGTTGCTCTGGATGTCAGGCCGCGATCAGCCGACCATGAACGCGGTGGAGATGACCAGGAACAGGGTCAGCGCCATCACGACTAGCATGTGCTGGGCCGACAGCCCGCCCCGGCGCGGCGCGGCGCCCTCGGCCTCGGGGGGCGCCTCGGCCTCGGGGGGCATGGGGACGAGGATGGTGAAGGGCAGGGCGGCCTGGAGGGTCTCGTCGTTCAACCCGGGCATCAGCGGGTCGTAGGGCAGGGGCCCTGCGATCACCTCGCCGTCGAGGGCCTCGGGCACCGCCGCAGCCACCATGACGGGCGACGGAGCCTCGTAGGCGATGGTGGGCCCCACCTGCTGCACGGCGGGCTGGGCGGCGGGGGCGCGGACAACGGCGGGCGCCGCCGCCGCGACGGCGGAGGGCCCGAGCGGCGCGCGCGGCTCCGGCGTGGCGAGCGGGGCGCGTGCCACGGGGGCGCCGAACACGGCCTGCTCGTCGTACAGCTCGACAGCGGCGAAGTCGGCGGGGGCGGCGTAGCGCGCCGCCTGGGCGACGGGGCGCTCCTCGCCGAAGGCGCGGGCGTGCAGGCGGGACGGCGGTGCCTGGAGCGAGTGGGTCTTGTACGGGTGCCGGTTGAGCACGTCGAGCAGGGCCGTGCGGAACACATCGGCGCTCGGGTAGCGCTCGGCGGGCTCGTAGGCGGTGGCGCGGTGCATCACGGCGGCCAGCGGGTAGGGGCAGGCCAGCGAGTGGTGCGGGTCTTCGAGCAGCGGCAGGTTGCTCAGCTGCTGCTTCTGGGCGATGATCGCGATCGCGTTGCCCTCGTAGGGCATGCGCCCGAAGACGAGGTGCGCCAGCAGCACGCCGAGGCTGTACACCTCGCTGTCGCCCTCCGCCGGCTCCCCGAACAGCCGCTCCGGCGGGGTGTAGGCGAGCACCGCTGCCGGCGCCGTGAGCGGGTTGTCGGGGAGCGCCTGGCCGAGGCTGGTCAGCACCACGCGCTGGTCGTTGGCGAGCATGATGTTGGCGGGCGTCAGGTCGTACACATTGGCGCCGTGGCGGCGGGCGTAGGCCACGCCGTCGGCCACGCCGCGGACGATCCGCACCGCCTCGTCGATCGACATGCGCGCGCCGCGGTCGGCCAGGCGGTCCAGCCGGTCCTGGGCGGTGACGCCGTGGAGCCGCTCGAAGACGGCGAAGGGGCAGTCGTCGGCGAGGCCGGCGTCGAAGACGCGGATGAAGTTGTGGTGGTGCAGGGCCGCCAGGGTCTGGATCTCTTTGATGAAGCGGGCCCGGGTGCGCGGGGCGGCGGCCGCCTCGGGGCGCAGGCGCCGGATGACCACGTCGCGCTCGAGCAGGGACTGGTAGCCCCCCTCGACCTCGGTGTACTCGCGGACATCGCCCCTGGCGGTCAACTCGACCCGGCTGGTGGTCGTGGCAAAAACGTTCGCGTGCATCATCAGCTCCTAGGGAGTTACGGCGCGGAAGGTGGTGCTCGCGCTGGTGTCGAAGTTGTCGATTGCGTCGAAGTAGAAGGCGGCGGCCATCCAGGCCCAGCGCTGCTCCGCGATCGACTTGCCGTCGCCCCAGCGCACGCCGTCGGGCGTGTTGGCGAAGGCCGTCGACAGCTTGGTGGCGTAGAGCGCGTGGCCGGCGACCTCGTCGACCGTCAGGAACTTGGGCAGAACGGCGCTGTACAGCAACAGGCTTTCGTCCTCGTCGAGCACCGCGCCGCTGTGCGCGTACTGCCCGGCCAGAACGCCCTTGCGCGCCCACTCGTCGTGGAGGAAGTCGGAGGCCGCCAGGTAGCTGATCGCGCGGCCGTCCTCGTGCCAGCGGTAGTCCAGGGCGACGCGCCAGAAGACCTGGGCGGCGTCGGCGCCGAAGGCGCGGCTCTTGTCGTCGAGGCGCGGCGCGCCGAGCATGATCGCGCCGCTGTCGCGGTCCACGCTGACCACGGTGGGCGGCAGGCCGGAGCTGCGGCGCTCGCCGAGGTTGCCCGAGCTGGCCTGGGCTAGCAGCTCGTAGCCGGTGTCGATCAGGCCGTTCCAGTCGTGCTCGGGGTCGGCCGCGGCGAAGAGGTGGTAGGCGGCGGGCGCGAAGGCGGCGGGCGCGAAGTCGATCCGGTCGGCCTGCACCGCCCGGTCGTCCGCGGCCAGGTAAGGGCGGCCGCCGATCGTGACCACGCTGCTGTCCCAGATCGCGCGGGCGATCTTGAGGCCCTCGCGGCCGTAGCTCGCCTCGTTCCAGCGCCGCTCGGCCAGCATCAGGGCCAGGGCCGCGTCGGCGTTGGCGTCGGCCAGGCGGTGCGGCTCCACCCCGGGCTCGTTGGTGTGGTAGAGCGCGCCGTCCTCGCCCTGGAGCCGCAGCTGGGCCCAGCGCCACAGCTCGTCGAAGCTTTTCTGGTCGTCCATCCAAACGGCCATCAGCATCGCGGCGGCCTGGTCGCGCACGTCGGTGTAGCCGCTCGCCTGCTTGACCTGGCCCTCGCTGACGTAGCTGGCCTTGAAGCTGGCGTATGTTTCCTCCATCGTGTCGGCGATGGCGATCCCGGCGTTGTTCACCCGGCGCACCTCGATCGCGGCATCGCCGACCTCGAAGCGCACGATCGGCGTCGAGCGGATGTAGGCCTGGTAGGGGAGCTTATCCTTGTACTGGTTGAAGATCTGCTCCAGGCCCGGGGTCATGATCAGGTAGTCGATGTTGCGCCAGTCATCGTGGAACAGGTCGCGGTACACGGCCGGGTCGAGGGCGACCTTCCAGTGGGAGTGGGCGCCGGGGAAGCTGACCGCGCCCGCCGGGCCGTCGCGCAGGTCGACCCACAGGTCGTCGTCGATGACGATCTGGGCGTTGGCGGGGACGTGGGCCCGCACCCAGGTCAGGGCCTGGCGCTGGGTGGTGGTCATGTTCAGGGTGAAGATCTCGCTGTGGCGGCTCAGGTTGACGTAGCCGATGGCGAGCGCGCCGACCACCAGGGCGGGCAGCAGGGCCGTGCCGCCCGGGAGCGCGACAAGCTTGGCCACCACCAGGCCGACGTTGAGCGCCATGAAGGGCAGCACCAGGATGATGTAGAAGTCGAGCACCTGAGCCCCACGGGCGAGCGACAGCCAGCCCACCAGCCCGAGCAGCCCAATCAGCCGGGCCGAGCGGTCGCCGCGGGCGATATTCCAGGCGGTGGCGAGCAGGCCCAGCCCGATGATCCACGGATCGCGCACGAGCCAGTTGGTGGTCAGGGCCTGGAAGAAGTCGCTCTGCGGGCTCCAGGGCGCGCCGCCGCTGCGACCGAGCTGCCAGAGCACGGCGCCGACCAGGGTGATGCTGCTGCTCTGGCCGTCGAGCGGCGAAGAGAAGGACAGGTCGACCAGCTCCTTGCGCAGCGCGGCGTAGAGCGGGTAGAGCGAAACGGTCGCGATCACGCCGAACAGCCAGATGCCGCGGGCGAAGCGGGTGTGGTGCGGGTGGGCCAGGGCCCAGACGCCGTAGACCAGCACGGGGAAGAGGAAAAAGGCGCTTTCCTTGGAGAGCACGCCGACGCCGAACAGGATCGCGCCGCTGAACAGCCGCCAGAGCTGCCCGTTGTAGTTCACCAACAGCAGCGTGCCGGCGAGCACAAAGGCGATCATGATGTTGTCGAGCAGCACCGTGCGGCCGTAGATCACCGTCAGGGGGGACAGGGCGTAGAGCAGGCCGCCGATGGCCGCCGCGGGGGTGCTCTGGGTCAGGTGCAGCAGGATGCGGAACAGCAGCACCAGGGAAAGCACGTGGAACAGCAGCATCAGGGTGCGGCCGCTGTCGATCGCGGTGCCGAAGGTGTGGAAGCCCCCCGTCAGCACCGACCAGATCGCGATCAGGATCCAGCCGGCGGGCGCGTGGTCATACCAGTAGGGGTACGGGGTCAGCACGCCGAGCTTGGCCACGGCGTAGGCCTGCGACATGTAGATGCCTTCGTCGCCCAGGTAGAGCGGGAAGCCGAACATGTTGTAGCCGTGAACCAGGGCGGCGACCACGGCGACGCCGACCAGGGTGATCGTCGACCACAGGGCGCTGAAGCGCCGGGTGTCGGGGAGCGTGGCGGAAGCGATTGTTGCGCTCATCGAGCACTCTCCTAGGCGGTGGCGCCGCGGTGGGCGTTCACGTGCTTGGTCTTCTCCCAGTTGTTCGTGCCCTTGATGTGCCGGTAGACGGCCCGCAGGGCGCTGATGCCCAGGAGGATCTGGAAGGGATAAAAGGCGATCAGAAGCCGCAGCCACATAAAGCGCGGCATCTTCAGGTTATGGGCGGTGACGAACTCGCACAGACCGACCCAGTTCAGGACGTACTGGCCGATCAGCATGTAGGCCGGCATCCACAGGATCATCGCCACGAGGGGGGGCATCTGCACAAAAAAGATCGTGTAGATTGAGACGGGAATGTAGAGCGTGGTGAAGGCCTGGAGCACCGGCGACGACAGGCTGTAGACCGCCAGGAAGCGCTGGTACATGGTGGACAGCTTCCAGTAGGTGCCGCCCTGGAGCACCTGGAGAAAGCCCTGGTTCCAGCGGGTGCGCTGCTTGATGAACTGGCTCACCGTGGGGGGTGTCTCCTCCTTGGTGACGTACTGATCCTCGTAGACCACCCGGATGCGCTCGCCCATCTGGCTCAGGCGGATGCCGATGTCGGCGTCCTCGGTGAGGCAGTACTCGTCCCAGCCCCCGATGCGGTTGATCACATCGCGGGTGAAGAAGATGGTGTTGCCGCCCAGGGGGATGATCCCGACCTCGGCGTGGTAGTGCAGCCGGCTCTTGAACCAGAAGAAGTACTCCAGGACGTTCAGGGCCGAGAACCACTTGCTGTCGAAGTTCATCAGCTGCACGCCGGCCTGGACGACGTTCACGCCCTCGTTCACCATCACGGTGTTGACGATGTTGAAAACGTCGGGGTGGATTTCGTCCTCGGAGTCGAAGATCGTGACGACCTCGTTGCGGGTGTGGCGAAAGCCGATGTTCAGCCCGTGGGGCTTGTTGATCGGCTTGTCCTGGAAGACGATCAGCTTGGTGTTGGTGATCCCGCGCGCCACCAGCTCGACGATCTTCTCCTGCACCTTGGCGATCGTGCCCTCGTCGTCGATGCGGCAGATCACCACGACCTCCAGCAGGTCGAGCGGGTAGTTCGCCCGTAGCACCCCCTCGATCGTGTGCTGGATGACCTCCTCCTCGTGGCGCGCGGGCAGCAGGACGGTGAAGCTTTTCTGGGGCGGCGCGAACTCCTTGGGCGCGCCGAACTCGGCCTCACGGCGGGCATCGTTCCAGGTGAAAAGCATCAGGTAGGAGCTAAACGACACCTGGGCGAGCAGCAGGAGCGAGACGACAACCAGCGCGATCTCAAACCCAGACATGGCTACCTCGGTGATGAAACTTAGGCGGATAAACCAGCTGGCCGCGCAGACAATAGGCGCTCCATGCCCGTTTTGCGGCGCCGGTGCCACAAACGTCTACGGTGGCGACAACGAGTAGCTTCGTGTGTACGCTGACAGCGGACACAAAATAGTCCTCTGGGCTCAATTTGCGGTGACGAGACGGGAGGCCCCGCATAACACTTTGTTCACGTTCATGGGTATGGAGGGCATGGCGATCAGGAGCGTGGGGTGTGGCGCGGGGCGGGATTATAATGCGAAATAAAGCGACCGCAAACGCTTACGCAGTTATATCGTAAACCGCCCGCTGTTCGATGACATCTCCGCGCCGGAGAGGAGCGGTCACACGGGAGTAAGCTTCGTTTGCGATACTGGCGGGGGCAGATCACCATTGATTGAAAGAGGATTTCCTATGCGACAGGCCATCCGGCCCGTGGCGGCCCTGCTGGTTGGGCTGCTGGCCACCCTGCTGAGCGCCGTGGGCGGCGATGCGCTGGCGGCCCCGGCGCAGCCGTTTGCCGCGGAGGCCTTCCGCGCCCAGTGGGAGCGCACCGACGCGCTGGTTGCCACGGGCGTCGCCGACTACAGCTGGTACTGGGGCCCGGGCCCGCGCAGCCCACAGCTCATGGAGCGGGACGACGGCTCGCCGGGCGGGAAGCGGCTGGTGGTCTATTATGACAAAGGCCGCATGGAGCTGCCGCTGCCGCTGGCCGGGGCCCGCGGCGCCGCTCAGGTCAGCTTCGGCCGCCTCGTCTACGAAATGGTCACGGGCAACATCCAGCTCGGCTCCCAGCGCTTCGACAACGGCGCCCCCGCGGGCATCCCCGTCGCGGGCGCGCTCGACGACCCCCTCGCCCCCACGTATGGTGTGTTCGCGCGCATGCTCGGGCCCGCCCCCGTCGCCACGGGCCAGCGGCCCGGCCAGTCGCTCGACCGGGCGGGCCAGCTCCGTGCGCGCCCCGAACTCGCCGCCGCCTACCCCGAGACGGCTTACGCCGTGTTCGACGGCGTCACCGAGCACAACGTGCCGCAGGTCTTCGACGCCTTTATGCGGCGCGCAGCCCCCGTCCAGACCGAGCAGGGCGTGCGTAGCGAGCAGGTGATCGACCCGCTGGCCGTGGTCGGGCGCCCGATCAGCGAGGCCTACTGGGCTGACCTGGAGCTCGACGGCCGGCTGCTGCCCGTGCTGGTGCAACTGTTCGAGCGCCGGGTGCTGACCTATAACCCGGCCAATCCCGCGCCCTATCGCGTCGAGATGGGCAACGCCGGCCTGCACTACTATCTGTGGCGCTATGCCGGCGACCGCCCGCGCGCCGAGCGCCGCGAGGAGCTGATCGCCCACTTCGAGCGCGGCGACCAGGCCCTCAATGGGAACTACTGGTTCAGCTTCGACGACCGCAGCATCGGCGGCGCCTCGACGGCCAGCAACCGGCTCGTCACCCCCGGCGCGGCCGGCAGCGTGCGCGGGATGCGCCTGGAATACAACCTCGCAGACTCCGCGCCGGTCAACTTCGTCGCCCTGGCGCTGAACCTCGGGCCGGGCGACAGCCCGGTCGACCTACGCGGCGTTTCCGCGATCGGCTTCTGGGCCCGCGGCGGGGGCCGCTACCAGCTGCGGCTCAACAGCGCCTACACCGACAAGCCCTTTGTCACCACCTTCGCCGCCCCGGCCGACTGGGGCTGGGTCGAGCTGCCCACGGGCGAGCTGCGCAACGAGGATGGCGCGAGCCTCGACCAGGGCCTCGCCGCCGCCACGCGGGTCGAGTTCCGGCCGGCCCGTGCGCCCCAGAGCGGCGTCCTCGACGTCGACGACCTGACCCTGGTGCGCGGCGCCGCCCGGCCGACGGTTGTAGCCGAGCCGGGGCTGCCGCTGCTCGACGACTTTGAGGACGGCGATCTGATTTCGGCGATCGGGACCGAGTGGTTCACCTACAGCGACCGCTCCGACGGCGGCAGCTCGGTCGCCGAGATCGCCGTGGTGCCGGGCGGGCTTGGGGGGAGCGCCGGGCTGCGCTTCCGCGGCTCGTTCAACAACCCGTGGGGGCTGTCATACCTCGGCATGGGCCTGCCCCTCGCCCCCGACGGCCAGACGATCGACCTGAGCGGCTACTCGGGGATCGAGATCAGCGTCAAGACCGACGGCCAGAACTACTTCATGCGCCTGACCTCGCCGCTGATCAAGGACACGCGCCAGTACCAGATGGTGATCACGGCGCCCCCCGAGTGGATGACCCTGTACATCCCGTTCAGCCTGCTGCGCCCCGCCGGCGCCGGCCAGACGATCAGTTGGGAGACGGCGCGCACCCAGATCGAGAACATCATCATCACGCCCGTCGAACGAACCGAGGCCTTCCAACTCGTGATCGACGACGTACGCCTGGTGCGGTAGGCAGCCATCGGGCTGGGGAGGCGCGGGGCTGGTGCAGCGAGATCTGCACCGGCCCCGTACGATTCACCGGGCGCAAGCGCCACCCGCCGCCAGCCTCCTTCCTGGCGCTGGCGCCACCCAACCAAAGGCCTGGTACAATGATATCCGTCGAACGGCTGATTTTTATCGTTTTTTCTTCTTATATCATTCAAATAAGGTTGAACGATGAAACGAAGCAGAACGAAAACGGGCGAACCACTGCCCTGGACCCCTGAGGCGGAGGTGGCGCCCACGGAGCTGGAGCTGCTGATCACCACGCTTGAAATGGTCCGGATCGTCGCGGACCCGATCCGGCTGCGCATCCTGGAGCTGCTCGTGATCGAGCCCCAGCCAGTCAAGCGGCTGGCCGAGATGCTGAGCCTGCCGCAGACCAAGCTGTACTACCACATCAACCTGCTGGAGGAGCACGGCCTGATCCGGGTGGTGGCGACGCGGGTGGTGTCGGGGATCATCGAGAAGCAGTACGGGGCAGCCGCGCGGTCGTACCGGGTCGACGACTCGCTGCTGGCCCTGCAGGGGCCAGACCGCGACAGCACCGTCGAGATGATGCTGGGCACGATGCTCGACGGGGTCAAGAACGACCTGCGGCAGGGGATCGCAACGGGAATGATCGAGCTGCGGGACGGCGCGCCGGTCGAACGCAAAGTCACGCTCGGGCGGGTGCCGCTGCGCCTGACGCCCGAGCGGGCGGCCGAGCTCCACGAGCGCCTCGGCGCGCTGATCCGGGAGTTCTGCCCCGACCCGGACAACCCGGGCGCCCCCGCCCCGGGCACCCGGCTGTACCACCTCTTCGTCACCTGCTTCCCGACCTATGTCGCGGACGAGCAGGCAGAGTAACCCTCGACTGAACCCAGACGCACGGCCAGGCGCGCGGCGGGCGGCCCGCGCCGGGCCGCGCATACCCAAAAAACGCTAGGAGGCCGGGATGATCGAGACTAACCGCTGGCAGGCGCGCTTCTTCACAATCTGGGGCGCGCAGGCGATCTCCATGCTCGGCACGTCGCTGGTCCAGTTCGCCATCGTCTGGTGGCTGACGGACACCACCGGCTCGGCCACCACACTCGCGCTGGCCACTCTCGCCACGATGCTGCCGAACGTGCTGCTCGGCCCGCTCGCCGGAGCCCTGGTGGACCGCTGGAACCGCCGCGCCGTGATGATCGTGGCCGACGCCGTGGCGGCGCTCGGGGTGCTGGTGCTGGCCATGCTGTTTGCGGCGGGCGGCGTGGCGCTCTGGCACGTGTATGCGGTGCTGCTGCTGCGGGCGACGATGCAGGCCTTTCAATTCCCGGCCATGCAGGCCTCGACCTCGCTGATGGTGCCGCAGGAGCAGCTGACGCGGGTGGCCGGGATGAACCAGATGATCCAGGGCCTGACGATGATCGCCGCGCCGCCGCTCGGCGCGCTGCTGCTCAGCGTGGGCACCGTGCAAAACATCCTGCTTATCGACATCGCCACCGCGGCGATCGGAATCCTGCCGCTGCTCCTGTTCCGCATTCCCCAGCCGCGCGCCACACAGCCGGACGGGGGCACGTCGGTCGTCGCGGAGATGCGGGCGGGGCTGGGGTATGTGCTCAGGTGGCCGGGGCTGCTGATCCTGCTCGGCATGGCCGCGGCGATCAACCTGCTGGTGGCGCCGGCGATGGCGCTCCAGCCCATCCTGGTCACGCGGCACTTCGGCGGCGGCGTGATCGACCTGGCCCTGGTCGAGTCGGCGTTTGGGATGGGGATCATCGTCGGCGGGGTGCTGCTCGGGGTGTGGGGCGGCTTCAAGCGGCGGATCGTCACCAGCCTGATGGGCGTGGGCGGGATCGGGGCGGGGCTGCTCGCTGTGGGGCTGATGCCGGCGGGGGCGCTGTGGGGCGGCGCCGCGGCGATCGGGCTGGTGGGCGTGATGGTCGTCTTGGCCAACGGCCCGCTGATGGCCGTGATGCAGGCGACGGTGGCGCCGGAGATGCAGGGGCGGGTCTTCACACTCGTCGGCAGCGTGTCGGGCGCGATGGCCCCGGTTGGCCTGCTCCTGGCCGGGCCCGCCGCCGACCGGCTCGGCGTGCAGGCCGGCTACATGGCGGGCGGGGCGATCTGCGTGCTGATGGCGATCGTGGCGGCGCGCACCCCGGCTGTCATCACCCTGGAGGACCAGGCCGCCGAGCGCGGGGCCGAGGGCCCGGCGGCCGGCGCCGCCGAGCCGCTGCTCGCCACAGAGTAGCGAGGGCGACCGGAGGCTCGCCGCGGAGGCGAGCCCCCAGTCCACATGGCACCCCCTCTCCATCCTGGAGAAGGGGGGCATTTTGCGCGGCGGCCGCGCTCCAGTCAGGAGTGGCAGACCAGGGCGGCCACTTCAGAGCGCGGCGGCTCTCAAGCCGGCCGCTCTGACGGGTAGCGTTAGCAAGCGCTATGGCAGCAGCGCCACGGCCCCTTGTTCACGCGCTTGCAAGTCTGCCGGGTAGTATTGTGCCCCTGGTTGCACTCGCCCGCCTGAACGATCCGGCACATAAACGTCACCTTGCGCCGCGACCCGGTCACGATGAAGGACACGGCGGTATCGATTTGCCCGCCGCGCCACCTGGCGTGCTCGTACACATAGCGGTTGACGGTGTAAAACTGCTCCAGCATGAACTCGTCGCTGAGCGGAAAGGCGTCGTCGTCGTCGTCGTCGTACACATCCTTGCCAAACGTCATCGCGTAGGTTTCGCCATCCTGCCCTTCGTCGCCGACAAGAGTGTAGGCGACGCTGGCGTAGACCAGGCAGCCGGGGTAGCCGATGCGCTCCAACTCCTCCTGAACCCGCGTGCCGACGTAGTCCAGAAGGCCGTGGTGCTGCCAGCCGGGCAGCGGCGACTCGGGAAAGTCTGGGAGCATGGGCAGCTCGGGCGCTCCGTAGGTGGGTTCCTTCGACTCAGACATAGCATCCTCCGTGTGACGTCACTGCGCTACACCGCTTATGGTTCAGGCAGCCCGCGGGCGCGGGTGATGATACCGGCGATGGTGGCGCGAGCCTCCGGGCCCCGCGCTGCCCCAACGACACTATTCAGGTCATCGACGATGTAGTCCGCGTCCTCAGCGCTCAGGGCCGTCAACCCCTCGTAGGTGTGCTCGGCGAGCGCGTAGTCGCCGTTGAGCAGGTAGGCCTTGCCCAGGAAGTGTACGGCGTACACATACAGGGGGTGCTGCGGGTCGACGAGGGGGTGCTCGCGCACGGCCACGAAGTCGGCGATCGCGGCGGGGTAGCTTTTGCGCTGGAGTAAAAGCTGGCCGCGGGCGAGCAGCGCCTCGAGGAGGAAGCGGCTGTCACGTGCGATCAGGGCGCTATAGTCGGCGAGCGCCGCGTCCACATCGTCCGCGCGACCATACAGCAGGGCCCGGTTGAGGTAGGCGCTGTCGAGCTGCGGGTCGAGCGCAATCGCCCTAGAGTAGGCGAAGATGGCCTGGCGCGGCCGCCCGAGCTGCTCGTCGGGCAGCTGGCCCGGGTCGAGCAGGAGGCCGAGCAGGAAGTAGCTGTCCGAGAGCAAGGCGGGGTTTTCAGCGGCCATGCCCGGCGTGTCGGCCTCACGCACAGCCGCGACAATGCTCGCCTGCGCCTCGGCAACCTTGCCCTCCGCGAACAGGATCTCGGCCACAATATGCTCGGCGAGGAGCAGAATCCCCTCCCGGCTGCCGCTGACCCCCAGCGAGGCGTCGCGTCTCGTGAGCATGGCCCAGTCGATCGCCGTCATGTACACCTCGGCCAAACGCTCGCTGCTGTTGCCCCATACCACAAGGGTGGCCCCGAAGCGCTCGCCAACCGCCTCGGCCTCGTCACCGAGCGCGATTGAGCGGTTGTAGCGGCAGACCCGAAAGCGCGCGCCGGCCTCGATCACCATCACGTTGGCGAGGCTATCGCCAAAGCCGTCGGCGTCGGCGATAAAGTTGGCGACCAGGATGGAGGGGGCGCCGGGCAGCTCGTTCGCACAGTGGAAGCCGCTGATCTCCTCCGCCACGGCGGTGGCCCTGAAGCCGGCCAGGCCAAGCGAGACACCGGTAAGCGCGGAAAGCGCGGCCAGCTCAACCCGGCGTTGGGTGGGCCCCGGGCCCGGCGGGCGGGCCGGGTGCGACCGGCCACGGCGGGCGGGCCGCGCGGGAGGGGCGGCCGGGCGGCCCGCGGCGATCTTCGGCCAGCGCCACAGCCACTGGGCGCCCACGCTTGCAAAGATTGTGAGGAGCGAGATGGTGGCGGGGAAGGCTGCGAAGGGCGCGGGCGGCTGCCCGACGAGCGCGAGGAGGTAGGCGAGAATGGCGACCGCGTAGCCGCTGATCTCACCAAGCGCGCGCGGGAGATGGCGAATCCCGCTGGGCTGCTGGGGATGAGCCATGTCACCAGCCTCGTACGGCGGCCAGGCGCCGCGAGGCGCAAGCCGGCGTACTAGCGCCCGCACGCACCGCGCCGGGGCGGCGAAGGCCGTGCGAGGGCGAGCGACGTCAATAGTACGGGACGGGCTAGCAGGAGTATACGCCGCGTGTCAAGTGCCGCGCCCGCCGTGGCGGCGAGAGGCGGCACGGCTGCGAAGCGAAGGGCAGCGGGGCCGGCGCCTGAATGCTATAATCAATGGAGCGCATCTGGCGCGCGAAAGAAACAGTGGGGCACTTGTGACGCCGGCCGAGGCGCCGGGCGAGATTATACAGAGGAACACGATGCCGAAGCCGATTATCGCCCTTGTCGGGCGGCCAAACGTTGGGAAATCGACCTTTTTTAACCGTCTGATCGGGGAGCGCCGGGCGATCGTCGAGGACATGCCAGGAACGACGCGCGACCGGCTGTACGGCGACAGCTTCTGGAACGGGCGGGAGTTCACCGCCGTGGACACGGCGGGAATTCTGTTCGGCGAGGATGACCCGACCCTGCCGGCGGCCGAGATCAGCCGGCGCACGCTGGAGCAGGCCCGCCTGGCGATCGACGAGGCCGACGCAATCATCTTCATGGTCGACGGCCGCGAAGGCCTTACCGCCGCCGACCGCGAGGTGGCCGACGTGCTGCGGACCACGGCGAAGCCGGTCGTGCTGGGCGTGAACAAGTGCGACAGCCCGGAGCGAGCCCTCGACGCGGTCGAGTTTTACGAGCTGAACCTGGGCGACCCCATCCCGATGAGCGCCTTCCACGGCCTGGGCACCGGCGACGTGCTGGACAAGGCGGTGGAGCCCTTCCCGATGACCGAGCCGGCCCCGGAGGGGGAGCGGCACCTCCACGTGGCGATCGTAGGGCGGCCGAATGTGGGCAAATCGTCGCTGCTGAACAAGCTGCTCGGCGCCGAGCGCAGCGTGGTCTCAAACGTGCCGGGAACCACGCGCGACACGATCGACACCACGATCACCTTCAACGGCGAGCCGGTGACACTGATCGACACGGCAGGCGTGCGCCGGTCGGGCCGGATCGAGCGCGGGATCGAGAAGTACTCGGTGCTGCGGACGCTGCGGGCGATCGAGCGCTGCGACGTGGCCCTGCTGCTGATCGACGCGGCCGAGGGCGTGACCGCACAGGACACCCACATCGCCGGGATGATCCTGGAGGCGAAGAAGGGTGTGGCCATCCTGGTCAACAAGTGGGACGCGGTCGAGAAGGACAACCAGACCTACAACCAGTTCGAGGCGCAGGTCCGCGAAGCCTTCAAGTTCATCGACTACGCCCCGATCGTCTTCATCTCGGCCCTGACCGGCCAGCGGGTGAGCCGGGTGCTGGAGTTCGCCCGCGAGATCTACGACCAACGCCAGAAGCGCGTGCCGACGGGCGAGCTGAACGACTTCCTGCGCGAGGCCGTGCGCGTCCAGCCGCCGATGGCGACGAAGAAGGGCGCCCACCTGCGGCTATACTACGCGGTGCAGCCCCAGGTGGACCCGCCGGTGTTCCTGTTCTTCGCCAACGACGGCGACCTGGTGCACTGGAGCTACGGGCGCTACCTGGAGAACCGGCTGCGCGAGCGGTATGGGTTTGGCGGGACGCCGCTTGTGATTGTGTTCCGCTCACGGGAGCGGAAGGAGGAGCGGTAGGGGTGCCTGGCGGGGTGGGGCTTGGGCGGGGCGGCGTGCCCGGGGATCGCGGAGTCTTACGGGCCTGCCGGCCCGCCCGTCTTTTCGCCGGGGCTGCGCGCCCCGGACCCCGCAGGATGGCTTCCCGCTGCGGTTGCAGCTCCGGCGTCATGCCCCCCTGCTAAAGCTGGGTAGCTTCCCGCGGGGCGCTACGCGCCTATGTAGGTGTGCGGCGACGCTGACGGGGAGAGGCGCACTACAAACTCTTGCATGTGTGGTTGGCGTAGGCCGGCCAGCACCCTCTTTCAGGTTCGAGCGGCGTGAGGCGCCGGAGCTGACATGCGGGGTCCAGGGGCGCAGCGCCCTGGCCTGGGGGTGCAGGGGGCCGGGGCCGGCCCCCTGCCTCGGGGGCGCGGGGGCGAGCAGCGCCCCGCCAGGAATGTGGGGCACGGGGTGAAACCCCGACAGCGCCGCAGGCTCCCCTCGGGGGCGCGGGGGCGAGCAGCGCCCCGCCGGGAACGAGGGGTCGGGGTGAAACCCCGGACAGCGCCGCAGGCCCACCCTCGGGGGCGCGGGGGCGAGCAGCGCCCCGCGCGAGAACACGAATAGCGCCGGAGGCTCACCCTTGCACTACCCCCCTGACCCGCGCACCGTCGCGGAATGGATTTTTGGGTGGGACGAGGCGCCGGGCATCGTCTCTACATGGGCCGACCGCGAGGGTCGCGCGATCGTGTGGCGCCGCGAGGGCGGGCGCACCGTCGCCGAGCGGGCCGCCTTCCGGCCCTGGCTGCTCGCCGCCCACCTCGACGACCTCGCCCACCTCGGGGGGCTCGTCGAGGGCGACCCGCGCACGCCCTTCAGCTACCGCCGCCTCGACGGGCCGGCTGGCACCTACCGCTTTCTTCTCTCGGCCCGTTCCGGCCGCGCGCTGGAGCGCGAGCTGCTCCTGGGCGCCGCCCGCCGGCTCGGCCGCGCCGTCGAGTCGCTCTACGACCTCGACGACTACTACCGCGTCGGCCCCGTCGAGCAGTATCTTATGTGGAGTGGCCGGGCCTACTTCCGCGGCCTCGCCTACGCCGACCTGCGCCGGCTCCAGTTCGACCTGGAGACGACATCGCTCGACCCGGCCGAGGGCCGGATCTTTATGGTCGCCGTGCGCGACAGCCTGGGCCTGGAGACGACGATCGAGGCCCCCGAGCCCGCGCAGGAGGCCGGGCTGATCCGTGGGCTGTGCGACCTGATCCGGGCCCGCGACCCGGACGTGATCGAGAACCACAACCTGTTCGGGTTCGACCTGCCGTTTCTGAGCGCCCGCGCCGAGGCCCTCGGTGTGCAGCTGCGGCTCGGGCGGGCGCCCGGCCCGGATCGGGTTGAGCGCATCCGCGAGGACCCGCGGGGCCGCCGGCACCGCTTCAGCGTGGCGGGTCGCGAGCTGATCGACACCCTCGACGCGGTGCGGCGCCACGACTTTGTCGCCCGCGACCTGCCGAGCCACCGGCTCAAGGATGTAGCCCGCGCCTTCGGAGTCGCCCGCCCCGAGCGGGTCTACATCCCCGGCGCCGAGGTGTTCCGGGCCTACCAGGCCGACCCGGCCAGGGTCCGCGCCTACGCCCTCGACGACGTGGCCGAGGTCGACGCCCTTTCGCAGCGGCTCCACGCGGCCCCCTTCGCCCTGGCCGGCATGGCGCCGCGCCGCTACGAGCGCGTGGCCTGGGCCGGCCCCGCGATGGGCATCCTGGAGCCGATGCTGCTGCGGGCCTACCTGCGCGCCGGCGCCGCCCCGCCCATCCTCGCCGCCCGCGCCGACGGCGAGCCGTCCGGCCACACCGGCGGGGCCGCCTTTCTGCTCGCCGGCGGCCTCGCGCGCAACGTGGTCAAGGCCGACATCGCCTCGCTCTACCCCTCGCTGATGCGGGCCTACCGGATCGGGCCGGCCTGCGACCGGCTTGGCGTGCTGCTCGGCATCGTCGGACACCTGCTGGAGGCCCGACTGGGCCACAAGGCCGCCGCCCGCCAGGCTCCGCCCGGCTCGCTCGAGGCTGGCCACCACCACGCGCTCCAGGCCGCCATGAAGCTGATCATCAATTCGGCCTACGGCTATATGGGCGCCACCTCGATGGCCATGTTCGCCGACATGCGCGCCGCCGACGAGGTGACCCGGCGCGGCCGCGAGGTGCTTGCCCAGGTGATGGACGGCCTGCGGGCCCACGGCGTCGCCCTGCTCGAGGCCGACACCGACGGCGTGTACTTCGCCGTGCCGGCCGGCACGAGCGAGGCGGCAGAGCGCGCCACCGTCGCCGTCGTCGCCGCCACCCTGCCTGCCGGGATCGCGCTGGAGTACGAAGGACGCTACGCGGCCATGTTCAGCCACGAGGTGAAGAACTACGCCCTGCTCACCTACGACGGCCAGCTGATTATGCGCGGCGTAGCCTTCCGCTCCTCGCGCAGCGAGCCCTTTGCCGAGCGCTTTCTCGCCGACGCCATCCGCCTGACCATGGCCGGCGATGTCCCCGCCCTGCGCGAGCGCTTCCGCGCCGCCGTCGCCGCCCTGCGCGCGCGCAGCGTCCACCCCGCCGACCTCGCCAGCCGCGTCCGCCTCACCAAGTCGCCCGAGCGTTACCGCGCCGCACGCCAGCGCGAGGGCCAGTACGAGGCCATGCTCGCCGCCGGCCGCGTCAGTTGGGCCCCCGGCGAGCGGGTCCGCTTCTACCGCGCCGAGGGCGGCGGCTTCGTGCTCGTGCCGGATGATGAGGAGGGAGGCAGAGTGGGGGAGGGGGGGAAGGGGAGCCAAGGGGACAAGGGCACAAGGGCACAAGGGGGCAATGGCGCTCTGCCGCCGTATGACGTCGAGCACTATGTGCGCGTGCTGTTAGAAAGCTACGCCGGTCGCCTGCGTAAAGCCTTCCGCCCGGCCGACTTCGACCAGATCTTCCGCCCCGACGCCCAGCTCGGCCTCTTCGACCAGGACGCCAGCCTGATCGCCCCTCTCTGGATCACCCCCGACCCACACTGAAACCATCCCCCTCCCCTCCTCCCCTCCTCCCCTCCTCCCCGCTCCTTGACAGCCCGTGGTATCATGCCGTCTGGGCGACGCATGCCCGGATGCTCTGTGCGGAGCGATAAGCGCTGTCGCTTCGCGTAGGCGGAAGCGCGAGGGGGCGGGCACGGTTCTTGCAGCCGGCCTGGCAGTACCCGGAGCGCCCGCGACTGGAGTGTCCTGCATGCCCGCAATCTGGCCTGGAAAGCCTTTCCCCCTCGGCGCCACCGCGGACGGGGAGGGCGTGAACTTTGCGATCTTCTCCGCTCACGCCACCCGCGTCGAGCTCTGCCTTTTCGATAGCCCCGACGCCCCCCGCGAGACGGCCCGCATCCCGCTCCCCGAGCGCAGCGAGGACATCTGGCACGGCTACGTGCCCGGCCTCGCGCCCGGCCAGCTCTACGGCTACCGCGTCTACGGGCCCTACAGCCCGGCCCACGGCCACCGCTTCAACCCCCACAAGCTGCTGATCGACCCCTACGCCAAGGCGCTCAGCGGCACCATCCAGTGGGACCGCGCGCTCTACGGCTACCGCGTAGGCAGCCCGTACACGGACCTGACGATCGGCAAGCGCGACAGCGCGCCCTACATCCCGCGCTCGGTTGTGGTCGACGCGGCGTTCGACTGGGGCGACGACCGGCGGCCGAACATCCCGCTGCACGAGTCGATCATCTACGAGCTTCACGTCAAAGGCTTCACCCAGCTCCACCCCGACATCCCGCTGCCCCTGCGCGGCAGCTATGCGGGCCTCGGCAGCGAGCCGGCCATCGACTACCTTAAGCAGCTCGGCGTGACGGCCGTTGAGCTGCTGCCCATCCACCAGTTCGTCAACGACCAGTACCTCGTCGACAAGGGGCTGACCAACTTCTGGGGCTACCAGAGCATCGGCTTCTTCGCCCCCGACGCGCGCTACGCGGCCACTGGCACGCTCGGCGAGCAGGTCGCCGAGTTCAAGCAGATGGTCAAGAATCTGCACGCCGCGGGGATCGAGGTGATCCTCGACGTGGTCTACAACCACACCGGCGAGGGCAACCAGCTCGGCCCAACCCTGGCCTTCCGCGGGATCGACAACGCCTCCTACTACCGCCTGGTGCCCGACAACCCGCGCTACTACATGGACTACACCGGCACCGGCAACAGCCTGAACACGCTCCACCCGCGCGTGCTCCAGCTCGTCACCGACAGCCTGCGCTACTGGGTCGAGGAGATGCACGTCGACGGCTTCCGCTTCGACCTGACCCGCACCCTGGTGCGCGGCGCCCACGACGGCGACCGGCCGAGCGCCTTTCTCGACGTGGTCAAGCAGGATCCGGTGCTCGCCCAGGTCAAGCTGATCGCCGAGCCGTGGGACGTCGGCCCCGACGGCTACTGGGTCGGGCGCTTCCCCGCGCCCTGGGCCGAGTGGAACGGCAAGTACCGCGACAATGTGCGTAAGTTCTGGAAGGGCGACATGGGCCAGGCCGCCGAGTTTGCCTCGCGCATCACCGGCTCGTCCGACCTGTACCGCCACAACGGCCGGCGCCCCTTCCACAGCGTCAACTTCGTCACCGCCCACGACGGCTTCACCCTGCGCGACCTCGTGAGCTACAACGACAAGCACAACGAGGCGAACGGCGAGCACAACCGCGACGGCGACAGCCACAACAACTCGTGGAACCACGGCGCCGAGGGCCCCACCGACGACGAGGCCATCCGCGAGCTGCGCCAGCGCCAGGTGCGCAACTTCCTCGCTACCCTGCTGCTGTCCCAGGGCACCCCAATGATCCTGGGCGGCGACGAGCGCCGGCGCACCCAGCAGGGCAACAACAACGCCTACTGCCAGGACAACGAGATCTCCTGGGTCGACTGGAGCCCCGACCCCGAGGTCGAGCAGCTGCGCTGTTTCACCGAGCGGCTGATCCAGGTGCGTAAAAACCACCCCATCCTGCGCCGGCGCAGCTTTTTCCAGGGCGCCGTCGCCCCCGGCAGCGCCGAGTACGACGTCGAGTGGCTCAGCCCTGACGGCCAGGAGATCGGCCCGGCCCTGTGGAATAACCCCGAGCTGCGCTGCTTCGGCCTGCTTCTGAACGGCAAGACGATGCGCGAGGTTGACGACCAGGGCCAGCCTGTGCGCGACGACGTGCTGCTGGTGCTGTTCAATGCCGGCCCCGAGGCTGTCCCCTTCATCCTCCCCGACTGGCCCGACGACCCGCTTTGGGAGGTGCTAATCGACACCGCCGACCCCGAGGGCAACGGCCCGCGCGCCCCGAGCAGCGAAGTGTACGAGCTCAAGGACCGCTCGCTCGTCATCCTGCGCGAGCGCGCCGCCCGCCGCAAGCTCGACCCGCCCCCCGCCCCAACTGTTGTCCTGCGCCGCTCCACGGATAGGCTGCGCTGACGCCACAGGAGGAGCAAGAGAGCCCGCCCTCTCTTGCTCCTCCCCTCACCATACAATCGTCGCGAAGTAGTCCTCGACCGTCTCGGCGCGCCGGATCAGGCGCTCGCCCCCATCGGCCGTGAGCAGCAGCTCGGCCGAGCGCAGCTTGCCGTTGTAGTTGAAGCCCATCGCGTGCCCGTGCGCGCCGGCGTCGTGGATGACGACGAGGTCGCCCGGCTCCAGGGGCGGCAGGTCGCGGTCGAGCGCGAACTTGTCGTTGTTCTCGCACAGGCTGCCGGTTACGTCGTAGCGCTCCGTCGCGGGCAGATGGGCTTTGGCGGGCACGCTGATATGGTGGTAGGCGCCATACATCCCCGGGCGCATCAGGTTGGCCATGCTCGCGTCGAGCCCCGCGTACTGCTTGTAGCTGCGTTTGAGGTGGCGCACCGTCGCCAGCAGGTAGCCGTGGGGGCCGCTGATCGCCCGGCCGCACTCCGTCGCCAGGGCCGGCCGCGGCAGCCCCGCCCGGCCGAACACGTCGTCGTAGGCGTCGCGGACGCCGGCGCCGACAGCCGCCAAGTCGACGGGGCGCTGCTCGGGGCGGTAGGGGATGCCGATGCCGCCGCCGAGGTTGACGAGCTCGAAGGCGATGTCGAGGGCGTGGCTCAGCTCGGCGGCGAGCTCGAACAGCATGCGCGCCGTGGCCACGAAGTAGGCGGCGTCGAGCTCGTTGGAGGCGACCATGGCGTGGATGCCGAAGCGGCGCACCCCCCGCTCGCGCGCCGCCGCGTAGCCGGCGAACAGTTGCTCGCGGGTGACGCCGAACTTGGCCTCCTCCGGCCGGCCGATGATCGCGTTGCCCTCGCGCAGCGGCCCCGGGTTATAGCGGAACGAGATCAGGTCGGGCAGGCCGGCGTGGCGCGCCAGGTAGTCCAGGTGGCCTACGTCGTCGAGGTTGATCACTGCGCCGAGCCGCCGCGCCGCCACGAACTCGGCCGCCGGGGTGTCGTTCGAGGTGAACATGATCCGCTCGCCCACGATCCCCGCCCGCTCGGCGAGCAGCAGCTCGGGCAGCGAGCTGCAATCGGCGCCGCAGCCCTCCTCCGCGAGCAGCCGCAGGATGTGCGGGTTCGGCGCAGCCTTCACGGCGAAGTACTCCTGGAAGGCCGGCGCCCAGGCGAAGGTGCCTTGTAGCGCCCGCGCCGACGCCCGCATCCCCGCCTCGTCGTATAGGTACAGCGGCGTCCCGTACGTCGCCACGATCGCGCTCGCCCGGTCCGCCGTGAACGGCAGCCTCTTGCTCGTCGTCATATCCCCCTCGCTCTTCTTTCGCCCACTATACGCTCTATGATAGCGCACCGCCGCGTCTTGACGGATAGGTAGAACGGTTGGTATACTGATTATACCAATCGGTCTATATAACAAGGAGCACGTATGCAGATCACAATCTTCGGGGCGAGCGGGCGCACGGGCCGGCACCTTGTCGAGCAGGCGCTCGCCCAGGGCCACACGGTGGTCGCGCTCGTGCGCAACCCGTCGAAGCTCACGCTCAGCCACGAGAACCTGCGGGTGATCAAGGGTGATGCGACCGACCCGGACGCGGTGGAGCGTGCAATCGCCGGGAGCGACACCGTGATCAGCGCACTCGGCCACGTCAAGGGGTCGCCCACGGATGTGCAGACTACGGCGACGCGCCATATCATCGCGGCGATGGAGCGCCAGGGTGTACGCCGGCTCGTCAGCCTGACCGGCGCGGGCGTGGCGGCGCCGCAGGATCGGCCCAAGCTCATCAACCGGATCATCAAATTTGCCCTGGTCACCCTGTCCGGCGATGTGCTGCGCGACGCCGAGGCCCATGCCGAGGTTATCCGCCGCTCGAACCTTGACTGGGTGATCGTGCGCGGCCCCATGCTGACCGACGCGCCGCGCACCGGCAGCTACCGCGTCGGCTGGGTCGGCGTCGGCACCAGCCCGCGGATCACCCGGGCCGACCTCGCCGACTTCATGCTCACCCAGGCCAGCGACACCCGCTTCATCCGCCAGCTTCCGATGGTCAGTAACTAAGTGGCGGCCCTGGCGGCGGGCCGGGCGCCGACGTGGCCGCTCCCGGCTCGGCCCGTCGCCCGCCGCTTTTCTCTTCGTACGCTCATCCTGGGCGATTGCGCGGCGGGGCGAACCGTGCCACAATGCCGTCGGCACACTCCACACGTAGAGGATTTCGCCGATGTCCCGCGCACTGCTCCCGCTCACACTCCTGATGCTGCTGCTCGGCGCCTGCGCGCCGCCCGCCGCCTCCCTTTCTCCCACCACCCCAGCCACGCAGGGCCCCGGCCAGCCCTCCCCTGCCACGACGCCCCCGGCGGCAACGGCGCCTGCGGCCAGCCCCGAGCCCGCCGCCCAGGGCTCGACCGTGGCCGCGCCGGCGAGCACCGAGCCGGCGCCTACCGAGCCGTCTCGCATGCCCCTGAGCGCCCTCAGCACCTGGGGCGCCGGCGCGCCCAGCGGCGCCGCCTACCGGCCCGACGGCGCAGCCTTCGCCGTGGCTACGGCAGCCCGCCTGGAGCTGCGCGACAGCGGAAACCCCGAGCGGCTGATCTGGGGCATCGACCTGCCGGCGCCCGCCTCGACCCTGGCCTTCGCCCCCGACGGGGCGACGGTCGCGCTCGCGGTCGGCCCGACCGTGGAGCTGCGCTCCGCCGCCGACGGGGCGCTCAAAGCGGCCCTCACGGCAGGCGGCCCGGTCGCCGACATCGCCTTCGCCCCAGCCGGCGCGACACTCGCCGCCGCCGCCGGCGAGGAGGTCGCGATCTGGCAGCTCCCAGCGGAAAGCCCCGCGCTGCGCCTGTCGCTGCCGGACACTCCTGACAGCATGAGCATCCCTGGCGCGCTGACGAGCGTGGCGGTCGGCCCCGAGGGCCAGCTTGTGGTCGGCGGCGACGACAACGGCAACGTGATCGTGTGGCGCGCCGCCGACGGCATTGTGGCCCAGGTGTTCAGCGTCGGGCTGCGAGTGGTGGCAGATGTGGCGATCGGGCCCGATGGGGTGAGCGTGGCCGCGGCCTCCGAGGGCTGGCGCAGCGAGCCGGGCGCCGCCTGGCTGTGGGACATCTCCGCCGGCGCCGAGCCGCGCATCCTGACCATCGACGACGGCCAAAACCTGTTCCCGCCCGTCGAGCGGGTCGCCTTCGCCCCCGACAGCGCCGAGCTGGCGGCGGGCGCGGCCGACGGCACCATCCTGCGCTGGTCGCTGCCCTCGGGCGACCTCCAGGAGGCGGCGCCCGCGCACCAGGCAAGCGTGGTGGCCCTGGCCTACGCGCCCGGCGGATCGGAGCTGCTGAGCGCCGCCCGCGACGGCGCCGTCCACCTGCGCCCCCTGGCGGGCGGCGGCGAGCGGACGGCGAGCATGGCCCCGGCGATCTACGCCGTGGCCCTGTCGCCCATGGGCGACCTGGCTGCGGCCGGCGGCGAGGACGGGACGATCACGCTGATCGCCCCCGACGGCTCCACCGAGCGGCGCTTCGCCGCTCACCGCGGCCCGATCAACGCCCTGGCCGTGACCCCCGACGGCCACCTGCTGATCTCAGGCGGGGACGACGGCCTGGCCCGGCTCTGGGCCCTGCCCGGCGGCGAGCCCCGCGGCGAGCTGAAGGGCCACGATGGGCCCGTGCTGAGCGCGGCGGTCAGCGCCGACGGCGGGCGGCTCGTCACCGCCGGCTGGGACGGCACGCTGCGCGTGTGGCGCCTGCCGGGCGGCGAGGCCGAGCATACGATCACCGTGCTCGAAACCGACGGCTTCAGCGCGACCTCGATCCAGGACGTCGCCCTCAGTGCGGACGGGCGCACGACGGCGGCCGCCGTCTACGACGGCGAGGTGCGGCTGTTCACCGTGGCCGACGGCGCCGCGGCCGGCACGCTCCGCGTCCCCGGCGACGCCTGGATCACCCGGGTGGCCTACGCCCCCGAGGGCGGGATGCTCGCCGCCCTGGACCAGACGGGCCAGGTGCGGGTGTGGGGGACGGATGGCGCGGAGCTGGGCAGCGCGACAGTGCCCGGCGCCACCGACATGGCCTGGGCCGGCGGGCGCGTGCTCGCGACGGCGGGCGGCGAGCGCGGGGTCCAGCTCTGGGCCCTGGGCGACGGCCCCTTGGTGGCGCTGGCGGCGGCGCCGACCAACGCCGAAAGCCTGGCCGTGGCCCCGCGCGACGGCCGGCTCTGCCTCGGCAGCCGGGCCGGGATGGTCGAGCTCCGGGCCCTGCGCTAACGGGAGGGCGCGGGCGGCGGGGGCCGCAAACGGTCTACGGCCGCTCTCGGCTGGCCAATCGCGCCTGGCCAAAAAGGCGGGGGGGCGGCCGGAGGGCGTGTGGTATACTGCCCGCGAGCGACCGTTTACAAGACAGAGGGCCCTATGGCATCGATTCCCGTACCGACGATCGTGGAGCGCACGGCGCGCGGCGAGCGCAGCTGGGATATTTTCTCGCGGCTGCTCCAGGAGCGGGTGATCATGATCAGCACCCCGATCGACGACGATATGGCGTCGACAGTCGTCGCGCAGCTGCTCGTGCTCCAGCACCAGGACCCCGAGCGCGATATCTGGCTCTACATCAACAGCCCGGGCGGCGTGATCCGCGCCGGCCTGGCGATCTATGACACGATGCAGCTGATCTCCCCCGACGTCGCCACCGTCTGCGTGGGCCGGGCGGCCAGCATGGCTACGGTGCTGCTCTGCGCCGGCGCGAAGGGGAAGCGCTTCGCCCTCCCGAACGCCACCATCCACTCCCACCCGGCTGGTGGCGGCGCCGAGGGCTACGCCCCCGACGTCGAGATCCACGTTCGCGAGATGCTGCGCCTCCAGCGCATGCTGCGGCAGATCATAGCCGACCACACCGGCCAGTCGCTCACCCGGATCGAGGAGGACTTCAACCGCGACGCCTACCTCAACCCGCAGCAGGCGATCGAGTACGGTCTGATCGACGCCATCCTGGAGCCAAACGCCCGCCAGTAGCCCTCGCGCGGGGCGCCGGGCGGGCCGCTCGCCCCTCCCGGCGCCCCGGGCCCGCCGCTTCTCCCCGCCCTAGCCCTTCGGCGCGAGCCGGCCTTCCAGCCACGCCGCCGTGCCCTCCACGACCTCCAGCTCGATCGGCAGCGACAGGTGGCTGGCGCCCGCGACGAGGCGCCAGTCGGCCCAGCCTTCCGTCGCCGCGCGCACCTCCTCGGCGGCGGCCCGTGGCACCACCGCGTCGCGCCCCGCGTAGCACAGCAGCAGCGGCGGCCGGGCGGCGCCGGCGAGGCGGCCCAGGCTGCCGAGCAGGTCGAGAACGTCGAACAAGTCCCAGGTGCCGATCGTGGCGCGGATGCCGGTGGTGCGCCAGGCCCGCACGACGTGCCAGAGGCTGCCGTCGCGCAGCAGGTGGGCGAGCTGCGGGCGCAGAATGCGCCGGGCCTCGGCGAGCTGGACGCGCCGATAGGCGTCGGCGGCGAGGCGCAGCCGGGGCGGCGACTCCCAGAGCACCAGCGCGTCGCAGCGGGCGCCCTCGGCCGCGGCCCGGGCCGCCACCGCCCCGCCCAGGCTCATGCCGAGCAGGCCCACGCGCTCGTAGCGCTCGCCAAGCCACCCGGCGGGCCCGGCCACACAGCCAAGGATCTGGGGGAAGCTTTGCGGGCGCGGGCTTTCGCCGTGCCCATCCAGATCGACGAACAGAACGGCCAGCTCGCGGGCCACCAGCGCGTCGGCCAGCCGCCAGGCGTAGAACGTTTTGTCGCAGCCGGAGCCGTGGGCGACCAGCACCGCCGCCCGCGCCCCGCCCCGCGGCACGATGTGGAGCGCCGGCACGGGGCCGTGGGGCCCGGGTACGTCGATCCGCGCGATCTGGCGGTCGGCGTAGTCGCCGGGGCGCAGCTGCGTGAGGGGGTTCAGCCCGGTGCGGCGCGCCGTCGCCAGCCCGAGCTGCGCGAGCAGCGCGGCGGGCAGCGCCAGGAGCAGGGCCAGCGGCCCGGGCCGGCCGCCCCCCCAGAGCGCGGCCAGGGCCAGGAGCGGGCCGCCCCAGCCGTCGCCCCAGCTCAGGCCGCGCAGGCGCGAGCGCGCCGCCGCCAGGTCGAGGGCCCCGAGCCACAGAGCCAGGGCCGCGAGAAAGTGTCGCATGCGCGCGTCCGTGGGGCAGGCCTCCCGTCGCCCGCCCCGCTATAATACAGCCCATGTACGACGATACGATCGCCGCGATCGCGACGCCCCCCGGCGAGGGCGGCGTCGCCATTATACGCCTCAGCGGGCCCGCGGCCCTGGCCATCGCCGAGCGGATCTTTCGCCCGGCCCGCCCCGGGCCCCTGCGCCCCTTCCGGCTGCGCTTCGGCCACGTCGTGGACCCGGCGAGCGGCGCCCCACTCGACGAGGCCCTGGCGGCCTTCATGCGCGCCCCGCGCAGCTTCACCCGCGAGGATGTGGTCGAGCTGTCCTGCCACGGCGGGCCGCTCCCCGCCCAGGCCACCCTCGGCGCAGCCCTCGCCGCCGGCGCCCGCCTGGCCCGCCCCGGCGAGTTCACCATGCGCGCCTTCCTGAACGGCCGGATCGACCTGAGCCAGGCCGAGGCGACCCTCGACGTCGTCCAGGCCCGCACGAGCGCCGGCCTGGCCCTCGCCCAGGCCCAGCTCGGCGGCTGGCTGGCCCGGGAGGTGCGCGCGGCCCGCGCGGCGCTGCTGGAGTGCCTGGCCTACGTGACCGTCGTGGTCGACTTCCCCGAGGACGAGGTCGAGCCCCAGGACATCGGCCCGCAGCTGCGCGCGGGGCTGGCCGCCGTGGGCCGGCTGCTCGCCGGCGCCGACCAGGGGATCGTCTACCGGCACGGGGCCAGAGCGGCGCTGGTGGGCCGGCCCAACGTCGGTAAGTCCTCGCTGCTCAACGCCCTGCTCCGGGCCGACCGGGCGATCGTCACCCCGATCGCCGGCACCACCCGCGACACCCTGGAGGAGACGGCCAGCCTCCATGGCATCCCGGTGGTGCTGATCGATACCGCTGGCATCCACGAGAGCGACGACCCGATCGAGCGGCTCGGCGTCGAGCGCTCCCGCGCCGCCCTGGCCGGGGCGGACCTGGCCCTGCTTGTCCTCGACGCCCAGGCGGCTGTGAGCGACGGCGACCTGCTGATCGCCGCCCTGACCCGCGACAAGCCGACGATCCTGGTCTGGAATAAGTGCGACGCCGAAAGGCAGCCTCCCCCGGCGCCCCCCGCGCTCGACCACCAGCGCCTCCTCGCCGCCCTGCCTGTCTCGGCGCGCACCGGCCGGGGCCTCGACGAGCTTTCGGAAGCCGTGGCCACGGCCCTACTTGGGTCTGCGCCCGCAGGCGGCGAGGCCCGGCTGGTCAGCAGCCCGCGCCACCGCGACGCCCTGCGCCGCGCCGCCGAGCACTTGGGCGCCGCGACAGTGGCCTGGGACAACGGCGTGCCGGCCGACCTGCTCGCGGGGGACCTGACGGCGGCGCTCAACGCGCTGGGGGAGATCACGGGCGAGACGGTGGGCGACGACTTGCTCGACGTGATCTTCGCCCGCTTCTGCATCGGCAAGTAGACCCGACCAGCGCAAGCGGTGCGGCTTCCCCCACCACGACACGCTTCAAAGGAGCTCGCGCCTTTCCGGAGGGGGCGCACGCTGCACGCCCCCTCCTGCTTCACCCTGCTACCCCATGGCCCCGTCGGCGGCGGCGGCGAGGGCAAAATCCTTCTCGGTCAGGCCGCCGGCGTCGTGGGTGGTCAGGGCGAGGGTGACCTTGTTGTAGCGGATGTCGATGTCGGGGTGGTGGCCGGCCGCCTCGGCCAGAAAGGCGACCTGGGTGACAAAGCCGATCGCCGCGGGGAAGCTCGGCAGCTTGTAGGTCTTGACGATCTCGTCGCCGCGCCGGGCCCACCCGCCCAGGCCGTCGAGCTGGGCTGTGATCTCCGCCTCGTCGAGCTTAGGCATGGCGTGTCTCCTCTTGCTGGGCGGCCCTAGCGGAGCTGCGGCAGCACTGTCGCCGCGAAGTGCTCCAGGCCGGCGCTGTCGTCCAGATCGAGCCACTGGACCATGATCCGCTGGACGCCAGCCTCGGCGAAGCGCCCGATCTGCTCGGCCACCTCGCCGGGGCCGCCGACCAGGATGCCGCGGGCGGCCAGATCGGCCCGATCGCGGCCGGCGAGGCGGCGCTGGAGAGTCGCCTCGTCCTGGCCGTAGGCCGAGCCGGTCATGAGCGAGCGGCGCACGGCGGCGGGCTGGCGACCCTCGACGGCGATCAAGGCGTCGAGCTGGTCGTTCAGCTCGCGGAAGCGCTCGGGGCCGACGAACACCGCGTTCCACTCGTCGGCGTAGCGGGCGGTGAGCGGCAGGGTGCGCTGGGGGCCGTTGCCGCCGATCACGATCGGCGGGCCGCCCGGGCGCAGCGGTCGCGGCAGGACCACGGCCTCGTGGAGGCGGTAGAACTCGCCGCTGTAGCTCAGGGGGGTGTCGCTCTTGAGCAGGCCGGTGATCACGTCCAGGGCCTCCTGGAAACGCCGGAAGCGCGGCCCGACTTCGAGCAAGTCGAGGCCGAAGTTGGTATGCTCGCGCTCCTGCCAGCCTGCGCCGAGGCCGAGGTTCAGCCGGCCGCCGGACAGGTCGTCGACCTGGGCGGCCATGCGTGCAGTCATGGTCGGGTGGCGGAAGGAGACGGGCGACACGATCGGGCCGAACTCGATCCGGCTGGTGTGCGAGGCCAGCCATGTCAGCGACACCCACAGCTCCAGCGAGTCGAGGTCGGGCGGGTTCGCGTTGGTGTAGTGGTCGGAGCGGTACAGGCCGACAAAGCCGAGCTCCTCGGCGGCCCTGGCCATGCGCTGCCAGCGCGGCCAGTTCAGGCCGTCCTGGCCCTCGACCATAAGGGCGACTTCGATCATGCGCATCTCCTGCTAGGGGCGGCGAGCGGGCGCGCCACCGCGGGCGGCCTCGAACCTGCTATAGTATAGCGGAAGTTCGCCGCGGCGCCGCCCGCGCCGCCGCCATTGAGGTGCGCCCGATGAACGCCCGCCCGGCCCGGCGGGGCCGCCCGCCCGCAGCGCGCGGCGACCTGGCCCTGGCCCTGTACCCGCTCGCGCTGCTGGCGCTGACGCTGGCCCTGCTCGTGGCCCGGCCCCGCTCGGGGCCGCTGGCCCTGGCCCTCGTCTTCGCGCCCTACCTGTTCCTGCCGCTCCTGTTGCTGCTCCCGGCGGCCCTGCGGCGCGGCCGCTCGCTGCTGCGGCTCGCCCTGCTCGCCGCCGCGGTCGTGTTTTTGATCGTGTCGCCGCCGGCCCTCAACCTGCCCGGCCGGGCCGCCCCCGCGCCGGCACCCCCCCTGCGCGCCCTGACATGGAATATGTTCGTCGGCCGGGCCGAAGCCGGCGCCCTGAGCGCCGTGGTCGCCGCCCGCGACCCGGACGTGGTGGCGCTCCAGGAGGTGGAGTGGGAAGCCCTCGCCGCCGACGAGGCGCTGATGGCACGCTACCCCTACCGGCTCCTGCGCCCCGACGAGACGGCGCCCGGCCTGGCCCTGCTCAGCCGCCACCCCATTTTGGCCGCTGATGTGCCAGCGCTCGGCGGCGCGGAGTGGGACATGCCGCGGCTCATGTGGGCCCGGCTCGACGTCGGCGGCCAGCCGGTGCTCGTCGTCAACGCCCACCCTATCCCCCCGCGCACCTTCGGCGACGGGTGCCCGCTCCTACGCTGCTACAACCGCGGCCCGCGCGACGCCCAGATCGCCGCCTTCGGCGCGCTCATCCGTGAGCTGCTGGCCGGCGGCGAGCCCCTGCTGCTGCTCGGCGATATGAACGTTACCGAGCGCGAGGAGGCTTACCTCGACCTCAGCGCCGGGCTGACCGACGCCCACCGGGCCGTTGGCCTCGGCTTCGGCCTGACCTGGCGGCCAGGCTTCACCCGCCTGCCCGCCGGCCTGCTGCGGATCGACTACATGTTTAGCGGCAACGGCCTCGCGCCCCTCGCCCTCGCCACCGACTGCACCTGGCGCGGCAGCGACCACTGCCTGCTCGTGGGCGACTTCGCGCTGCCGGGTCCGGCGGCGTAAGCGATTGGAAGGGCACGGCCACTTCTCGGCTATCGTTGTAGGACGAACACGTTTTCCGTATGCGCTACCCCTTCTTCGTCTACGGCACGCTCAAGCCGGGCGAGCCGAACTACGCCCGCTTGCTGGCGGGGCGCACCGCCGCCGAGGAGCCGGCCAGGCTGGCCGGCGCCGCGCTCTACGACTTTGGCCCCTACCCGTTTCTGGTGCTAGAGGAGGGCCTGGCCGGCCCCAACGATATCGTCCAGGGCGAGCTGATCAGCCTGCCGGACGCGGGGTACGAAGCGGCCCTGGCGGATCTCGACCGGCTGGAGGGCTATGTGCCGGGCGGGCCGAGCAACCTGTACGAGCGGCTGGTCCGCCCCGTCGCCATGGCCACCGGACCCCGGCCGGCCTACGTGTATGTGGCGGGGGCGCAGATGCTCGCCCAGATCCGGGCGGGGGCCCTGCCGCGCATCCCAGACGGGGTCTGGCGGGGCAAGCTATAACATCCCTCATACACGGCGGCTCGACCGGGCGTGGTATCATGCCTGGGCGACACACCGAGCGCCACAGCTACGACCGTTGGCTTGTTGTGGTGGAGGAGAGAGATGCCCGACCGCCGTGTGGTGAATATCGGCCTGGTGCAGATGGTCTGCACCGACGACCCCGACGAGAATATGCGCCGGGCGATTGCCGGCGTCCGCGAGGCCGCCGCCAAAGGCGCCCAGATCGTCTGCCTGCCCGAGCTGTTCCGCTCGCTCTACTTCTGCCAGAGCGAGGATCACGTCAACTTCGCCCTGGCCGAGCCGATCCCCGGCCCGAGCACCGAAACGTTCCAGGGCCTGGCCCGCGAGCTCGGGGTAGTGATCATCGCCAGCCTGTTCGAGAAGCGGGCCGAGGGGCTGTACCACAACACCACCGCGGTGATCGACGCCGACGGCAGCTACCTCGGCAAGTACCGCAAGATGCACATCCCTGACGACCCGCTGTTCTACGAGAAGTTCTACTTCACCCCCGGCGACCTTGGCTTCAAAGTGTTCGAGACGAAGTTTGCCAAGGTGGGCGTCCTGATCTGCTGGGACCAGTGGTACCCCGAGGGCGCCCGGCTCACCGCCCTGCGCGGCGCCGACATCCTGTTCTACCCGACGGCGATCGGCTGGCACCCGGCCGAGAAGGAGGAGCACGGCGTCGCCCAGCACCAGAGCTGGGAGCTGATCCAGCGCTCCCACGGGATCGCCAACGGCTGCTATGTCGTCAGCGTCAACCGCACCGGCCACGAGGAGGGCGTCGGCGACGGGATCGAGTTCTGGGGCCAGAGCTTTGTCAGCGACCCGAGCGGCACCCTGCTCGCCAAGGCCCCCGTCGAGGCGCCGACCGTGATCGTCCAGCCGGTCGACCTGGCCCGCCTCGACATCCAGCGCACCCACTGGCCCTTCCTGCGCGACCGCCGGATCGACGCCTACGGTGAGATCACCAAGCGTTACATCGACGTCGAGTAGGAGCCCGAGAGCCCGCCGCAGAGGCGCAGGGGCGCGGAGTGGCAACGCTCATGCCCTCCGCGCCTCTGCGGCATGACGAGGACTATGACAACGCCACGCGAACTCGGCTACCGCATGCCGGCGGAGTGGGAGCCGCACCGGGCCACCTGGCTGTCCTGGCCCCACAAGGAGGCGAGCTGGCCCGGCAAGCTCGATGTGATCCTGCCGGTCTATGCGCAGTTCGTAGCCGCCCTGGCCCGCTCGGAGCCGGTCCATATCAACGTCAACGACGCCGCGATGGAGCGCCAGGCCCGCGCCGCCCTCGCTGCCGCGGGGGCCGGGGGCGAGATCCGCTTCCACCACTTTCCGACGAACGACGCCTGGTGTCGCGACCACGGCGCGATCTTCGTCGTGCGCGACGGCCCCGAGCCCCTGGCCGCCACCGACTGGGAGTACAACGCCTGGGGCGGCAAGTACCCCCCCTTCGACCTCGACAACCAGATCCCCCGGCGCATGGCCGAGGTGCTTGGCGTGCCGCGCTTCGAGGGCGGCATGGTGCTCGAAGGCGGCTCGATCGACGTCAACGGCCAGGGCTTGCTGCTCACCTCCGAGCAGTGCCTGCTCAACCCCAACCGCAACCCCGGCCTGTCGCAGGCCGAGATCGAGCGGCGCCTGCGCGATCTCCTCGGCATCGCGAAGATCCTCTGGCTCGGCGAGGGGATCGTCGGCGACGACACCGACGGCCATATCGACGACATCGCCCGCTTCGTCGCCCCCGACACGGTGCTCACCACCGTCGAGGAGGACCCCGCCGACGAGAATTACGCCCTGCTCCAGGAGAACCTGCGCCGCCTCCAGCTCATGACCGATCTCCAGGGCCGCCCCCTGAACATCCTTTCCGTGCCCATGCCCCCGCAGGTCGTCTTCGAGGAGCAGCGCCTCCCCGCGAGTTACGTCAACTTCCTGATCGCGAACCGGGCGGTGCTGGTGCCCTTCTTCAACCACCCGAACGACGAGCGCGCGGCCGCCACGCTCCAGCGCTGCTTTCCGGACCGCGAGATCGTCGGGATCGACTGCACCGAGATCGTCTGGGGCCTCGGCGCCTGGCACTGCCTCAGCCAGCAGGTGCCCGCGTAGTGCTCACCCGCTGACGGCGCGGGCGCCCCGCAGCTCGGTGCCGCAGTTGATGCAGAAGTTGGCGCCGGGGGGGTTGGCGAAGCCGCAGCTTGGGCAGTCGGCCGGGTGCAGGCCGGCGCCGCAGGCCGAGCAGAAGGCCGCCCCCTGGGGGTTGGACACGCCGCAGGACGGGCAGGAGACGGTGGCGAGGCGGCGGGTAGGGCCCGTGGCTGCGCCGGACTGGCCGGCGTAGCGCTCGACGCTGCGCCAGATCTGGGCGGGCAGGTTCTCGTCGATCGGCGTGTCGCTGCCGAAGAGGCGCGGCGGGGGCCAGGTGAAGAAGAACGGGAAGATCCCGATCAGGCCGCCGACCACGACCTGGCCGCCCGCCTTGTGCCACTGCTGCTGCCCCATCGTCACCCGCACCCCGTCGCGCAGCCGCTCGATCCCGAGCGTCAACGCCTGCCGCGGATCGTCGCTGAACCAGCCCCCCTCGCGCTGGCCGATCTGCACGATGATGCTGTCGTCCGCCTCTAGCCCCTGGGCGACCGTGTCGCCCTGATCCCACTCCTCCACCAGGGCCTCGGCGAGGCCGCGCGGGTCGATCGGCCCGCTGAAGGTGCGCTGCTCCATAGCCCTCCCCCCTATCGCCTTGTCCACCCCCCACCGGTAGCAAAGTCGAGGCCACGGGCCGCCGCGGGGCTGCGTGACACCGATCATAGTGGGCGCGCCCTGAGGAGCCTATAATACGGATACCGCTGGCGGCCACCCCCGACCCGACGACGAAGACGACCACCAGGAGGCGCCAATGAACAGTATCGATCTTCTCCGCAGCGTGCCGATCCTCGCCCGGCTCGACGACAAGCGGCTGCGGCTCCTCGGGGCCAACCTGGGCCGGCGCAGCTTCGAGCGCGGCGACACCGTCTTCCACCAAGGCAGCGACGGCGACGAGCTGTACCTGATCGTCAGCGGCCAGGTGCGGATCTACACGGTGAGCCAGCTCGGCCAGGAGATCAGTGTCAAGCTGTTCCGCGACGGTGACTTCTTCGGCGAGCTGGCCCTGCTCGACGGCCGCCCCCGCTCGGCCAGCGCCGAGGCCATGCGCCGCACCGTCACTCTGACCCTGCACCGGGCCGCCTTTCTCGACGCCATCCGCGCCGACCCCGAGATCGCCGTGACCGTGCTGGAGGAGCTGGCCGCCCGCCTGCGCCACACCAACATCTACATCGAGCACCTGGCCAGCACCTCGGCGCCCCAGCGCGTCGTACGCACGCTGCTCGACCTGGCCGACCAGCACGGCGTGACCGAGCACGGCACCACCCGCATCGACCTTCTGCTCACCCAGGACGACCTGGCGAGCCTCGCCAGCACCACCCGCGAAACGGTCAACCGGGTGCTCGGCGGCCTGCGCGAGCAGGGCCTGATCAGCGTCGAGCGCGGCCGGGTCAGCGTGCTCAACCTCCCCGAGCTCGAGCGCAGCCTGGCGCCGTAGCGCCACCGGCGAAGCGAGCGGCGTGGGGCCGCACCGGGCCCGGGCAGGCAGGCGCCCGTCGCGCCGCGGCCCCGGCCATCTTTTCGCCCGATTATATCCTGTAGCGTGTTTCTACCCCGTGCGGAGGAGGCCCGTATGATCTACCTGTTCGTCCTCGCCCATCTCGTGGCCGACTTTGTCCTCCAACCGCTCTGGCTGGTGCGCCGCAAGCGGCGCTGGGACGGGCTGCTGCTCCACGTCGGGGTGGTGCTGGCCGCCATGCTCGCACTCATCCCCCTGGAGCCCGCCGCGGGCGGCCTGCTCCCGGCCATGCTCGGCATCGCCGCCGTCCATCTGGCGGCCGACCGCTGGAAAGTGCGCTACGGCGACCGGCTGCTGGGCCCGCCCGTCGTGCCCTTCCTGCTCGACCAGGCCATCCACCTGGCTACGATCGCGGCGGTTCTGACCCTATGCCTCCCGGCGGGGCAGGTGTGGGGGCTGGCGGCCTCGCCCCTGGCGACGCCCGCGCTCTACGCAATCGGCTACCTCCTGGCGGCCTGCGCCCTGCCCGTGGCCCTGATTGTGGCCCTCGACCCGCAGTTCGCCCACGCCGCCCACGCCGCCGCGGCCCGCACGCGCAGCCTGGTCGCCGCCGCGGCCGTGCTGAGCCTGACCCTGTTCGCCGGGCCGCTGGCCCTTCCCGCCACTCTGGTGGGCTACGCGGTGGCCGCCCGCCGCCCAGCCTCGGCCCACCCGCTCGACCGGCCGTCGGGGGTGCTGGTGGTGCTCCTCGGCGCGGCCCTGCTGGGCGCGCTGCTCGCAGCCGTCTGACGACGCTGGCTCGCCGGCCACCAGGGCGCGTGCTATACTTGCCGCACCGTGGGAACGACAGGCGCTCGTTATCGAGGGGGACATACATGGGACACGAGTTTCGACGGCTGGGGCCGGCTCGACGCTGGCGAGCGATGTGGAAGCTTGTTGCGCTCGCGCTGCTGCTGATCGTGCTTGGCGCGCCGTCCCACCCCGTGCGCGCCCAGGAGGCGGAGACGATCTACCCCGGGGGCGTCGGCAAGGTCGACCTGAGCCCCAACACGAGCGCCTCGTTCTCCCTTGCGGTCCTGGGCGGCCGGCAAATCATGGTCGGGGGGCTCAACCTGAGCGACTCGTCCGGCTTCCAGCCCACGATCACACTCAGCTCGCCCCTGTGCAACGGCAGCCTCAACCCCGAAAGCGGAACGTCGCAGGGTGTTGTCTTCTGCAAACCCAGCGCCGATGGACTGGTGACCGTGCAGATCAGCTCCTCGGGCGCCGGCGGGCGGTACTCCTACGCCGTCTTCGTCGAGGGGCTGTACAACGGCCGCCTGAAGCCGTCCGTCAGCGGCACTGGCTTTAACGCCGCGGGCGAGCTTTCCAGGCGCACCATTGTGACCTACCCATTCACCGAGTCCAACTCGCTGCAGCAGCTCACCCTGTTCCTCAGGTACAGGCCTTCAAACGCGAACGCCGCCGAGGCCTGGATGTATTCCGACGGCGGCCGGCGCATCTGTGAGGCCCTGGAGAACCCGGAGCCGTCCAACTCCGCCGACGCAAACTGCGCCCCCTATGATGGCACCAGCGTGAGGAACACCTACTATATCGTCGTGGTCAACGCCACCGACAGCTGCCTCAACTACCGCATCCGCTGGAACATCAACGGGATGATCAGCAGCAGCAGCGCCCCGAATAGCTGTTAGGGGCCGCGCGGGGCTACCCGTTGCGGAGCGCCCGGCCGCCCAGCAGACATGAAAGGACGCAGCGCGCTGCGTCCTTTCGTGTTCCCGCCTCGCCGCCCGCTCCGGCCCTAGCGCCGGAGCGCGGGCAGGTAGAGCTGGCGGAAGCTGATCGGGCGGGTGTTGTCCCAGCGGGTGCTGCCGAGCATCGTGCCGCCGACGAACACGCGCAGGGGCTGCCCGGAGATCCCGCATCCCGGAAGCGCCCCCTGCCCCGCGGCCGGCAGCTCGACGCTGAAGACGATCTGCTGGGGCCCGTCCGCGTCCCCCTCGACGACGGGCACGCGGAAGGAGCTGTTCTTCGCGCACAGGGTTGTGCCGCTGTAGACAGTCACCTCGCGCTGCCACGCGGGCGCGGGCCCGCGGCCGGACCAGAGCACCCCGTAGATGATGGCCGGGGGCGTGGGCGCGCCGCTCGTCTCGGCGGCCTGAAGCGACGGCGGCGTGCCGCCCTGAGGCGGGACCACGAACCAGTAGCCGCGGCCGTACTCCAGCGAGCGCAGGTCGTTCAGCCAGTAGGGCGCGTCCACGTCGTACAGCTTCCACGGGTCGCTCAGGTGGGTCGGGTCGTTGGCGTGGATGGTGGTGAAATTGACGCCGGGGCTCAGGTTGAGCTGGGCGGTGGCCGAGAGCACCGGCAGCCGCTCCGCCCAGGGGTAAGAGACGAGGTTCCAGCCCGGCTGGGCCTCGACGCGGGTCATCAGGGCGTAAAGCCCTTCGCCCATCGCGGCCGCGGCGACCTCGTTGCGGGCCGGGTCGAAGCGGGTGCTGGGCAGCCGCCGCCAGGCCTGCTGCGTCGCCTCGTAGAAGTACAGGGCCAGGCCGCCCTCGGTGCCGCCCGGCAGCTCGCTCTCCAGGTAGGCGGCGTTGATATAGGTGTTCGGTTCGCCCGGCGCGGCGGTGATGTTGGTGATCAGCCGGAAGGGCTGGCCCACCGGGGTCGCCCACGCAGGGGGGCGGGGCAACCGGGTCGCCGTCTGGAGCGAGTAGTACTGGCCCTCAGCGGGGGCCTCGCCGTAGATCGACATCTGCCCGTCGGCCGACACCGTCACCGGGGCAGGGTGGGGCGGGCAGATGAGCCGGGTCCCGATCTGGATGCAGTTGTGGCTTTGGGGCTGCGGAACCGTGTCGCGCGGGGCGCCGTTGATCGTAAACTCGGTCACCGCCTCGCGCCCGGCGCCGCTTAACGGGTCGCCGGCGACCCGCACCCGCACATACCCGGCCGGCACCGATGCCTTGGGGTCGAAGGTGCCGACATAGGTCGAGCCTGTGGGAGTGAGCGTGATCGTGACCGGCATGGCGATCGGCGCGTTGCGCGGGAACAGCGTCGCCAACAGGTTCGGCGCCGCCGGCCCGCCCGCCAAACCTTCCACCCACACCGTCAGCTTGAGCTTCTGGTTCGGCAGGGGGGTGACGGCGATGTCGGGCAGCCAGGTTTGGGCCGACAGGGTGATCTGGCTCGTGCTGGCGAACACAGTGGCGCAGCCGCTCACGCCGCCGCGCGCGTCGGCGCTGCTCCCGCCGAGATCGTAGACACACAGGCGGTCGCCGGCCCGCACGCCGCGGGCGTCGATCTGGTCGAGGGTCGGCCGGCCAAGGTCGACGATCTGCGTGTCGTCGTCGGTGAAGCGGAACGCGCGCACCCGCGAGCCCGGGCGGTAGAAGTAGCGCCCGCCGTCGTCCCGGACCAGCGAGAAGACGGGGGTGGCCAGGGGCGGGCGCTCGGCGGCGGGGAGATGCTGGGCGACGGTGGTCAGGTCAAGCACCTGGGCCACCGGGCCGGGGCGCTCGTCATAGCGCAGCGGCTGGCGGAGCGTGAATGGAACGGTGCTGGCCGCTGGCAGGTCGTACCACCGCTTGATCGTCACCCAGTCGGGCCGCTGCAGCTCCACCGCGGAAAGGGTGCGGGCGCAGTCGGCGTCCCACTCCGGCCCGCGCGGCTGGAACTCGCTAAAATCGTCGCGGTAGGGGTCGCTCATGGCGCCGCGGCACGGCCGGCCGTTCGGCGTCTGGGGGATGCCGACCAGGGCGTTCGAGGCGTCGCGGCCGAGGTAGTTGTCGTCGAGGTAGAACAGGTAGTGGCCGAGCTCGTGGGCCAGGGCCCGCGCCCAATCCTCGCCGAAGCTGGCGCCCCCGCCGAAGCGCGTCCAGACGACGCCCATATTCACCGTTCCCGGCGCGTACGTCAAGGTCCGGCCGTTCACGCTTTCCCGGATCACCTCGGCGACAACGCCGCCCTGGTTCGCGTTGGGCCTGAGCCGGTTTGTCGCGTAGACACGAATGTTGGCCTCGGCCAGGCTCTCGGGGCCATAGCGCACGTCGATTCGCCCAAGCGCGGCCTGCCCGTCGGTCCAGTCGTAGAGCAGCTCCGAGACGCGGCGCAGGTCGGCGGCGAGCTGCTCGCGGTACTGCGGGTCACTGCTGGCGTCCCACTCCACCCCGACCGACAGGTTGAACAGGAGCAGCGGCCGCGCCGGCTCCACCGTCAACACCTGGAGGCCGTTGCCGGACTGGATCCTGATCTGCGTGAGCGGCTCGCCGGTCGTTTCTGCGATCGGGCTGGTGTAAAAGCGCCTGAAGGGGCCCTGCCCCCGGGCCGTCGGGAGCGGGAGCAGCGCCGCGATCGTGTCGCCGACGGCCAGCCCGCCGAGGCTGCCGTTGTCCCGGTCACGCGGGGCGCTGCGCCCGGCCAGCAGCCCGAGGCTGTTGGTGGTCAAGGGCGCCCCGCTCGCGCTCACCAGCTGCCTGGCGCGCTGTTCGCCGGCCTTGCGGTGATAAACAAGGGCCCCGGCCACCGGCCGGCCGTCCTGCCGCACCGCGATCTGGATCCCCTGGGCGCGGAAGGCCGCGGTGGAGGCGCGGCCGAAGCTCTGCCCCAGCGGCCCGCCTGGCTGGGCCCGATAGCTGAGCGGACCCACCGGCGCCTGGGGGCGGGGCGCGGGGACGGCCTTCAGCCGCAGCAGCACGGTGTCCGAGCGGCCGAAGAACCCGCTGCCGAAGCTGTCCCAGGCGAAGCTGTGGGCGACGCCCGTCTGGTTCAGCCGCATGCCCCAGCTCACCAGCTCCCGCGGCCCCGCCGTGCCCGCCCCGCCGTCGGCCACCTCCAACTGCCACTGGCCGACCGGCGACTTCCCGGCGACGACGGCCGTCAGGTCGCCCGCAGGACGGAACAGGCCCGCCAGCGGCGCGCCGGGGGGCACGGCCCCGATCGCCCGGCCGTCTTGCTGGCTGAAGACGAGGCGGACCTGTGTCGCGCGGTCGCCGCCGGGGGCGGCGAGGAGCGGCACGACGATCCCGCCGGGGCCGCGCAGCGTGAGCCGGAGCTGGCCGGGGTCGGGGTGGTTGATGTTCACATACACGACGAGGTCGCGCAGGGTGCCGGGGGTGCCGTTCGCCGGCGGCGCGATGGTGAGCGGCGACAGGAGGCCGCCGTTCGCCGGGATGGCCCGGGGCGCGCCGATAGGGGCGGCCACCTCGTCCGGCAGGGTTGCCAGGCCAGAGGTGGCGGTGGCCGCGTCGGGGCGGGCGATGCTCCAGGTGCCGCCGCCGTCGAGCGAGAACTCGGCGGCCAGGGCGCCCACGGAGTCGCCCTCACGGTCGCGCAGGCGGTAGGTGAAGCGCACCGGCGAGGTGTCCGCGACGCGGGCGCTGGCCAGGAGCGGGCCGGCCGCGGAAAGCGGCTGGTCGATCGTCAGCGTGGGCGGCGCGTTGGCCGCGCCCCCGCGCCCGGGCCCGCCGCTGAAGTAGACCATGTCGGGCTGCCCGATGGCGAGGCTGGCCAGAACCAGGTCGCTCGCGCCGTCGCCGTTGAGGTCGCCCCAGGCCAGGCCCTTGGCGCGGATGAACCCGGCGCCAAGGGCACCGAGCGTGGGGCCGACGGGGGCGAGCTCCAGGCGCCCGGCCCCCTCGTTGCGGTAGATCCGGCTCGCCTGGCCGTCGTTCGCCATCGCCAGGTCGAGGTCGCCGTCGCCGTCCATGTCGTCTAGCGCCACGGCCGTGGTCCCGGCGGGCTCGGGCGTCCAGCCCTCGTCGAGAGTAAGCCTCCCGGCGAGGTTGCGGAACAGCTGGCTGGGGCTGCCGTTGCTGCCGAGGACGAGGTCGGGCAGGCCGTTGCCGTCGACGTCACCCCAGGCGGCGCTGCTGATGTCGGCCGAGACGGGCTTCCAGCTCCGGTCGTAGGCCAGCAGCTCGCCGGGCCGGCAGGCGACGTCCGGGTCGGGGTAGGCGCAGTTTCGAAACAGCTGGCTCGGCGAGTTGCCGTTGGCGAGCACAAGGTCGAGGTCGCCGTCCACGTCCATATCCGCCCAGGCCACCGCGGTGGAGTCGGCGCCTGCGGGCGCCCAGGCGGCCGTGTCCAGGGTGAGCTGGCCCGCGCCATTGTTGCGGTACAGCTGGCTGGGAGCGCCGTCGATAGCCACCGCCAGGTCGAGATCGCGGTCGCCGTCTACGTCGCCCCACGCCACGCCGAGCACCTTGCCGAAACCGCCGGCCGCCAGGGCGCCGACGCCAGTGTTGGCGCCGTCGCGGCCGAGCGCGCCGCCGCTGTTCCGGTACAGCAGCACGGTCGGGTCGGGGCCGTTGGTCGGGGCCTCGGCGCCGAGGGCCAGGTCGAGGTCGCCGTCGCCGTCCATATCGCCCCAGGCCGCGCTGCTGACGTCGGCGAAGGCGCCCGAGGCGAGCCAGCCGAGGGGCGGGTTGGCGGCGACGAGAGTCATGCCGCCGGAGCCATCGTTGCGGAAGAGCTGGCTGGCCGCCCCGCGGTTGGCCACAAGCAGGTCGAGGTCGCCGTCGCCGTCGATATCGGCCATCGCGCTCGCGTAGCTCACGCTGTTGGTGGCGGCCTGCGTGGCCGGGTCGACGAGCAAGCGCTGGCGCAGCCCCAGGCTCAGGTTGCGGTACACCTGGCTCGGGGAGTCGGCGTTGCCGAGGGCGAGGTCGAGGTTGCCGTCGCCGTCGGCGTCGCCCCAGGCCAGGCCGAGCGTGTCCACGCCGGCGCCAACCACGATCCGGCTGCTTTCGGGGAAGCCCCCGGTGCCATCGTTGCGATGGACGCGGGCGCCCTGCCTGGCGGTGCCCAGAGCCAGGTCGAGGTCGCCGTCACCGTCCATATCCGCTACGGCCAGGCTGCGTACCGTGACCAGCCCGCTCGCGGTTGACGGGCCGGGGTCGCGCGGGTCCAGGCTCAGCCCGCCGGCGCCGTCGTTCTGGTAGATCTGGAGCGCCGTGTCGGCGCTGGCGAGCACCAGATCTCGGTCCCCGTCGCCGTCCAGGTCGGCCCACGCGAGCGCGACGGTGCTGGCGAAGCCGGCGTTCGGCAGCGCTCCGATCAGCGGGTTGCTGGCGTCGAGGCCGAGCACGCCCGCCCCGTCGTTGCGGTAGATCCGGGCCGCCTGGGCATTGGCGCCGATCGCCAGGTCGAGGTCGCCGTCGCCGTCCATATCGCCCCAGGCCAGGGCCGTCGCCTCGACAAACCCGACGGCGGGGTTGCGCTCGTCCACACCCAGAGTGCCGCCCTCGTTGCGGTAGATCACCGTCGCCTCGGAGGAGCCGCTCACAGCCAGGTCGAGGTCGCCGTCGCCGTCTATGTCGCCCCAGGCCAGGGCCCGGTTGCCGCCCTCCTGAATGTTGCCCTCCCGCTGCAGGGCGAGAAAACCCTCGTCGAGCGCGAAGCGCACCGTGCTGGCGCAGCCGGGGGAGGCTCCGCGGGTGCAGTTGCGGTAGAGCAGCGGCGGCGCGTCGTCGCTGGCGACGGCCAGGTCGGGGTCGCCGTCGCCGTCCACATCGCCGAGGGCGAGGGCCAGCACCGTGGCGTCGAAAGGAATATTCCCGCCCGAGACCCGGCCGATCAAAGAGGCGCGCGGATCGGGGCTGAAGCGGGCCCGCCCCGTGCTCAAGTACACCTGCCCGAGCTGCCCCTGGTTGGCGACCACCAGATCGGCGTCCCCGTCGAGGTCCACGTCGCCCCAGCCGATGTCCGCCGTTGCGCGCTTCTGCGCCGCGTTCCAGGCCAGCGCGAACGGTTCGCCGCCCCGGGATGCCTGCGCGAGGGCCGGCGCGGGCTGTGGGAGCGCGGGCAGCGCCAGCGCGGCCAGCAGGAGCGTGGCGACGAACAATAGCCGCGGCGCGGCCCGGCCTCGCGAACCACCCATGGGAACCCCTTTTGTGCCTGGAACCATGACCTATGCCTTCGGCGCGCTCACGGCGCGCAGCTCGTGTGAAGATACTGCTTGCACTCGTCGTCGGCGAGGCGGTCGCGGCTCACCCGGCTGAGCGCGAACGCGACCAGGCTCGCGTCGTCGAGCGGGACAACGCGCACCACGCCGTCGGCACCGGCCACCGCCACCCGCGCTCCGTCGGGCGCCCAGGCCAGGCCGGAGCCATTGGCCGCGAGAGTATAATCCTGCAGCTCGGGGGCGCCATCGGCCGACCACAGGCGCAGCGAGCGGTCGGTTGCGACCGTAGCCAGGCGCACGCCGTCGGGGCTGAAGCCGATATCGGTGACCGAGCCGGTATGGCCGCCGAGCGTGAGCGACGCGTCGGGGCGGGCCAGGTCGTAGATCAGCGCCTCCGGCCGGTCGCCGGCCACCGCGAGGCTGCGGCTGTCGGGGCTGAAGACGACCCGGTTGACCGGCGCGCCGAACGCGAGCGGGGGCCGGGCCGCGAGCCCCGGCAGCTCCCACAGCCACACCGTCCCCTTGACGTCGCCGGCCGCCAGCAGCCGCCCGTCGGGGCTGAAGGCGATCGTTTCGATCGAGTTGTCGAGCGGGTCGAGGGCCCGTGGCTGCCCCGTAGCCAGGTCCCATAGCCGCACGATCATGTCGCTGCCGCCGGTGGCGACCGTGCGCCCGTCCGGGCTGATCGCTACGGCGCGGGCCGCGATCTCAGGGGGCAGCTCCAGGCGCGGGCGCTCCTCGCCGACGGCCCATACCCGCACCCGTGAGCCGTTGGTCACCACGAGGCCGCCATCGCGGCTGACGGCGAGTCGGGACACTTGCTCGACGCCGTCCGGGAGGGTTTGGCGCAGGGCCCCACTCTTCGCGTCCCAGATATAGGCGACGCGGTCATTGCCGGCGGAAACGAGCAGGTCGCCGCCGCCGGCGTAGGCGACGGCCTGCGTGCTACGGAGGTGCAGCAGGTCCAGGCTCCACAGCCGCAGGGTGTTGTCGTCGCTGACGGTCGCCACGGACCGGCCGGCGGCGCCGAGGGCCAGGCCCGTGATGGTGCCGCGGTGGCCGCTGAGGGCCAGCACCAGCTCAAAGGTATCGGTGTTCCACAGGCGGATCTGGGCGTCGCCGCCCGCGGAGGCGAGCATCGCGCCGTCCGGCGAGAAGGCCAGGCCGTTGACCGCGCCGGCGTGGCCGCCGAGCCGGGCGCGGGGCTGCTCTTGGCCGCCCTCCCGCGGCGGCTCCGCAAGCTCCCACAGAAACAGGGTGCCCCCGAACTCCGCGCTGGCCAGGGTGGCGCCGTCGGGGCTGAAGGCCACCGCGCCGACATAGGTCTGGTGCGGGAGCTGGCGCTCCAGCGAGCCGTCGGCGCGGCGCAGGATCTTGGCGCCCGTGATGTCGGCGACAGCCAGGGTGCGGTTGTCGGGGCTGATCGCCATGTCGAAGACCAGGTCAGGGCTGTCGACGGAAAGCAGCAGGGCGAGGGTGCGCGCGTCGGCCACGACGCCGCCGGCCAGGTCGGTGGTCACGGCCAGGAGCGTGCCGTCGGGGCTGAAGCGCAGCCTGGCCGGCGGCCCGAGGTCAGTCGTGGCCGCGATCGGCGCGCCGGTGGCGCCGTCCCACAGCCGCACGGCCCCGTCGGCGCCGCCGCTGGCGAGCACGCGCCCGTCGGGGCTGAAGGCGACAGCGAAGGCCGCCCCGGCGTGGGCGGCGATGGTCGTCGGCGGCCCCGCGGCGCCCGCCTGCCAGATATACAACTGCCCGCCCTCGTCCACGGCGGCGACGCGGGAGCCGTCGGGGCTGAAGGCGACGGCGCGGAGCCGCTCGCCGGGGGCCGCGATCGCGCGGCGGAGCCGGGCGGCCTGGGCGGCCTGCTGCAGCGAGTCGGCCGCCTCCAGCACCCGCGGATCGCCGGGCTCGGTGGCGCCGAGGGCCGCGACCCCGAGCAGCACGGCCCGCTCCGGGTCGACCGAGATCTGATTTTCGGCGGCGAAGGACAGCTCGCGGGCCTTGTTGACGCGGGCGCGCTGCTCAGCGAGCTGATAGTTCGCCTCGGCGGTGGCCTGCGCGGCCTCGGCCCGGCCGGCGTTGGCCTCGGCGGTGACGCGCTGGGCGGTGGCCTCGCGGGCGTTGGCCTCGGCCTGGCGCCAGAAGCCGAGCGCCACCAGGCCGAAGGCGAGGGCCAGGCCGGCGGCCACAAAGGCGCTGATCGTCAGGCGGCGCAGCCGCTCGGCGCGCTGGCGCTCGTCGCGGGAGGCGGCGAGGAACTCGCGCTCGGTCTGGCTCAGCTCGCCGGCGTAGCCGCGCAGCCACGCCTCAGCCTCGGCGAGCTCCGCGCCGCGCAGCAGCAGGCTGGGCGAGCGGCTTTGGTCGGCCCAGATCGCGGCCTGGCGCTGGAGCAAGCTCAGGTTGGCGGCGAACCAGGCCCGGTTGCTGTCGCGCACCGGGGCGATCAGGCGGTCGTGGGCCAGCTCGTACCATGTGCTGCCGCGCCGCTCGTCGGCGCGGATCAGGTAGCTGTCGCGCAGCGATCGGATCGTGGCCTCGGCCACCTGGCGGCTTTCGGCCGCGCCGCGCAGCACCTGGCCGCGGATGCCCTGGCCGGTGATCAGCTGGCGCTCGAACCACGTCCGCACGATCCGCTCGTCGGTGCCCGCCGCGGCCGCCCGGGCCACGCCTTCGTCGTAGTAGTCGGCTAGGGCCCGGTCCACATCGCCAAGGGCCTGCACATCCTCCACCGTGATCTGGGGGCGCTCAAGGGGGGCGGGGGGCGGCGCCGCCGCGGGCGCGGCCAGGCCGTCGCCGCTGCCCGAGGCCAGGCCGAAGCGCCGCTCCCACAGCCGGCGGCAGACCACCTGGAGCTGGACCGGCTCGACGCTCGGCCCGGTGCGCTGCTCGGCCCGCCCGTCGGCGCGCTGGACGAGCACCTGAGCCAGATCGACCGCGAGCCGGTCGGCGGCGGCGGCGGTGAACTCCACGCCGGCCTGGGCCGCCGGGCCGACCATCGCCTCAGCGGCCGCGGCGCGGCCGAGCAGGTCGAGGCGGAAGGTGTTGCTCAGGCGGGTCGGGATGGGGCGCAGAAACGGGTCGAGGGCGGCGACATAGTCCTCGCGGATGGAGAACAGGGCCCAGACGTGCGGGTGGAGCCGGAGCGCGTCGCCGAGCTGCGCGAAGAAGGCGTGCTTCGCCGGCTCGTCGGTGGGGTCGACCGTCAGCACCTCCTCGAACTGGTCGAAGATCAGCACTTCGTCGGCGACACGGGCGCGCGGCGCGGCGCCCTGTCCGGCGGGGGCGGGGCGCGGGCGGCGGGCGAGGTACTCGGCAACGGAAAGGCCGGCCAGCGCCTCGGCGCTCAAGGCGCCGTCCGCCGGCAGCTCCAGGTCCTCCTCCAGGCAGCTGAGCAGGCTGAGGGCGTAGCGGTTAGCGCCAGGGGCGGCCACGGCCCGGTTCACGCGGATGACCGGGCGAACGGCGAAGGCGCGCCGGCGCAGGCGCGGGATAAGGGCGGCCTGAATCAGCGACGTTTTGCCCGCGCCCGAGGGCGAGTGGAGCAGGACGATCCGCTCGGCCACCAGCAAAGCCGTCAGATCGCGGGATTCACGGGCGCGCCCGTACAACCGCTCGCCGGTGGCGAAGGAGCGCGGCCCGACGTACGGGTTGGGTTGTGGAGGGTCGGTCATCGGCGTGCCGTCTTGGGTGGCGCTTGGCAGTGCTTAACGCTTGGCGGGGGTCGGTCGGACGGCGATGGCCCAGGGCGGCGGGCGATCAGTAAAACGGGTCGTCCTCCTCGGCGGCCTGGACGACGGCGCCCTTGCGCTCCCAGCGCTCGGCCAGCTCCTGGAGGAAGTCGGTGACGCTGCCCCAGAAGATATCGATCGCCGACTGGCCGAAGTAGCGCTGGAGGTAGGCCCTGGCCCGCTCGGGCTGGAGGAACTCGCCCTCCTCGGGCATGAGCTGGCCGGCGATGTTGGCGTAGCGGTCGCGCCGGGCCCGGCCCTCGTGGCTCATCAGGCTGCGGAACAGCACCCGGAAGCTCCAGTCCTCCAGGTGAAAGCCGAGAAAGACTAGCGAGCGGTCGACCAGGGCGTCGCGGACGACCTCGGGGATCAGCCGCTTGTTCAGCGACACCCCGATCAGATAGTCGAAGTAGTCGTCCTCGGTGAGCACGAGCGACTCGGGCTGGGCGTTGACGCCGAACAGATGAAAGATCAGCGGCTGCTCGGCGCTCGGGGTGTAGCCGGGGTCCTTGAGCAAGGGCGACGGCAGGTTGACCAGCCGCTCGTTCCAGCGGCAGATCTCGACCACCGGCCGCTTGCCCTCGGCCACCAGCGCCTCGCGCAGGAGCGAGTCGGTGCAGGCGGTGATATAGATCCGGAAGGGCAGGTGGGCCAGGGCCTGGTAGCTGTCGAAGCTGCCCTGGGCCCGGCGCAGCTTGCCGACCTCGGCGAACAGGTCGCGCAGCTTGGTGGTATCGAGAGTCTGGGGGAGCAGGTCGCCGAAGCGGCGCAGCAGCTCGTCGCGCAGGTAGGTGGCCAGCTCGCGCCGCGGGAGGTTCCAGTCCTGGTAGACGGCGAGGTACTGGGCGACCTGGGCCAGGTCGTCGCGGCGGAACGACTCGAGGGGGAAGTGAAAGGCGTCGGACCAGCGGTGGGCGATCTCGCGCGGCGAGCCAAAGATCGGCTCGTTGATCAGCGGCCCGAGGATGGGCGTGCACAAGCCCGCGCCGATGTTGCCGATCAGGCCCTCCCAGCGGTCGTAGCCGGCGCTCTCGGCGAAGCCGGGCGTGTACCAGATCCGGCCGCTGCGCAGGCGCATAAACAGCACCGGCATCCAGTAGTCCGCGGCGTCGCGGACGGCGCCGCGGGCCTCGGCCATGGCCCGGTCGATCTCGCCGTGGCGCTGGAGCGCCGCGAAAAAGGCCGGCATGAAGCGGGCGACCGTGTCGATGCCGACCCGGCCCTGCATCGCCACCACCGCCGGGATGCCGGCCTCGGCCAGGCGCGGGCCTATCGCGGCGAGGGGCGAGCCGTCGACCAGGGCCGCGTCGCCGGCGCTCTCGCAGGAGGCGAGCACCACGAGGCGGGGCTGCTCGCGCAGCTCGCCCAGGCGCACCACCAGCTCCTCGCCGGGGGTGGCGGCGACGTCCCCATGCTCGTCCTGGAGGTAGAGCACGGGCTGGCCGCGGATCATCGCGCCGTGGCAGACGAGGTACAGGATGTCGTAGCCGGGGCGCAGGTCGGCGACAATCTGCGGGAGCGTGGCCGGGCGGCCGAGCTCGGCGTGGACGACAATCTCAGCGCCGAAGTGCTGGCGGGCCCGGGCGACCTCGGCGGCGCCGTCGATCGGGGCCAGGGCGTACTCGGCGGAGTTGCGCGGGCTGGCCACGGCCACCAGGGCGCGCAGGCTGCTGCGCGGGCGCAGGGCGACCGAGCGCCAGGAGCGGCTGCTCAGGTAGCGCGAGAACAGGATCTGCTCGCCGGTGAACAGGTGCGCGCCGTCGCGCGGGTCGCGCATGGCCTCCCAGCGCAGGCCGTGGAGCTCCGACGCCGACTCGTCGATCAAGAGGCGCAGCCGCAGCGGCACCTGGAGCGCCGCCGCGCTCGCCCGGACCTCCGCGAAGGCGCGGCCGACCGCATCGGGGCCGAGCAGCAGCTCGCCGAGGGTGCGGCCGTAGGACTCGAGATCGAGCTCCTGGGCGCGCAGGGCCAGCGTGTCGACGCCGAAGGGTTCGCCGCTGGTGAGCCTGGTGTCGGTGTCGCTGTCGGGCGGGGTGAAACGGAAGTCGACGACGTAGGCGTCCGCAGCACGCCGGTACAGGCCAACTTCAAGGTCGGCGTAGTCTTTGGAAGCCATCGCGCGTTCTGGTCCCACTAGGGAGGCGGAGTGTGTGCATCATAGTGGTAGGCGGGCCGTTCGTCAATGGCAAAACGCGGCCCGCCCGCCCCCGCCCTCTCCAATCGGGTAGGTGGGGCCCCGCCCGAGTACCCCTTGACGGCCTGCGTCAAAGTCGGTACGCTACCTGATAGTCCCCTTTATGTTCAGGTCACAACGCAGCCCGGGCCGTGCTACACGCTAACAGCTATGGCGGCCGGGCGCCCGTAGCGCTTACAAACGGAGGGTCGACGATGATCGAGACCGCGTCCCACGCCCCGCCGCGGGCGCCGCGTAGCAACCCCATCCGCACGCGCGCCGACTGGGAGGCGCAGCGCCGCGCCTTTCTGGAGGACCCGGGGGCTTTCCACGGCGCCATCGCCCGCAGCGTCATCCACTGGTATGACGCGGCTCTGGGCGCCTGGATCAGCTGGGACGCGGAGCGGGGGGCCTGGTCCGGCCTCGACGCGCGGAGCGGAGCGCCGGTCGACGTCCCCCACGGTGCCGAGCACGAGCCGTGGCGGCGCACCTTCGACGGCGACACCCCGCCCTTCTTCCGCTGGTTCTCCGGGGGCCTGACCAACGCCTGTTTCAACGAGGTCGACCGCCACGTGCTGCTCGGCCACGGCGACGAGCCGGCCTTTTTCTTCGAGGGCGACCGCTGGGACTCCTCGCTCAACGACGGGCGCGGCGGCCCCGTCGTCCACGAAACGGTGTCGCGCCGGCGCCTGCTGATCGAGGTGGTGAAGGCGGCCCAGGTGCTGGCCGACCTCGGGCTGAAGCGGGGCGACCGGATCGCCCTGAACATGCCCAACATCATGCCCCAGATCTACTACACCGAGGCGGCCAAGCGGCTCGGCATCGTCTACACCCCCGTCTTCGGCGGCTTCTCCGACAAAACCCTTTCCGACCGCATCCACAACGCCGGCGCCCGCGTCGTGATCACCTCCGACGGCGGCTACCGCAACGCTCAGGTCGTCCCCTACAAGGAGCAGTACACCGACCAGGCCCTCGACAAGTACATCCCCGTCGAGACGGCCGCCGCGATCGTGCGCGACACGCTGACGGCGCAGGCATTGGAGCCGGCCCACGCCGATGCGATCCTCGCCGCCGTCGCGGGCGCGATCGGCGAGGAGATCACGGTCGAGCGCTCCGATGTGATGCGCGGCGTCGGCCTCGGCCTGGCCGAGCTGGCCGGGCTCGACGCGGGCGCCCAGGCCCAGATCCGCACCGCGGTGGCCCAGGCCCTGGTGGCGGCCCCACCGCGGGTCGATGCGGTGGTGGTGGTGCGCCACACCGGACAGGAGATCCTGTGGCGCGAAGGGCGCGACCGCTGGAGCCACGAGCTGCTCGCTGCCGCCACCCAACGCATCCTCGCCGCCGCCCGCGCGACCGGCGTGCCGGTGCAGAGCGAGCAGGATCTCCACGCCCTCCCCGACGACCAGCTCGTGCGCGCGCTCTACGCCGCCTGCCCCTGCGCCCCCGTCGACGCCGAGTACCCGATGTTCATCATCTACACCTCGGGCAGCACCGGCAAACCGAAGGGCGTCGTCCACGTCCACGGCGGCTATGTCGCCGGCCTCACCCACACCTTGCGCGTCAGCTTCGACGCCGAGCCCGGCGACGTGATCTATGTGATCGCCGACCCGGGCTGGATCACCGGCCAAAGCTACATGATCACGGCCACCCTCAGCGGCCGCCTGACCGGCGTGATCACCGAGGGCTCGCCCGTCTTCCCCTCCGCCGGGCGCTTCGCCAGCATCATCGAGCGGCACGGCGTGGCGATCTTCAAGGCGGGCGTGACTTTCCTCAAGGCGGTGATGGCCAACCCGCAGAACATCGAGGACGTGCGCCAGTACGACATGGCCAGCCTGCGCGTCGCCACCTTCTGCGCCGAGCCCGTCAGCCCCGCCGTCCAGCAGTTCGGCATGCAGATGATGACCCCCCAGTACATCAACTCCTACTGGGCCACCGAGCACGGCGGCATCGTCTGGACCCACTTCTTCGGCAACGACGACTACCCCCTCCGCCCCGACGCCCACACCTACCCGCTGCCGTGGGTCGCGGGGGATGTGTGGGTGCAGGGGAGCGCTGGGAACGCGGGACACGGGGACACGGGGATGGGGGGACAAGGGGGCACGGGGACGTCGTACCGCCCCGCGGAGTGGGAGGAGAAGGGCGAGATCGTGATCACGGCGCCCTACCCCTACCTCGCCCGCACAATTTGGGGCGACGTGGAGGGCTTCGAGGCCAGCCTGAGTGCCACCGACAGCCTAGAACCTATAGCCCAAAGCCCGCAGCCGTGGAGAGGTGACGCCGAGCGCTTCCGCAAGACCTACTGGCGGCAGGGGCCGGGCGGGGTGTGGGCCTACGTCCAGGGCGACTTCGCGATGAAGTACCCCGACGGCTCCTTCACCCTGCACGGCCGCTCGGACGACGTGATCAACGTGTCGGGCCACCGCATGGGCACCGAGGAGATCGAGGGCGCCATCCTGCGCGACCGCCAGATCACCCCGGACTCGCCCGTCGGCAACTGCATCGTCGTCGGCGCGCCGCACCGCGAGAAGGGCCTGACCCCGCTCGCCTTTGTCCTGGCCGCGCCCGGCCGAAGGCTGACGAGCATCGACCGCCGCCGGCTCGACGAGCTGGTGCGCTCGGAGAAGGGCGCCGTGAGCGTGCCCGAGGACTATATCGAGGTGTCGGCCTTCCCCGAAACGCGCAGCGGCAAGTACATGCGCCGCTTCCTGCGCGCCATGGTCCTTGGCGAAGCGCTCGGCGACACGACCACGCTGCGCAACCCCGAGTCGCTGGACGAGATCCAGGTCAAGATCGATGTGTGGAAGCGCCAGCAGCGCCTCGCCGAGGAGCAGCAGCTGATCGAGCGCTTCCGCTACTTCCGGATCGAGTACCACAAGGTCAAGGGCGCCCAGCGCCTCGCCGTCGTCACCGTCACCAACCCGCCGGTGAACGCCCTGAACGAGCGGGCCCTCGACGAGCTGAACACGATCGTCGACCACCTGGCCCGCCGCCAGGACGTGGCCGCCGTGGTCTTCACCGGCCAGGGCACGAAAAGTTTTGTGGCCGGCGCCGACATCCGCCAGCTCCTCGAGGAGGTCCACTCCGTCGAGGACGCGATGGCGCTGCCGAACAACGCGCACCTGGCCTTCCGCAAGATCGAGCGCATGCAGAAGCCCTGCGTGGCCGCGATCAACGGCGTGGCCCTCGGCGGCGGCCTGGAGTTCGCCCTGGCCTGCCACTACCGCGTGGCCGACCTCCACGCCGAGTTCGGCCAGCCGGAGATCAACCTGCGCCTGCTGCCCGGCTATGGCGGCACCCAGCGCCTGCCGCGCCTGCTCCACACCCGCACCAACGGCACCGGCCTGCTGCGCTCGCTCGAGCTGATCCTCGGCGGCCGCAGCATCCGCGCCGACGAGGCCCACGAGATCGGGCTGGTCGAGGCCCTCGCCGCCGGCCACGACGACGCCCTGAGCGTGGCCTGCGCCCTCGCCCGCGAGTATATCGCCAGCGGCGGCGAGCCGCGGGCCGCCCGCCGCGCGAGCGACCACCCGGACCTCGCCACCGTGTTCCAGCATCGGCGCGCGCAGGTCGAGCGTTGGCGCGAGCCGCAGCCTGGGTTTGTCGGCGATGAGCTGAGCATGATCCTGGCCCACCCGCGCGTCGAGCGGGTCGTGCGCCAGGCCCAGGGCGCCGGCCGGGCCCGCGCCGTCGAGCGGGCGATCGAGGCGATCCGCCACGGCTTCGAGCAGGGCTTCGAGCGCGGCCTCGAGCGCGAGGCCCGCCTGTTCGCCGAGGCCGTGGTCGACCCAGAGGGCGGCCGCACCGGCATCCGCGACTTCATGGACCGCCGCTCGGCCCCGCTGCCCACCCGCCACCCCCCCTGCACCGCAGAGCAGGAGCGGCTGCTGCTGGAGCAAGGGCAGCTCATCCGCGTCGGGGCGCCCTTCTTCCCGGGCGTCAGCCCCATCCCCGGCTGGCAGTACGCCCAGGGCGCGGTGCGCGACCCGGAGACGGGCGCCGGCCGCCACGGCGACCCGGCCGCGGCCGAGCAGCAGGTGATCATCCCCGTGGAGCGGCCCGGCCCCGGCCAGGCCTTGCTCTACGTGCTCGCCTCCGAGGTCAACTTCAACGACATCTGGGCCCTCACCGGCATCCCCGTCTCGCTCTTCGACGAGCACGACCGCGACTGGCACATCACCGGCTCCGGCGGCGTGGCTCTGGTGGCCGCCCTCGGCGAGGAGCTGCGCCGCGAGGGCCGCCTGAAGGTGGGCGACCTGGTGGCGATCTACTCCGGCCAGTCCGACGTCCACTCGCCGACCATGGGCCTGGACCCGATGGCCGCCGACTTCGTCATCCAGGGCTACAACACCCCCGACGGCTCGCACCAGCAGTTCATGCTCGCCCAGGGCCCCCAGTGCCTCCCCCTGGCCCCCGATATGACGCTGGAGGCGGCCGGCAGCTATATGCTGAACCTGGGCACGGCCTTCCGCGCCCTCTTCACCACGCTCAAGATCCAGCCCGGCCGCACGATCTTTATCGAGGGCGCCGCCACCGGCACCGGCCTGGACGCCGCCCGCTCCGCCGCCCGCAACGGCCTCCAGGTGGTCGGCATGGTCAGCTCCCCCCGCCGGGCCCAGACGCTGCGCGACGCCGGCGCGCGGGGCGCCGTCGACCGGACCACGCCCGCCTACGCCGGCGCCTTCACCCGCATCCCCGCCGATCCGGCCGCCTGGGCCGCCTGGGAGGCGCAGGGCGAGCCGCTCCTAGCCGACTTCCGGGCCCAGAACGACGGCCGCCTGGCCGACTACGCGATCTCGCACGCCGGCGAGACGGCCTTCCCGCGCAGCTTCCAGCTCCTCGGCGAGCCGCGCGACGGCCACATTCCCACCCTCACCTTCTACGGCGCCAGCAGCGGCTACCACTTCACCTTTCTCGGCAAACCCGGCAGCGCCGCCCCGGCCGAGATGCTGCGCCGCGCCGGCCTGCGCGCCGGCGAGGCCGTCCTGATCTACTACGGCGTCGGCGGCCCCGACCTCGTGGACCCGCAGGGCCTTGAGGCGGTCGAGGCCGCTCGCCAGCTCGGCGCGCGCATCGTCGTGGTCGCCGCAACCGACGCCCAGCGCGAGTTCGTGCTCTCGCTCGGCTTCGGGGCCAGCCTGCGCGGCGTGGTCAGCGTGGAGGAGCTGCGCCGCCGCCACGGCGACGAGTTCGACTGGCCCGAGACGATGCCCAGCCTCCCCGACGCCCGCAAGGACCCGCAGGCGCTCAAGGAGGCGGTGCGCCACTTCAACGACCTGACCTTCAAGCCGATCGGGGCCGCCGTGGGCCAGCACTTGCGCAGCGCCGACAACCCGCGCGGCTACCCCGACCTGGTCGTGGAGCGGGCCGGCCACGACGCGCTCGCCGTCAGCGCGATGCTGATCAAGCCCTTCACCGGCCGGATCGTCTACTTCGAGGAGCTGGCCGGCCGGCGCTTCTCCTTCTTCGCCCCCCAGATCTGGATGCGCCAGCGCCGGATCTACATGCCTACGGCCAACATCTGGGGCACCCACCTGTCTAACGCCTACGAGATCGTGCGTCTCAACGACGAGATCAGCGCCGGCCAGCTCAGCATCACCGAGCCCACCCTCATCCCCTGGGGCGAGCTGGCCGATGCCCACCAGGCCATGTGGGAGAACCGCCACGCCGCCGCGACCTATGTCGTCAACCACGCCCTGCCCCGCCCCGGCATCAAAACCCGCGACGAGCTGTACGAGGCCTGGGCCGAGGGGCTGTAGAGCTCGCCGCAAAGGCGCAGCGTTTCGAAGTTGATCCGGTCAACAAACGCCGTGCCACTCCGACCTGGCGTTGCCACTGGTCGGAGCGGCACGGCGTTCGTATGCGAGCAATTCCCGCCCTCCACGGGTTCTGCCCCTCTGCGGTGAACGCGGCGCCCCGCTGGCACGGCGGTTGCTGAAGGGCAGGTTCAGCGATGAAGAATATGTTATGTGAAACCAGAAAGGCGCCCCGATGAGCAGTCCGGCTGTGCGACAAGAGCTGATGCGTGGCCCGGTGGCCTTCGCCCGGTTGATCGGCAGCCCGAGCCTGGCCGAGGCGGCCCGGCGCCAGCCGGCGCTGCTGGAGCGGGCGGTGGGCGACGCCGGCTGCGAGCAGGTCACGCCCGCTCAGCCCGCCTCCGACGGCGCCCACTTCACCGTGCTGGACGAAGGGGGCGAGCTGCTTGTCCTCGCCGAGCTGCCCGCGATGGGGGCCTGGGAGCTGCGGGTCTACGCCTACGCCGACCAGCTTTCCATCCACCTGCGCGCCACCGGCCGCTGCTACACCCACCCCCTCCCCGCCACCGTCGACACCGCCAGCCTGCGCACGGAGTTCAACGACGGTATCCTCGTCGTCACCCTGGCGAAGCGGCGGTAAGGCCGGGCAGTAACCATAGAGGCCCAGAGCCGGCAAAGACTCGCAGAGAGTTTCGCATACAGCGCCGCGCCGCTCCGACCTGGCTTTCGCCTGATCAGGAGCGGCGCGGCGTTTTGTTTGGACGAATTTAAGCTCGCGCCTCTGCGCCAGACCAGGCTACGGATCGCGCCGGGCGACTATGCCGGCCGGGCAGGCGCGCTCAAGCCACCAGATCCCGGCGACGGCGGCACAGAGCAGGGCCGCGGCGACGACGTAGGCCTCGTGGAGGCGGGCCTGGGTCAGGTAGACGCCAGCCATGCCGCTGGCGCCGGCGAGCAGGAGGCAGGCGAGGACGGACTCGCGCTTGCTCAGGCCGAGGGCATGGAGCCGGTGCGACAGGTGATCCTTGCCCGGGGTGGTGAGCGGGTTCTTACCGCGCCGCAGCCGGGACACGCAGACGAGCGCGGTGTCGAAGATCGGCAGGCCGAGCACGCAGACCGGCACCATCCAGGTGACAACGGGAGTGTTGCCGAGGAAGCGCAGCTTGATCGCCAGCGCCGCGAGCACAAAGCCGATGAACAGCGAGCCGGTATCGCCCATGAAGATCGTCGCCGGGTTGAGGTTGTAGCGCAGAAAGCCGAGGCAGGCCCCGATCAAGGCCGCGGCCATTGCGCCGACGAGCACCTGGCGCGGCTCGTTCATCGCCGCGAGCAGCAGGAAGAAGGCCGCCGCGATCGTGGCCGCGCCCCCCGACAGCCCGTCCATGTTGTCGAGCAGATTCAGCGCGTTGGTGATCCCTACCACCCAGAGGATGGTCAGAGCGACGTTCGCCGCCGGCGCGGCGAAGAGCTGGATCTGGGTGCCGCCGAGCACGAGCACCAGCGCCGCGAGCCCCTGGCCGAGCAGCTTCACCCCTGCGCCGAGGCCCCAGCGGTCGTCGGCGAGGCCGAACAGCGAGATCAGGGTGGCGCCGAGCAGGATGGAGACCAGCTCGCGGATGTGCCGCTGGTCGCCGAACAGGAGCAGGGCCAGCACAAAGGCGCCATAGATCGCGGCCCCGCCGAGCAGCGGCACCGGGGCGAGGTGGATGTCGCGGCTGCGCGGCACCGCCACCACCCCCGCCCGCAGGGCCGCCCGGCGGGCCAGGGGCGTCGCCAGGATGGAGAAGGTCAGGGCGACGACGAGGATCAGGGCGATCTGGATCATGGCCTGGCCTGCTCGATGATCGGGATCAGGGCCGCGGCCTGGTCGGCCTGGCTGCTCTGGCCGGCGGCGCGCAGCGCTCCGGCGAGCCGGTTGACCTCGGCGATCGCCGCGTCGTACTGGCGCGTGTCGCTCAGCACGATCGTATAGTTGCGGCTGTAGTTCTCGTTCGCCGGCAGCAGCTCCGCAGCCCGGCGGTAGGGCTCGACGGCGGCCGGCAGCTCGCCGGCGCGGACCGCGAGCAGGCCGACCACCGAGTGGAGCAGGGCGGCCCGCTCGCGCAGGACCGGCAGGTCGCCTGCGCGCTCGGGCTGGCCGCTGGCCGTCGTGATCGCCGCTTCGGCGCGCTCGGCCGCGGCCGCGTAGGCGTCGCGCAGGGTGCGTAGCAGATCCGGTCGGGCGGCCATAGCGTCCGCGAATGCCTCGACGGAGCCAGCGGTGGCGGGAGCGGCGAGCTCGATCGCGCGCAGGTAGCTCTGCGTCGCCGCGTCGAGGTCGCCGTCGGTCGTGCGCTGGAGGTTGCCGATGCGCAGGAAGGTGTCGCCGTAGCGCGGGTCGAGCTCGGCGGAGTGGTCGAGCAGGCGGCGGGCCTCGGCGTAGCGCGCGTCGGCCTCGGCCTGGCTCCCGCCTGCGGCGAAGGCATCGCCGAGCTGGACAAGCACGCCAGCCCGTTCGTTGATCAACGTCACATCCTGGGGGGCGATCGGCTCGACGCGGGCGTACCAGTCGGCGGCCGTCTCCAGGCGGGAGGTGTCCTGCGTCCAGCTGTACCAGAAGCTGTTGAGCCGGCCGAGGTTGGCGTAGTGGTCCTTGTTGAGCGGGTTGAGGTCGTGGGCCCGCAGCAGCACCGCCTGCGCGTAGCTCATCAGGGCGTTGGGGGGAGTGCGCTGCACAAACCCCACGATCTGGTCCGGCCCCTCCAGCCGCAGCAGCGCGTCGACGTCGGGGTTCTCCACCGGGTCGCCCAGCGTGGCGCCCTGGGCGCGCAGGTTGTCGGCGAGGGTCATCAGCGCGCGGCCGAGGTTGAGGTAGTAGAAGTCCTCGCGCGGGTTGGCCCGGATCGTCGCCAGGTAGTCGTCGACCGACTGGAGCACGCCGTCGAGGCTCGTCGCGCCCTCGCCGACGCCCTGGCCCTGCTGGAAGCGCATGTCGGCGTAGACGGGCTGGATGTTGAACCACCAGGCCAGGCCGACGGCCACGAGCCCGATCGTGGCATAGGTGGCAAGCGCGGCCGGCGCGGTGCCCTGGCGCCCGCCACGCCGCGGCGCGGCCTGCCCCCGGGCGCCCTGACCCCGGGCCGGCTGGCGGCGCTGCCCCGCGGGCTGCCGCTTCCCCTGGGCACCCTGGGCCCGGCCCCCTGGCTCCGGCGCCGTCTCCGCCGCCTCCTGGCGGGCGCCCGCCTCCTCGGGCTCGGGGGCGAGCGACAGCCGGTAGTGGCCGGCCAGGGCGCCGCCGGTGACGGTGAGCGCGAGCATCACCCAGAGCATCATCAGCGTGGAAACGATCGGGATGCCGGTGAGGCCCTCGACAAAGGTGGCCACCACCGCGCTAAGGGTGGCGATAAAGAAGACCTGCCAGCGCCACTCGTCGCTGCGGCGGATCAGGCGCCAGGCGAGGACGACAAAGCTGCCGAGCAGGAACAGGTAGCTGGCGAGGCCGAGCAGGCCGCGGGTCACCAGCTCGTCCAGAATAGCCTGGTGCGAGCGGTCGGGCGAGGCGCCGCGGGCCTCCACGTTGGCCAGGGAGGGCGGGTAGAACGGGTTGTAGGCCACGAACATGCTTTCGGGACCCCAGCCGATCAGGGCCCGCAGCGGATTGCTGGTGATCAGGGCGACCGCCCCGCCCGCGTGCTCGTCGCCGGCCCAGATCAGCCGGCGCACCAGGCCGGTGCCGCTGTCGACCTCAAGGAGCTGGCCCATGCGGCCCACGTAGGGCACCTCGCGCAGCCGTTGGAAGAAGGGCGCGTCGGACAGGTTGAAGGCGACCAGAAAGGCACCGGCGGCCAGCGTCACCCCGATCCAGGCGAACAGCAGGGCCCGCAGTCGCGCGGCGAGGGCCGGCCGGTCGCTGGCGCGGGCCCGAGCGGCGGCCTGGATGAGCAGCAGGGTGCAGAAGACGAACAGGGCGGCGCCGAGGCCGAGCCAGGGGCCGCGGCTCTGCGTGAAGAAGACGGCCAGGGAAAGGAGCAGGGCGACGCCGCCGGCGGCCAGGGCGCCGATCGTGTGGCTGAGCTGCGATGGGGCGCCGGGGAGCGGCGGGAGTGCCAGGGCCAGGCCGTAGCCGGCGCCGCCGGCGACGACGCTGAGCAGCAGGGCCAGCCACCACAGGGCGGCCCGCGGCGCCTCGGCCGCGCTCGACACCGCCTGGGCGCCCGCGCCCGCGCTGAAGGCGAACTGGAGCCCGAACACGAGCAGGGTGCCGACGAACAGCAGCCCGGGCCAGGCCGGCCCGCGGCGCTCGCCCCGCTCCAGCGGCAGCGTGAGCAGCCACCAGATCGCGGTGGCGGAAACCACGGCGGCCGGGAACAGCCACCAGTAGCGGAAGTCGATCGTCCGCACCGCCGCGCCGATCATCACCACGGCGAGCAGCAGCAGCAGCCCGCACAGCAGGAGCAGCGCCCGGGCCAGGGCCCACAGCCACTCGCGGCCGGGGTGGGCCGAGGTTGGGGCCTGGCGGCGCTCGCCGAGGTGAGCGGCCAGCCGGTAGAGCGCCAGCGGGAGGACCATAATCAGGTAGGCGGCGATAAAGATCGAGTTGCCCATCGTCGAGGCGACGCGGGTGATCACATCGCCGCGCCAGGGCAGCGGGTCCAGCCCCTGGTGCTGGAGGATGCCGTAGCCGCCGGCCGCCGTGGCCGCGGCGAGCGTGATCGTCACGATCCGCTCGACCTGGGCCCGCGAGCGCAGCGTGACCACGATCATCACAAACAGCAGGATGTAGGACAGGTTGGTGAAGGTGCCCTGCAGGCGCTGGTACGAGCCCCAGAAGCTCGTCCACGGCACCACCGAGGTGAGGGTGGTGACCAGAAAGACGAGGGCATAGACGAGGGCGGGCACGGCGAGGGGGATGGCCGCGAAGCGGCGCCACAGCGGCGGCCCCGCGGGGGGCGCGTCGGCGAGCTGCGGGGCGGGCTCGCCGCGGGCGGCGAGGGCCTCCATGCTCCGGACGAGGCCGGCGGCAGCCATCACCATCACGATCGAGCGCAGGGCGGTGGCCTTGTCGGGCTCGAAGTGGCGCGCCGAGTACAGGTTGAAGTAGATCGGGATGAGGGCAAGGGCGAGCAGCCAGCCCGCCTCGACGATCCGCTCACACCAGCGGCTGATCTGGGACTGTCGGTGCATGTTAGGAAGCGATCTGTATTTCTGCTGAGAGCGCGCCGCGCTGCCGCTGCTTCCAGGAGCCGGCACGCTCGATAATCTCGCGGGCGTTGGCCCGGCTGTGCTCGGAGGGGGTGCCGTCGAGCATCATGGCCAGCTCGTCGACCCGCTGGTCCTGCCCGAGCAGGCGCACGTTGGTGCGGGTGCGGTTGTCGCCGAACTCTTTGGCGATGTGGTAGTGGGCGTCGGCGAAGGCGGCCACCTGGGGCAGGTGGGTGATGCAGATCACCTGATGCTTGTCGGTGATGCCCCACAGCTTCTGGCCGACCACCTGGCCCGCCCGCCCGCCCACGCCCACGTCGATCTCGTCGAAGATCAGTGTCGACACCTCGTCGACCCGCGACAGGATCGACTTCAGGGCGAGCAGGAGCCTGGCACTTTCGCCGCCCGAGGCGACCTTGGCCAGCGGCTTGAGCGGCTCGCCGGGGTTGGGCGAGATCATGAACTCGACCCGGTCCACGCCTGTCCGGTCGAAGGCCCAGCGGCCGCCGTCGAGGGCGACGCCGTTGCGGTCCTCCGCGCGGTCCATCTGGACGGCGAAGCGGATGTTGGGCATGGCCAGGTCGCCCATCGCGCCTTCGATCAGGCGGGCCAGCTCGTCGCCGACCTGGCGGCGGCGGGCGGACAGCTGGCCGGCGTGGCGGGCGAGCTCGTCGCGGGCGGCCCGCTCCTGCTGCTCCAGCTCGGCGATGTGCTCGGCCGAGTGAGTCAGCTTCTCGATCTCGGCCTCGGCCTTCGCGGCGCGCTCCAGGATGGTGGGGACATCGGCGTGGTATTTGCGCTGGAGGTCGCGCAGAACCGTCAGCCGGTCCTCGATCGCGTCGATGCGGGCCGGGTCGACGTCGAGGGCGAGGCGGTAGGAGCGCAGGGAGGCGGCCAGGTCGTCCAGCTGGACGTGGAGCTCGGCGGCGGCGGCGCCGAGGGGGGTGGCCGTCTGGTCGAGGCGGGCCAGCTCCTCCAGGTTGCCGGCGATCAGGGCCATGGCCTCGACGACGGGCTTGCCGGGGAAGCGGCCGCCCTCGCGGCCCTCGTACAGGGCGGCGTAGGCGTCGGAGGCGAGGCCGGTGATCCGGGCGCTGTTCTGGACGACCTGGCGCTCGCGGAGCAGCTCCTCCTCCTCGCCGGGGCGCAGCTTGGCGGCCTGCACATCTTCGAGCAGAAAGCGCAGCTCCTCGATCCGCTCCTGGCGCCGGGCCTCGTTGCGGCGCAGGTCGGCCAGCTCCTCGCGGATCTGGCGCAGGCGGCCGGCCGCGCCCGCCACCTGCTCGCGCAGGCCGAGCAGGTCGCCGAAGCGGTCGAGCATATCGAGGTGGGTGCGCGTGTTGAACAGCGACAGGCCCTCGTGCTGGCCGTGGATGTCGAGCAGGCGACCGCCGACCTCGCGCAGCACAGTGCTGCTGACCGCGCGCCCGTTGATCCGGGCCACGCTGCGGCCGCTTTCGGCCGAGATCTCACGGGCGAGGATGACCTGGCCCTCGTCCTCCTCGGCCAAGCCGTACTCCTGGAGCAGCGGCAGGGCGTGGGGCGAGTCGTCGAGGCTGAAGATTCCTTCGATGCGCGCCCGCTGGCAGCCGGCGCGGACAAGGCTCGGGTCGGCCTTTTCGCCGCGCAGCGTGCCGAGCGCGTCGATAATGATCGACTTGCCCGCGCCCGTTTCGCCGGTGAGCACGTTGAAGCCCTCCTGCAGGCGCAGGTGCAGCCGGTCGATGATCGCGAAGTCGCTGATCTGGAGCTCAAGCAGCATAGGGATAGGCGAACAGGTGAGCGATTTTCAACAAGCCGATCGCATTGTACCATACCGCGCCGCCCCGTGGCGGGGATACGCCGCGGATCCCCCTCGTCGGCCCTGCGGCCGCCCCGGCTCCGCCGGTGGAACCGGATCCATATCGGTCTAAAGTCTGAGGCGGCGGCGCAGAGGGTTTGTTATACTCATCACAGAGTTCGGCGATGGAGCGACAGACCCGCTGAACTTTTCCCCCCAACTCCCCACTGTCGCACCCCCTAAATCCCCGACGGCTGCCGCAAGGCAGCCGTTTCCACATGTCCAAAACAGCGTGGCCGGGCGGTGCGAGCTCGGGAATACCCCTAGCGCGGCGGGGGGCGACTCGCTATACTATACGTTGTGCCCAAACCCCCGCGATTATCACGCGCCGCGACCAGGAGCGACCGGGCAGGAGGTTACCAGGTGTTAACGCCCGAGGATTTGCCACCTACCATCGAGGGCTTTACACAGCGCGAGTATGAGCTTCTGCGCCGGGAGCTGTCCGAGGCCCACGCGCAGAACCGGGCCCTGCGCCGCCAGCTCGACAAGGCCAACGTCGCGGTGACGGAGGCCCAGCGCGCCCACGCCAAGATGGTCACCACGCTCACGGAAACGATGCGCGAAAACACCAGCCTCGCCCACGAGCTCGAGCAGTTGCGGGCCCGCTGCTCCCGGTTGGAGGCCGGCCCTGGCCCCGAGGAGGGCCTGGGCGCGCGGATCGACATCGGGGGCCTTGCCGGCCAGATCTCGGATGACGAGATCAACGCCATCCGCAAAGCGATGGCCCGCCTCCACCACCCCGATCTCGGCGGCGACCCTGAGCGCATGAAGGCCTGGAACGCCGCCCTCGACCGGATCAGCCGCTAGGCTTCGATGGTTCCCGCGGCGCAGCGGCCGCGATGTTGGCGTTTTGGTTCGGGCGCGCCGCCACTCAGCGCGGAATTACAACGCCCCGCCGGGCGAACACTGTGCAGGGCCGCACATCGTAACGGATGTGCGGCCCTGCCGTTTTCCCTGCTCGCCCCCGCGCCAGCCCTCGGCGGCCGCACCCATGTCGGCCTAGCCGTGCGCGGCGAGATCGGTCGAAAGGCCGGAGCGGAGCTTTTCCAGCAGCACACCTAGCTCGCGCTGCTCCTCGGCGGAAAGCAGGCCCATGCGCCGCTCGACAGCGGCGTTATGGAGGGCGATCGCGTCGGCCCGCACCGTAGCACCGCGCTCGGTGAGCAGCACGCGCTGGGCCCGCCGGTCGTCAGGGTCGGGGGTGCGCAGCACCAGGCCGGCCTCCTCCAGCCGGTCTACCAGCCGGGTGATCGTGCTTTTCACGCACAGCAGCTCCGCGCCGATGTCGGTCAGCCGGCGGCCCTGCTGCATGTCCAGGCGCTGCAGCACCGCGAACTCGAGCGGTGTCAGCCGGGTGTCCTCCAGCACCCGCCGATCGCCGTCGTCCAGCAGCACATAGATATCGTGGATCAGGCGATGCTGCTTGTGTGCCAGAGGAATAGGTTCTCTCGCCATATGCGTAATCCCTACGACGTGCAACTGTTTTTCGTGCAAATAAGTATAGGTGTCCGCCGCCGCATCGTCAAGAGAGCGCTCCCAACGTCAGGCGGCGGGCCCACCGCTGGCGCTCGCGCCGGCCGAGGAATGTAATGACCCTGCCCGCCGCGTTCCGGTGAAGGAGGTTTGGTAGGATACAGGGAGCGAAGACGTAGCGAAAGGCGCCGGCCCTCATGTTTCAGCAGTTGTTATCGACCATCGGTTCCGAAGTTTCCGGCGAGGCGGCCAAGGGCCTCGTCGCCCGAATCAGCCAGTGGCACCGCATCCAGGCCAGCCCCATGTATCGCGAGGCCGCGGTGTGGCTCCACACTACGCTGCGCGGGTGGGGCCTGGCTGCCGAGCTCGAGTCCTTCCCCGCCCGCGAGGGGCTGTGGGCCTGGGGCGAGCCGTTATTTCAGGAGTGGAGCTGCGAGGAAGGCACCCTCGATTTGCTGCTGCCCGACGGGGCCCGCGAGCGCCTGGCCGACTACCGCGCCGTGCCGCTTTCGCTGCTGCCGCGCAGCGCCAGCGCCAACGGCGAGTTCGAGCTGGCGGTCGTCGAGGGCGGCGAGCGGCCTGAGCACTACGCCGGCCTCGACGTGCGCGGCAAGCTGGTGCTTTCCAGCAGCGCGCCGATGGCGGTGCACCGGGTGGCGGTGGAGCAGCTCGGCGCGGCCGGCGTGATCTTTGACGGCATGCGCAGCATCCCTCAGCTTTGCCCGCCCGGCGACCTGCCCGACGACATCCAGTACGCCTCGTGGTGGTGGTGGGGCGGCGAAACCCGCTGCTTCGGCTTCGCCCTCAGCCCGCGGGCCGGGGCGGCCCTGCGCCGGCGCGCCCGCCGCGCCGCCGAGGCCCACACGGCCCTGCGCCTGCGCGCCCGCGTCCGGGCCAGCTTCCGCGACGGGGCGATCGAGGCCGTGAGCGCCCACATCGCCGGGGAGGGCGACGAGGAGGTGCTGCTCATGGCCCACCTGTGCCACCCCGCGCCCTGCGCCAACGACAACGCCTCCGGCGCCGCCGCGGTGATGGAGATCGCCCAAGCCCTCCAGGGCCTGATCGACGCCGGGCGCCTCCCCCGCCCACGCCGCTCCATCCGCTTTCTGTGGGTGCCGGAGATGACGGGCACCTACCTGTACCTGGCCAACCACGAGGCGCGCATCGCCCGCACCGTCGCCGGCCTCAACCTCGACATGGTCGGCGAGGACCAGGCCCAGTGCGGCAGCGTCAGCCTGGCCGTCCACACCTCCGAGGCGATGGCCAGCTTCGTGGGCGACCTGCTGGAGGCCATCCGCGACGGCCTGGGCGGGCCGGCCCACACCTTCGCCGGCCGCTCCGACGCGCCATTGTTCCGCCACGCCAGCGCGCCCTTCTCCAACGGCAGCGACCACTACATCCTGGGCGACCCGTCCGTAGGCATCCCAGCCCCGCTGCTGATCGAGTGGCCGGACCGCTTCTACCACACCACCGCCGACACCCTCGATAAGGTTTCGCCCGCCACCCTAGCCCGCAACATGGCCGTCGCCGGCACCTACATCTACATGCTGGCGTGCGCCGGCCCGCCCGAGGCGGCCTGGCTCGCCGGCGAGATGAACGCCCGCTTCACCGCCCGCCTGGCCCGCGAGCTGCAAAGCGCCGCCACCGCCGCCCTCGCCGGCCGCCCCCCCGTCGGCGCGCCGATGGGTGAGCGGGTCGCCTTCCGTGTCGAACGGCAGGCCGCCGCCCTGGCCGATCTGCGCCGGCTCGACCCCGGCTTTGACCCGGCGCCGCACCAGCAAGGCGCGGCGGCGACGGCCGAGCTGCTTTGGGCCCAGTCGCGCCGCGCCCTGGAGGGCTGGCGCCGCGCCGAGCGCCCCTCGCTCGACCCCGCCGCGGCCGCCCTCGTCCCGCAACGGCGCTTCCGCGGCCCGCTCAGCCTGCGCCCGCACCTGGGCCGCCTGCCAACCGCCGAGCGGGCCGAAGCCGAGGCCGATCTGCGCCGCCACGGCTTTGACGGGCTCCCCGCCGACGTCGCCCTGTTCTGGGCCGACGGCCGGCGCACCCTGGGCGAGATCGTCGACCTGGTGGAGCTGGAGACGGACGTGCGTGAGCCCTACGGGCTGCTCCACTACTTCACGCTGCTCGCCCGCCTGGGGCTGATCGAGCTCGAGTAGCGGCGCCCGGTTGCGCCATTGCCACCGCAGGTGCCGGCGGCGCAACGGGCCCCGGCCTATAATCAGGCCAGCGCCTGGAGCTGAGAGGGGGGAGGCAGAACAATGGGCGGTTGGCTGCGGCGGGCCGGGTATGTGCTGGCGAACGTGGTGGTGATGGTGATCCTGCACGGCAACAGCCGGCAGTTCTGGCCGAAGCTTCCCTACCTCAGCCTGCGCGACGAGAGCGTGGGCGAGCACGTCCGGCTGCTGTTCAACACGCTCGGCGTGACGAGCCTGGGCCAGGTGGCGCTCGGCCGGCTGCCGCGCGAGCGCTGGCTGCCGCGGGCCCTGACCGTCGGGATCATCCCCGCCGCCCTGCCGGCCCTGATCGCCTTCGGCCAGCGCGTGCTGCGCCTGCGCGGGCCCGCCGCCGAGGCGTACAACCTCGCCCTCGTCCCCATCCTCCCGATCGCGGCCGTGGCCGTCGAGGAGGCGCTGGCGGGGGCGCTGGCCACCCCGGATTCAGCGGACGGTTAATTATGTAAAGAAAAGCCGGTACGCCGGGTTGTCGCTCTGGTCGGCGTGGCGGTAGCCGAGGCGGGCGAGCGACTCCCGGAAGCGCGGGAGGTCAGGGCTGGGAATTTGGATGCCGGCGAGGACGCGGCCGTGGGCGCTGCCGTGGTTGCGGTAGTGGAACAGGCTGATGTTCCAGGATGCGTCGAGCGACTCGAGGAACTGGAGCAGGGCCCCGGGGCGTTCGGGAAACTCGAAGCTGTACAGCCGCTCGTCGACCGCCTCGGGGGCACGGCCGCCGACCATATGGCGCAGGTGGACGATCGCCAGCTCGTCGTTGGTCAGGTCGAGCACGCCATAGCCAGCGGCGAGCAGGGCCTCGGCGATCTCGGCCCGCTCGTCGGCGTGGGCGATCTGGACCCCGGCGAAGACGGTGGCCTGGGCCCGCGGGGCGTAGCGGTAGTTGAACTCGGTGATGTTGCGCCGGCCGATCACGCGGCAGAACTGGCGGAACGATCCCGGCCGCTCGGGGATGGTCACGGCGAACAAGGCTTCGCGCCGCTCGCCGATCTCGGCCCGCTCGGCGACGTGGCGCAGCCGGTCGAAGTTCATGTTGGCGCCGCAGGTGAGGGCGACGAGGGGCTGGCCGCGCAGCCCGCGCTCGGCCACATACCGCTTCATGCCGGCCACGGCCAACGCGCCCGCCGGCTCCTGGATGCCGCGCGTGTCGTCGAACACGTCCTTGATCGCGGCGCACACCTCGTCGGTGCTGACGCGCACGATCTCGTCGACATATGCCCGCACCAGCCGAAACGTGTGCTCGCCCACCCGCCGCACGGCCACGCCGTCCACAAAGATCCCGACTTGCGGCAGCGTGACCCGCTCGCCGCGCTCCAGGCTCTGGTACATCGCGTCGGAGTCGTCGGGCTCGACGCCGACCACTGTGACCCCCGGGTTGATGCTCTTGAGGAAAACCGCGACCCCGGCGGCAAGGCCGCCGCCGCCGATCGGCACGAAAACGCGGTAGCGCTCGTGGCGCATCTGCTGAGAAATCTCCAGGCCGACGGTGCCCTGGCCGGCGATCACGAACGGGTCGTCGTACGGGTGGATAAAGGTCAGGCCGAGCTCGGCCTGGAGCTGGTAGGCGTGGGCCTCGGCGTCGGAGTAGCTGTCGCCGTGGAGCAGCACTTCGGCGCCGCGGGCGCGGCAGGCGTTGACCTTGATCTCCGGCGTCGTCGCCGGCATGACGATCACCGTCCGCACCCCGAGGCGCTGGCCGGAGAAGGCGACGCCCTGGGCGTGGTTGCCGGCCGAGGCCGTGATCACGCCGCGCTCGCGCTCGGCGGGGCTGAGCTGGGCCATGCGGTTGTAGGCGCCGCGCAGCTTGAACGAGAAGATCGGCTGCAGATCCTCGCGCTTGAAGAACACGTCGTTGCCGAGGCGGGCCGACAGGCGCGGGGCGGGCTGCAACGGGGTTTCGACGGCGACATCATAGACCCGGCTGGTCAGGACGCGCTGTAGATACTCCAGGTCCACGAGCGGCTCCTTCCTGGCAGAACTGGCGAGCAAGGAACAAGCCGCGCTGCGAGTTCCGCCGCCAAGTATACACCCCCCGCGCCACAATGGCTGCAGGGGGTGCGGCGCTCCTGATCAATTGCCGCCTCACTCCATCCCAAACTCATAGAGAATGTTTCGGCTCTGGGCGTGGAGCTCGGCGGCGCGCACGCCGTCGCCGGCCCGCTCGGCGGCGCGGGCCGCGAAGCGCAGGAAGACGCCTGCCTCGAGCGACTGGTGCTCGATCTGGGCGTGGAGCTTCCAGCCCTCGGCCAGGGCGCCCGCGAGGGCGGCAGCGTCGTCGCGGGCGAGGGCGAGCTCGCCGAGGGCGCTGAAAGTGTCGAGCTGGTCGAGGGTGAGCTGGCCGGCCCGGGCGAGCTCGAGGGCGCGGCGCAGGGCGGCGGCGGCATCGTCGTGGCGGCCGAGGGCGGTGAGGGCCCGGCCGAGCCAGCGGGCGGCCATGCACTCGTGGAGCGTGTCGCCGACCGCGCTCATCTCGGCGGCGGCCTGCTCCAGGGCGGGCAGGGCCTCGGCCGGGCGGCCCGACTGGGCGAGGGCGGCGCCGAGGTTGAGCCGGCTCATGGCGGCGGCGCGGCGACGGCCGGCGCGCTGGTTGGCCTCCACGGCGCCACGGTAGTAGTCGATCGCCCCGTCCCAGCCGCCGCGCTGCTCGGCCAGGATGCCGAGGTTGTTCTGGGCGTCGGCCTGGCCGAGCAGGTCGCCGAGGGCGGTGAAATCGGCCAGGCCACGCTCGACATAGTCGCGGGCGCCTTCCAGGTCGCCGAGCATCCAGGCCACGCCGCCGAGGCGGTTGTAAGCCCGGGCCCGGTCGGCCAGGGCCGCGTCGGCGGCGCCCTCCAGGCTGCGCAGGGCCGCCTCCAGCCAGCGCCGGGCCAGGTCCGGCTCGCCGCGGCGGAAGTGGGCCCAGCCGATCGCGCTGCAGATCCGGCCGCGCTCCACGCGGGCCGTCTGGAGCTGGTGCCCGGGCACAAGGTCGGCCACGAGCGGCTGGAGTAGATCCTGGGCGTCGGTCAGCCAGGCGAGCGACTCGTCGAGCATGCCCTGCTGCTCGTACAGCGTGCCGATCTGGCGGCGCAGCGTGACGGCGGCGAGGGCGCTTTCGAAGTTGGCCGGGGCGGTCGCGTAGCGCGCGAGCAGGAGGCGGTAGCGGGCGTGGGCCCGCTCGTACAGCCCGGACTGGGCCTCGACGTCGGCGAGCTCGGCGAGGGCCCGCAACCGCTCGGCCGGGTCGCCGGCGACGCGGTGGAGGTCGGCGAGCTGCTCGGCGCGCTCGTAGGCGGCGAGCGCTTCGGCGAGGGCGTGGCGGGCCCGGCTGAAGCGGGCCGCGCGCAGCGTGTAGGCGTAGGCCGCCGGCCAGTCGGCGGCCTGGCTGTAGTGGTGGGCCAGCTCGGCCGCGTGGAGGTCGAGCCGGCCCTCGAACACCTCGACGATCCGCTCGGCGACCCGGCGGTGCAGCTCGCGCCGGCGCGCAAAGGTGATGCCTTGGTAGGCCACCTCGCGCAGCAGGGTTTGGCGGAAGCGGAAGGGCGACTTGGCGTCGGCCGGGTCGTTGACGAAGATCCCGGCCCGCACCAGCTCGAACAGCCGGCGGGCCGGCTGGCGGGCCTGGGAGTACACCCCGGCCAGCACCGCGTAGTGGACGCTGGTGCCGATCACGGCCGCCACCTGCACCAGCTCGCGCGTTTCTTCGTCCAGCCGGTCGAGCTGGGCGGCCAGGATCGGCTCGATGGTGGCGGGGATGCTTGCCCGCTCCAGGGGCTGGAGGAGCCGCCAGCCGCGCGGCTCGCGGCGGAGCAGGCCGCCGGCGACGAGGTGCTGGACGAGGGCTTCGAGGAACAACGGCGAGCCCTGAGCCCGAGCGAGCAGCGGGTCGAGCTCGGGGGGCGCGGGCTCGCCGAGCAGCTCGCCGAGCAGCGCCCGGCCGCCCGCTGCGTCCAGGGGCTCCAGGTGGAGCGCGAGCGCGTTCGGCAGATCGACCGGCGGCGGCTCGGGGGGCACGACTGTCCGGTAGCAAAGCATGGCGAAGACGGGAGCCAGCTCGACGGTGGCGGCGAGTCGCTGCAGCACCTCGCGCGAGGATGCGTCGGCCCAGTGGAGGTCGTCGACGAGCAGGGCCAGGGGTTGGCGCTGGGCGGCGCCGAGGACGAGGGCCACAATCAGGTCGTGGCGGCGCTCGCGCTGGTCGGCCCGGGGGAGCTGGGCGAGCATGCGCCGGCTCGCCTGCTCGGCGGCCGTCCACGCATCGCCGTAGCCGGCGACCCGGGACACCGGAGCGGGGGCGGCGAGCAGGGGAAGCTCGGATGCGTCGGCCTCGGGGTCGGGGCTGAACAGGGCGTCGAGCAAGGGGGCGAACGCGGCCAGGTCCGGCGCCAGCTCGGCGGCGGCGGCCTGGAGCGCGAACGGCAGGTCGTCGGCGGCGGACTCGGCGGGAAGGCGGAGCAGCTGGGCCAGCAGATCGCGCACCAGGCTGTAGGGCGCGCTCTGGGCGTAGGAGCGGCAGCTCAGCTCAAGCGTCAGGGCGCCGGCCTCGCGGGCCCGGGCCAGGGCGGCCGAGGCGAGGCGGCTTTTGCCGACCCCGGGCTCGCCGCTGATCAGGGCCACCTGCCCCGTCCCGTCGAGCGCGCCGCCGAGCAGCCCCAGCAGGGCGCCGAGCTCGACGGCGCGCCCGACTGGGGGCGCGGCAGCCCGCTTCGGGTGGGCGGGAATGTTGCGGCGGCGCAGGGCCAGCGACGCCTCCACAGGCGCGTCGAGCCCCTTGAGGTCGAGCGGGGGGAGCAGCTCGACGACGATCGCCTCGCGCGTGGCGGCGACGGTGGCCGGGCTGATGAGGATCTGGCCGGGGGCGGCGGCGGCCATGAGCCGGGCGGCTAGGTTCACCGTTTGGCCGATCACCGTGTACTCGCGCCGTTCGGGCGAGCCAACAAGGCCGGCGAAGGCCAGGCCGGTGGCGACCCCGATCCGCTGGCGCAGGGCCATATCGACCACACCCATCAGCTCGCGCTGGCCGAGCCGCTCGGCGTCGCTTTCCACCAGCCCTTCGGCGAGCAGGGAGCGGATCTCCTGGTTGGCCTGCTGGAGCGCGTCGCCGAGGTCGAGGGCGGCCTCGGCCGCCCGCTGCGGGTCGTCCTCGTGGACGACGGGAGCGCCGAAGAGGGCCAGGAGCTTGTCGCCGGAGCTGCCGACGTCGACTTTGTTCACATCGCCGCCGTAGGCACGGATGACGCGCTGGGCCCGGCTGTAGTAGCGCTGCATCGCCTGGGCGGCCACCTGCTCCGCGCCGGGGAGCAGGGCGAGCAGCCCGCTGAACGAGGCCACGTTGACGAACAGCGGGCTGACCGGGCGAAACTCGCCAACCGCCCGGCCGTGGGGGTTGAGGGCCTGGCGGTGCAGCTCCGCGGGCACGAAGGGGCGCAGCGCGGCGATCTGGACGGCCAGCCCGAGGGCGGCCTGGATCGTCGTCCCCGCGGGCAGGGCGGGCAGGGCGGGGCGGGCCACCAGGCGCGGCGGGTCGAGCAGATCGACGAGCCGGACGTAGCCGGGCTGCCGGCCCTCGACGCGGGCCCCCTCCACGGCCGCGAGCGCCTCGGCGCTGAGCAACACTTCGCCGGGGGCGGCGCGCTCCTGGAGCAGGGCGGCCCGGCCCATGGCGTGGCCGGCGAGGGCCAGCTCGCGGCGCTGGTCGTCGCCGACGACGACGACAAACGGACTGCCGCGGTGCACGCCGATCCGCAGCCGCAACTGGAAGCGGCTCGCGCCGGCGGTGATCGCGCTGAAGCCCGCCATCGCCCGCTGCATCGCCACGGCGGCAGCCGCGGCGGCGGTGGTGTGGCCCTCTCCGAGCAGCTCGGCGCTGAAAAGGGCGGTCAGGGCGTCGCCGCCGAACTTGAGCGCCACGCCGCCGAAGTGGTCGAGCTCGGCCAGGAGGGCGCCGAACAGCCGGTTGATGATGTCGCCCAGCTCCTCGATCCCCTGGGGGCCACCGGCCGCGAACCGCTCGGTGAGGGGAGTGAAGCCGCTCAGGTCGGCGCACAGCAGGGTGCCCGGCCAGAACGCCCCCTCGCCGGGACCGAGCCGGCCCGGCTCGCGAGCGATCGGCGCGGGGATCAGCGTGCGCAGAGCCACGGCCTCGGCGCGCAGCTCGGCGCACAGGGCGGCGAGGGTCGCGGGGGGCAGAGTGCGCTCATAGCGGAGCAGGCCGCGCTGCTCCGCGTTCAGGTAGGGGCCAAGCAGCTGCTCGAGGGCCGACTCCATAATCAGGGCCTGCCGCTGAGCAGCGGGAGGTTGACGACGAAATCCTCGTTGCCGAGTTCGCCGGTGGTCGGGGCATCGCCACGGGGGGGAGCGTTGCCGGCCCAGGCCCGCCAGGCCCCGGCCCACAGCTCGGCGTTGCCGGCCCAGGCCCGCCAGGCCCCGGCGAATGTGCGCTCGGAGCCGGCCCAGGCCCGCCAGGCCCCGGCCCAGGCGCCGGTGTTGCCGGACCAGTCGAGGCCGCCGGCCCAGGCTCGCCAGCCGCCGCCCCAGGCCAGGTAGCCGCCGGGGGCGTCGGGCGGGCCGTCCATGCGGAAGTCGCCGGTCGCCTCGTCGTAGGTGGTGCCGCCCCAGTAGTGCTCCTCGCCTTCGAGCACGAGATCGCGGGCGATATTCATGCCGGCGTTGGCCGCGCCGGTGTCGCGCAGGGCGAACACGGCGGGAGCCAAGAGCAGGCCGGCGCCCTGCTCCCAGATCGAGTAGGCGGCGCCGCCGTCGGGGGCGAGGGCCAGGCGCGAGGCGGCCATCAACCGCTGCTTGACTTGATTATTGGTCAGCCCTGGCTCGGCCTGGAGCAGCAGGGCCACGATGCCGCTGACCTCGGCGGCGGCCATGGAGGTGCCGCTGAGCTGGTAGTAGCCGAGCTGCCGCTGCGTGCGGGAAGGGCCGATGTCGAGAAACGCCTTTTCCGTGAGCCGGCCGGGCGCAACGACATCGGCGAGCGAGCCGGCGTCGGGCATCGGGGCGATCACACGCACCGCGGGCACCAGCAGGTCGGGCTTGGGGAAGGCCGACTCGGTGGGGCCGCGCGCGGAAAAGTTGGCGACCTCGTAGACGCCGGAGCTGCCGAACTGCGGGCTGCGGGCCCCGCCGACCGTGATCACATACGGCACGTTGCCGGGCACGGTGACCGTCCCGCTGCCGGGGCCGTCGTTGCCCGCGGCGGCCACGACCACAAGGCCGGCCTGCCAGGCCCGCATCACCGCCCGGCCGAGCGGGTCGGCCCAGTAGGGGCCGTTGATCGGGGCGTAGACCGACAGGTTGAGCACGCGGGTGTTGTAGGTGTCGCGGGTGGCGATCACCCAGTCGATCGCGGCGATCACACTGTCATAGGTGCCGCTCCCGTCGGCGCCGAGGGCCCGCGCGATCACGAGGTTGGCGTCGGGGGCCACACCCATCGCGCCGCGGCCGCTGGACTTGAGCGGGCGGGCGTTGCCGATCGTCGCGGCGACGTGGGTGCCGTGGCCGTGAAGATCGCGGCTGGCCTGGCCCACGGGGTCCACAAAGTCGTTGAAGACGATATAGCCGTGGCGACCCGACGGGTTGGCCATGAGCAGGCTGCCGTCGGGCTGGGCCCGCCAGCGGCCGTTCATTGGCACAAGGCCGCTATCGACCACGGCAACCGTTACGCCGGCGCCGGTGATACCCCGGTCGTGGATGCCGGTGGCGCCGACCGCGACCGAGGGTGCCTCGAGCGCGGGCACGCGCGGGCGCAGGGGCGGGCCGATCGGCGTGCCGCCCGGCTTTGCATCGACGACGCGCACCACCCCCGGCGCGACGCCGGGCGGAAGCGCCGCGATGGCAAGAAGCAGGGCCAGCGCGAGTCCGCCCCAAATGGCCGGCGGCGCGAGCTTGCTGAAGAAGAAACGGCGGTTCGTGCGGCGCATAGCCAGACCCCCCGGGACAAATGGCACTACCGATAGCGGTTACACAAAACGTGCCAGCACACGACCTCTTCTCCACACATTCTCCTCACATCCGCGCCGACGCGGCTGGTGGCTGGCACGACCTGTGCTCCTTTCACCGCGTTGGGCCCTGGCCCGAGCCGCGGCACCTGGCCGCGGATCCAGTGGATAGCTACGGAGGAGATCGTCCATGAAGAAGCTGATCACGCTTGTGCTGACCCTGACACTCAGCGCGGTCCTGGCGGCGTGCGGCGGCGGCACGACGAACACCGACACGCCTGCCGCCGGCGACGAAGCCCCCGGCACCACCCAGACCACGACGACCCCTTAGGTCGAACCTAGATTGTAAAGCGTCTACCGTCGCGCGGCAAACGCGCGAGCGCCCGGCGAGCCACGGAGATCGGCACGATCTCTGTGGCTCCTTCATATACTGGGCGCGTGCTTGCCGTTGCGCTGCGCCGCGGCTCGACCGGCGGCGGCTACGGGCCTGTTGGGACCGGTGGTATCGGCGCGCTACGTACTACCCACATATTCAACGTATAACTAGAACGACGATTCTGGCAAGATCCGCAATCCTGGGGGGAGGCCCGGCGGGAATAAAGAAGAAGCGCGGAAGGGCTACATTGCCATTCCGCGCTCAGCGCCCAAGCTGCTCAGTTGTAAGGCCGTTCATGCCAGGGCCTCCAGGCCGGTCAGCTCGTTGTGCAGCCCGGCGAGCGCGATCGCGCCGTACACATCGCCGAGGGCGTCGAGCTGGGCGATCGCCGCCGGGAGCACCGCGGCGAGGTGGTCGAGCGACAGGCCATCGATCTGGCCCTCGCGCAGGGGAACGATCAGGGCCTCGCGGTACAGCATCGGGTCGAGCACGAGGTCGACTACCTGAACCTCCATCGTCGGTCGTACGATCTGATCCATCATCATCCTTAAGCTAGGGGCTGCGGCGCGCCACGGCGGCGGGCCGTCAGCGAATCGGTCATCGGCAGTATGCCAGAGCAGGCGTCGTCCGCGCATCGGCCGTTGGGGCCAGATGGGGGTGGGTGCAGGCCGTGGAGGTTGGGGGCGGTGGGTGCTGGGGTGCCCACGGGCGGCACTGATAGTATACCGCTTTCCGATCCCCGCGTCAATCGCAATTTCCGCATTCTGCTGCCTGATAACGAGATGAAATGAGCACGCACATGGACGCATTTATCTTGACTCTCGCCCTCGACGCGGCGGCCTTCGCCACCCTCGACGGGCTGCGCCGAACCCACTTCCCACCCGAGCGCAACTTCATCCCCGCCCACATTACGCTGTTTCACGCCCTGCCCGGCGCGGAGGAGCCCGCCATCCGCCGCGAGCTTCTGGCCGCCTGCGCCGAGACGGAGCCCTTCGCGCTGGCCCTGACGGCGCCGCGCTTCACCGGCCGGGGCGTGGCCCTGCTTGTGGAGGCGCCAGAGCTGCTGGCCCTGCGCCGGCGGCTTGCCGCGGCCTGGGCGCCCTGGCTTGGGGCGCAGGACCGGCAGGGCTATCGGCCCCACGTCACCGTTCAGAACAAGGTTGCCGCCGATGTTGGGCGAGCGCTGTACACCGACCTGAGCGCGACCTGGCGCCCACTGGCGGCGCGTGGCGAGGGCTTGCTGCTTTGGCGCTACCTCGGAGGGCCGTGGGAGCCGCTCGGCCAATTTCCGTTCCAAAAGACGTAGGTCGATCTCGGCCGAAAGACCTATTGTGAACCGTCCTGAGCTATTATAATCTCTTCTCAGCTACCCAAACCCTACGTAAAGCAGAAAAGGCGCATGAGCATCGGACAGCAACTGAACGGGCGGGCGCAGGAGGGCGGTCTGTTGGCGGGGGGGCGCTTTATCTACGAGGCCCTGAGCACCCCGGCGGCGGCGCTGGCCTACCGGGTGGGCGAGGAGCTGGCCGCCTACGCGGGCGAGCGGGCGCTCCTGCGCAGCTCCGACTGCAACTTCAACGTGGAAGGGTTCGCGCGGGTAGGCCACTGCGAGCTGCTTCCCCACGCGGCCCACCACGCCGAGGTCAACACCGTCTGGTATGTCGAGCCGCGCCAGAGCGACCGTGTTTATGTGCAGGCGTGGCACCGGGTGGCCTGGGCGGGCGCGGAGCTGGAGCTGGTGCGGCTGGAGTACCCGGTGGGCTACGGCTCGCAGGTGGTGCGGTGGCTGATCGCGGACAGCCAGGAGCAGGCCGAGGCCTTTTTCGCGGCGGTGTGCGCGTGGAACGCCCAGGTCGACGAGGCGATCCTGGTCTTCCAGGACGGCTACTGGCAGAAGAACTACCAGTTGTACCAGGCGATCAAGCAGGCGACCCTGAACAATCTGGTGCTCGGCGGCACGCTCAAGGAGGACCTGCGGCGCGACCTGACGGCCTTCTTCAATGCGCAGGCGGTGTACGAGCGGGCGGGCGTGGCCTGGAAGCGCGGGATCGTGCTGATCGGCCCGCCGGGGAACGGGAAGACCCACGCGATCAAGGCGCTGATCAACGACCTGGACAAGCCCTGCCTGTACGTGAAGAGCTTTTCGTCGGAGCACGCCGACGACCACCACAACATCCGGGTGGTCTTCGAGCAGGCCCGCGAAACAGCGCCTTGCGTCCTGGTGCTGGAGGACCTGGACTCGCTGGTCACCGACCACAACCGCTCGTTCTTCCTGAACGAGCTGGACGGCTTCGCCGGCAACACGGGCGTAGTGACGATCGCGAGCACCAACCACCCCGAAAAGCTCGACCCGGCGATCATGGCCCGGCCGAGCCGCTTCGACCGCAAGTACCACTTCGGCCTGCCCGGGGCGCCTGAGCGCCGGGCCTACCTGGAGCTGTGGTCGGCCCGGGTCGACGCGGGAATGCGCCCTGCCTCGGCCACGCTCGACGCGGTTGCCGCTTCGACCGACGGCTTCAGCTTCGCCTACCTGAAGGAGCTCCTGGTGGCCGCCACTGTCCGCTGGGCGGAGGCGCAGACGCCCGGCGCGATGGACACGATCATCCCGGCCGAGCTGGCGGCCCTGCGCGAGCAGATGAGCAGCGCCGGGATGGTGTGAGGCGCAGCGCGGGCACAAAGCTTCCCTTGATCTGACACGAGCGCCCTGCCGCTCCGATCGATGGCTTTACCTCGATCGGAGCGGCAGGGCGTTTTGTGCGCACCTTTTCTTACAGCGCTGCGCCTCTGCGTCTCCCTGGTAACGCGGGCGGCTAGTCGGCGGCGATGGCCGAGGTGGCGGAGAGGTCGATCACCTCGCCGAGGGTGCCGGCAATCGGGGCGCGGCGGAACTGGCGATCCTGGGCGTAGACGGCCATGGGGAGGCCGCCGCGGGGGCGCAGGGTCAGGCGCAGCTCGGGGTCGACGCGCTGGCCGGGGGCGAGGGCGAGGCGGAAGCGCTGGAGGATGATCGCCAGGGCGAGCTTGATCTCCATCAGCGCGAAGGTGGTGCCGATGCACATGCGCGGGCCGGCGCCGAAGGGGAGGTACTCGTAGGGCGTGGGGTCGATCCGCTCCCAGCGCTCGGGGCGGAAGGCCTGCGGCCCGGCGTACAGCTCGGGCGAGCGGTGGGTAATGAACGGGCTGAGAAAGACGGTGGTGTCGGCGGGCAGCTCGTAGCAGCCGAGGGCGAAGGGGGCGGTGCTGCGGCGGACGAGCACGCTGGCCGGGGGCATGAGCCGCAAGACCTCCTTGACGACCCGGTCGAGCAGGGGCAGCGCGCCGAGTTGCTCGACGCTGGGGGCGGCGCCGCGGAGCAGGCCGTGGAGCTCGTCGTGGAGGTCGGCGAGGACGGCGGGGTGCTGCTCCAGAAGTAGCAGGGCCCAGGCGAGGGCGTTCGAGCTGGTTTCGTGGCCGGCGGCGAACAGGGTATAGGTTTGGCCGATCAGCTCGTCGTCACTGAGGGCCTGGCCCCCCTCGTCGCGGGCGGCGATCAGGGTGGCGAGCACGTCGCGGCTCCCGTCGCCGGCGGCGCGGCGCTGGGCGACCAGGGCCCGCACCTTGGCCTCGATCCGCTCGGCGAGGCGCACCAGGCGGTGGTAGGCAGTGCCGGGGATGTCGAGCTGGACGGCCATATCGACCGGCGAGAACGAGATCTCCAGCGACTCGCGGAACAGCTCGCCGAGGGCGTGGGCCTCGGGGGTGGCGTCGAGGCTGAACAGGGTCTTGAGGGCCACGCCGAGGGTGAGGGCCTGCATGTCGGCGGCAATGTCGCGGCGCTGGCCTGGGGCCCAGCCGGCAAGGGCCCGCTCGATCTGGTCCACCATGGCGTCGCGGTAGCCGCTCACCTGCTGGCGGTGGAACGAGGGCAGCATGAGCCGGCGCTGCTGGCGGTGCTTGTCGCCGTTCATGGCCAGCAGCCCATTGCCGATGCGGGCCATCGCGCTGTCATCCCGCACGCGAATGCCGGTGCGCAGGTCGGTCTCGAACAGCGCCGCGTCCGACAGGAGGCGGCGGTTGTGGTCGGCGCCGAAGGCGAAGATCATCACCGGGGCGCCGCGCGACAAGGCCACGAGGTCGCCGTAGCGGGCCTGGGCCCGCCGAATATAGCCGATCGGGTCGGCCCCGAAGGGCACGAGGGCCCCGCGCCAGCCGAAGATCGGGTCCGGGCGGGGCCCGGGCATGAAGATCGGCGCGACTGAAAGCTGCATCTACTTGCCTTTCCAGCACCAGGGGTGGGTCATCGGGAGGTCGGGGAGCGACAGGAGCCTCCTATCTATCGTACCGCAGATCGCCCGAATCGGGCAGGCGAATCGGGGCGAGGCGCGCGCAGTGGCGTGGGGCTTGCCGGGGGGGCGGCCGGCCAGTACAATAGCCGGGGCTTCGACATCCCGCACCTGGAGCGCGCATGCCCGTCCCGCAGTTGCCGGCCAAGCACGGCTTGCCGGCCCACTCCGAGCCGCTCGACCACCTGAACTACTCGCGTCCGGCGCCGTTCGAGGCGTCCCGGGCGACACTGGCCGCGGAGGAGTCGTGATCAGCCTGCGCTGGCCGGCGGGCGGCACCCCGGCCCGCCCCGCCCCCGCCGCCTGGGCCGACGACCTGGCGATCGAGACGCTGGTGCGGGCTTTCGCCCTCAGCTCGCGCTACACGGGGGCGACCCGCGCGGCCTTGACCGAGCTGTGCGCCGACCCGGCCGCGATCGTCTTTCGGCAGGACGCGCTCGCCGACCTGCTGGCCCGGCCGGGGCTGGCCGCGGCGCTCGAAGGGCTGCTCCCCGCCCTGTCCGGGGCGGCGGCCGCCGGCACGAGCCGCTGGGCCGGTGAGGCCGGGATTTTTCAGATCGCCGGCCGCCTGGCCGAGCTGGAGGCCTACGTCGGCGCGGTGCGCGGCCTCGCCGCGGCGCTCGCCGCCGCCGACCCGCCCCTGGCCGCGGCGGCGTGGCAAGGCCTGCGCGACGAGCTCGCGGCCACGGCGGCGGGCGCCGAGTTCCAGGCCCTGGAGGCGGAGCTGCCGGCCCTGCGCGAGCAGATCGAGCGCGCCGGCAGCGTGACGCTCGGGGTCAACCTCGACGCGCAGCTGCGCCCGGAAAGCGCCACGCTGCTCAGCATCAACCGGGAGCGCTTCGGCGGGCCGCGCTCGCTGCTCGGGCGGTTGCTCGGCGGCGAGCGCGACCGGCGGAGCGGAATCACGCCGCTGCGCCAGGCCGGCGAGCGCCAGCCCTTCGGCCCCGACCGGCAGCTATTCCTCGACCTGAGCGAGCTGCTGGAGGAGGTGACCGCCCCGGTGGCCGAGGCCCTCGCCCGCTTCGCCCGGGTCAACGGCGCGGCGCTTGGGCCGCTGGAGGGCGAGCTGGCCTTCTACCTGGGCGCGGCGCGCCTGGTGCGGAGCTTGAGCGCCGAAGGTTACGCGCTGTGCCGGCCCGAGATCGCGCCGCCCGAGGAGCGGGCGCTCACCGCGCGCGGGCTCTACAGCATGGACCTGGCGCTGCGCCTGCGGGAGCGCCAGCCGGAGAACGGCGCTCCGGCCGCCCCCGTCCCCAACGATGTGACCTTCGACAACGACGGCCGGGTATTTGTGCTTACCGGGCCGAACCGGGGCGGCAAGACGACGTACACCCGGGCGGTGGGCCAGGCCGTGGCGCTGGCCCAGGCCGGCCTGCCCATCCCCGCAGCGTGGGCGCGGCTGAGCCCGGCCGACGCGATCTTCACGCTGTTCCCGGCCGCGGAGCAGGCGCGGACGGGCATGGGCCGCTTGGACGAGGAGGCGGCGGCCCTGGCCGCGATCTTCCGGCAGGCGACAGCGCGCAGCCTGGTGCTGCTCAACGAGCCGCTCGGCAGCACCAGCCCCCACGAGGCCCTCGCCATCGCCCGGGACGTGCTGTGCGGGCTGCGCATGCTCGGCGCGCGGGCCATCCTCGTCACTCACCTCCACGACCTGGCGCGCGAGGCCGAGGCGCTGAACGGCGCGGTGGCTGGCGCGAGCCGGGTGGCGGCGCTCGTTGCCGGCGCCGAGGAGGGCGCCGAGGGCGACGCGGCGCGCACCTACCGAGTGGGGCGAGGGCTGCCCGGGGGGCGCAGCTACGCCGCCGACATCGCACTGGCACACGGGCTGGGGCTGCGGCAGATCGAGGCGACTTTGCGGGCGCGCCAGGGGCGCGAATAGGGGCCTGCGGCGCTCTCGGGGTTCCTCCCCGAACCCGGGTTCTCATGCGGGGCGCTGCTCGCCCCCGCTCCCCCGAGGGCGAGCCTGCGGCGCTCCTCGGGGTTCCTCCCCGAACCCGGGTTCTCGTGCGGGGCGCTGCTCGCCCCCGCTCCCCCGAGGCAAGGGGCCGGCCCCTTGCATCCCCCGGCCAGGGCGCTGCGCCCCTGGACCCCGCATGGCAGCTCCGGCGCCCCACGCCGCCCGAACCTGAATGTGGGTCGCTGGCCGGTCAACAGGAGCATCTTCACACCTTCGTAGTGTCCTCCCTCCGACAGCATCGTCGCCCAAACCTGTAGGCGCGCAGCGCCCGTGGGAAGCTACTCAGCTTTAGCAGGGGGCATGACGCCGGAGATGAAACCATAGTGGGAAGCCATACTTGGGGGTCGCGGGGGCCTGCCCCCGCGCCGGGGGAGTCCAGAGGGGCCGCGGCCGGCCCCTCTGGCGCGGGCCCGGGGCGCGCAGCCCCGGCGAGAACCCTAGCGCCGCAAGGCTCCTCTGGCCCGGGGCGCGCAGCCCCGGCGAGAACCCCTGGGGCCGCAAGGCCTCAACCCTGCACCGCGAACACGCGATACTCAAGCCGTGTCGGCGAGGGCCAGCCGCGCCGCGTGGGCGCCGCACATCCCGTGGACGCCCGGGCCGGGCGGCGTGGAGGATGAGCAGAGATAGATCCCCGCCGCCGGGGTGCTGTGCGGCCGCAGGCTCAGGGTGGGCCGGGTCAGGAGCTGGCGCCAGTCCGGCAGGCCGCCGCTGATGTCGCCGCCGGCCAGGTTGGGGTTCCAGGCCTCCATGTCGGCGCAGGTCATCGCGCTGCGGTCGATCACGCGGTCGCGAAAGCCCGGGGCGAACCGCTCGATCTGCCCTTCCACGGCGGCGGCCATGTCCATCGTCGAGCCCGCCGGGACGTGGCAGTAGGCCCAGAGCGTGTGCCTGCCGGCGGGGGCGCGCGTCGGGTCGAACAGCGACGGCTGGGCGAGGAGCACGTAGGGCCGGGCAGCGTGCTCGCCGCGGTGGGGCGCCCGCTCGGCCGCCGCTATCTCCGCCAGGGTCCCGCCGAGGTGGAGCGTGGCGGCGCGGGCGCAGGCCGGGCTGGCCCAGGGGATGGGCCCGTCCAGGGCGTAGTCCAGCTTGAAGACGCCGGGGCCGGGGCGGAACCGCTCCAGCCGGCGCCGGTAGCCGGCCGGGAGCCGGTCGCCCGCGATGGCGATCAGCTGGCGTGGCGTGACGTCGAGCAGGGTCGCGGCCGCGGGCGGCAGCTCGTCGAGGTGGCGGACGCGCCAGCCGGTGCGGATCTCGCCCCCGTGGGCGCGCAGGCAGGCGGCAAGGGCGTCGGCGATGGCCTGCGCGCCGCCGACCGGGATGGGCCAGCCGACGGCGTGGCCGAGCGCCGCCAGCACGAGGGCCGCCGCGGCGCTCAATGGTGCCTCAAGCGTAAGGAACGAGTGCCCTGCCAGGCCGGCCAGCAGTGCCGGGGCCGCCTCTTCGCGGAATATGGCGCGGGCCAGCAGCGCGGCGGGCCAGAGGGCGCGCAGCCCGAAGCGGGCCGCCGCGACGGGGTGGGCGGGGAAGCGCAGCGGATTCAGCACCAGGGGCTGGATGCGCCCCCACCAGCGCGCTAGTGGCGCCATCAGCCGGCGGTAGGCCGGGCCGTCGCGGCCGAGCCCGGCCGCCGTGGCGCGCACCGAGCGCTCCAGGGTGACGGCGCGCCCGCCGTCGAGCGGGTGGGCGAGCGGCGCGGGCGGGTGGGCCCAGCGCAGCCCGTAGCGCTGGAGGCCGAGGGTGCGGAAGACGGGCGACGCGACCCCGAATGGGTGGACGGCCGAGCCCAGATCGTGGGTGAAGCCCGGCAGCGTTAGCGCCGCCGACGACACCCCGCCGCCGACGGTGTCGCGCGCCTCCACGAGCAACACCTTGCGCCCCGCGCGCGCCAGCACGCAGGCCGCGGCCAGCCCGTTGGGCCCGGCCCCCACCACCACCGCGTCGTACCGCTGCATCACACCTCCGCGCCGGCAGGGGCGCCCGAGCCGGCCTAGCGCCGGCACTAACCACGGCTGCCGCTGGCAGTATACCGCACGCGGTGGCGAGGAGGCTGCTGGCGCCCCCTCGCCACCGCTAGCATACGGCTGGCCGCTCCGCACAACGGCGCGCAACCGCCGGCAACGGGCTTGCAGCCCTCGGCCTACCGGCGCGTGAGCGGTAGATACATGCGGTAGCCGGGCGTGACGGCCCTGGCGCCGAGCTCCAGGGCGCCAAGGTCGCAGAGTGCGACGCCGTCGCCGTCGCCGTCGACAGGCCGGGCGTAGCCGCGCTGGTCGTGGGCGGGGCAGTCGCCGGCCGCCGCCGCGTCGATCGCCGGGCTGCGGGGTGCGAGGCCGCGGGTCATCGTCGGCCCGCCGTTGTCGCCGAGGACTATCAGCCCGACGGGGCCGGTGAGCGTGCGCTGGGGCCTACCCCCGACGGTACAGCCGCGGGGATCGCTAATCAGGTTCACGCCGACGCCTACCACGGTGCCGGTGCAGTCCGACCCTGTCGAGGTCGTGGTCCGGCCCGGGCCGCCCGTACTTCCGTCGACGCCGCGAGGGCCATCGAGGCCGGAGCTGCCGGGGCGGCCAGGCCAGCCGCTCAGGGCGCCCTGGCCGCCGGCGCCCCCGACGCCGCCCTGGCCGCCGGCCCGGCCCGCGCCGAAGTCGCCCGCGCCGCCCGCCGTGTTGGGTATGGCCAGGTTGCCGTCGACGATCGTGTTGTGGAGCGTCACCTGCCCCGGCCCGGCGACCCCGCCGCCAGCGCCAGCGCCGGCCGTGCCGCCCGCGCCGCCCGCGCCGCCCGCGCCCCCGTTCCCGCCGTTGCCGCCATCGCCGCCGCTGTTGGAGCCGTCCATCCCCTTGCCGCCGTCGCCGCCGGCGCCGCCCCGCCCACCCTGGCCGCTTGGGCCGCCCTTGCCGCCGCCGCCCGCCTCGCCGGCCACGGCTCTGTTGCTGCTCAGGGTGCTGCTGTGGATCGCGGCGGTGCCGGCCACGTACACGCCGCCGCCGCTCCCAGTGCCGCCCGCGCCGCCGGCGCCTCCCGTGCCGCCGTTCCCGCCGTCGCCGCCCGCGCCGCCGTTCCCGCCGTCGCCGCCGGGGCTGTAGCTTATGGTAAGGCCATCGCCGCCGTTGCCGCCGATGCCGCCCGCGCCTCCCATGCCGCCGGTGCCCCCTGCGCCGCCCCCGCCGCCCACGGCCTGGTTGCCGTCGACCGTTACGCCGCGCATGGTCAGCGCGCCAGCGGCGCAGATCCCGCCGCCGCGCCCACTCCCGCCGGCTCCGCCCGCCGCGCCATCACGCCCGGCGCCGCCAACGCCTCCCGCGCCGCCGAGGCTGCTGAAGCCACCCGAGTCGCCGGCCTGGCCGACCGCCCCGCGCGCGCCCGGCTGCCCGGCAGCCCCCGCGCCGCCAACCGCCCGGTTGCCGGCGATGGTGCTGTCGGCGATGGCTGCCGTGCCGGCGCTGTACATGCCGCCGCCGCAGGCGTCCGCCCCGGTGAGGCCGTGGGCGACGGAGTCTGCCACCGAGGAGCGTTCGACGGTCAACGCCCCCGCGCTATAGATCGCCCCGCCGTCGCCCGCCACGCTGCCGCCGCGCAGGGTCACCTCGCGCAGGGTGAGCGCGCCCGCACGGGCGACGTGGAGCAGGCGGAAGTCGGGCGCGCCGTCGCCCGCCCGGCGCATGATCGTCGCGCCGCGACCGTTGATCGTGACCGGCGTGGTGATCGACGGCAGGCCGTTCGCACCGTCGGCGGTGTTGTCGGGCCGGGTCAGGATGTAGACCGCGCCCGGCGTCAGGTCGATGGTGTCGGGGGCGGGGGTCGCGTTCGCGGCACTGATGGCCCGGACCAGCGCGCCCACGTCGCCGCTGCTCACGGTCACCGTCGCGCTCGCCTCGGCCTGGCCGGCCCGGTTCGTGACTGTCAGCCGCACGGTGTGGTCGCCGGGGGCGGCCCAGCGCAGGGCCACCTGGTCGGTGAGGCCACCCTCGTGGCGGATGGGCGCCTGGCCATCCGGCTCCCACAGGTAGGTTAGCGGAAGCGCGGCCGAGCCGGGGCGGACCGAGGCGCTGAAGGTGATGTCAGCGCCGGCCATGCCGGTCTCCGGCGCGCTGATCGTCACCCCCGACGGCATCGGCATCGGCAGCTCCATCCCCGCGATCAGGCTGAGAAAGCCGTCGGAGGCGCTGCGAGTTCGCCGCGCCGCATCGGCGCTGAGCGGGAAGGTGTCGGAGCCAGTTCTGCCGACGGCGATGATGGCGCCGCTCGCGCTGGCGAGGGCGCCCCCGGCGCTATCCTCGCCGCCGCCGCCGAGGTAGGTGGCGCGGTAGACGGGCTGGCCGTCGATGAGGTTGAGCGCGGCGACAAAGCCGTCGGGGCAATCCATCTGGCCGACGGCGACCGCACAGGTGCCGCCGCCGAACGGCGCGGGCAGGCCGCCGGAGACGGGGAAGTCGGCGGAGCGAGTCATCCCACTCACATAGGCCGTGCCGGCCGCGTCGAGCGCGAGGCGGACCGTGGCCCCGGTGTTCATGAAGGCGTCGTTGTTGTCGTCGACCTGGGAGCCGCCGAGGTAGGTGCTGAAGCGCAGCGCGCGGCCATCGGGCGCCAGCCGGGTGATGAACAGATCGGTGTTGCCGCGCAGCTGGGGCTGGACGGGCAGCGCCACCGGGAAGTTGCTGGATGCGGTGACGCCCGCGACGGTGACCGCCCCCTGCGCGTCGACGGCGATGCCGCCGATCGTGTCCGACCGCGCGCCGCCGAGGTAGGTCGCGTACAGCAGCCGGTTGCCGGCCGGGCTCAGCTTGGCGACAAAGCCGTCGCTGACGCCGGCGTTCGCGGCGGCGTAGGCGCCGACGGTCGGGAAGTCGCGCGAGCTGGTGATGCCGGCGACATACAGGTTGCCGGCGGCGTCGCGGGCGATGCTGTTGGCGCCGTCATACGCGCTGCCGCCGATGCGGGTGCTGAAGGGCATGTGGCTCCCGTCGGGCGCGATCGCGGCGACAAAGGCATCGCTGGGGAGCGCGCCGCGCGGCGGGAACAGCGAGGCGACGGTCGGGAAGTTGGTCGAGAGCGTCCAGCCCGCCACATACGCGACGCCCTCAGGGTCGACCGTGAGGTCGAAGGCGCGGTCGGTCAGCTCGCCGCCGAGGTAGGTGCTGTAGATCAGCGCGCCGCCGTCGGCGCTGAGCCGGGCAACAAAGCTATCGCCGCCGAAGCCGCCGGCGCTGAGGCTGTCGCCGTTGGATGGCTGGAGCGCGCCGACGGTGGGGAAGTCGGTCGAGGTGGTTTCGCCGGTCAGGTAGACGCTGCCGCCGGGGCCGACGGCGAGGGCGTGGGGGATGTCGTAGCCGCTGCCGCCGAAGGCAACGCTGAACAGCGTGGTGCGACCGTCGGGGGAAAGCTTGGTCACAAAGATATCGCCGCCGGTGCCGCGGGCGCCGCCGACGGGCGGGGGGCCGAAGCCGTCGGGTGAGCTGGTGACGCCCGTGAGGTAGATAGCGCTGGCCTGGTCGACGGCGACATCTTCGACCGCGTCGCCATTTCTGCCGCCGAGCAAGGTACTGTAGGCGAGGGAGGCCGTCGCGGCGGCCGGGGCCGCCGGGGCGGCGGCGAGCCGCGGCGCGCAGGTGATCGCCAGGATCAGGGCGGCGAGGAGGCGCAGGCGGCGGAGGTGCGGGCGAAGCGGGTGAGCGTGCGGGAAGGAGGCTAGCATGGACGCGCTCTCTGGGGTGTGCGGCGACGGGCGCACGTGGCCTGGCTAGCGCGTGGGAAGCGCCAGCGCCCAGATTGTAGCGCCGCCGCGGTCCACCCGCATCTACCTTTCGATAGATCGCCCTTCCTTTGATACACCGATGGCGACAGTCGCGCGGGACGCGGGGCTTACCTCCCAGGGTTGAAGAAGACCGTCTCGCCCGGCCCCTGGAGCACGATGTCGAGCCGGTAGACTGTCGTGTCGTCCCGCCCCTCACGTCGGGCGAGCAGCGTATTGCGCCGCGCGGCGGGCACGTGTAGGAGGATGGGGTCCTCGGCGACGGCCGGGTCGTCGGCGAAGTACAGCCGGGTGTACAGGTGGTTGAGCAGGCCCCGCCCGAAGACGGCCACACAGATGTGGGGCGCCTGCGTGGTGGCGGCGTCGAAGGGGACGGGGCCGGGCCTGATGGTTTCAAACCAGAACCGGCCGGCCTCGTCGGTGCCGGTGCGGCCGAAGCCGGCGAAGGCCGGGTCGAGGGGGAGGTCGCGGGTGTCGAGGGGGTGGTTGTAGCGGCCGGCGGCGTTGGCCTGCCAGATCTCGATCATCGCGTCGGGAACGCCAAGGCCGTCGCCGTCGAGAACGCGGCCTTCGACCCGGATGCGCTCGCCAAGCGTTTCCGCCGTGACAAGGGTGGGGATGTGGGTGCCGTCGCGGAGCAGGCAATCGTGGAAAAAGGGGCCGACGGTCTGCGACGCGGTCAGGTAGGGGCTTGCGCGCATCACTGCACCTCGCCGTTCTCAAACGGGGTCGCGGCGGGCCCGGCCAGCACAATATCCCAGCGCCAGCCGAGGGCCCACTCCGCCTCGGTCAGGCTGTGGTCGTAGGCGGCGACCAGGCGCGCGCCGGCCTCGGGCGGGACGCTCTGGAAGATCGGGTCCTGGAAAAAGAGCGGGTCGTCGGGGAAGTACATCTGGGTGATCAGCCGGGTGCCCCAGGCGGGGCCGAAAAGCGAGAAGTGGATGTGGGCGGGGCGCCAGGCGTTGGGGTGGTTGCGCCACGGGTAGGCGCCGGGCCGGACGGTCAAGAATCGGTAGACGCCGCGCTCGTCGGTGCGGCAGCGGCCGATGCCGAGGAAGTGGGGGTCGATGGGGCCGGGCCAGCTGTCGCGCTTGTGGATGTAGCGGCCGGCGGCGTTGGCCTGCCAGACCTCGACGAGGGTGTTGGGGACGGGCTCGCCCCGCGCGTCGAGAACGCGGCCGGAGACGACGATCCGCTGGCCGATCGCCTCGCCGCCGGTGCCGGCGTTGCGGGTCAGGTCGGCGTCCTCGGGGGTGACGGCGCTGAGGGCCGGGCCCGGGCCGGTGAGCTCGGACAGGGTGAGGGGCACGTCGACCAACGGCAGGCCGGGGGCGCGCTTCACCGTCGAGCGGTAGGCCTCGTAAAGGAAGGGCGGAAAGACGGCGGCATCGCCGCGGACGATCGTCCCGATGGTGGTGGTGCTCATCATAGCTCCTCGGGTGTGTCGGCGGGCGGGGCGGCAAGGATAGCCTTGGCGAGGGCGACGGCGCTGTTGGCGGCGGGCACGCCCGCGTAAACGGCGACGTGCATGAGCGCCTCGCGGACCTGATCGGGGGTGGCGCCGGTGTTGGCCGTGGCGCGGAGGTGGAGGGCCAGCTCCTCGTGGCGGCCGAGCGCCGCCAGAATGGCGATTGTGATCAGGCTGCGCGTGGGCCGGTCCAGCCCGTCGCCGGCCCAGAGGGTGCCCCAGGCCGTCTCGGCGATAAAGCGCTGGAAGGGCGCGTCGAACGCTGTCGTCGCTGCCTCGGCCCGGTCCACATGGGTGTCGCCGAGGACGGCGCGGCGGACCTGCATGCCGCGCTCATGGCGGTCGTCGGGCATAGGGTGTCCTTTCCCTTTTCTGGGCCGCTGCTATTGAAAAAGTTGAGTGCGTTTCGCGCCAAGGGTGGAAACCTGGCGCTCTACTACGGCTCACCTTGCATCACTTTGCCGCCGGGATAGCTGTACTCTATCTCTACGATTAGATACTGTCAAGAGCGGGGCGGTCGGGGCCGGGGCCCGGCCTGTGCTATAATCGATCCTATCTGGGAAAGGAGCGGGCGATCGGGCCGAGGGAGGAGCGGGTATGGGCGAGAGGCCGCTGGAGCGCCGCGTCGCGGCGGATGGCGTGGAGCTAGCGGTCTACGAGTGGCCGGGGGCGGGGCCGCCCGTGCTGCTCGCCCACGCCAACAGCTTTCACGCCCGCTGCTGGGACCCTGTGGTGGCGCGGCTGCCGGGGCGGCGCCTGGTCGCCTTCGACCTGCGCGGCCACGGCCGGAGCGACAAGCCCGCCCCGCCCTACCACTGGCCCGACTTCGCCGCCGACATCGTGGCCGTGGCCCGCGCCCTCGACCTGCGCGGCGCCGTCGGGGTCGGCCACTCGCTAGGCGGGTACGGGATGGCGCTGGCGGCGAGCCTGGCGCCCGAGCGCTTCGCGGCGCTGCTGCTGCTCGACCCGGTGATCCTCGCCCCCGAGCGCTACACCGGCCGGATGGCAAGCGTCCACGGGGCGGCCCGCCGCCGCGCGCGCTGGGCCTCGCCGGAGGCGTTCTACGCCCGGCTCGACGGCCACCACCCCTTCAACCGCTGGGAGCCGGACGCCCTGCGCGCCTACTGCGAGCACGGCCTGCTCCCCGCCCCCGACGACGACGGCTACCTCCTGGCCTGCCCGCCCGCCATCGAGGCCGAGATCTACCACGGCCACAGCGCCTCCCCGATCTACGACGCGATCGCCACCGTCCGCGTCCCCGTCGTGGTCGTGCGCGGGCACCCCTACCAGGACAACCCCGCCGAGGACCTGACGGCCTCGCCCACCGCCCCCGGCCTGGCCGCCGCCTTCCCCAACGGCCGCGACATCCACCTCACCGACCACAGCCACTTCATCCCCATGGAGGATTCGGCCCTGGTGGCCGGGATGATCGCGGAGCTGCCCCCCGCCTGAGCGGCGCGGCCCCACCCTACACGAGCCCCGCGTCGCGGGCGCGCAGCGCGGCCTGCCCCCGGTCCACGATCTGCAGCTTGCCGAAGATATTCGACACATGGTTCTGGACCGTCTTCAGGCTGACGACGAGCGTTTCCGCGATCTCGATGTTGGTCAGGCCGCGGGCGATCATGGCCAAAATCTCGCGCTCGCGGTCGGTCAGCTCGGGGAACAGCTGGGGCGCCGGGCGCGGCGCGGCGAAAAAGCCGAGCAGCCGCTGGGCGATGCCGGGGCCGAAGACGGCTCCGCCGGCGCTCACGGCGCTGATGGCGTGGAGCATGTCGTCCTGGCTGGCGCCCTTCAGGATGTAGCCACGGGCGCCGGCCCGCATCGCCGCGAAGACGGTATCGTCGTCCTCGAACATCGTCACGATCAGGATCGCGACCTTGGGGTTGGCGGCGAGGATGGCTCGGGTCGCCTCGATCCCGTTCATGCCCGGCATCTTCACATCCATCAGGATCACGTCGGGGGCGAGGTCGGCGGCGAGGGCTACGGCCTGGTCGCCGCTGCCCGCCTCGCCCACCACCTGGGTGATCGGGATCGAGTCGAGCAGGGCGCTGATGCCGTCGCGGAACAAGGGGTGGTCGTCGGCGATCAGGATGCGGATGGGGCTCATGGCGATGGCCTCTCAAATCAGAGCGGCAAGGACACGTGGACGGCCGTGCCACCCCCCGGCGCGGCGCGCAGGGCCAGGGTGCCGCCGAGCTCCGCGGCCCGCTCGCGCATGGAGCTGAGGCCGACCCCGGGCTGCTGGCGCTCGGCGATCCCGCGCCCGTCGTCGGCCACCTCCAGGAGCAGCCGGCCGCCGCCCGCGTCGAGCGACAGCCGGACGGCGCACGTGCTGGCCCGGGCGTGGCGGATCACGTTTGTCACCGCTTCCTGCACGATCCGGTAGACGGCGACCTCGACGGCGGCGGGGAGCGGCGGCAGGCTATCCGGCAGGTCGAGCGTGACGCGGGGCGCCTCGGGGCCGGCCTCGGGGAAGCGCGCGGCCCACTCCTGAAGGGCCGAGCGCAGGCCGAGCTCGTCGAGGGCGGGCGGGCGCAGGGCGTAGACCACGCGCCGGACGTCGGCGATCGTGGCCTGGGTGCGCCGGATCAGGTCGTCGAAGATCGCCTCGGCCTCCTTGTCGCGGGCCAGCCGGTTGCGGGCCGCGGACAGGCGTAGGGTCAGGGCGGCGAGCTGAGGGCCGAGCCCGTCGTGGAGGTCGTTGCGCAGGCGGCGGCGCTCCTCCTCGCGGGCCAGCACCAGCCGCTCGCGCGATTGCTGGAGCTGCTCGGTGAGCCGGGCGGCGCGGACCGCGGCCCCGGCCTGGCGCGCCAGCTCGGCGAGCACGCGCCGCTCGTCGGGGGTGAATGGGTCGTCGGGGGCGCGGGCGGCCACAATCAGGTGGCCCACCACCACGCCGCCGTGGGCCAGCGGCAGCACCGTGGTCGGGGCCACCGGGGCGCCGACGGCGGCCGCCGCCACCTCGCCGTCGTCGGCGTCGAGCACGATCGCGGCATAGGGGAGGCGCAGCTCGCGGGCCAGGGTGCCGACGATCGTTGGCAGCACGGCGTCGGCGGCGATCACCCCCTCCAGGCGCTGGCCGAGGCTGGCGAGCGCGGCCCGCGGGTCCTCGCGCCGGCCGTAGAGCAGCCGGTTCACCCCGCGCTGGAGCGTGACGCGCAGGGGCTGGAACAGCACCGCCACCAGGCCGGTTGCCGCCGCGGAAACAAGGAAGTCCCGCCCCGTCCCAAAGATCGCGCCGAGGTAGCCCACGGCGGCGGCGTACAGCCCGAGCACCGCGGCCGTGAGCACGCCGTAGAGTAGCGTCCGCCCGATCAGCAGGTCGATCGCGTACAGGCGGTAGCGCAGCACCGCCACCCCGGCGGCGACGGGGATGGCGCCGAAGGCCAGGGCGATCAGCACCTCCAGCGCCGGGATCGTGGACCACTCGGGCCGGATCGCGCCCAGGATTGAGGAGATGACGATCAGCGCGAACCACGTGACGACGGCGAAGGTCAGCCACTTCATCTGCTGGCGCTCGACGCCCCGCGAGCGGCGGAAGCGCAGCACCACGCTTGCGGCCGCGGCGAGCACGGTCCCGAACAGGCTGGCGACGACGAGGGCGTCGATCGCTGGCGTGAGCGGGCCGAGCGCGGCGACGCCGAGGGGGTTGTCCAACCCCGGGAGCTGAGCCAAGGGCCCCGGCCGCACGGCCCAGGCCAGCGCCGATAGCGCGATGGCGGCGGCGCTGGCAAGGGCGACCGGCCGCCACGCCGGGCTGAGCAGGCGCCCCGTGGGGAAGCAGAGGGGCAGGATCGCGAGCGCCAGACCCACAGCGGGGATGGTCAGAAAGGTGGTCAGCCAGGCGGCCGCCCGCACGAGCGGCGCCGTGGCCTGGCCCGCGCCGATCCCATAGCTGGCGTACCCGTGGGCGGTCCAGAAGAGGGCGTAGGCGAAGGCGCTGCCGAGAAACAGCCAGCCCACGGGGTTGGCCGGCCGCCGCGCGGCCACCAGCCCGCCGACCAGGGCGCTCGCCGCCACGTCTACGAGGTAGATCTCGCGCCAGAGCGGCACCCGGTTGATCAGCGCCAGGGCCAGGCCGGGGATCAGCAGCGCGAGGCTGACCGCGCAGGCGCCCCAGGCGAGCCAGGCCAGCGGGCGCGCGGGGTGCGACAGATGTGTCCGGTTGTACGCGCGGGCCACGCCGGCCTCCTTTCGTTCAAGGCTGTATTGTAGCGGAAGTGGCGGATGGAGGGGAGATGGCGAAAGCGTACCCTCCCGGCCCTTCCCGGCGCATCAGGCCTTTTCCCGCCGGCGCGGGAGCGCGCTCCCGCGGCTCCGGGCGAGCCGCGGCGTATTTCCCGGGCCGGTTGGGAAGATGGCTGTTGCCCCGGGAATGGCTCTGGCCGCATCCTTGGCGTGTGCCCCGGCCGAGCGCCGGACCCGACACCGCTAGCAAGAGCCTAAGGAGCATATCGTGGAAACGACCCTGGCCCCCATCGCCCCCCGCGCCCCCCGCGTCTCGGCCCTCGGCAAGCTCAGCGCGGCCGCCCTCGCCGGCATCGCCGGGGCGATCGGCTATGTGCTGCTCGCCATGTTCGGCTTCGCACCGGAGCCGGCGGTCATCATCGGGATCTGTCTGCTCGCCGCCGGCCTGATCTTCACCGGCTGGCGCTGGGCGCCGGCCGTCGGGCTGCTGCCCACCCTGGCGGTGCTGGTGCTGTTCGTGCCGTTCGCCCTGGGCGACAGCGGCTCGCCCTTGTTTACCATCGGCCTGGTGCTGGCGGCCTGCGCCGCCCTATCGCTGGTGCTCGGCGTGGCTGCCGTCGTTCAGAACTACCGCCGCCCGGCCGAGCAGCGCCGGCTGCCCCGCTTCGCCCCGCTGTTCATTGCGCTGGTCGCCGGCGCGGCCGTCGGCGCGCAGCTGCTCGCCCTCGCCCCGAAGCACGAGGTGGCGGCGGGCATCAGCCCCGCCGTGCTGGACGCCCTGCCCACCATCGAGGGCAAGGACTTCGCGTTCGCCACGCCCGAAATTCACGCCCGCGTCGGCGAGACGGTGGCTCTGCGCCTGGAGAACGCCGACCCCGAGGCCCACAGCTTCGACATCGACGAGCTGGACGTCCACGCGCCGATGCCGGTGGGCGAGACGGGAGTGGCCTTGTTCAAGCCCACCGAGCCCGGCGTCTACCGCTTCTACTGCGCCCCCCACTTCGATAAGGCCAGCGGCCAGGGGATGCAGGGCACGCTGATCGTCGAGCCGTAAGGCGGGCATCAAGCGATTGGCTGCGGGCTTAAGAGCCCCCGGCGCCGGCGTGCGGTCACCCGCGCCGGCGCGGGGGCTTTGTCTGCGCTGGGCTGCGGCGCTCTGGTGGGCGGCGGCGCGGCCGGGTTGCGCCGCGTGGCTCGGGCGGGTACTATGCGTGCTTGCGCCGCCGCCTCTTGTTGGAGCCGTGTGATGCTGCCCCTCCGCCTGCCGCCGATGCTACGGGCGCTCCGCCATCGCAACTACCGGCTGCTGTTTTTCGGCCAGCTGATCTCGATCGCGGGCGTCTGGATGCAGTCCACCGCCCAGGGCTGGCTGGTCAACCGCCTGACCGGCTCGACCTTCTGGCTCGGCATGGTCGCCGCGGCCCAATCGCTGCCCGTGCTGCTCCTGTCGCTCTCGGCCGGGGCCATGGCCGACCGGGTGCCGAAGCGGACGCTGCTCCTCGTCACCCAGGGCGCGGCGATGGCGTCGGCGCTGACCCTGGCCGCGCTGACCTTCTCGGGGGCGGTGCAGGTCTGGATGGTGCTGGCCCTAGCGCTGCTGCTCGGCGTCGCCGCCACCTTCGAGGGCCCGGCCCGCCAGGCCTTCACCATCGAGCTGGTCGGCCGCGACGACCTGCTGAATGCGATCGGCCTGGACTCGATGATGATGAACGGGGCCCGCGTGATCGGGCCGGCCCTGGCTGGGATCGTGACGGCACGGGTGGGCGAGGGGCCATCGTTCCTGTACAACGGCCTGAGCTACGGGGCCGTGATCGTCGCGCGGCTGCTGATGCGGCTCCCACCGGCCCACGTGCCCGCGGCGCGGACGGGCGGGCGGCAGCTGCGCGAGGGCCTGGCCTATATCGCCCGTGACGCCCAGGTGCGGCTGGTGCTGGCGCAGCTCACGGTGCTGTGCATCTTCTGCCTGGCCTACATCCCGCTGCTGCCCTCGTTCGCCAGCCGGGTGCTCGGCGGCGACGCCACAACCTTCGGGGGGCTGGCCTCCAGCAACGCGGCGGGCGCCCTCGTGGCCGCGCTGATGATCGCCGCCCTGGGCGACCGGGCGCCGCGGGTGCGGCTCCGCACCTTCGCGCTGCTGGCCTACGCGCCGGCCCTGGCCGCCTTCACGCTGTCGCGGTCGGTGCCGCTTTCCATGCTGCTGATCGGCATGGTCGGCTGGTGCGGCATTACCGCGCTGACTCTGTCGAACACCATGCTCCAGCTGCTGGTGCCGAACGCGCTGCGCGGCCGGGTGATGGCGGTCTACCTGCTGCTGATCGCGGGGGTGGCCCAGGTCGCCGGGCTGCTTCTGGGCAGCATCGCGGAGCTGGTCGGCGACGTGGCGCTGACCGTGCGGGCCTGGACGGCGCTCGGCTGGTGTGTGCAGCTGGCGCTCCTGCTGGCCCAGGGGCGGGTGCTGCGCGAGCCGCAGCCGGTCGAGCCGACCCAAACGGGGCCGCCGGCGGCCGGGCCGCGCCAGTCGTAGGATCGTGGCGTGGGCTGCTACAATAGCGTCTGGTGCCGCCCGCGGCGTGAGGGCCGCCACGCCGACCCATGCCGCCGCCAGTTGGAGGAACCGGTATGACACCGCTGCGCCTGATTCAAGTCGGGATGGGGGGCTGGGGCCGCGACTGGGCCAGGCTGCTGGCCCGCCACGGCGATCTGGCCCGCACTGTGGCCTACATCGATGTGCAGCCCGAGATGCTCGCGCGGCTCCAGGCCGACAACGGGACCGCCGCGGAGCTGTGCTTTCCCTCGCTGGAGGCGGCGCTGGCCGCGGTCGAGGCCGATGCCGTGCTGGTGACAGCCGCGCTCGGCGGCCATGTGCCCGTGGCGATCGCGGCGCTGGAGGCGGGCACGCACGTCCTGGTGGAAAAGCCGTTCGCCCCCTCGCTGGCGGAGGCGCGGCGGGTGGTGGAGCTGGCGGCGGCGCGCGGGCTGCGCCTGATGGTTAGCCAGAACTACCGCTTCTTCCCCGCCGCGCAGACGGCTGCCGCCCTTGTCCGGGAGGGCGTCCTCGGCGCGGTCGGCTCGGCCAGCGTGCGGTTCCGCAAGTACGCCAACACGCAGCCGCGCGACACACACTGGCACTACCGGCTGCGCCAGCCGCTCCTGGAGGATATGGCGATCCATCACTTCGACCTGATGCGCTTTGTGCTGGGCCAGGAGCCGCGGGCGGTGAGCTGCCGGGCCTGGAACCCGGCGTGGAGCAACTTCGCCGAGCCGGCGGCGGCCGTCGCGGCGATCAGCTTCGACGGCGGCGCCGTGGTCGACTACAGCGGGAGCTGGGTCAGCACCGGCGCGCCGACGACCTGGGCCGGCGAGTGGCAGATCGAGTGCGAGCACGGCGTGATCGCCTGGACCGGCCGCGACGACAGCGGCACCGCGGCCGACGCCGTGACGCTCCGCCCGCGCGGCAAGCGCCCGCGCCGCATGGAGCTCCGGGAGCTCCGGCACTGGGACCGGGCCGGCTCGCTCGCCGCGTTTGTGGCCGCCGTCGGCGATGGGGTCGAGCCGCCGGCGAGCGGGCGCGACAACCTTGGGAGCCTCGCCCTCATGTTTGCCGCGGTCGAGTCAGCCGTCACCGGCCAGCCCCAAACCGTCGGCGCCACCGCTCCGCCCGCGGCCTGAGCTCTCACTCGGTAGCCTGGCCGCGCCGAACGGTTGGCAAGAGGCGGGTTCTGGCCCGCCTTGTCATCTGCGGGCGAGCAGCGGCAGGAAGAGCCGGCGGTTATCCGGGGCGGGGCCGGGCGTGCGCGTGGTGGTCGGCGACCCGGTTGGGGTCGCGGTCGTGGTGCGGGTCGCCGCCGCGGTGCCGGTTGCGCTCGGCGCCGCTATGGGCGTTGTGACGCCCGTCGCGCTTGGCGTGGCGGCCGGGTGATCTGTCGCCGTGGCTGTCGGGCTGTGTGTCGCGGTGCTAGTTGCGGTGCGCGTCGGGCTGTGTGTCGCGGTCGCGGTGCTGGTCCCGCTCGGCGTGGCAGTGCGCGTCGGGCTGTGTGTCGCCGTTGTGGTGCTGGTCCCGCTCGGCGTGGCAGTGCGCGTTGGGCTGTGTGTCGCCGTTGTGGTGCTGGTTGCGGTGCGCGTCGGGCTGTGTGTCGCCGTTGTGGTGCTGGTTGCGGTGCGCGTCGGGCTGTGTGTCGTGGTCGCGGTGCTGGTCCCGCTCGGCGTGGTAGTGCGCGTCGGGCTGTGTGTCGCGGTCGCGGTGCTGGTCCAGCTCGGCGTGGTGGTGCGCGTCGCTGTATGGGTGAGCGGCGGGGCCGTGGTGTGAGTCGTGGTCGGCGAAATGCTGGGCGTGGCGGTGCGGGTCGCGGTTGGTGAAGCGCTGAGCGTGGCGGTGCGGGTCGGCGTCCTGGTGGCGGTGCGGGTCGCGGTTGGTGAAGCGCTGGGCGTGGCGGTGCGGGTCGGCGTCGGCGGCGCGTTGAGCGCGCGGTAGCGCAGCATCGCCTCGATCAGATAGTAGTCGCCATAGATCGTCCCACGGTCGGCGATGTCGCGGTTCCGGTTGGGGGTTCCGTGGAGCAGGATGGCGTGGTTGCCGGTGCCCTCGGCCAGGTAGTCCGGCCCGATCAGCGCGCCGATCAGCTCCTCGGCGGCCTGGCGGTACCGCTGCCGGCGCTCCGCGTTTGGCTCCAGGGTGCTGAGTTGGAGCAGCCCCGACGCGGCGACGGCGGCCGCCGAGCTGTCGCGCGGCTCATCGGGGATGTTTGGCGCCTGGAAGTCCCAGAAGGGAACGAGGTCGGCGGGGAGGTGGGCCAGAAAGTAGTCGGCCGTCGCCCGGGCCGTTTCCAGAAAGCGCGTGTCGCCGCTTTCGCGGTAGGCGATGCCGAACCCATAGATCGCCCACGACTGCCCGCGCGACCAGGTCGAGTCGACGTTGTAGCCCTGGTGAAAGGAGGGCTGCTTGACGGCGCCGGTCTGCGGGTCGTAGATCACGAGCTGGTAGGTGCTGCCGTCGGGCCGCACGTGGTTGGCACGCGTCTTCAGTGCGTGGCTGATCGCCATATCGTACAGCTCGTGCCTGCCGCCGTTGCGGGCCGCCCAGAACAGCAGCTCCAGGTTGATCATGTTGTCAATGATCACCTTGAACTCGTCGGGGCCACTGTTCCACGAGCGCGTGCAGCCGACCACCGGGCTGTAACGAGTCGCCAGCGATTCTGCGGCCTTGAGCAACACCTGGCGGAAGGCCGGGTCGCCAGTGATCCGGTAGCCATTGCCGTAGCTGCTGAAGAGCATAAAGCCGACGTCGTGGGTCGAGGTGTTGTACTGCTGCGAGCTGAGGCTGGCCGTCCAGCGGCGCGCCGCGTCGAGCAGGGCCGGGTCGCCGCTGTGCTCGTAGGCCAGCCACAGGCTGCCGGGGAGGAAGCCGCTCGTCCAGCCGCTCGCCGGGGTGGTGACCCACGCCCCGTCGAGGCCGGTGTACTCGGGGAAGCGGTTGGTGGCGATGCGCCCGATGGTGCCGAGCAGCTGCTGGTGGCTAAAGCTCAGGGCGTGGTCGACCCGCTCGTCGAGGCTTGCCGCCGCGCTGGCGGGGGCCGGGGCGCGGGCTGGGAGCAGCAGCAGGGCCAGGGAAAGCAGCGCGAGGGCCGGGAGAAGGCGGCGCTGGGGATGCATACGACAGGTCCGTTCTACCACACGCGCGTCGTTGCGGCGCGGCAGGGCGAGGGAGTGCGCAGGTTGTTAGCGCTCCAAGAATGGTCGCACCAGTATAGCACCAGTTATTCGTCGCCCTGCGCGTCACAAGAAACTTGGCCCTCCACCCGGCCCAGGCTCATGGCCCGCCCATATTTGCGCCCACACATCAAGCGCGTTCGCGGTCGCCGCGCCGAGCGCCGTGTTGTCGAAGATGCACCAGGTCGGGGCGACCGACGCGGCCGCCTGTAGTGCGGCGGCGAGCCCACGGAGGTAGGATGCATCGTACGCCGACTCGTACATCGCCGGCGAGCCGTGAAGCCGGTAGTAGACGAGCCCGGGCCATCCCCCCGGACGCGCGGCCGCGGGCACGGGGGCGGGGTCGGCGGCGACGCGGGCGACGTGCGCGGCGACGAGCAGCCGCTCGGCCTCCTCAGTGAACCAGCTCAGGTGGCGCGGTTCGCAGACCACCGGCCCGGTGAAGCGGGCCCGCAGCGCGGCGAAGAACGCTTCGGCCACCCTGGGGTCGAAGCGCAGGCTGGGCGGGAGCTGCACCAGCAGGGGGCCCAGCCGCCCGCCCAGGGAGGCGGCCTCGCCGAGAAAGCGCTCCAGCGGGTCGGCGCTGTCGCGCAGCCGGCGCGTGTGCGTGATCTCGCGGGGGACTTTGACGGCGAACCGGAACGCCGCGGGCGTGGAGGCGGCCCAGCGGGCGTACGTTTCCGGCCGGTGCGGGCGGTAGAACGAGCTGTTGATCTCGACCGCGGGCAGCCGCCGGGCGTACCGCTCCAGGTGCGTCCCACTCCCGGGGAACGCTTGGGCGTGCTCGCTCCGGATCGACCAGCCGGCGCAGCCGACAGCGATCGGCGGGGGCGCTGGTGTCATCGCTCGCCTCCTGCGCGCCGCGGGCGCGGCGTTGCGTCCCTAATAGATCGCGCTGGAAAAGCCGCCGTCGACCGGCAGGGCCACGCCCGTCACGAAGTCGCTCGCCGCGCTGCACAGGAAGACGGCCGGCCCAGCCAGCTCGTCGGGCTGGCCCCAGCGGCGGGCGGGGGTGCGGGCCTCCACCCGGTTGTGCAGCTCAGGCAGGGCCTGGCGGGCGCGCTGGGTCAGCTCGGTGTCGATCCAGCCGGGCAGGATGCAGTTGACCTGGATGTTGTCGGCGGCCCAGGCCATCGCCAGGCTGCGGGTGAGCTGCACAACCCCGCCCTTGGCCGCGGCGTAGGCCGCGGCCATGTCGAAGCCGAACAGGCTCGCCATCGACCCGATCGTAACGATCTTGCCGCCGCCGCGGGCGACGAGGGCGGGGTGGGCCGCCTGGCAGCAGGCGAAGACGCTGGTCAGGTTGACCTCGATCAGGCCGCGCCACTCCCCGAGCGTGTAGTCCTGCGGCCGCTTGCGCTGGTTGGTGCCCGCGTTGGCGATGAGGATGTCCAGCCCGCCGAACCGCTCGGCGGCCGCGGCGACCGCGGCCTCGACCTGGGCTGGGTCGGTCACGTCCGCCTCGATCGCGTGGGCGCGCCCACCCGCGGCGGCAAGGGCGGCCACGGCGTCGGCGTTCCGCTCGGCGCGCCGCCCGACGATCGTCACCGCCGCGCCCGCCGCGGCCAGGCCGCGCGCGACCGCAAGCCCGATCCCACTGTTGCCGCCCGTGACCAAGGCGACCTTTCCTTCCAACTGAAACATACGTACGCTCTCCTCGCATCACCGCCCGCCGCGCTGGCGAGCCAGCCCCTGCGCGCCTGTATTGTCCTCTATTTCCACGATCGCGGGGGCGGCGCGAGCTGCCCCGCCTGCTGGGCGGCAACGATGGCGCCGAGGGCCACCAGCGCTTGGTCAAAGCCGCAAAAGAACGGTACAATCTCCGCCGGCCCGCGGCGAAGCGCCGCGGGCGACACCCGAAGGAGACGCAATGGATGTGCTCGTCATCGGCGGCACCGGCACGATCAGCCGGGCGATCGTAGGGGCGCTGCTGCGCCGCGGCCACGCCGTGACCATTTTCACGCGCGGCGAGCGCGCCGACCCGCCCCACCCCGACGCCCGCCTGCTGCGCGGCGACCGGCGCGACCGCGAGCGGTTCGAGGCGACGCTCGGGGCCGAGCGCTTCGACGCCGCGATCGACATGATCAGCTTCAGCGCCGACGACGCCGCCTCCACCGTGCGCGCCCTGGCCGGGCGCGTCGGCCACCTCGTCCACTGCTCGACCGTGATGACGTACGGCCCGCCCTTCGCCGGCCTCTGGCAGGACGAGACGGCGCCGCTCAACGGCCGCCACGACAACGGCTACGGCGCCAACAAGGTCGCGGCCGACGAGCTACTGCTGCGGGCTCACGCCGAGACGGGCCTGCCGGTGACGATCGTGAAACCCTCGTTCACCTACGGCCCCGGCCACCCGCTCTGGCGCCAGGTGGATTGGCGCACCGACTGGATCGACCGGCTGCGCAAGGGCAAACCCATCCTTGTCGCGGGCGACGGCCTGAACCTGTTCCAGTTCCTGCCCGCCGCCGACGCCGGCGAGGCCTTCGCCGCCATCCTGGGCCGGCCGGAAAGCGTCGGCGAGGTGTTTAACCTGGTCCACCCCGAGCCGATGACATGGGACGACTGGCATCGCGCCGTGGCCGCGGCCCTTGGTGTGGAGGCGCAGATCGTCCACGCCCCTCAGGAGCTGCTGATCGCGGTCGACGCCGAGCGCTACGGCGGCCTGCGCGCCAACTTCGGACACTCCCAGGTCTTCAGCGGGGCCAAGCTGGGCCGCCTGCTCCCCGACTGGCGCCCGCGCACGCCCCACGCCCGCGCGATCGGGGACGCGCTGGCCTGGATGGACCGGCACGGCCGGGTCGCGAACAGCGACGAGGACCGGCTGGAGGACCGGATCGCCGCCGAGCTGCGCGCCCTCCCCGCGCGCGTCCACGGCGTGGATTGACCGACACAGAAAGATCCCCGGCTACTCGCTCGCGGTCGTGGCCCGGATCGCGGTCGCGCCGTCGGCCATCTCGCGCAGCTCCAGGCGCAGCACCGCCCCCGGCCGCAGGAAGACGAGGCGCGCGCGCCGGGCGTCGCCCTCGGCCGCCTCGACCCGCTCCGCCCACCCCTGGCGCGGCAGCTCCGCGCGGTAGAAGACGAGCAGCGCGGCCACCGGCGAGGGCGAGGCGGCCCGCAGCGATCCGGCGGGGCCGCCGGCCGGGTCGGCCTCCACGTCGTAGGCGTCCGCGGGCAGCGGGATGGCCCCGTCCGGCAGCGCCGTGCTTAGCGGGGCGGGCTCCGGCGTCATCCCGAGCTCAGTCATCTCGGCGCTCGCGGGGTCGACGTCGGGGCCGGGCGGGCTGAGCAGCACGGCGGTGCGCCCGTCTGGCCCCGGGCTCAGCTCCAGGGTGGCCTCCTCCTCGCGGCGTCGAAAGCGCAGCGCCGCGCCGTCGGGGCCAGCCGCCCCCGCCTCGCGCCAGCCGAGGGCGCCCATGCCCGCGCGGTAGAGTGCGGCCAGCTCGGCCGGGCCGGCGGCCGTCGTGTAGCTGGCGTATGGCGCCTCGGCGTCCAGCTCGAGATCGGCGGCGTCGGCGGGAAGCGGCAGGTTGACCGGCAGCAGCCCGACGACGTACTGGACCGTTGTCTTGCCGCCCTGGGCCGGGGCGACGGCGACCATGACCGAAAGGCTCGCGCCGTTGCGGGTCAGGCTGAACTGCTGGAGCGCGGGGTCGTCGGCGTAGGCGGTGAAGGGCCGCCGGTAGGCGATCCAGCCCTGGGCGGCCAACTGCTCGCGGGTGAAGCCCGCGACCTCGGCGACCGGCGCGGGGGTGGCATAGATCAGCTGCATGCTCTGGGCGAAGATCACCTCGGCGCCGGGGAACACCGGCAGCGCGCCGACGTCGGCGGCGCCGTGGTGGAGCAGGGAGACGGCGCGGCTGTCGCCGAGGTCGCTGACGCTGACGGACAGCAGGGCGTTCTCCTTCTCCAGGACGAGCAAGCCCGCGTGCTCCTGCACGTAGCCCTCTCCGGCCCGCTCGGCCCAGCCCCGCGCCCCCAGCTCCTCCCGGTAGAAGGCCACCCCCTCGGCGACGCCGGCCGCCGTCTCGTAGCTCACAACCGTCGGGCGCCGCTCGCCGGCAGCGAGCACCGGGAGCGTCGGCAGGTCGCGCAGGTCGAGGCCGGCCACCGGCCGGTCCGCCACCTCGGGGTCGACCTCGCGCGGATCGGCGGTGGGGGCGCCCTGGCCGGCGGGCGAGGGGGCGGCGGAGCGGGGGGACGCGCCACAGGCGACGAGGGCTGGCAGAGCCAGGGCGGCGAGAACGGCGCAGAGAAGGGTGTGACGCATCGGCGCGGGCTCCTGCGGCAAATGTGGTGTGGTGCGGGCATTATACCCCGCCCGGCGAAAGATGGCCCTTTCGCGCCATGCGCCCGCCGGGCCAGGGGCGTACTATACGCGGGTCCGAACTGCCCCCGCCCGAGCGACGAACAACCGATACCGCGCCGGCCCCGGCGCCGATGAGGACGTTCATGACCACCACGAGCCCGCTCGCCAGCCCGCTGCCGCTCCCGCCGCGCACCCACCGCCTGCCGCTCGTCGGCCCGGTGGCCCAGCTCGCACGCCGCCCCCTCGAATTCCTGAGCGAGATGCTCGCCCGCCACGGCGACATTTATGCCCTCGACCTGGGGATGGCGCGCGTCACGATGCTGAACAACGCCGAGCAGATTCAGCATGTTCTGGTCGAGCGCGGCGCGAACTACACCAAGGGCGGCGCCCTGTGGGACAGCATCCGTGACCTGATCGGCAACGGCCTGCCGGTCAGCGAGGGCGACTTCTGGCTGCGCCAGCGCCGCATGATGCAGCCGCACTTCCACCGCAAGCGGCTCGCCGGCCTGACCGACCAGATCGTGGGGGCGACCCGCGAGTCGCTGGAGGCCTGGGACGCCCAGGTGGGCCGGCCCTTCAACGTCGCCGGCGCCTTCTCGCCGATCACCATGCGCGTGATCACGCGCCTGCTCTTCGGCCAGGGGCTGTCTACCGCCGCGATCGACGAGGTCGGCGGCGCCATGGCCTACCTCGTCGACTATGTGATGCTCGGCGCGCTCACCCGCAACCTTCCCGCCTGGATGCCCCGTCCGGGCGCCAAGCGCTTTGTGCGCTGCAAGGCCCAGGCCGACCACATCATCGCCGGCATCGTCGAGCGCCAGCGCCGCGAGCAGGTGGCCGACGACACGCTCCTGGCGATGATGGTGGACATGGTGGACGACGACTCGGGCGACAGGATGACCGCCGACCAGCTCCGCGACGAGGCAATCTCCATGTTCGTGGCCGGCTACGAGACCACGAGCATGACCCTCGCCTGGATCTTTCACTACCTCACCCACCACCCCGAGGTCGCCGCGAAGCTGCACGCGGAGGTCGACGCGGTGCTTGGGGGCCGGGCGCCGGCCTTCGAGGATCTGCCCGGGCTGACCTACACGCGCAATGTGATCCACGAGTCGCTGCGCATGCGGCCCGCCGCCTGGTGGGTCACCCGCACAGCGGTGGAGGCCGACGAGATCGACGGCTTCGCCATCCCGGCCGGCTCGCTGGTCGGCGCGGTCTTCTACGGCGTGCACCAGAACCCGGCCCACTGGGAACACCCCGAGCGCTTCGACCCGGACCGCTTCACCCCGGAGCGCTCGGCCGGGCGCCACCGGTACGCCTGGGTGCCCTTCGGCGCCGGCCAGCGCCAGTGCATCGGCAAGGACCTGGCCCTGATGGAGGCCCAGATCATCCTCGCGATGATCGTCCAGCGCTACAGCTTCACCGCCGCCCCCAGCCGCGTCGGCGCCCGCGCCACGGGAACGCTCGGCGTGAAGGGCGCTATCCCGGTCACCCTGCGCCGGCGCTGATTCGGCGTCTCCCCGGCCACCTGCCGCCCCCCAGCGTGCCCCCGCCTTTATCTACGAGGGCGGGGGCACATCGGCGCGCGGCGGGGAACGAAGGCGCAGGTGGATCAGGCGGCGCCGGCCTTGGTATATCATGGGGCCACCCGCCGCTTGCCAAGAGGAGCGCTATGGCCACGCCCCCCTCCGCGGAGCCCTACGCCTGCTTCCGCACGCCCACCCCGCTTGTGATCGACGGGCGGCTCGACGAGCCGGCCTGGGCCGCCGCCCCGCGCTCGCCGCGCTTTGTCGATGTGATCAGCGGCGAGCCGGGCCTGTACGACACGCGCGCGGCCGCCCTCTGGGACGACGAGCACCTGTACGTCGGCTTCTGGATCGAGGAGCCGTGGGTGCGCGCCAGCACGACGGAGCGCGACGCGCTGATCTTTCTTGAGAACGACGTCGAGGTGTTTATCGACGGCGGCGACACCTACTACGAGTTCGAGATCAACGCCCTCGGCACAATCTACGAGGTGTTCTTTATCTGGAAGGACGCCTACACGCGCGGCGGGCGCTTCGACGTGCCCGCGTTCGACCTGCTGGAGCAAGGGGCGGTCTCGTTCGGCGGCAACCACGACCGCAGCGGGGCGTTCTTCTGGCGCGGCAGCCACCCGCGCGGCCTGCGCTGGGCGTTTCGCGGCTGGGACTTCCCGGGCCTGCGGAGCGCCGTCCACGTCGACGGCGCGCTCAACGATCCATCCACCCCCAGCCGTGGCTGGACGGTGGAGCTGGCCTTCCCCTGGGCGGGCATGGGCTGGCTGGCGAACGGCCGCGCGCTCCCGCCTCGCCCCGGCGACGAGTGGCGGATCTTCTTCGGCCGTTACCAGCAGGTTGCGCTGGGCGGCCGCGCCCAGACCGCTGGCTGGGCCTGGCACCCGATCGGCTCCGACGACAACCACGTCCCCGAGCGCTTCACCCCGATCCGCTTCGCCGCCGAGTCCGCAGGCTAAGCGCCCGGCGGCGATCTTGGCAGCGCGATTGCCGCGGCCCGCCAGGGGCTGGGCGGCAGAGTAGGGTATAATAAAAGTACCGCACGTCTGTGAGCGCTCCCCTGGCCTGGCCGCGCCGTGCGCCGCGGGCCATCGGTGGAAGCGTCCGTTGTATTGCGCCTCGGGCCGGCGCTAGGCGAGCCGGCTCCGACGCCCGGGGGCAGAATGGTGAAGGTCGAATGAGCGGCAGGGACGGGGCGCAGCGGCGCCTGCGCTGGCGCGCTGGCTTGCGCGGGCCACGCCACGCGGGCCAGGGGGTGCCGGGGGCGGCGGAGGCGGTCGTGCGCGCGCCTGGCGCCGAGCGGGGGCGCGGCGCCCCCCTTGACCGCTTCCTGTACCGGCTGTTCGACGCCACGCGCGGGCTGACCGCCCCCGAGGCGATCACGGGCACGACGGCGCGCCTACTCGGCCTCCAGCTCGGCGCCGACCGCTGCGTCTACGCCGAGATCGACCCGGACGAGCGCCACTTCGCCGTCACTGGCGACTACACCGTTCCCGGCGTTGCGAGCATGGTCGGCCGCTTCCAGATCGACGACTTCGGCGCCGAGGCGCTGCGCCTCATGCGGGCGGGCGCCCCCTACGTCGTCGTCGACAGCGCTGGCGACCCGCGGATCGAGAACGTCGCCCGCTACGCCGAGAGCCAGATCGGGGCGGCGGTCAGCGTGCCGCTGCATAAGGAGGGCCGCTTTGTCGCCGCGATGGCCGTCCATCAGCGCGGGCCGCGGCGCTGGTCGGCCGACGAGGTCGAGCTGGTACAGCTGGCGGCGAACCTGTGCTGGGAGGCGATCGCGCGCGGCCGCAGCGAGCGGGCCCTGCGGGCCAGCGAAGAGCGCTACCGCTCGCTGGTGCAGGCCACCACCTCCATGGTCTGGACGACTGACGCCGCCGGCGGTTTCGTGGAGCCACAGCCCGGCTGGGCGGCCTTCACGGGGCAGCCGTGGCCGGAGCACCAGGGCTGGGGCTGGGCGACAATGATCCACCAGGATGACCGGCCGGCCGTGGAGGCGGCCTGGGCCCAGGCCCTCGCCGCCCGGCGCACCTACGAGGCCCGCGGGCGCCTCTGGCACGCTGCGAGCCAGTCGTTTCGCTATTTCGTCGCCAGGGCCGCCCCCGTCCACACCCCCGAGGGGGCCGTCCGCGAGTGGATCGGCACCGTCACCGACATCCACCCGCAGAAGCAGGCCGAGCAGGCCGCGGCGCAGGCGGCGGAGCGCACGCTGCGTCTCCAGCATATCACCGCCGCGCTTAGCGCCGCGCTTGCCCCCGCCGACGTCGGGCGGGTGGTGGTGGAGCAAAGCGTGGCCGCCCTCGGCGCCGCCCGCGGCAGCGTCCGTATGCTGTCCGAGGATGGGGCCCTGCTCCAGGAAGTCCTGGCCCGCGACGATGGAAACCCCGCGCTCGCCCGCTGGCGCAGCATCCCCACCTCGGCCGCGATGCCGCTGACCGACGCCGTGTGCGGCGGCGCGCCAGTCTGGATCGAGTCGCTCGACGCGGCGGGAGCGCGCTACCCCGGCCTGGCCGAGCTGATGCAGGCCCACGGCTTCGCGGCCTCGGCCTCGCTCCCGCTCACGGTCGACGCGCGGGCGATCGGCGCGATGGCCCTCAGCTTCGCCGAGCCCCGCCACTTCAGCCCCGAGGACCAGGCCTTTCTGCGGGCCGTCGCCCAGCAGTGCGCCCAGGCCCTCGACCGCGCCCGCCTGTACGAGGCCGAGCGCAGGGCCCGCGCCGCGGCCGAGGAGGCCGTCGGCCTGCGCGACCAGTTCTTTTCCGTCGCCGCCCACGAGCTGAAGACGCCCCTGACCTCCTTGCTCGGCAACGCCCAGCTGCTCCAGCGCCGCGCCGAGCGCGAGGGCGGCCTCGGCGAGCGCGAGCGCCGCAACGTCCAGGTGATCGTCGGGCAGGCCCAGCGGCTCAACCGCATGGTGCTCGCCCTGCTCGACGTCTCGCGGCTGGAAAAGGGCCAGCTCGCGATCGAGCGGGCCCCGCTCGACCTGTGCGCCCTTGTGGGCCGCCTGATCGACGAAGCCCGCCCCGGCCTTGAGGGCCGCACGATCGAGCTGCTGTGCCCGCCCGGCCCGGTGACCATCGAAGGCGACGCCCTGCGCCTGGAGCAGGTGGTGCAGAACCTGCTCCAGAACGCGGCGAAGTACAGCCACCCCGGCGCCCCCATCCGCGTCGCGATCACCCAGGCCGACAGCTTCGCCCGCGTGGCCGTGACCGACCAGGGCATCGGCATCCCCGCGGCGAGCCTGCCGCAGCTATTCCAGCGCTTCTACCGCGCCGACAACGTCGACCCGCGTCAGATCAGCGGGATGGGCATCGGCCTGTATGTGGTCAAGGAGATCGTGACCCTCCACGGCGGCACCGTCGACGTCGTCAGCGTCGAGAACGCCGGCAGCACCTTCACGATCACCCTGCCGTACGGCGCCGCCAGCGGCTAGCGCAGCCACCGCCCCGCTCGCCCTGGCGCCACGGGCACGGCGCCGGCTCGCATGGGGCGGTGGTACAATCGCCGCCACAAACCCGGCGAGCAAGGGAGGCGACGATGGGGCAGGCGTCCGCGGGCGACGACGTGTTCGAGCTGTACGACCTGGCGGTGGTGGTCGAGGCGATCGAGGGCGACTGCACATGCAGCATGGCCGTGGGCGACGCCTTCTTCCTGCGCGGCGGCAAGCTGTCGCTGCCGGCCGGGGCCGACTTCTGCCTGTTCGCGCTGCAGGCGGCCATCCCGCTGCTGCCGGCCAAGCAGCGCCAGAACCACCCCGCCGACTGGATGGAGACCGACGCGCGGGTCACCTGCCCCGACCCGGCCTGCCGCCTGGTCATGCGCGTGGACCGGGTGGGCCGCCGCTCGCTGCGCCACGACGACGTGAGCCCGCTCCCCTGGGAGGGGCCGGCGGGGGGCGCGCGATGAAGTTCGGCATCCGCTTCAACAGCGACTCGGGCGACATCCGGTCCGTGGTGCGCCGGGCGGCGCTGGCCGAGGCGCTCGGCTTCGACGATGTCTGGTACTGCCACGACCTGATGAAGCGCGACGCCTGGGTGACGCTCACGGCGGTGGCCGCCGCCACCAGCCGGGTGCGCGTCGGCACGTGCATCGTCAACCCGTTCAGCGCCAGCCCGGCCGAGATCGCGATGGCCGCCGCCAGCCTCCAGGAGTTCAGCGGCGGCCGCTTTGTGCTCGGCGTCGGCCCGGGCGACCCGCCGTACCTGGGCTGGATCGGCCAGGCCCAGCCTCGCCCGCGGGCCGGCCTCGCCGCCGCGGTGCGCCTGCTGCGCCGCCTGCTCGCGGGGGAGCCGGCGGGCGCCCCGGCGCCCCCCTTCGCCGGCTGGGACCCGGGGGCGGGCCTGCGGATGCCGATCCCGGCGCAGCCGATCCCGATCTATATCGGCGGGCAGGGCCCGCGTGTGCTGGAGCTGATGGGCGAGCTGGGCGACGGCGGACTGCCGATCCTGTTCCCGCCCGAAACCCTCGACCACGTGATTGCCCGGGTGCGGGCGGGGGCCGAGCGGGCCGGCCGCAGCCTGGCCGGCTTCGACCTGGCGGCCTGCGTCTGGTGGTCCGTCGCCGAAACCCGCCGGGAGGCGGAAAACGCGCTGCGCTACCTGGTGGCCTACTACGGCCCCTCGCTGCGGGCCGAAACCCTCGCGCCGATCGGGCTCGCCCCGGCCGACTTCGCGGCGGTGCGCGCCGCCTGGGCCGCCGGTGACATGCCGCGCGCGATGGACCTCGTCACCCCGCGGATGTTTCGCCTGGCGATCTACGGCGACCCCGACGCGATGCTGGAGCGGCTGCGGTCGCTCGCCGCCGCCGGCGTGACCCAGATCAACCTCGGCCCACCCCTCGGCCCCGACCCGGAGCGGTCCCTGCGCCTGACCGGCGAGCTGATCGCGCGGCTGCGGTGATCCCGTGCGATGGCGCAACGACGCGCCGCCCTGCTCCGGCCGGCGGCCTCACCGCCAGCGGGGCAGGACGGCGCGTATCGCTGCGTCCCCCGAACCCGCTGCGCCCGTCGCGGCGCAGCGATAAGCCCCTACTGCCCGCCGACCTTGCGGCTGAGCTCGCGGGTGTCATAGTAGCCGCGGAAGCGCTCGACCAGGCCGTCGTCGTCGAAGACCAGCAGGCTGACGCCGTCGTACTCGACAGGCTGGCCGGTGGCGTCGGTGCCGCGGGTCGTCCAGAACAAGCCCGCCGAGCGCTCGCTGCTCGTCACGTCGAAGAACTCGGTGCGGACGTCGGTGAGCGTGCGCTGGTACTCCTCCCAGAACTGCCGCACGCCGTCGTGGCCCTGCCGCTCCTCGCCGGACAGCTTCATCGCGGCGTTTGTGAGCGTGGCCTCCGCGCTGAACAGCTCCACCATACGCTCGATCGCGCCCTCCTCGTTCGCGTCGACCGCGTGAAGCGCCTCGGCAAAGCGCTGGCCGAGCTCCATCGTCCGCTGCTGATCCATTCGCCGCTCCCTTTCTAGGGCCAGTGCGCTATGCAAACGCCGCGCGGGCTGTGCTCGTCGCCGCCGCCCGGCCGCCGCACCGGCCTGTCCGTCCTCATACTCACAGGCGGAAGCAAGCCCCGTGCCCGGGGGAGCGGCACGCATCGTGCATCGTTGTTGGCGCGCGGATGCCGGGGCACCGGCGCTGCTCGGCCGGCGATTGTGCTTGTGCATTTCGAGGCATCTATGCCCGCAGGCGACACCCACGACCAGATCGCCGTCGCGGCGAGCCCCCTGCTCGCCGTAGCCGGCGCGGCGCTCGCTCACAGCCTGGGCCGGCCGCCGCTGGCCGCGCTGCTCGACGGCCTGCTGCTCACGGCCAGCCACCTGGCGTGTAGCCGCTGGCTCAGCCCCGACCTCGATCTGCCCTCGGCGGCGATCGACCGACACTGGGGTGTGCTCGCCCCGATCTGGCGCCCCTACGAGCGGCTTATCCCGCATCGCCACTGGCTGTCCCACTCGGGGCTGTCGGCGCTGCTGCGCCTGGCCTACCTGTTCGTGGCCCTGAACCTCCTGCTGATCGGCCTGGCCCTGCTGGCCCTGCTCCAGGGCTTTGTGGTCGGCCTGTTCGTCGCCGACACGCCCACCTCCAGCATGCTCTGGCGCTGGCTCAGGGCGCAGTACCTTGCCATCGGCACCGCCGGCCTGGCCCTCGTCCGCGACCGCCCGGCCGAGTCGCTCGCCGTGCTGGCCGGGACGTTCTTCAGCGACCTGCTCCACACCGTCTCCGACCGGGTCGACACGGCCCGCAAGCGCCGCCGCCTCGGCCCCCTGCGCCTCCCCCAGCTTCCGCTCCATGGTTTGCGCCGCCGCCACCGCCGCCCCGCCCGGCGGCCAGCCCAGCGCCGGCTCCGCTGAGCCGGGCGCGAACGCGACGGCGCGGCCCCGGCCCTGGTTCGAACCGGGCTGGAGCCGCGCCGCGCGAAGCGTTAGGATGCTGGCGGTCCCGGTGGGCTGTTGCGCTTGAACCCCTTTAAGCTACTTCATCAGCAGCGGCAGGTTGAGCTGGTAACGGCCGGCCGTGGGGCTGCCCCCCGTGGCGCCAGGGGCGAGGCGGGCGACGAAGGCATCCTCGCGCAGGGCGCGGGTCGGCTGGACGGCGCCGGGCGTGGTCGGGAAGCTGTTGGCCGTGGAGCCGACCAGGTAGATGCTCCCGGCCCGGTCGACGGCGGCGCCGAAGCTGTAGTCGTCGCCGGCACCGCCGAGGTAGCTGCTGAAGCCGAGCTCGCCGGCGGGGCTGAAGCTGGCCACAAAGGCGTCGTAGCAGCGCCGCTCGTCGGCGCCGATGTCGCAGAAGCCCGCGCCGAGGGCGCTCTGGACGGCCGCCCGCACCGGGAACTCCGCCCCGTGCGTGAACCCGACGACGTGGGTCGCGCCCGTGCCGTCGATGCCCACGCCGACCACGCTTTCCATGCTCTCGCGGTCCCGCGCGCCGAGCACGGTGCTGAAGGAGGCGCCCTCGCCGGGGACGATGCGGGCCACAAAGGCTTCCTGCGAGTTGCAGCCGCTGGTGACGCTGCTCAGGCCGCTCGGGCACGGGCGCTGGAAGGCGTTCAGGGTCGGGAAGTCCGGCGAGTAGGTGCCGCCGGCCACGGCCACCGCGCCGCCGGCGCCCACCGCCACCGCCGTGCCCGCGTCCGAGGCGCCGCCGCCGAGCAGGGTGCTGTACAGGTAGTTCTCGCCGGCGGCGTCGATCACCATCAGGAACGCGTCGTCGGTGCAGTTCGCCCCGGCCTGGCCCGCGAACCGCCCGCACGTGCCCTGGAAGGCATCGCCGGTGAGCGGAAAGTCGGTTTCGCGGCCCCAGCCCTTCGTCGTGCCGACGATATACGCGTTGCCGTTCGCGTCCGCGGCGATCGCGACGCCGGCGTCCTCGCTGCGGGCCCCGCCGAGTAGCATGGCATAGAACTGGGTCTTGCCGTCAGGGCCGTACTTCGCCGCCACGAGGTCCTGGCTCAGCTCGCCGCTGCCCTTGCCGGTCACGTAGATGTTGCCGGCCGGGTCCAGGGCCAGGTTGCCGCGCTGCTCCGACTGGTACATCGAGAAGCCCAGGTAGCTGCCGTAGACCAGCGCGCCGGCCGGCGACAGCCGGAGTAGCAGGCCGTTGGTCCGGTTGGGCGGGGTGGGGAAGGCCGCGTCGGGGGTGGTCGGGAAGGTGTCCGAGTCGGTGGTGGCGGTGACGACGGCCTCACCCGCGGCGTTGACGGCGATGGCTAGGCCGCTCTCCTGGCCACGGCCGCCGATCACGGTGCTGTAGATCACCCGGCCGCCGCTCGGGTCGAGCTTGGCGACAAAAATGTCGCTGCCGCCGGCCTGCTCGCCGCGCGCGCCGATGAAGTTGGTCGAGTAGGTGTTGCCGGTCACGTAGATGTTGCCGCTGCGGTCCACGGCGACGCCGCGGGCCTCGTCGGCGCCGCTGCCGCCAAGGTAGGTGCCGAGGGACAGCGTTGGGGAGGCGGCGAGCCCCTGGGCGTGGCTTTGGGCGGGCGCGGCCGCGCCGGCGAGGAGCAGGGCGACGAGGGCGAGCAGGGCGAGGAGACGGGCGGAGGATGGGATGGTGTGCACGGTAGTCCTCTGCTGTATCGGTGCGAGCGCGGGGCGCTCGGAAAGGTTCCTGCTGCCGAGTGTACTGCCGCGCGGCGATCCGAACAAGGGTGCGGGCGATACAGCGAAGTGATACAATTTTTGGCGGCGATCTATGGAGGAGCGGGGCGATGGATGGCGAGCGGTCGTTTGGCCTGTGGGTGCGCCGGCGGCGCAGGGAGCTCGGGCTGACGCAGGCGGCCCTGGCCGACATGGTGGGCTGCTCGGCGGTGACGGTGCGCAAGCTGGAGGCCGACGAGCGCCGCGCCTCGGACCAGATGGCCGAGCGGCTGGCCCGCTTTCTGGAGATCGGCCCGAACGAGCGCGCCGCCTTTCTGAGCGCCGCCCGTGGCGCCGCCCCCGCGCCTACCACGGCCGCCCCCGCCACGCTCCCGCGCCGCGCCGAGCCGCTCGTCGGCCGCGAGGAGGCACTGGCCGCCGTCTGCAACCGGCTCCAGCGCCCCGAGCTGCGGATGCTCACCCTCACCGGCCCCGGCGGCGTCGGCAAGACGAGCCTGGCCCTCGCGGCGGCCGCGGCTCTCGGCGAGGCCTTTCCGGGCGGCCGCTTCTTCATCCCCCTGGCCGCCGTAGCCCGCCCCGACGACGTGCCCGCGGCGGTGGCCCTCGCCCTCGACGTGGCCGACGCGCCCGGCCGCTCGCCCCTGGAAAGTGTCGCCGCGCGGCTGGCCGGCGCCCGGGCCCTGCTGCTGATGGACAACCTGGAGCAGGTGGCCGGCTGCGCTCCCTGGCTCGCCGCGCTGCTGGCCGCCAGCCCCGCGACCACGCTCCTGGCGACGAGCCGCGGCCCGCTGCGCCTGCCGGCCGAGCACACCTTTGCCGTGCCGCCCCTGGCCCTGCCGCCGGTGCCGCGCGCCGCCCGCGCGCCCCACGACCCGGCCGCCCTCGACGCCATCGCCGAGTCCCCCGCGGTGGAGCTGTTCGTGCGCCGGGCCGGAGGGGCGCGCCCTGGCCTCGCCTTCGAACCCGACGATATGGTGGCCACGGCGGCCGTCTGCTTGCACCTCGGCGGCCTCCCGCTGGCGATCGAGCTCGTGGCCGCCCGCTGCGCCCTGCTCGCCCCCGCCGAGATCCTGGCCCGCCTCGGGGGCGGCCACGGCTACGACCCGCTCGACCTGGCCCAGGAGCGGGGCGGGGAGCGCCCCGAGCGCCAGCGCACCCTGTGGAACGCGATCGCCTGGAGCTACGACCTGCTCCCGCCGCCCGAGCGCCGCCTGTTCGCCTGGCTCGGCGCATTCGCCGGCGCCTTCTCGCCCCCGTCCGCCGAGGCCGTCTGCGCGGCGGCGGGGATGCGCCCCGTAGCGGTGCTCGACGGCCTGGCGGCACTGCGCGACGCGGGGCTGCTGGTTGAGGCCGGGCTGAGCCGGCGCCTGGAGCTGCCGCCGCCCATCCGGGCCTTCGCCCGCGAGCGCCTGGCCGCCGCCGGCGAGCTCGGCCGGGCCCGGGCCGCCCACGCCGCCCACTTCCTGGCCCTCGCCCAGGAGGCCGACGCCCACTTCGCCCGCGGCGAGCACGAGCACGAGTGGCGCGCGGCGCTCGACGGCGAGCACGACAACCTGGCCGCCGCGATCGAGGGCGCCCTCGCCGCCGACGACCTGGCGACGGCCGCCCGGCTCGGCTCGGCCCTGTGGTGGTTCTGGTACATGCGCGGGAGCTGGCAGGAGGGCCTGGGCTGGCTGCGGCGCCTCCTGGCGGCCGGCCCCGTCCCCGCGCCGCTGCGCGCCGACCTGCACAAGGGCGCCGGCACCCTGGCCAAGGAGCTGGCCCTCCCCGACGAGGCCGAGGCCTCGCTCCGCGAAAGCGCCGCGCTTTTCCAGGCCGCCGGCGACGAGCGCGGCCGGGCCGCCGCCCTGAACAACCTGGCCGGACTGCTGCACCTTCAAGGTCGGCTCGCCGAGGCCGAGGCCTGCTACCGCGACAGCCTGGCGGTCTGGGAGCGGCTCGACATCCGCCCGAGCGCCGCCCTCACCCGGGCCAACCTGGGCGCCCTCGCGGTCGACGCGGGCCGGCTGGCCGAGGCCGATGCGCTGTATGCCGCCGCCCTCGACTGGTGGCGCGCCGAGGATAACCTGGCCCAGATCGCGATCGTCCGCTCCAACCAGGGCCAGCTTGCGCTGCTCAGGGGCGACTCTGCCGGCGCCGCAGCCCTGCTGGAGGAGGGCCTGGCGATCCAGCGCGAGCTGGCCGACCGACGCAGCGCCGCCGCGTCGCTCGCCCTCCTGGCCGCCGCCCGCGCCACCTTAGGTGACCTCGGCGCCCTCGGCCTGGCCCAGGGGGCGCTGCGCGAGTACGCCGAGCTCGGCGATCGCCACGGCGTCGTCGAGTGCCTGGAGTGCGCGGCCGACCTGATCGGCCGCGGCGGCGCCCTGCTGGCGGCCGAGCTGTACGGCTGCGCCGAGGCCCAGCGCCGGCGCCTCGCCATGCCCTTGCTGCCCGCCCAGCGCCGCCGCTATGACGAGGCCCAGGCCGCCGCGGCCGCCGCCCACCCCCCGGCGCGCTGGGCCGCCGCGAAGGAGCGCGGGCGGCGCGCGCCCGTCGAGCGGATGGTCGAGGCTGTGCTGGGGCTGTGAGCGGGAAAAGAACGAGGGGAAGGTGATCGATGGAGCAAGCGATTTGGCGGGCGATCGAGAGCGGGCTGACGTGCGACATCACCACGACCGGCCGCAGGAGCGGGCGTCCGCGCCGGATCGAGATCTGGTACTTTGTGGTCGACGGCCAGGTCTACCTGACGGGCACGCCCGGCCCGCGCGACTGGTACGCCAACCTCCAGGCCGACCCGCGCCTCACCTTCCACGTCAAGGAGGGCGCGCGGGCCGATCTGCCCGCCCGCGCGGCCGCGGTCGGCGACCCGGCGGAGCGCCGCCGGGTTATGGGCGCCGTAATGCGCTCCAACAGCTGGTTCCGCGCCCAGCCCTTCGACCTCGACGCATGGGTGGCGGGGAGCCCGCTGGTTGAGGTGGTCTTCGACGAAGCGTAGCCCTACTCCAGAGGCAGGTCTCTGGCCAGCATGTCCTCCTCGGTCTCGCGGCGCTGAATCAGCCGGGCCCGGCCCTGACCGACGAGCAGGACGGCGGGGCGGGGCGCGAGGTTGTAGTTGCTCGCCATGCTCAGGGTGTAGGCGCCGGCGGCCGCGACGGCGAGCAGGTCGCCCGGATTGGCGGCGGGGAGGGGGGTGTCGCGCAGCAGCACATCGCCCGATTCGCAGAAGCGGCCGGCCACGTCGAGGGGCGGGCCGGGGGGCGCGTCGGCCCGGTTGGCGAGCAGGGCGGTGTAGCGGGCGCCGTAGAGGGCGGGGCGAATGTTGTCGGCCATGCCACCGTCGATGTGGAGGTACTGGTCAGCCTTGCGGCCGAGCACGCGATAGACGGCTACGCCGGCACGGGCGACGATCGAGCGGCCGGGCTCGACGGTGAGCCGGGGCAGGGGGAGGCCATGCTCGGCGCAGGCGGCCACCGTCGCCTCGGCCACGGCGCGGGCGTAGGCCCCGATGTCGGTGGGGGGCATGTCGGGGGTGTAGGGCACGCCGAGGCCGCCGCCGGGGCTCAGCTCCTCCAGCTCCGCGCCGTGCCGCTCGCGCAGTTGGGCGGCGAGGCCGGCCAGCACGTCGACGGCGGCCCGGATCTGGCCGGGCTCGAAGAGCTGCGAGCCGATGTGGGCGTGGAGGCCGAGCAGGCGCAGGCCGGGGGCGGCGCGCACCCTCGCCGCGGCGGCGTCGAGCTGGTCGAGGGGGAGGCCAAACTTCGAGCGGGCGCCGCCGGTGGCGATGTGGGCGTGGGTGTGGGCGTCGATGTTGGGCGCCACGCGCAGCAGCACGCCTTGCGGCTCGGCGCGGCCCGCGCTCAGGGCGGCGAGCCGGTCCAGCTCGTCCAGGTTGTCGGCCACGACGGCGCCGACGCCCCAATCGAGGGCGCGGGCCAACTCGGCGTCGCTCTTGGCGTTGCCGTGCATGTGGACGCTACCCATGGACAGGCCGGCGCGGCGGGCCACCAGCAGCTCGGCCCCCGAGACGACGTCGAGGCCGAGCCCTTCCTGGGCCACGATCTGGGCGACGGCCGTGTTGAGCAGGGCCTTGCTCGCGTAGTGGACGCGGTGGGGGCCGGGGTAGGCGGCCGCGAAGGCCGCGCGGTAGGCCCGCATGGCCCCGCGCACGGTCGCCTCGTCGAGCAGGTAGAGCGGCGTGTCGTGCTCCTCGGCCAGGGTGCCCACGTCGCAGCCGCCGACCTGGAGTCGGCCCCCTGGGGCGGCGGCGCCGTCGGGCCAGATGTGGGGGGGGAGGCTCACTGGGGCGCTCCCGCGAGGCCGAGCCGGTCGGCCTCGGCCTGGAGCGCGGCGATCACCTCGCCGATCAGGGCGTCGAGCTCCATCCCGATCACCTCGGCGCCGTGGATGATCCCCTCGCGGCTGACCTTGGCGGCGAAGGCCTTGTCCTTCATCTTCTTGCGCACCGACTTGACCTCGACGCTGTGGATCGACTTGTCGGGGCGGACAAGGGCCACCGCGGTGACAAAGCCGGACAGCTCATCGACGGCGTAGAGCGTGCGCTCCAGCGGGCTTTCGGGCTCCACGCCGCTGTAGTCGGCGTGGCTGAGGATGGCGCGCACCACCTCGGGGCCCCAGCCCTGCTCGCGCACGTGGGCCACGCCGTAGAAGGGGTGGCCGGGCAGTTTGTCCGGCACGGGTGCGCCGCCGATCAGCGCGGAGGAGGTCGCGGCCACCTCCGGCCCTTGGTCGGGCAGGTGCGGGTAGCGCTCGAAGTCGAGGTCGTGGAGCAGGCCCACCGCCGTCCACAAGTCGGCGTCGGCGCCCTCGCGGCGGGCGAAGTGGCCCATGCAGGCGGCAACCCCCTCGACGTGCTTGCGCAGGCTTTCGGACTGGATCCACTCGTGCACGGTGGCGCGGGCGCGCTCGGTCAGGCTCACGGGGTGCTCCTTTGTGCGGGCGGAGGGCGGCGACACACCGATCGCAGATCGCTGCGTCGTCGGCCCTGCCCCACGGCCGCGGTACGCTATCTGCGCCCTATTATACCTGATGCCCCCGCACCATCATGCTCCACGCGGGCCGGGAGGGTATGTCAAAATTCTCTACCTGTCGCCACTCAGAGAGGTAAAAACGCTACCCGCCGGCACACAGGTTGCCTTTTTTAGGTAAGAAAATAGAACTATTTTGGGGCCCGCGCTCGTAGAGGTATATACCAGCTCTGTATCGGCCGCCGCAGCCGCGGTGATTGCCGTCGGCAGCTACGGGCAGCTATTTGTCCCGCCGGCGTGGCGCGTGCGCGACAGGGGCGAGCCGCTCACCGTGCTGACCTACAATGCTTTGGCGTACAACCCCGACCCAGCCGCGCTGGCCCGGGCACTGCGTTCCTCGGGCGCCGATGTGATCGGTCTGCAAGAGCTATCCGAGGCCCTGGCGCTGCAGATCCGCGAGCTCCTGCTCGACGTCTACCCCTACCAGATCCTCGCCCCTGAGCCGGGCGTGGCTGGCATGGGCGTGATCAGTCGCTTCCCCCTGCGCCCGCTCCACGGCGCATTGCCGGGCGCCTGGCTCGGGCGCCCCCAGGTCGTCGCCCTTGAGATTGGCGAGCAGACGGTTCGCGTCGTCAACGTCCACGCGATTTCAGTGCGGCTCGACCAGCTGGCCAGCATCGAGCCGGCGACTCGCGAGCGCGAGCGGCAGGCAGCGACGCTCGCGGCCTACGTCGCGGCCAGCCCCGACCCTGTGGTCGTGATGGGCGATTTCAACACGGGCGACCAGAGCGCGGCCTACAGAACACTGCGCCGGCAGCTCGGCGATGCCTGGCGCGCCGCGGGGTGGGGGCTTGGCAACACCTTCCCGGGCGCAGGTGCAGCGCAGGGCTCGCGGCCGGTGATCGCGGGAGTTGCGATGCCTGAGTGGACGGTCCGTATCGACTACATCTTCTACTCGTGCCACTGGCAGGCGCAGTCCGCCCGGCTCGGCCCCTGGGACGGCCACTCCGACCATCACCCGGTCGCCGCCCGGCTGGCGCTTAACGCCACGGCCCGCTGCGGGGCCAATGCTGAATAGATGAGGCTGGCGGAACATGCGACGGGGCGGCGCGGCCGGGCGGAGCTAGCCCATGCAGCTGGCGATCACATCGAGCAGGGTGTCGAGGCTGTAGGGCTTGGGGAGGGCGGCCGTGGCGCCGATCTCCTTGTACAGCTCGGGGTTGCGGGCGGCGGTGCTGACGATCACCGGCAGGTCCGACATGCCGATCAGGCGGAGCACCCGCAGCACATCGTCGCCCTGCATACCCGGGAGGCCGATATCGAGGATGATCAGGTCCGGCCGCTGGGCGCGGATGGCGGGGATCACCTCGGTGCCCTCGTGGACCAGCTCGACGGCGTAGCCCTCGTCGGTGAGCACGTCGAACAGTAGCTCCGCGATCGGGAAGTCGTCTTCGGCGATCAGAATACGCTTCATGGAACCATTCCGCTGGTCGCCCGGCATCCTCACAACCCATGGCAGCAGGAATTGTACCTCCGTCGCCCATTTTTCCCCGATGCGGCCACAAACCCGCCCCGAGCCCGCCGCGCTACTCGGCCGCGAGGGCTCCGGTGAAGAAGTCGGCCATGCGGGCCAGATACGCGGCGTTGCCGTTGGCGTCGAAAGAGTGGGGCTGCCCGGGGTAGACCACGAACTCGGCCGGCTTGCCCGCGGCGACGAGGGCGTTGTACAGGTCCTCGGGCCACTTGCGCGGCACCGTCTCGTCGCGGTCGCCCCAGATGATCAGCGTGCGGGCGGAGACGTAGCGGGCGTAGTTGAGCGGCGACAGGCGCTCGTACAGGTCGGGGGCCTGCTCGGGGGAAACGGGGAACTCGATCTCAAGGCGGTCGATCACGCCCTGGCGCCGGCCGGGGGGCTGGCCCGCGCGGCGGGCCCAGCGCTCCTGGCGGAACTGGTAGTCCTCGACGATATTGGAGGAGGCGGGGGCGTAGACCAGGGCGGCGGCGATCTGGTCGCTGGCCGCGATCGCCTTCGCCGTGATCGCGCCGCCGTTGGAGTGGCCCCACATGAGCACCCGGCCCGGCTTGGCCTCGGGGAGGGCCTGGGCGAGGGGGATGAGGTTCAGCGTGTCGATCACGTGGCCGGCGCGAAACACGTTCGGCGCGTCGTCGGAGCCGGCGTGGCTGCGGAAGTCGGGGGCGAGGGCCAGAAAGCCACGGGCGGCCAGGTAGTCGGCGGCGCGCTGTGAGCCGTTGCCGGACACATACGCGTCGAGCGGGTAGTAGCCGTGGTTGAGGATGACCACGGGGAAGGGCCCCTCGCCGCGGGGGCGGCTGAGCACGCCGGTGATGCGCAGGCCATCGCTCGGATAGGCAAACAGGAAGCGCGTAAAGCCGTCGCCCTCTCCGAGCGCGCGCAGGATCTCGATCTGCCCGCCGCCGTAGGTGCGGGCCCGCAGCCCCTCGATCGTGAACCCCGCGAGCTCGGGGTACGGCTCCGCCGTGGGGGAGGGTGAGGCCGCGGTCGGGCTCGGCGGCACGGCGGTCGGACTTGGGGGTGCAGGAGTCGGCGAGGGTGGGGCCGCGGTCGGGCTCGGCGCGACGGCTCTCGGGGATGGAGGCGCGGCCGTCGGCGCCTGGGCGATGGGAGTGGCGGCGGGGCCGGCGGGGGCCGCGCACGCGGCGAGGAGCAGCAGCAGCAGCAGGGCGAATCGCACAGTGTTCCTCTCCAGGGCCGAGGCCGGCCGGACAACGTTCTCTGGCGGGGCATTGTACCACCGGCCTGGGGCCGGGGTTGCGCCCGGGCTGCGCGCGCACCGGGTTCGCGGGGGAGGACGGCCCTGCCGGCCCTGCCATCTTCTCGCCGGGGCTGCACGCCCCGGGCCCGCGGGGAGTTGGGGCTGTCGGCATGGCCGGGGTCGCGGCGGGGCTGCGCGCCCCAAGTATGGCTTCCCACTGCGGTCACAACTCCGGCGTCATGCCCCCTGCTAAAGCTGGATAGCTGTACGCGGGGCGCTGGGCGCCTACCTATTCGGGCGACGATGCTGGCGGGGAAAGGCGCAACACAAACCCACGGGCGTGCTGATGGGCGGAGGCCGGCCAGCACTCTGTTTCAGGTTCAGGCGGCGTGGAACGCCGGAGCTGACATGCGGGGTCCAGGGGCGCCGCGCCCTGGCCCGGGGGTGCAGGGGCGAGGCCACCCCCTGCCTCGGGGGTGCGGGGGCGAGCAGCGCCCCGCCGAAAACCTGGGGCACGGGCAGAACCCCGGACAGCGCCACAGGCCCACCCTCGGGGGCGCGGGGGAGCCCGCGGGCGAGGGCAGCGCCCCGCAGGGAACCTGCGGTACAATGGCCCCGAAGTGGCCACCCCCCGGCCCACACCCGAAGGGAGGAGACCGTCGATGAGCTTTCAGCCCGAAGCGCCGTCGTCCCGCCCCGAGTGGCAGGCACTCCAGGAGCACTACCGGCAGATCAAAGATCTGCACCTGCGCGAGCTCTTCGCCCAGGACCCGCGGCGCGGCGAGCGCTTCGCCGTCGAGGCCGCCGGCCTGTATCTCGACTATGCCAAGCACCGCGTCACCGACGAGACGCTCGCCCTCCTCGTCCGCCTCGCCGAGACCTCGGGCCTGCGCGAGCGCATCGACGCAATGTTCGCCGGCGCCAAGATCAATGCCACCGAGGGCCGCGCCGTGCTCCACACCGCCCTGCGCGCCCCCCGCTCCGCCAGCGTGGCGGTCGACGGCCGCGACGTCATCCCCGATGTCCACGAGGTGCTCGGCCGCATGGCCGTGTTCGCCGAGCAGGTCCGCTCCGGCGCCTGGCGCGGCCACACCGGCCAGCCCATCAGCGCCATCGTCAACGTCGGCATCGGCGGCTCGGACCTCGGCCCCGTCATGGCGTACCAGGCCCTGCGCCACTACGCCCGCCGCGACCTGACCTTCCGCTTTGTGAGCAACGTCGACGGCACTGACTTCGCCGAGGCCACCCACGACCTCGACCCGGCCACCACCCTGTTCATCGTCGCCTCCAAAACCTTCACCACGCTTGAAACGATGACCAACGCCCGCACCGCGCGGGCCTGGCTCCTCGCCTCCCTCGGCGACGAGGCCGCCGTCGCCCGCCACTTCGTCGCCGTCTCCACCAACGCGAAGGAGGTGGCCGCCTTCGGCATCGACACCGCGAACATGTTCGGCTTCTGGGATTGGGTCGGCGGCCGCTACTCGATGCTTTCGGCGATCGGCCTTTCGACCATGGTCGCGATCGGCCCCGAGCAGTTCGGCGAGCTGCTCGCCGGCGCCCACAGCCTCGACGAGCACTTCCGCACCGCCCCCTTCGCGCGCAACCTGCCGGCCCTCATGGGCCTGCTCAACGTCTGGTACGCCGACTTCTTCGGCGCCGAGACGGTGGCCGTGCTGCCCTACGATCAGTACCTCGTGCGCTTCCCGGCCTACCTCCAGCAGCTCACGATGGAAAGCAACGGCAAGGGAGTGCGCCTCGACGGCGCCCCCGTCGACTACCAGACCGGCGCGATCTTCTGGGGCGAGCCCGGCACCAACGGCCAGCACTCCTTCTACCAGCTCATTCACCAGGGCACCAAGCTCATCCCCTGCGACTTCATCGGCTTCTGCCGCAGCCTCAACCCCGTCGGCCCCCACCACGACCTGCTCATGGCCAACCTGTTCGCCCAGAGCGAGGCGCTGGCCTTCGGCAAGACGGCCGAGGAGGTGGCCGCCGAACATGTTGCCCCCGAGCTGGTGCCGCACAAGACGTTTCCGGGCAACCGGCCGAGCAGCACCATCCTCGCCGAGCGGCTGACCCCGGCCATCCTTGGCGCCCTGGTCGCCCTTTACGAGCACAGCGTCTTCACCCAGAGCGTCGTCTGGGGTATCAACGCCTTCGACCAGTGGGGTGTTGAGCTCGGCAAGGTGCTCGCCGGCCAGATCGCCCCTGAGCTCCAGTCGGCCGCCGACCCCGAGCTCGCCCACGACAGCTCGACCAACGCCCTCATCCGGCGCTACCGCGCCCTGCGCGGCTAGGGCAGGGCCACACCGCACAGGGTGAAGCGGCCCGGAGGCCGCCGGCTCACGAAGGCCCGCCGCTCCCATCGCGCGGGCCTTCTCCAAGCCGGGCCGCGCCGGGGATGCGGCCGTCCCACATCTTCTGCGCGCTCCACGTCGCTGCGGTAAATCTTTCTGTCCGGAAATAGTAACGCAGCCGTCACAATCGATCGGTGTCGCGGGCGGCGGAAGCTGCTATAGTAAACGACACGCGAACGGCCACCCACACCCCCGCGCGGCTGCGGCGGCGGGGCACTTTCGAGACGGCTCATGGGTCGCTTTCCACAGAAGCTGATGGTGCCGTCGACGGCGCGGGCCACGGTCGACCGGCCGGGGCAGCGCACCCAGCTCGACGCCGCCGTGTGCGCCCACCGGGCGACCATCCTCGCCGCCCCCGCCGGCTGGGGCAAGACGACGCTGATTGCGGCCTGGGCCCGGGCCGCGACGCTGCCGGTGGCCTGGTACAGCCTTGACCCGACCGACCGCGACCCGCGCCAGCTACTCGACTACCTGCTCGCCGCGGTAGGCCCCTTTGTGCCCGCCGCCGCGGAGCTGGCCAACCGGCTCCCCCACGCCCGCCACCACGAGCTCCCCGCCCTCATGCGCGAGTGCGCGGCCTTGATCGCCGCGGCCGAGCCCTTCGCCCTGGTCCTCGACGACCTGCACCTGCTCACCGACGACGGCCCGGCGCCGCTCGACGAGCCCCACGCCGACGTGGCCGGCCTGCTCGCCACGCTGATCGACTACGCCCCGGCCTGCCACCTCGTGCTGGCCTCGCGCACCCTGCCCAGGCGCATCCCCGGCCTGGCCCGCGCCGTCGCCCAGCAGCGCGTCGCCGTGCTCGACTACCTGGCCCTCCAGTGGGCCCCCGACGACATCCGCCGCCTCGGCGAGTGCTACGCCACCCCGCTCTCGCCCGACCAGGCCGCGGCTCTCGCCGAGCGCTCCAACGGCTGGATCGTCGGGATCGTCCTGGCCCTCGACAGCGCCGCCCGCCAGCCCGCCGGCGAACAGGGCGCCCTCCCCGACAGCACGGGCCAGATCTATGCCTTTTTCGCCGAGCAGATCATCGCCCCGCTCACGCTCGACCAGCAGCGTTTTCTCGAAGAAACCAGCGTCCTGGACGATCTGTCGGCCCAGCGCTGCGACGAGCTGTGCCAGCGCAGCGACTCGGCCGTCGTCCTCGACGAGCTCGCCGGCCGCGGGCTGTTCCTGTCGCGCCGGGGGCCCTGGCTCAGCTACCACAGCCTGTTCCGCGACTTCCTGCGCAACCGGCTGGCCCGCGACAGCGCCCGTGAGCGGGCCCTGCTCGAGCGCGCCGGCGCGATCTACGCGGCCGAGGACGAGCTGGAGCGCGCCATCGGCTGCCTGTGCGCCGCCCGCGCCCTCGACCGGGCCTGCGCGCTCGTCCGCGACGCGGTGCCGCGCTACCGCCAGCGCTCCCGCCAGACGACGCTGCTGCGCTGCTTCGAGCTGCTCCAGGAGCAGGCCGGCCGCAGCGCCCCCTTCCACCTGCCGCCCGAGCTGCTGCTCGCCCAGGCGCGCGTCTACGGCGACCTGGCCCTGTGGGAGCGGGCCTACGTCGCCCTGCGCCTGGCCGAGCTGGCCGGCGGCGAGGATGTGGTGGCCGAGGCCCGCCTGCTTCACGCCGACATCCTGACCATGCAGGGCGAGGTCGCCCAGGCCCGGGCCGCCCTGGACGAAACCCCCCCGGCCGAGCAGCTCCCGCCCCGGCTGCGCACATCGGCGCTCTACACGGCGGCCCGCGTCACGATGATGGGCGGGCAGATCGGCGAGGCGATCGCCCTGCTTGAGGCGGGCCTGCGCCAGGGCAACGCCGAGCGGCCCGAGGTGCTGGCCGCGATCTACGACAACCTCGGCTACGGACACGCTGCGCGCCAGAACACCGCCGAGGCTATGCGCTGCCTCCAACGCGCCGACGCCTACTGGGAGCTGAGCGGCGACAACGGCCGCCGCGCGATGACCCTGAACAATATCGCGGTGCTCGCCCTGGAGGAGGGCCGGCTGCCGGAGGCCCGCGGCGCCCTTGTCACCGCGCTCAGCCAGGCCCAGAGCAGCGGGCGACGGCGCGAGGAGCAGACGGTGCGCCTGACCCTGGCCGACCTGGCCCTGGCCGAGGGCAACCTGGAGGAGGCCAGCGGCCAGTTCAGCGCCGCCTATGGCCTCGCCCAGCAGACCGAGGTCCGCGCCGACCGTGACGCGGCCGCCGCCGGGGCCGCCTGGATCGCCGCCCTGCGCGGCGAGCCGGCGGTGGCCCGTTTCTGGCTGGAGCGGCTCCCGGCGGGCCAGCCGCTGCCGGCCCCCGCCGCGGGCCGGGCCGCCCTCGCCCGGGCCTTGCTCCCGGCCGAGGCCGCCGTCCCGCGCGGCCGGCTGGCGTGGAGCGACCAGGCCATGGCGACAGCCGACGCCCTCGGCCAGCCCGAGCGGCTCGCCCTGGCCCTGCTCCAGGCCGACGCGCTGCTCGCCGCCGGCCGCCGCGACGCGATCGACTGGCCCGCGCTCGAGCTTGACGCGGCGGCCCTCGCCGAGCCGCTCCTCCACGCCCTGCTGCGCCCCCACCCCGCGCTGCTGGCTGCGGCCCCCCCCGACGGGTTGATCGCCCGCCACGGCGAGCCCCGGGCGACCGTGCCCGACGCGGCGCGCTGGGCTGTCGAAACCCTCGGGCAGTTCAGCGTCCGCGTCGACGGCAAGCCCTGCGAGCTATCGCCCCTGCACCGGGCCCTCCTCGCCCGCCTGCTCGACGCGGGGCCGGGCGGGGTGAGCGCCGAGCGGCTGTGGGAGGATGTGTGGGGCGACAGCCTCCTGTCGATGTCGGCCCTGCACAAGGCGCTTTCCCGCCTGCGCGAGCAGACAGGGCTGACGGCGGCCGCCCGCGCCGGCCACTGCGGGATCGCCGACGAGTGGCGCCTGATCGCCTACGACGTTCAGGAGTTCGAGCGGGCCCTGGCCAACCCCGGCGCCCCCGACGGCCTCCAGCGCGCGATCGACTGCTACGCCGGCGAGTTTCTCCCCGGCGCCGCGCCCAGCGCGCTCCACTGGGTGGATCAGCGCCGTACCTACCTGCAACAGCGCTTTCTTGCCGCCCTGGAGCAGCTGGCCAAGGCGATCGAGGCCGACGAGCCCGAGCGCGCGATCGCGCTGTACCAGCGCGCCCTTCAGATCGACCGCAGCCGCGAGCAGACCGCCGCCCGCCTCATGCGCCTCGCCGCCCACCGCGGCAACCACGCCCTCGTCAACGCTACCTTCACCCAGCTCAACGAGGCCCTGCAAACCCTCGGCCTTTCCCCCCTCCAGTCCACCCTCAGCCTGTACCAGCACTTGCGCTAAGGCCGCCCGCGCACGGCCGGCCTGGCGCTTGGGGTCGCCCGCGGGCAAGCCCGAGCGCCGCTCCGCCTTGCCGGAGCGGCTTTGCTTCTTCCCGTCATGGATAGCCCGATGTCAACGCATTGTCCACGCCCGGTCAATCTGGCCGGGCATACTCCTGCCATGCCGTCCGTAATTACTGCCTGGAGGAAACCGATGAAGAGCCGCATCCTTCGCGCCGTCCTGGTCGCCGTCATGAGCGGTATGGTCGCGCTGGCGGGCCTCGCCCCGCTCGGACTGCCGGGCGGCCTGTGATCCTGCTGCTGATCTACCTAACGATCGCCGGACTGGCCGGCGCCGTAGCCCTGCTGCGGCCCGTGCAGCTGCCGCGGGCCTGGCCGCTGCTCGCCCTGGCGGCGCTGCCGCAGGCCCTCACCATCGCCGGCGTTCGCCACAGCGCCCTGGCCCTGCTGTCGCTGGCCTTCTGCCTGGCCTGGTGCTGGGAGAACCGTGGCCTGCCCGGGGCGGCGCTGCTTTCCGCCGGCCTGTGCATGAACCTGCTGGTCATGGCCGCCCACGGCGGGGCGATGCCCGTCCGGACCGACCAGCTCGCGGCCCTCGGCGTGGACGTGGCGCACGGCACAGCCCTGGCCGGCTCAAAGGACACGGCCGTGGATGCGAGCGCGCTCTGGTGGCTGGGCGACTGGCTGTCGGTGCAGAAGCCCCCGTTCGCGATCGTCGCAAGCCCTGGCGACCTCCTGGTGGTCGCCGGCCTGGCCCGCTGGCTGCTCGCCCGCCGCCCCACCCCAAGGAGCACGCCCGATGACCTACCACGCCATGAGCAGCCTGCCGGAGCGCTGCCCCCCGCCGCCCCCGGCGCCTAGGCGGACCGCCCTCACCGCCCTGGCCCTGCTCGTCGCCGCGAATCCCGCGGTCGCCGCGCAGCTCCTGCGCGACCCACTCGGGGCCGCCACGGCGCACCCGCACTACCCGATCCAGCTCGACGAGGACGATTGCCGGCTCCTGACCTCGATCCAGAGGCGCGCCGGCTCGGTCCACGAGTTTCTCGACCAGCTCGCCGACGCCATCGACTCCCCACGCTGAGGAGCCGACATGGACCTGCGCCCGCCGACACCTCGCCAATCCGATCGGTCCGCGCCGCCGGCGCGCCGTGCGGGTGGAGTTATCGCCGCACCTATGAGCGCCCCGCTGCACCTCATGTTGATCACCGCAGACGAGGCGCCATCGCTGCGCATCCCGCCGAACCACATCTGGCAGCGTGTTTCCACCCTGTCGGAGCTGCGGACGGCCCTGGGCACGCTGCTGTGGGACGTGGCCGTCCTCGACGCCGACCTGCCCGGCATCCCGGTGGCGACCATCGCCGCCGTGCTGCGCGAGCGCGAGCTCGACCTGCCCTTGATCGTCGTTTCGGACCACGTCGACGAGCTGTCGGCCGTGGCCGCCCTGCGCGCCGGGGCCCGCGACTTGCTGCCGCGCGACCAGCCCTCGCGCCTGGCCCTGGTGATCGAGCTCGCCGCCCAGGAGGCCCGCGAGCGCCACGACCGCCGCCGGGCCGAGGCCGAGGTCGCCCGCCAGGCCGCCCGGGCCGAGTCGCTCCTGCGCGTGGCCGGCCGGCTCAACGGCCACCTCGACCGGGGCGCCGTGATCAGCGCTATCTGCGAGGAGGCGCTGCGCGCCCTTGCCGCCGATATGGCCTGCGTCGCCCTGCACGAGCAGGCCCCGGGCGGCGAGCCGCCCGCGATTGTCGGGTGCGCCGGCCACAGCCAGCCCCTGGTCAGCGCCGCCCTGCCCGTGGTCGAGCAGTTCCTGACTCAGCCCGCCGGCCAGCGCCAGGCCAGCGAAGGGTGGACGGTGATGTCGGCCCGCCTGCTCGTCGGCGAGCGCTGCCTGGGCAGCCTGGTCGCCGCCTTCGCCAGCCAGACCCGGCTGATCGGCGCCGATGATCGAGCCCTGCTCAGCGGCCTGGCCGACCAGGCCAGCATCGCGCTGGACAACGCCCTGCTGCTCGCCGACCTCCAGGCGAGCCACAGCGCCCTCGCCACCGCCTACGACGCCACGCTGGAAGGGTGGGTTCAGGCCCTCGACATGCGCGACAAGGAGAGCGAGGGGCACACCCGCCGCGTGACAACGATGACGACGCGGATCGCGAGCGCGCTCGGCTTCGCCGGCCAGGAGCTGGAGCACATCCGCCGCGGCGCCCTGCTCCACGACATTGGCAAGCTCGCCGTCCCCGACCGCATCCTGCATAAGCCCGGCCCCCTCGACGACGACGAGTGGGCCGTGGTGCGCCGCCACCCCGTCTACGCCTACGAGTGGCTGGCGCCCATCCCCTTTCTCCGGCCGGCCCTCGACATTCCCTACTGCCACCACGAGCGCTGGGACGGCGGGGGCTACCCGCGCGGGCTCCACACCCAGAGCATCCCCATGCCCGCCCGGATCTTCGCCCTCGCCGACACCTGGGATGCCCTGCGCTCCGAGCGGCCCTACAAGCCCGCCTACTCCGAGGTCCAGGCCCTGCAAATCATCACCGCCGAGACCGGCCGCCAGTTCGACCCGGCCGTGGTGAGCACCTTTCTCCGGCTCCTGCCCGAGCTGCGCGCCCGCACTATCTAGCGGCAGCCGTGTAGGGGTTTGCGCAAAGCAATGGCCGCACCGCTCCGACGAGGTGTACCTCTTGGGGCGGTGCGGCGTTGTGATGAAACCTGGCCCGAACCTCTACGCCTCGGCGGTAGATTTACCGCCCTGGCTGGCGCAGCGGCCGCCGGGAAAGCACCGGGCTCTTCATGGCCGGCTGGCGGGGCGGCCGGGGCTGGGTCTGGGGCTGGGGCTGGGCGGGCTGCTTCTTGGCGGGCTTTTGCTTCTTCGCCATACCATCCTCCTGTGCGCGGGGCGAGCGGTGTCGCCGGCTGGTGCCGCGATAGCGGGCTGCGCGGGCCGCCCACACAAAAAGACCGTGGGCGGATTCGCCCACGGCCGTGGATTGCGCTGGAGAAGGGAGTTACCCTGGCGACACCTCGGCAGAGGGCGTGATGCTGTTCCGGCCCTGGGCGCGCGGGGCGCGGGGGCGGGCGGTCAGCATCATGTCGCGCAGGTTGAGCATCGTCGGAAGGCTCCTGTCGGTGCTATCGTTGATCCGAGGGTAACACGCGGGCGCGGCGGAGTCAACTCCGCCCTTCGGCCGATCCTGCCCACCCCGCGCCGAGGTGCGCGAGCAACGCCGCGCCGGTCCTGATCCCCTTGACGAAGCGCTCGACCTCGATATTTTCGTTCGGGGCGTGGTTGGCCTCGTCGTGGTTGGCGTAGGGGATGACAAAGGCGGGGACGCCGAGGATCTTCGTCCAGACATACTCGGGCAGGCTGCCGCCCATCGCGGGGATGAGCAAGGGCTCCTCGCCCTGGCCGGCGGCCACAGCCGCGCGCAGGGCCGGCACGAAGGCTGAGTCGATCGGGGTCTTGGAAGGGTCCATGCCGCCCTGGGGCACGAACTCCACGTCGGGGGCGTGGCGGCGGACATGGGCGGCCACCGCGGCCAGCACACCCTCGACCGTCTGATCGGGGACGAGTCGGGCGTCGCACTTGGCCACGGCCTCGTGGGGGAGCACCGTCTTCGAGCCGGGGCCGCCGTAGCCGCCGTGCAGCCCGTTGATCGTCAGAGTGGGAAAGAGCGACAGCCGCTCGTAGTAGCCCCGGTCGGGCGGGGCGTCGAGCGCGCGCAGGCCGAGGGCGGCCAGGCTGGCCTCTACGTCCAGGGGCAGGGCCGCGAGAACGGACCGCTCCAGGGCACCGGGGGGGCGGACGGCGTCGGCGAAGCCGTCGATGGTGATCTCGCCGCGCTCGTTCTTCATCGTCGCCAGGAGGTGGACGAGCGTCCAGAGGGGGTTGGGGGCGATCCCGCCGAAGTTGCCCGAGTGGAGGTCGCGGTTGGCGCCGCGGGCCCGCAGCTCGAACGAGGCCACGCCGCGCACGCCGAACTCGATGCAGGGCCGCCCGCTCTCGTGGATCGGGCCGTCGGCGGTGATCACCAGGTCGGCGTCGAGCAGCGCCCGATGCTCGCGCACGAATGCGGCAATGTGCGGGCTGCCCAGCTCCTCCTCGCCCTCCAGCAGCACAATCACATTGCAGGGCAGCTCGCCGCGCGCAGCCAGCAGCGCCTCCAGGGCGAGCAGTTGGGCGAAGTGCTGCCCCTTGTTGTCGCCAGCGCCGCGGGCGAAGATCCGGCCGTCGCGGATCGCCGGCTCGAAGGGCGGGCTGGCCCAGGCCTCCAGCGGGTCGGCCGGCTGCACGTCATAGTGGCCGTACAGCAGCACCGTGGGCGCGCCGGGCCGGTTCGCCCTGCGCCCGTACACCATCGGCCAGCCGGCGGTGGGGATGGCCCGGGCCTCCATGCCCAGCCCCCCCAGCCGCTCCACCAGAAACCCCGCCACCTCGGCCATGCCCACCCCCTCCGCGCTGATGCTCGGCATCCGCAGGTAGGCGATCAGGCGCTCGACCGCGCTTCCGCGCCGCTCCTCGATATAGGCGAAAACATCCCGCAGATCGGTGGGGGTGGTCATGGCATGGCGCTCCTTGAACGGGTGCGAGCCTAGCCGTTGTAAAGCATGCGCTCCGGCTGGATGACGATCACCACCCGCTCGTCGCCAGGGCGGTGCCAGGGGTAGCGGTCCACGTCGATGTACTTCTTCGACATGCGGCTGATGAAGTCGAGATCGGGGTCGGGCTCGACGGCCGCCACCCGCCCGCGGATCTCCAGGTAGCGCAGGGGGTTGGCCGGATCGACGATCAGCACGGCGACGCGCGGGTCGCGCTGGACGTTGCGGTACTTCTGGCGGGCCGTGGTGTTGCTGAAGCGGAGGTGGGTGCCGTCCCAGTCGAACCAGACGGGGTTGACCTGGGGCTCGCCGCCCGGGCCGAGCGTGGCGACGTTGGCCAGGGCCTTACTCGTGAGCAGGTCGGCGTATGGCTGTTCTGTCATGTGAGTTCCTAACAATCCCGCCCCCGCCAGGGGAATGGCGGGCGGGCGGCGAGATCATACCATCGTCGCACGGCCACGGCAAGCTCGCGCCGGCGCGGAGCGCTACCCGGCCGCGGCGGCCACAAACTCCAGCTCCAGGCGCACATCGTCGGCGACCGTGTCGACGGCGGGCGAGTCGGGGATGGTGAGGGCGAAGTCGCGGTAGGCCACAGTGGCGCTGGCGCTGCCCTGAATCTCGGTCGCGCTGACCGGCGTCACCGTCACGTCGAAGGTGACGGGGCGGGTCACATCGGTGATCGTGAGGTCGCCGGACACCTGGAAGGTGAAGGGCTGGCCGACGGCGACCGTGGCCGGCAGGCCGGTGACGCCGGTGGGGGTGAACGTGACGTACTCGAAGCTGTCGGTGCGCAGGATAGCGTTCTTGATCGCGCGGTTGCGGAAGTCGTTGTCGGTGGCAAGGGTGCGGGCGTTGATCAGGATGGTGCCGAGCTGGGTGTTCTGCGGGTTCGCCGTGTCGATCGCGATCTGGCCGGCGACCTGGTCGGTCGCACCGACAACGGTGATGGGGCTGCCGCGCAGCACCTCGTCGATCAGGAAGCGGGCCTCGGACTGGCCGGGGACGATCTCGAAGATCTGGCCGGCCGCGGGGGCAGCCGTCGGCTCGGCGGGGGCGGTGGTGGGGGCGGGCACGGTTGCCGCCGCCGTGGCCGGGGCAGCTGGGGCGGCGGTGGGGGCGGGTGCGCTGGTGGGGGCCGCAGGGGCGGACGTCGCCGTGGTCGCGATCGGGATGGCCGCGATCGGGGCGCTGGCGGTCTCGGGCTCGCGGAACAGCAGGTAGGCGCCAAGGGCGATAGTCAAGGTCAGCAGGCCCGCGCCAAGAAACAGGGCTCGTCGTACCACACTCGTCCTCCTTCCTCACATCGTCACTACGCTGGTCCCGGGGATGGAGGGCGGCGCTGCCATCTCGTCTCGTCGCCGGTTGGTTATTGCTCCACCATGCAGTGTACCGGAAAGCGGCGCCGTTGCGAGGCCCCCAGGCTTAAAGGGAGATGAATCTGGCGCCGCGTGGGCTGCCAACCTGGCACGATCGTTGCTTGCATAGGCCACTACCGACGTACGGACGACATCCAACTAGCACAGCCGAGGACACACCATGACATCATCAGAAGCGCAGGGCGCGTACGCACGCGAGCGGGTCAGCACGGCGACCGGGGAGCAGACGACTCCGACCGTTACCGTCCTCAAGGTCGCCGCGAGCTCGCGGCCGAGCACTGTAGCGGGGGCGATCGCGGGGGTGCTCCGCGGCGGCGCCAACGCCAACGTCCAGGCCGTCGGGGCGGGGGCGGTCAACCAGGCGGTCAAAGCCATCGCCATCGCCAACGCCTATCTGCGCGACGACGGGATCACCATCTGCTGCACGCCCTCGTTCGCCGATGTCTCGATCGACAATCAGGAGCGCACCGCGATCTGCCTCCTGATCGAGCCGCGGCCGTAGCCCTGATTCGCCCGTGCCGTTGACGCCGGCCGAGGCCCCCGCCCCGCACGTGGACGGGGGCCTCGGCCGTGCTGCGCCTGAGAACGCATTATGACAGTGACGCTCTGGTACCTGATCATTGGCGCCATCTTCATCCTGATGGCCCTCGCCAGCACCACGCTCAAGCGGCTGCCGCTCAGCAGCGCGATGCTCTACCTGCTCGTCGGCCTGGGCGTGGGCCCGCTCGGCCTCGGCCTGCTGCGGGTCGACCCGATCCGCGACGCGAAGCTGCTCGAGCACCTGAGCGAAGTCGCCGTGATCGTGTCGCTCTTCACCGCCGGCCTGAAGCTGCGGGCCCGCCTGCGCGACGCGCTCTGGCGCGTGCCGCTGCGCCTCGCCTTCGCCTCGATGATCATCACCGTCGGCCTGATCGCCTTCGCCGGCGTCTTCGGCCTCGGCCTGTCCCTCGGCGCGGCGGTGCTGCTCGGCGCCATCCTCGCCCCGACCGACCCGGTGCTCGCGTCCGACGTCCAGGTCGAGCGGCCGAGCGACAGCGACCGGCTGCGCTTCGGGCTGACCGGCGAGGCCGGCTTGAACGACGGCACCGCCTTTCCACTGGTCATGCTCGGCCTGGGCCTCCTCGGCCTGCACGAGATCGGGGATTTCGGCTGGCGCTGGCTGGCGGTGGATGTGCTCTGGGCGATCGTCGGCGGCCTGCTGGTCGGCTGGCTGACCGGCCAGCAGATCGGCCGGCTGGTGATCCGGCTGCGCAGCAACCACCGCTCGGCGATCGGCCTCGACGATTTTCTCGGCCTGGGCTTGATCGCCCTTTCCTACGGCCTGGCCCACCTCATCCACGTGTACGGCTTTCTCGCCGTCTTCGCCGCCGGGCTGGCCCTGCGCAACATCGAGCTGGTCGAGAACGGCGACGAGGCCGACCAGGCGGCCCAGGGCGAGCGGGCCCAGGTGCTCGACGAGGAGTCGATCGCGGCCGACCCGCAGCAGGCCCCGGGCTATATGGCCCAGGCCGTGCTCGGCTTCAACGAGCAGCTCGAGCGCATCCTCGAGGTGACGATGGTGCTGCTGCTCGGCATTCTGCTGCCCGTCGCCTGGCCCGACGTGCCCGCGGCCGCGGTCTGGTTCATCCCGGTGCTGTTCCTGATCATCCGCCCGATCGCCGTCTGGGCCGGCATGCTCGGCTGGCGGGTGACGGGGCTGCAGCGCTTCCTGATGTCCTGGTTCGGCGTGCGCGGCATCGGCTCGATCTACTACCTGATGTACGCGATCACCCACGGCCTCGACCCCGAGCTCGGCCGCGTGCTCACCGGCCTGACCCTCGCCACCATCGCCGCCTCGATCGTCGCCCACGGCATCTCCGTCACCCCGCTCATGGAGCGCTACAGCAAGGACCCGGCGGCCACCACGCCGCCCGCCGAGGGGGAGCCGCAGACGACGATGTGAGGCCGGGGTTCGGCGGCGAGCGGCACAGCCTACTGGGCGATCACGCGGTAGCCGTGGCCTTTGACATAGTCGACGAAGGGCGGGGCGCCGGCCGGGGCGAGGCGGGCTTCGAGGTCGCGGAGGAGGTTGGCCACCCGGCGGCCGGCGTTGGGCGGGTGCTCGCCGAACAGGTGGGCGCTGACGGCCTGGAGCGGGACGCAGGCGCCCTCGGCGCTCAGCAGCAGGCCGAGCAGGCGGGTCTGGGCGCGGCTGAGGTTAACCCCGGCGTCGCCGGGGAGGAGCAGGCGGCAGCCGGCGATGTCGAGGCGCAGGGCGGCGGCCCGCAGGTAGCGGCTGTCAGGGTCGCGGGCGATCTGGCGGTCGTGCCGGCGCAGCAGCATCTTGCAGCGCGCGGGCAGCTCGGCAGCGCGGGCCGGCACGGCCAGCACGTCGTCGGCGCCGGCGTCGAGCATGTTGATCCGCTCCTGCTCGGCGCCGGCCCGCTCCAGCACGAGGATGGGGAACTGGAAAAAGCGGCGCAGGCGGCGGCACTGCTCGGCCGCCTCGGCGTGAGGGGCGGGCGCTTCGAGCAGGAGCAGATCGATCGCCAGCTCCCACGCCGCCTGAAGCGGGTCGCTGGCCGGCGCGAGCTCGCGGATGTCGAGCCCGGCGACCCGGAGCAGCGGCCGGATGAGCGCCTGCGTCGCGGGCTCGGCCCGGACGAGCAGGCGCGGGCGGCTGGCGATCGGCCGGGGCATCTTAGCCAAAGCGGCCGGAGATGTACTGCTCCGTGCGCTCGTCCTTCGGGTTCTGGAAGATGTCCTTCGTCGGGCCGATCTCGACGAGCTGCCCGGCGCGGTCGTCACGGTCCATCAGGAAAAAGGCCGTGTGGTCCGAGGCGCGCGACGCCTGCTGCATGTTGTGGGTCACGATCACGATCGTGTAGCGCTGGCGCAGCTCGAACATCAGCTCCTCGATCTTGAGCGTCGAGATTGGGTCGAGGGCCGAGCAGGGCTCGTCCATCAGGATCACCTCGGGCTCGACGGCCAGCGCGCGGGCGATGCACAGCCGCTGCTGCTGCCCGCCCGACAGGGCCAGGCCGCTCTTGTTCAGGTCGTTCTTGACCTCGTCCCACAGGGCGGCGCCGCGCAGCGAGCGCTCGACCAGCTCGTCCATCTCGGCCCTGCTGCCCCGCCAGCCGTTGATCCTGGGGCCGTAGGCAATGTTCTCGTAGATGCTCTTCGGGAACGGGTTGGGCTTTTGGAACACCATCCCGATCCGCCGGCGCACCTGGACCGCGTCGACCTCGGGGGCGTACAGGTTGAGGCCCCGAAACAGCACCTCGCCCTCGGTGCGCGAGCCGGCGATCAGGTCGTTCATACGGTTGAACGAGCGCAGCACTGTGCTCTTGCCGCAGCCGGATGGGCCGATCAGCGCGGTGATCTTGTTCTTCTCGACGCCGAAGCTGACACCCTTCACGGCGCGGAAAGCGCCGTAGTAAATGTGCATGTCGCGCGCTTCGATCGCGAGCTTGTCGCTCATGGTCATTGTGACACCCTCTTCGAACGGAGATAATTGCGCAGCAGGATGGCGGTGGCGTTGGTGATCAGCAGCAGCGCGATCAGCACAATGATCGCGGTGGCGGCGATCGCCCGGTACTCCTGCTGCGGCCGCGACGTCCAGTTGTAGATCAGGATGGGCAGCACGGTGAATTTGCTGAAGGGGCCGTTCGGGTCGGTGGCGATAAAGGTCGAGGCGCCGATCACGATCAAGGGCGCCGTTTCGCCGATCGCGCGCGAGATCGCCAGGATGGTGCCCGTGAGGATGCCCGGCGCGGCGTTCGGCAGCACCACCCGCCAGACCGTCTGCCAGCGCGTGGCGCCGAGGCCGAAGCTGGCCTGGCGCAGCGAGCCGGGCACGGCGCGGATGGCCTCCTGGGAGGCGATGATCACCACCGGCAGCACCAGCAGCGACATGGTCATCGCCGCCGACAGGACGGTGCGCCCGTTCGCGGTCCCCGCGTCACCGATGCCGAAGATCGCGCCGCTGGTGAGAACCTCCAGGGCACGCACAAAGATCGCCAGGCCGAGGATGCCATAGATGATCGACGGCACCCCGGACAGGTTGTAGATGTTGACCTGGATGATCCCGGAGATCCGCGCGATGATCCCATTCAGCCGGCGGCCGTTCGGGGTGCGCTCGTCGAACAGCTTGGTGCTGGCGTACTCTTCCAGGTAGATCGCGGCGCCGATGCCGAGCGGAAAAGCGATCAGCATCGTCAGCAGCAGCATCCAGAGCGTGCCGAAGATGGCGGTGCGCACGCCGGCCAGGGCCGGGTTGCTCGACATCGGGGTGGTCAGGAAGTCGAGGCCGAGGCGGTTGCGGAACTGGAGCTCGGCCCGCGGAAACTGCTCGGCCACCTCGGCCTCGATCGCGGCGCGGTTGAACAGCCAGTCGGACAGGCTGTAGATCGCCACCGTCTCCGGCTTGACGATCTCCTCCTCGACGATCGCGATCAGGTTCTCCTCGGAGCGCTCAGCCAGGGGTTGCTCGCGGTTCAGGTTGCGCAGCACGCGCGAGCGCAGGTTCTGCTCCAGGATCGTCACCAGCTCGGCCTGGCTCAGGTCGGACAGGGCGCGGCCGCCCGTGAGCTCCTGCTCGTCGACGGCGCTCTGGACCGCCGCGCCGCCAAAGGCGTCGTTGGCGATGTTGAAGAACAGGAAGCCCAGGATCAGGATGCCGACCAGCGTGCTGAGCAGCAGCACCGTCTGCCAGATCCGGCCGACCCGCTGGCGCCAGGCGACGTTCTGCTGGACCGCCGCGCCCTCGGGGAGGCGCCCCATCGAGCGGTTGGGAGAAAGCTCAGCGCTCATCAGTCGTAAACCTCCCGGAAGCGCAGCACGATCCAGCGGCTGAGGATGTTCAGCACCAGCGTGATAAAGAATAGCATCAGGCCGATCGCGAAGATGCTGTTATAGTCGATCGAGTTGTAGCTCAGGTCGCCGCCGGAGATGCGGGCGATGTGGCCGGTCATCGTTTCGGCCGGCTCAAAGGGGTTGAAGGTGAAGTTGGGGCTGGCGCCGGCGGCCAGGGCCACCACCATCGTTTCGCCGACGGCGCGCGACATGGCGATGATACAGGCCGCAATGATCCCCGACAGCCCAGCGGGAACGACGACCCGCAGCGCCGTCTCCCACTTGGTGGCGCCGAGGCCGAAGCTGGCCTGGCGCAGGCCGCCCGGCACCGAGCTCAGGGCGTCCTCGGCCAGGGTGGCGATGATCGGCGTGATCAGCACGCCAACCACCAGGCCGGCCGACAGGTCGTTGTAGATCTGCACCGTGTCGCGGCCGAAGATCCCGCGTAGGAGCGGGGTGACAAAGGTCAGGGCGAAGTAGCCGTAGACCACGGTCGGGATGCCGGCGAGGATCTCCAGCACCGGCTTGAGGATGCCGCGGGCGCGGGCCGAGGCGTACTCGCTCAGGTAGATCGCCGCGCCGAGGCCCAGCGGCACCGCGACGATCATGGCGATCAGGCTGACCATCAGCGTGGCGTTGACCAGGGGCAGGATGCCGAACTCGCCGATCGCCGGCTGCCAGACCGTTTTGGTGAAGAACTCGACGAGGCTGACTTCCTCAGCCCCAAAAAAGTGCCACGACTCCTGGCCGAGCACCCAGACGATGCCCAGGGTGGTAAAGATCGAAATAAAGCCGCAGGCGAACAGGATCGTTTGAATCACTGTCTCGCCGACCCGCGGCCGTTTCCGCAGATCGAGCGGGCGCGTCACAGGCTGCGCGACGGAGCGCGCCTCCGCGCTCACACGGGCCTGGTCCGACATGGTCGCTCCTCCTCTTTCCGGACCTTGGCGGTTATGTCAATAAATATTAGCAAGCACATACCTCTTGTATTTTACCGGAGAACGCTCTTTTATCTGCGGCGTCTTGGTGGGCGTGGGGGCGGACGAAGTCGCCCCCACGCCCCGGGCCCTTTACTGGGGGTTGACCTCGAGCCAGGCGTTCTTCGCCCCGTTCAGCGAGCTCACGCTGGCGGGGAAGTAGCCGACGTCGAGGATCTCGTCGTTGACGTTGGTGAGGAAGTAGTTGATGAAGGCGGCGACCTGGGGCTTCTCCTCCATAATGGAGGCGGCCGAGTAGATGTAGAGCGGGCGGGCC